>Ga0105050_10007946_pt1 | contig 12424 bp, 12 predicted proteins | sample FRY01_FD_78088 | JGI IMG/M metagenome (GOLD analysis project Ga0105050, IMG submission 78088) | Freshwater microbial communities from Lake Fryxell liftoff mats and glacier meltwater in Antarctica - FRY-01 | ecosystem: Environmental > Aquatic > Freshwater > Ice > Glacier meltwater ... | reverse complement strand
TTGCGCGATAGAGACAGAAATTGCCAGGCTTGTGAATCCCAACCCAACCAGATGAGTCAATTCGACGCAACAACGACGTGCCCCGCAAACCTCAACCTGCCCGCGATTTTGCCCCTGTTACTATTTACCCCCCCGAACCGAGGATCGAGCATATCGTGATGATGAAACTGGCACCCGATCACGACACGGCCGAATTCGCCGCTGTCATGTCCGGGCTGGCCGATCTGATGACCCGCCTCCCCGGTGCCGGGCGCTTTGTCTTTGGCCCCAACAAGGATTACGAAAACCTCTCGCCCGGCTTCAGCGCCGGTTTCATCGGCAGCTTCGACAGCCCCGCCGCCCTCGCTCTCTACGCCGACCACCCCGACCACAAGGCCTTGGCCGGCAGGCTCGTCTCGCTTTGCGATGGCGGTGTGGCCGGGATCATGGTGTTCGACCTCGACACCGGCCACACCGCGCCGACAGCCTGATCGCAGGCAAGGCACATTCGGCACAGCGACGCGGCACTTGACGCCGCGGGGGCTGCATGGTCCTGCTGGCATCCTGTCAGACCAGTGACCACAAGGCGGAGCTTGCGCATGATCCTCGGCATCGGCACCGATCTGTGCAACATCGAGCGGATCGAAGGCACGCTGGCGCGTTTCGGCGACCGGTTCCGCAACCGCGTCTTTACCGAGCGTGAACAGCGCAAGGCAGCGAGCAGGCCTCGCGCCATCGCCGCCACCTACGCCAAACGCTGGGCCGCGAAAGAGGCCTGTTCCAAGGCATTGGGCACCGGCCTGCGGATGGGCATCGCATGGAAGGACATGGCAGTAACCAACCTGCGCACCGGGCAACCCGTCATGCATGTCACCGGCTGGGCCAAGGCGCGGCTCGACGAAATGACCCCGCCGGGGCACGAAGCGGTGATCCACGTCACCCTGACCGATGACCACCCCTGGGCTCAGGCCTTTGTGGTGATCGAAGCGCGACCACTGGCGCAGCCTTTGGCATGAGCGCCGCCCTGAGGCAGCAGATTTGATCTGTCCTTTCGCTGCGGCGCGGTCCTGACACCTGTGGCTTTGCCGTGATGGGGCGGCCTCCGGGGCGGAGCGTCGCTTGACTCGGACCCACCGGCCCCTCAGAAAGCCAGCGAAGTGAAAACAGGAGCAGGCAGTATGGCGACGGCGGAAAAGCAGAGCCTTGGCAGAAGCATAATGGAGACGGTCAAGACCGTCGTCTATGCGCTGCTGATAGCAGGCGTATTCCGCACAGTGTTCTTTCAACCGTTCTGGATTCCGTCCGGCTCAATGAAAGACACGCTGCTGATCGGAGATTTTCTCTTTGTGAACAAGATGGCCTATGGCTATTCCTACGCCTCCTGCCCGTCGATCCGCATCGCGCGGCTCAACATCGACATCAGCGCCGAGGATTTCTGCGGCGTGTTTCAGGGTGGCAATACCCGACTTCTGGGATCGCTGCCCGAACGCGGCGACGTGGTGGTGTTCCGGCACCCGGTCACCGGGCTCGACTTCATCAAACGGCTGATTGGCCTGCCCGGCGACCGCGTCCAGATGCGGGACGGCGTGCTTTTCATCAACGACGAAGAGGCCACACAAGAGGACGCCGGGCTCTTTGTGGAGACATTTGCGCCCCAAGGGCCACAGCGCAATCCCCCTATTTGCGCCAACGGCCCGCTGGGTATCGGGGCAGAATGTCAGAAGTTCCGCGCGATCGAGACGCTGCCAAACGGTGTCAGCCACTCGATCCTCAACATCGGCGAACGGGAAATGGACAATACCGGCGTCTATACCGTGCCAGAGGGGCATTACTTCTTCATGGGCGACAACCGCGACAATTCCACCGATTCCCGCTTTCCGCAAACGGCGAACGGTGTCGGCTTTGTCCCGCTCGAAGATATCGTGGGCCGCGCCGACCGGGTGATGTTCTCCTCTGCCGGCACTTCGATGCTCGCCTTCTGGACATGGCGTTCTGACCGTTTCTTCAAGGCGATCGAGTGAAACTCTCGGCAGAGCTGAAAGGTTTTGCCGAAAGGCTGGGTCACAGCTTTGCCAAACCCGGGCTGCTGCAACAGGCGCTGACCCATGGCTCCATGGCCAGCCCGCACCGCGACGACAATCAGCGGCTTGAGTTTCTGGGTGACCGCGTCCTCGGACTCGTGATGGCCGAGGCGCTGCTCGAAGCCGACCCGGATGCCGCCGAAGGTCTGGTGGCCCCGCGCTACAACGCGCTGGTGCGGCGCGAAACCTGCGCCGATATCGCCCGTTCGATTGATCTGGGCGCCGTGCTCAAACTTGGGCGTTCCGAGATGAAATCAGGCGGGCGGCGCAAGGAGGCGCTGCTCGCCGACGCGATGGAAGCGGTGATCGCAGCCGTCTATCTCGATGGCGGTTTCGATGTGGCCCGCACCGTGGTATTGCGGCTCTGGGCCGACCGGATCGGGCAAGTCGAGGATGACGCCCGCGACGCCAAGACCGCCCTGCAGGAATGGGCTCAGGCGCGCGGCGAAAATCCCCCCGCCTATATAGAGGTGGACCGCTCCGGCCCGGATCATCAACCGGTCTTTACCATCGAGGTCCGGCTCGACTCCGGCCCCGTCGAGCAGGCGGTCGCAGGCTCGAAACGACAGGCAGAACAGGCCGCCGCGGCGGCGCTTTTGAAAAAGGTTGGCGGATGACCGAAGGTCAGATCAATACGGGTACCAAAGCGGGCTTCGTTGCCCTGATCGGGGAACCGAACGCCGGCAAATCGACGCTGCTCAACCAGATGGTCGGCGCCAAAGTCTCCATCGTCACCCACAAGGTGCAGACCACCCGCGCCCGCATCCGTGGCGTGGCGATGCAGGGTCAGGCGCAGATCGTGTTCGTGGACACGCCCGGCCTGTTCAAACCGCGCCGCAGGCTCGACCGGGCCATGGTCGCCGCCGCTTGGGGCGGGGCATCGGACGCCGATGTCGTGGTCCTGCTGATCGAGGCGCATCGCGGCATGACCGACGGCGTACGCGCCATCCTCGCTGCGATCAAGGATCACACCGGCAAGACCCCGGTGGCGCTCGCCATCAACAAGATCGACCGGGTCCGCGCAGAACAGCTTCTGGCGCTCACCAAAGAGCTGAACGACGCCTTCCCCTTCGTCGAAACCTTCATGATTTCGGCGGAAAAGGGTTACGGCTGCGAGACGCTGAAACAATGGCTCGCCGATCAGATGCCCGACAGCCCGTGGCTCTACCCCGAGGATCAGATCGCCGACCTGCCGATGCGGATGATCGCCGCCGAAATGACCCGCGAAAAGCTGACCCTGCGGCTGCATCAGGAACTGCCCTACGAGTTGACCGTCGAAACCGAGGCTTGGGTCGAACGCGAGGATGGCTCCGCCCGCATCGACCAGTTGATCTATGTCGCCCGCGATGGCCACAAGGGTATCGTGCTGGGCAAGGGCGGCGAGACGATCAAATCCGTGGGCAAGGCCGCGCGCGAAGAGATCGAAGAGTTTCTGGGCCGCAAGGTGCATCTCTTCCTGCAGGTCAAGGTCCGGCCCGGCTGGCTCGACGAGGCCGAGCGTTTCTCCGAAATGGGGCTCGATTTCAAGGATGGGCACGAGTGATAGCGGGCCATGCGTGACCGGCTCACCGCCGACTTCTGGGTCGCGGCCTACCTGACCCGGCTCCGGCTGCAACAGATCCCCGCCTTCGTCGTCAAACGCGGCCATGAGATCGCGGGCGCGGTGCTGGTCAAGCTCAACACGCTCGACGGTCAGGCTACCTGCTTTCAACGCAGTTTCGATCTCACCTCCGGCGAAAGGCGCTGGGTCGTGTTGGCGCAAGGGGCCGAAGCTGACGTTGACACTTCGATCAGCAAACAGCGCAGCTTTGACCCCGACCTCTGGGTGATCGAAGTCGAGGACCGCGCCGGGCGGCATCTGCTCGACGAGGATGGGCTTTCGGCCTGAGCCGGGTCTTTGTCGTGCACAAGTCCGGCGGCAGGATCAGCAACATTGCCAAGCCCGCCTCAGCATGGCACAGACCCCAACGCAGCCTCCACCAGAAAGCCATCCCGTGCCCAGCCTGCAAGACCGCCTGAAATCCCGCGCCCAACGTCGACGGGCAGAGATTCGGGGCGACCTCTCGCAACCCGGCAACCGCATGCTGGCCGAACGCTATGCCCGCTGGCACGACCACGGCATCCTGCGCGTGTTCTGGCGCAATTTCGATCAGATCGCCCCCGGCGTCTATCGCTCCAACCACCCCACCCCGCGCCGCTTTGCGCAGGCCCACGCCATGGGGATCACCACCATCCTCAATCTGCGCGGCGCCTCGGATGAACCCGGCTATCGGCTGGAAAAAGACATCTGTGCCAGCCTTGGCATCACCCTGATCGACATCGGGCTCAGCGCCCGTCGCGTCCCGCCCCGCGACCGGTTGCAAGACCTCATCGGCATCTTCCGCCGGATCGACAAACCCTTCCTGATGCATTGCAAATCCGGCGCCGACCGGGCCGGCCTCGCCAGCGCGATCTGGCTCATGGTGATCGAAGGGCACTCGGCCACGCAGGCGCGCAGGATGCTGTCGCTGCGCTACCTGCACATCCGCTGGTCCCAAACCGGCGTGCTCGACCATCTGCTCGACAGCTATATCGCGCGCAACCAGCGCGACCCGATCGGGTTCGAGGATTGGGTCGCCACCGCATATGACCACCGCGTGATCCAGTCGCAATTCGACGCGGGTCAAAAACCCGGCAGGCCATCCATGACCGCACCCCGCACCGGCTGGCAAACCCGCAGCTACCTGTTACTCAGCCGCGCAATCCCCCTTTTCGCCCCCGATATCCTGCGCCGCAGGCTGATACGCGGCCGCGAAGATCCGGCGCGCTGGCAGGAAAAACTCGGCCACGCCACGCAACCGCGCCCCGAGGGGCGGCTCATCTGGCTCCACGCAGTCGGCCTTGGCGAGGTCTTGGCTCTGCGCGGCCTCATCGGTGCCATGTCCGCCATCGACCCCGCGCTGCACTTCCTCATCACCTCCACCGCCCGCTCCTCCGCACAGGTGATCGGCGCTAACCTGCCCGCCCGGACCCGGCACCAATACCTGCCCATCGACGCGCCGCGCTATCTGCGGCGGTTCCTCGATCACTGGCAACCCAACCTCTCGATCTGGGCTGAACAAGACATCTGGCCCGGTGCCATCGCCGCCTGCCAACGGCGCGGCATCCCCCTCGCCCTCGTCAATGCCCGCATGAACGCCGACGCTTTCCAACGACGCGCCCGCCTGCGCGGCCTCTCGCGCGACACAATCTCGCGCTTTCAGTTCATCACCGCCCAAGACGCCGAAACCGCCAGCCACCTGCGCGCGCTCGGGGCCGACAGCGTGCAAATCAGCGGCAGCCTCAAATCCGCCGCCCCCGCCCTCGCCGCCGACCCGCAGGCGCTCGCGGATGCAGGGCACGCCCTTACCGGGCGCAAAATCTGGCTCGCCGCCTCGACCCATGCCGGGGACGAAGCGGTGGCGCTCGCCACCCAGCGCAGCCTCGTCCAGCATGACCCCGCATGGCTGCTGCTCCTCACGCCCCGCGACCCCAACCGCGCGCCGCAAATCCAGTCGCAGGCGCAGGCCCACGGCCTCACCAGCGTCCTGCGCTCCGCCCGTCAGACCCCTGACTCCACCCATTCCATCTGGATCGGCGACACCTTCGGCGAACTTGGGCTCTGGTATCGGCTCGCCCCCACCGCCCTGATCGGCGGCAGTTTCGGGTCCACCAACGGGCATAACCCGTGGGAGGCTGCGGCGCTGGGTTGTGCCATCCTGCACGGCCCCCACACCGCCAATTTCGCCAATGACTACACCATGCTCCACGCCGCCGATGCCGCCCGCGAGGTGAGCATGGACACCCTCGCAGCCAGCCTCAACGACCCCGGCCTTACTGGCATGGCCACGCGGGCACAGGCACTGGTGACAGCCGGACAAGACAGCCTCGCGCCCCTCGCCCGCACCCTCTGCAACATGGCAACCGCATGAAACTGCGGGCCTTCCTGCTCGGCTACGGCCTGCTCTGGCACCTTCTGCTGCCGCTCATTCTGCTCTACCTCTGGTATCGGGGGCGAAAAGACCGGCGCTACCGGCAGCACCTCGGCGAACGCTTCGGCTACTACCCTCAGCCCATCAAGGACACCATCTGGGTCCACGGCGTCAGCCTTGGCGAAACCCGCTCCGCCGTGCCGCTGATCCGGGCCATGCTGGACCGGGGCGACCGGATCGTCACCACGCATTTCACCCCCGCCGGACGCCGCGAGGCCGAAGCAGTCTTTGCCGCCGAGATCGCAGCCGGGCAACTCCGCGCCGTCTGGGTACCGTTCGAAACCGCATGGGCCTACCGCCGCTTCTTCCGCGCCTTCACCCCCCGCTTCGGTCTGGTGATGGAGATCGAGATCTGGCCCCGGATGATCTTTGCCGCCAGCCGCGCCAAAATCCCGCTCTTCATGTGCAACGCGCAATACCCCTCCAAATCGCTGGCCCGCGACAGCGCACGTTTTCCGCTGCGGCAGGCGCTGATGCGGGGTTTCGCCGGGGCGCTGGTCAAATCCGATCTGCAGGCAACCCGTTTCGCCTCTGTCGGTGTGCGCAATATCGCCGTCACCGGCGAGCTTCGCTTTGACCAGCCGATCCCGCCGCACCTGCTGCATGCAGGTCTGGCGGCGCGGCACTGGCTCGACGCCACGCACCGGCGCGTCATCACCATCGCCAGCGCGATTGAGGGCGAGGATACGACCTACCTCCACGCCATCCACGCGCTACATGCACATCACCGCGCGCAAAACCTGCCCACCCCCCTGTTCATCTACGTCCCGCGGCGGCCCGAACGCTTTGACTCGGTCCACGCGACGCTCACCCAAGCGGGGTTCCACGTCCTGCGACGCTCCACCGCCTTCGACACCAGCTTAAACCCCGCCGCATGGCCCGCTGCCCCAGCAACGCCAGACATCCTGCTCGGCGACTCGCTCGGAGAGATGTATTTCTACCTCGCCATGGCCGATCAGGTCATCGTCGGCGGCGGCTTCAACCCCAAAGGCGCGCATAACATCATCGAGCCGCTGGCCCTGCGCAAACCCGTGCTGACCGGGCCGCACACCGACACAATCGAATATCCGATGACCGAGGCGCTGGCCGCAGGCGTGGCGCAAAGCCTGTCCGACGCCGCTGCCCTCGCCGCCGCCCTGATCGACAACCACCCGGTGACCGACGCCCGGATCGACGCCTTCTTCAGCGCCCATGCCGGTGCCACCGCGCGCACCCTTGCCGCGCTGCCGGACCTGCTCACGACATAACCGCTTGCAGCGGCGCGCGCGTCCCCGATACTGCCGCCATGATCGAATGGCAGGATGAGGCGGTGGTGCTGGCCCTGCGGCCACATGGAGAGACGTCGGTCATTGCCGAGGTCTTTACCCCCCTGCACGGGCGGCACGCCGGTATCGTGCGCGGCGGCACCAGCCGCAAGATCGCCCCCATGCTGCAACCCGGCTCGCAGATCGCCGTTGTCTGGAAGGCGCGGCTTGAAGAGCATCTGGGCAGTTTCACCGTCGAACCCATCCGCTCTCGCGCAGCCATGGCCATGGCCGACCGACTGGCGCTTGCGGGGCTCAACGCAGTCACGGCGCTGCTCTCTGTCGTCATGGCCGAACGCGACCCGCATCCCGCCCTCTATGCGCGCAGCATCGACCTGCTCGACCTGCTGGATCAGGGCGAAGTCTGGCCCCTCGCCTATCTGCAATGGGAACTGGCCCTGCTCGAAGAAATGGGCTTCGGGCTCGACCTTGGCAGCTGTGCGGTTACCGGTTCGACCGAGGGGCTGATTTATATCTCACCCCGCTCCGGGCGGGCGGTCAGCGCGCCCGGGGCAGGTGACTGGGCCGACAGGATGCTGCCCCTGCCCCCGGTGCTGCGGGGCGAAGGCGACGCCGACCTGCCCGATATCCGTACGGCGCTTGGCACCACCGGCTATTTCATCGAACACCGCCTCATGCGCGGCTCCGGCGACCGGCACTTGCCCGCTGCGCGCGAACGGCTGCTCGCCGTGCTGGCGCGACCCTGACCGGCACAAAGTAGCCCGCACAGAAACCCGGTCTTGCGACATGCTGTGTCGTGTCTGGTGCAGACCCGTGGCCCCGCGTAAGGGACCAAGGCACAAGCCCTGCCGAAAGCCGTCATGTTCACCCCCCGCACCCCGCTTTACCTCTCCCACGCTCCCACGCCTCGGGTCGAACATTTCGCCCTGCTCGCCGGTATCGAGGCTGGTGTGCGCGGCATCATCCTCTCGGTCATGCCGCTGGCGATGTATCGGGCCTTTGGCGATGCGGGCGTCGTCTCCGGCATTTACTTCGCAGTGGGCATCGCCTCGCTCTTTTGCGGGCTGATGGTGCCCTACATGACCCGCTTCATCCCGCGGCGCTGGATGTTCACGCTGGGCGGCTTGCTCTACCTCATCGCCATGGCACTGGCGCTCACCGGCGCTCCCCTTCTCATGGCGGCGGCGCTCATGGTCAACGCCTTCGGCACCGTCACCTTCACCGTCTGCCTCAACGCCTATATCCTTGATTACATTACAAGGTCAGAGCTTGGGCGCAACGAATCCACCCGCATGGTCTATAGCGGGGCCAGTTGGACGATCGGGCCGGTGGCCGGGGTCTGGCTCTTCAACTGGTGGGAACCGGCACCGTTCCTCATTGCCGGGCTCTTTGCCGTGGCGCTGATTGCGGTATTCTGGAAACTGCGGCTCGGTAATGGCAAGCAGATCACCCGCGCGCGCGGCCCCGCCCCCAATCCGCTGGCCTTTCTCGACCGGTTCCGGCGGCAACCGCGGCTCATCGCTGGCTGGCTCTTTGCCGTGATCCGCTCCAGCGGCTGGTGGGTCTATGTGGTCTATCTGCCGATCTACGCGATCCAGAATGGTCTGGGCGAAACCATCGGCGGGCTTTCGCTCTCGCTCTCCAACGGGCTCTTGTTCATCACGCCACTCATGCTGCGACTGGTGCACAAGACATCGGTCCGCTTCGCCGTGCGCGGCACCTTCGCCTTCACCGGTGCGCTGTTTCTGGTGGCTTGGGTTGTGGCACCGCTGCCGTGGCTCGTCGTCATCGCTTTGCTCATCGGCTCCATCGGCCTCGTCATGCTCGATGTCTGCGGCAGCCTGCCGTTCTTGATGGCGGTCAAACCGTCTGAGCGCACCGAAATGGCCGCGGTTTATTCCAGCTTCCGCGACGTCTCCGGCATCGTCACGCCGGGTGTGGCATGGATCGTGCTGCTCGTCTCGCCGGTTGCAGGCGTATTCGGGGTCTGCGGCCTTGGCATGTTCGCCGCATGGGCCATCGCGGGCCGGCTCCACCCCCGGCTCGGTGCCGCGAAACCGGCGCTCAGCTAGTCGAGCAACCGGCGCGCAATCACCTGCGCCTGAATCTCCGCCGCCCCTTCAAAGATGTTCAGGATTCTCGCATCGCACAATATCCGGCTGATCTTGTATTCCAGCGCAAACCCGTTGCCGCCGTGAATCTGCAGCGCATTATCCGCACAGGCCCAAGCCACCCGCGCGCCCAAGAGCTTGGCCATCCCCGCCTCAAGATCACAGCGCCGCCCCGCATCCTTTTCTCTGGCCGAGAAATAGGTCAACTGCCGCGCCAGCATGATCTCCACCGCCATCATCGCAATCTTGCCCGACACCCGCGCAAACGCGACCAGCGGCTTGCCAAATTGCTTGCGATCCCGCGCATATTGCAGACCGACATCCAGCGCCGATTGCGCCACGCCAATCGCCCGCGCCGCCGTCTGGATGCGGGCCGATTCAAACGTCTGCATCAACTGCTTGAATCCCTTGCCCTCCTCGCCCCCCAGCAGGTTCTCGGCCTTCACCTTGAACCCGTCGAAGGCGAGTTCGTATTCCTTCATCCCGCGATACCCGAGCACGCCAATCTCACCGCCGGTCATCCCCGGCGTCGGAAACGGCGCGTCGTCAGTCCCCGGCACCTTCTCAGCCAGAAACATCGACAGCCCGCGATAATCCGTGCTCGCGGGGTCCGTCCGCGCCAGCAGCGTCATCACATGCGTGCGCGCGGCATGGGTGATCCAGGTCTTGTTGCCGGTCACGACATAATCATCGCCCTCCCGCACCGCCCGCGTGCGTAGCGCCCCCAGATCCGACCCGGTATTGGGCTCGGTAAACACCGCCGTCGGCAGAATCTCCCCCGACGCAATCCCCGGCAGCCATTGCTGCTTCTGCGCCTCGGTGCCGCCACACAGGATGAGTTCCGCAGCAATCTCGCTGCGCGTGCCCAGCGACCCCACGCCGATATAGCCTCGCGAGAGCTCCTCGCTCACCACCACCATCGCCGCCTTGGACAGGCCAAACCCGCCGTATTCCTCCGGGATGGTCAAGCCAAACACGCCCATCCCGGCCAGTTCCTCGATAATCTCCAGCGGAATCAACTCATCGCGCAGATGCCAGCCCTGCGCCTGCGGCTCCACCCGCTCCACGGCAAAGCGGCGAAACTGATCGCGGATCATCTCCAATTCATCATCGAGGCCCGATGCCCCGACCGTAATTGCGCCGCCCTGATCCTGCATCAGGTCCACCAACCGGCTACGCGCCGCTTGGCTATTGCCGCCGCGGATCAGCACGACGACCTCCGGGGTCAGCAACAGTTCAGCCTCATCCGGCGCGAGGCCAATATCCTGCAACCGCAGCATCTCGCCCTGACTCATCGGAATGCCGCCCGCAATCTGCGCCAGATACTCGCCAAACCCGATCTGCAGCAGCAATTGTTCCATCTCGCCAAACCGGCCCTGCGCCTGCAGCGCCTCGGCCCAGCCCTGCATCTGCCGCAGCGCCTGACGATAGGTCGCCAGCCACGCCAACCCATGCGCCGCCGTCTGATGCGCATCCATCAAGGCGGCATCGACGCGGCCCGCTACCGTTACCAGCGCGCGCAAACGGGCCGTCGCCGCAGTAAAAACCGTCTCCACCGGCACCAGCGCCGCAGCCGTCAGACCCAGCAGATCATCCAGCACAGGGTTCGCGGTCATCACTGTATCCTGTCCGTCATGCGGCATCGGCCGACTCCTTCTTTCGCTGCTGCAGAGATAATCACTTCGCAACTGCAGCGCAACAATAGTTCAATCCATGCGACAAAAAAGAACATTTCTGTCTGACAGCATCGTGGGTTGCCCTCCGCGCCCGCACTGATAGGCTCAGGCAGTCTCAACCCGAGGTTCCCATGCGCCTGCACTATCCGCTGCTTGCCTGCCTTGCCGCAACCCCTGCCCTGTCACAATCCTGCGGTGGCGATTTCGGCTCATTTGTCAATGGCTTGCGACAAGAGGCTGCTGCGAGCGGCATCGACCCCGACACCGCCTCGCGCTTTCTGGCCGGCGTGCAACTCGACCCGGCAGTCATTCGCGCCGACCGGGCGCAGGGGGTTTTTCAACGTGATTTCATCGACTTCTCCCGCCGCCTGATTTCCGCCGACCGGCTCAACCGCGCGGTCAGCAACGCCGACCGCTACGGTGCGATCTTTGACCGGATCGAGGCCGACTACGGCGTGCCGCGCGGCGTTCTGCTGGCTTTCTGGGCCTTCGAGACAGATTTCGGACAGGTGCAGGGCGACTTCAACACCGCCAACGCGCTTGTCACCCTCGCGCATGACTGCCGCCGCCCCGAACTGTTCCGCCCGCATATCTTCGCCGCGATGCAGCTTTTTGCGCGCGGCGATTTCGACCCCGCGCGCACCACTGGCGCATGGGCCGGTGAAATCGGACAGGTGCAGATGCTGCCCCGCGACATCATCGAAAACGGCATGGACGGCGATGGCGATGGTCACGTCGATCTCAAAGGCTCCGCCCCCGATGCGCTGCTTTCGGGTGGCAAGATGCTCTCTGCCCTCGGCTGGCGCGCGGGCGAGCCTTGGTTGCAGGAAATCGTGGTGCCCGGGTCGCTTGACTGGTCGATCACCGGGCTCAACCAACAACGCTCCGTCGCTGATTGGGCCGCACTCGGCGTGCAGGCGCGCAGCGGCACGCTCGGCCCGGCCAACCTTCCGGCTTCGGTGCTGCTCCCCGTGGGGCGCGGCGGCCCTGCCTTTCTGGCCTACCCGAACTTCCGGGTCTATTTTGAATGGAATCAAAGCCTTGTCTATGTGACCACCGCCGCCTACTTCGGCACCCGCATCGCAGGCGCGCCGGTCTATGACGCGGGCAACCCCGCGCCCGGGCTTACCGGCGATCAAATGATGGACTTGCAGCGCCGGCTTCAGGCGCGCGGCTACGACGTGGGCAATATCGACGGCATCCTCGGCTCCATGACCCGCAACGCGGTGCAAGCCGAACAGATCCGCCTTGGCCTGCCCGCCGACGCATGGCCCACGGCAGAATTGCTGGGCGCGCTCTAAG
>Ga0105050_10007945_pt1 | contig 12424 bp, 13 predicted proteins | sample FRY01_FD_78088 | JGI IMG/M metagenome (GOLD analysis project Ga0105050, IMG submission 78088) | Freshwater microbial communities from Lake Fryxell liftoff mats and glacier meltwater in Antarctica - FRY-01 | ecosystem: Environmental > Aquatic > Freshwater > Ice > Glacier meltwater ... | reverse complement strand
GATCGCTGCCTTATACCACATGACCGACGTGTACGCCTGGTAGGCGCCGGTATCGGGCTTGGTACCGGCGAGGGCCTCGTAATCTGCCACGAAGCGATCGTTCGCCTCATTCGACTGGCAGCTCCAGAAGTACTCGTAGGCATTCTCAAGCAATGGTGCACGCTCACCGAGCGCGATCGCCGTCTCCCAGTAAGCACCGTTCTGAGCAATGACAGCGTACTCATCCGTCAGACCCAGCGGTTCGGCCTGCTGGAGGTAAGCAGTCGTGCCGCCACCATACGTCGACAGGAACAGACCACGGGTCTCCTTGTCACCGGTCAGTCCACGTGACTGAGCCGCCACGACGTCAGCAAAATTTTGCTCACCGATCGGGATCCAGAACTCCTGGTCGGTGAGAACCTCAGTATCGAGGGATTCAGCAATTGCCGACTGGGTGTTCGTCCAGAGCGCACGACCGGTCTCGTAGTCGTACCCAACGACGTCCCAATGTTTGATCTCCGGATACTTCGCGGCTAGCGTTTTCCCCATCGCTTTAGTCAACGTGACGTCGGTTGCGTTGAGGCGCCAGAAGTTCGGAGCGATCGGCTCTGGGTCGGTCAAGCTCGCCGATGCACAGTGTGACGCGAGCACAATCTGGTCTTTAGAAGCTGCTGCTGCTGCGGATCGGCATTCCGATGTGATCTGGAAACCGAATGTCAAGTTCACACCTTCATCGGCGAGTTCACGCATGACCGTGTTCATACGTGCCTCGTCAAGTTGGTCGTCCTTTTGCACCAGTTCAAACTCGTACCCGCCGGCGATGCCATCTGCATTAGCGTGGGCAATGCCCACCTCGGCGCCGAATCCCTCGGGCACCGTGAGCCCGGCAAGCACGCTCTCGAACGGAAGTACCTGGCCGAGCTTCACGACCTCGAGTTCCTCCGCAGGAGGAACGGTGTTGTCGGTCGCGGCTGGTTCTTCAGCGGTGTTGTCGGTCGCGGCTGGTTCTTCAGCGGTGTTGTCACTGATCTCCTCCACAGGAGCCTTGGTTGCTGGTACGTCAGCGTCAGACGAATCATCGTCTGAGCCGCACGCTGCCATGGTCAGGCCGAGCACCACTACGGCGCCGACAACTCTCCGGTTGATTTTCATGATTTCCTGTCCCCTTGCACTGGTTGGTCTTGCTGTTGTTGAAATTGCTGAAGGATCGATCGAAGCCGGTCGGGGTCATCAATCGGCCAGCCGAAATAGGACGAGGTGCGCTGGACGCGTGGCCCGACGTGTTGCCTCGCGAGTTCGGGCATCTGCTCGGGTGTCCCGATGATGGCGAAGTGCCCGAGCAGCTCGTCGTCGAACAGATCGGCCATGGCGTCCCACTCGCCGCGCTTCGAGAGCTGGGTGAGGTCGGGTTGGACGTCGCCGAACCCGACCGCCTCGAGAACCGGGGCGTACGCGGGTGTCGACCCGTAGAACGCCAACTGTCGTGCGGCTTCCTGTCGGCGCGTCGCCAACTCTTCGTCGGTGTCGCCCATGATCATGAAGAGTGGCAACGAGACCTCGACGTCCGCGACGGTCTTCGCCCCGGCGTGGATTCCCCGATCAAGGGCCGGAAGCGAAACGGACTCGAGGAACTCCCGGTTGGTGAACGCGTGCATCAAGATGCCGTCGCAGCGTTCCCCAGCGAGTTCGGTCATTCGCGGTCCGACCGCTGCGAGATAGACGGGGATGCGATGCTCGTGCGGGCTTGGAACCCAGAACGGCGACATGAGGCGGTGCGTGTAGTAGTCGCCTCGATGGTCGAGTGGTTGGCCGGTGCGCCATGAGCCCCAAATCGCGTCGAGTGCAACGAGGAACTCGCGCATCCGTGCGACCGGCTTGCCCCAAGGCATTGAATAGCGTTTTTCGATGTGCGGCTTGATCTGGCTGCCGAGACCGAGGGTGAAACGCCCGCCGGAGGCCTGGGCGAGGTTCCACGCTGAATACGCCACCGTCATTGGTGTACGTGCAAATGCCACCGCGATCGCGGTACCGACGTCGATCGAGGTTGTCCGCTCGATTGCACTGTAAGCCTGGAGGAACGGATCATGGCCCGCCTCGGTCGCCCAAGCGGCATCGTGCCCGACGCTCTCGGCCCTCGCCGCGATGTGTCCAGCCTCACGAATGTCCCGCTCAAGCAGCGTGATATCGATTTTCATCCCCAACCCCCCAGTCGACCAAGCAAACGCTTGTGTGGTTCACACCATAGCGAGCTCCGTCACCTCGGTCAAGCTCGATTAGTCGAAACGGCGGGGAAACCATCGGCCGGCACGAGCTGGTGCTCCTCACCGAAGAAGATCTGCGAGCGCTCCAGATCGATGAAGGTCCGTTCGTCGTCCAGCAACAACTTGCCGGCCCGCCGTCCCTCCGTCGTCAAGATCATCTCTTCGACCACCTCGAGGCTGTCAAACCACAGCTCCACGATTCCGTCAAACGGCTCTGGCGCTTGACGCGGCGCGCCAAATAGGTCGTTCAGCGGCGTGTCGATCGTGTGGAGCTGGACATATCGTCGAACTCGCAAATCGTCCACCAACGCGAGCGCCAAGCGACCATGCTCGTCGAGCCAGTACCTCAGAAACTCCTCACGGGTGAGGTGCGGTTGGCGATGAATGCAGAACACAAGCTTGACCATCAGCGGCGCTCCGGTCGTTCGGACGGGGCGACGGTGCCGCCTTGGCTTGTGCGAGGGCGCGGCTCACGGGGCAGCCCGAGGACGGACTCACCAATCACGTTGCGTTGGATCTGAGAGGTGCCCGAGTAGATCGTTCCTGCGCGTGCATTGAGAAAGGTGCCGACCCACGACGCAGTGTCGAGCGGGTCGACGCCGGGATCGTCTGGGCCTGCCACGGTCGAGGGCCAACGGCCGGCCGGAGTCGTTGCAGCCACGCCAAGAACGTCGAGAGCAAGCTCGGTGACTTCTTGGTGGTACTCGCTCCAGTACAGCTTGAAGACGGCCGCGTCCGGGCCGGGTTGGGCTCCATCAAGGAACCCCGCCAACGCGCGTAGGCCCATGTACCGCATCATCTCGACCTTGGCGTAGCAATGTGCCAGGCGTTGCCGAATCCGGGGATCGTCGGCGACTTCTCTGCTGCGCGCCAGCGCAAACAACCTGTCGAGCTCCTGGCGGTAGCGGACGTGGGCGGTGGCGGCTTCTTGACCACGCTCGTATCCCAACAAGCTCATCGCTACACGCCATCCATCGCCGACCGGGCCGACCACGTTCGATGCACTCGTACGTGCTCCGTCGAAGAACACCTCGTTAAACTCGGGTTCGCCCGTGATCATGCGGATTGGACGGACCTCTATACCCTGCTGGCTCATCGGCACCAGCAGAAATGTGATCCCGTCGTGCTTGTGTTCACTCGTGCCGGTCCGCACGAGCAGGAAAATCCAGTCGGCGGAATGGCCGTACGAAGTCCAAACCTTCTGGCCATCGATGACCCACTCGCCGCCGACGAGGCGGGCTCGACAGCCAAGCCCGCCCAGGTCGGAGCCAGCGTTTGGCTCGGAGTACCCCTGACACCATCGGTCTTGGCCTGACAGGATCCGCGGAACGAAGTGACGTCGCTGTTCGTCGCTTCCCCAGCGCAGGAGCGTGGGGCCGATCATGTTCAGTCCGAAGATGTCGTTCGGTACGCCAAGGGGCGCGGCACGACGCGTCAGTTCCTCATGGAGGACAATCTCTTCGAGATGGCTCAGACCGCCACCACCAAACTCGACTGGCCACGACACCCCGAGCAGCCCGGCCTCGAACAAGCGACTTCGCCAGGCGACCTCGAAGTGCGCGAGTTCGTTGCGCTCGAGCGCGCCGGTACCCGTCCAGGTATCGGGGAGTGCATCGTCGAGGACATCGCGGACGCGGGTGCGGAAACGCTCGGCGGCCTCTGAATATGAGAGGTCCATAGTGGGTCAGCGAACTTCGTACAGTTCGTAGCGAGCGCCGCCCTCGGCGACGTCGCCGCGCCCGACCACTTGAATCTTGTTCAGCCAGCTGTACCGCTCGTCGTCAGTCTCGAGGTACGGCGCTGAATAGACCGGCGCTGTCATGGGGCCCTCGCCCCAGTCACCGCGACCCGAGTACGTCATTTGGATGAACGCACCATCGTCAGTCCGAAAGCTGATCCGGACGTCGATGAAGGCGGTGCCATCGCTGCCGATCACCATCCAGTCGGCAGCCGATGTACCGCGCTGTGATGCCTGCAGGCGTTCGCCGTCGAGGCGCCCCTCGCGGATCCCCGCGACTATCCGTCGGCCTCTCGGCGTATCGGCAACCATTTCAGGTCGTCCGAGCGTCGCTGTGAACGCACATAGTGGAATCAGTTCGATAGTCATTTCGCACCCTTCGCACGGGCTTGGCCAGTCACCCCACCAAGCGGTTGTTAGGTACGGACCGTACCCATCGCCTGGGCTGTGGTCAAACCGACTGGTTGTGACACTCGGTTCCGACCCAAGGCGTCGGGCTTATCGCGCGGCCAACCGGTTGCTTGTTTGTGTAGAACTGTGCCTACGATGCCGTCATGGGGCACTCTGATCCATCCACGCTGACCTTCGACGACCATCTCAAGATCACCGAACTCATCCACATCTACTGCGCAGCAGTCGACGGGTACGACATTGAGCAACTTGTGGACGTGTTCACGCCAGACGGGTCCATGTGCTTCACAGCCGGTGAGCGCGGAACTGTAGTCGGACACGATGCGCTTCGGCGTCGGCTCGCCAAAGTGCTGAGCAGCTTCGAGGCCACGAGCCACCATGTGAGCAACATCCGCATCGCCGCAGTCGATGACCAATCAGACGCAGCGACCAGTGTCAGCTACCTGTACGCGTGGCACCGATTCGTCGATGACCGTCCCGATGGATTGCTGTGGGGCCGATACCATGACCAATTCGAGCGCGGGCCCGCTGGCTGGAAGCTCAAAGCACGGGTGCTGCGCATCATTGGTGAGCAAGACTTCGCGATGCCGTGGAACCCGGTCGCCCCCGCGCGCAGGCCAAACGCTGTTCAGTCGATCAGCCAGCCGCCGTCGACAACCGAGTAGGCGCCGGTGGTGTAGGACGCTCGGGCCGAACACAGGAACTCGATCGTCTCAGCGATCTCGGAGGGTTCAGCCGAACGTCGCATGGGCGTGCGCGCCATAAGGGCATCCAGCCCACGTCCACCCTCGTTGATGACACCCGCCGCCATAGCGGTGTTGGTGAGGCCGGGCGCCACGACATTCACGCGGATGTCGTGCTCGGCCCATTCGAGCGCCATGACCTGTCCAAGCATCAGTACGCCACCTTTGCTGGCGGCGTATGCCAACTGGCCAACCCCAGCCCGGACCGAGTTCACCGAGCCGACGAGCACCATCGAGCCCCCAGTGCCGGTGTCAATCATTGCCCGCGCCACGGCGCGGGCAATGAGGAACGTGCCCTTCAGATTGACGTCAATAACTCGATCGAACGAGTCCGTCGTGGTCGCTTCGGCGCGCGCCGGCTCCCAGATGCCGGCTGCGTGCACCAACGAATCAATGTGACCGAAGCGTTCGAGGACCTCGGCCACCACGCGATCGCATGCATCGGCGTCCGAGACATCGAGCTGGAGCGCTTGTCCGCCGCACTCGGCGCTGACTTGTTCAGCGCCAGGGAGATCACGGTCGGCGCAGACGACAATGTCGCCACGCTCGGCAAAACAACGAGCGGTTGCGGCGCCAATTCCGGACGCTGCTCCGGTGACGATTGTGACGGCTGATTCGGTGTGCGACACGGGACCTCCGAGGGTCATTCGATCAGGGTGTGGTACGCGATGCCCGCTGTACCAGACCAGATGGTCTACCATACTCAACCAAGCGCTTGGTTCAAGCGTTGACGAAATCTAGCGATCGGTATGTCCGAACCGCTGAAAGGGGATGGATAGATGAACGAAGTACGTCTCGATGGTCGCGTTGCGATCGTCACCGGAGCGGCGCGGGGCCTCGGCCGCGCACACGCACTAGGACTCGCCCAGCGCGGTGCCGCTGTTGTCGTCAATGACCTCGACGTTGGACTCGACGGCAGTCCCGGCGACGGCCACGCCGCGACTCAGGTCGTTGACGAGATCACGTCAGCGGGCGGGACCGCCATTGCCGACACAACAACCGTGGCCACAGCGGACGGTGGCGCGTCGATTGTCGACCACGCTATTCAGGAGTTCGGACGTCTCGACATCGTCGTGCACAACGCAGGCTTCCTCCGCGACGCCACATTCGCCAAGCTCGCAGCCGCCGATGTCTCATCGGTGTTGAACGTCCATCTCGAAGGTGCGTTCTGGACGCTCCTTCCTGCGTGGCAGCACTTCAAGGAGCAGCGCTACGGCCGAATCATCACAACGTCGTCGATCGCCGGCCTGCTCGGCAACTTCGGCCAGGCCAACTACAGCGCAGCGAAGCTGGGCGTGGTCGGACTCACGCGGACACTGGCCATCGAGGGTGCCCGGTACGGCATCACCGCCAACACCATCGCCCCCGCCGCGCGAACCCGTATGACCGAGGACCTCCTCGGCGATCGCAAGCACCTCCTCGACCCAGCACTCGTCACACCGCTCGTCACCTGGCTCGCGAGTGAGGAGTGCGCATCCAGTGGCGAGATCTTCAGTGTCGGCGCCGGGCGGGTTGCCCGGGTTGCAATCATGGAGTCGCGCGGTTTCCACGACCTTGAACTCGATCCGGAACGTATTCGAGCGCACTGGGACGAGATCATGAACGACCCGATTCTCTCCGAGCCCCGCACCGTCGCTGACGAGTTCGCGCTCATTTTCGGCTCGCTCGACGAAGCTCCAGATCAATGAGCGCCGGAACCGTCAGCGTCGTCACGGGCGCAGGCTCAGGCATCGGGGCCGCAACTGCTCGCCGACTGGCCGCCAGAGGAGACATCGTCGTCTGCACCGACATCGACCTCGACGCAGCGCGCGCGACTGCGGCTGCGCTCCCCGGGGCCACCGCCCATCGCCTCGACGTGGCTGACGAAGAGGAGACCGGGATCGTGTTCGATCACATCCTCGACACATACGGGCGTCTCGACGTCGCCGTCGTGAACGCGGGCCTCATCAAACGGGGCACGACGCTCGAATTGTCCGAAGACGACTTCGACTTGACGATCGGGGTCAACCTCCGAGGCGCATTCCTCTCAGCGCGGGCAGCCGGCCAGGCCATGATTGCCGGCGAGGGCGGCTCGATCGTGCTCACCGGATCGATCCACTCCATCAGGGCAATGCGCGGGCAACCGGCCTACGCCGCTTCCAAGGGAGCCGTCCTAATGTTGGCCAAGGTCATGGCGCTGGAATGGGCGCGGCATGGGGTCCGAGTCAACTGCGTCGGACCAGGCTTCACCAATACGGCAGCGACTGCGCCGACGATCTCCTCACCCGACCGGTTGGCGACCTTCATGGACCGCGTGCCGATGCGTCGCATCGGCGACCCTGATGAGATCGCGAGCGCCATCGCGTTTCTCGCCGCACCGGAAGCGAGTTTTATCACCGGGGCCTACCTCAACGCCGACGGTGGTTGGCTCACCGCCTGACGAGCCAACCACCAGGAGCGTCAGCGCAATTCGAAGATCTCGTATCGGACCTGGTCGCCGTCTAGCTCGCCTTTCCCGACGAACTGGATCTTGTTCAGCCACAGGTAGCGCTCGTCTCCTGTCTCGAACTGGGGAGCGATGTAGGCAGGTGCCGAAGCCGGGCCATCTGACCAGTCAGCGCGGCCGCTGTACTCGACGTAGACAAACGCTCCGTCATCGGTACGCAAAGTCATACGCACGTCGACCATCGCCGTTCCATCCGGGCCGGTGAGGAGCCAATCGCCGGCGGTATCGCCACGTTGATTGGCCGCAAAGCGTTCACCCTCCCAGCGCGACTCCTTGACCCCGACGACGACACGGTGACCCTTCGGGGTCGATGCGACGAGGTCGGGCTTGTTCAGCTTCGCCGTATAGACGGCAAAGGGCACGAGTTCGAGTGACATTCAGTTTCCTTTCGAGTCCGGAATGGACGGCGTTCCGACTGCAGCGCTCAGGACGCGGCTGAGGTCGTCGGATTCGTAGGCGACCATATGGGCCGCTTCTTCGACATGGACCAGCCGAGCATGAGGGAGGTATTCCGTCCAACGTTCGGCGAGCGCGATCGGGGCCAAGCCGTCTCGAGCCCCCCAGACGAGAGTCACTGGCGTGTCTGCCAGGCGGTAGAGACGTTCGCTCACTCCGGTGTCGGGAAGTGGATAGAGATAGCGGCTCGCGGGGCCGAGTGTCTGAGCTCGCCGGATGCCGGCGAGGCCCTTCTCGTAGGCGGTCTTCGCCGGCGGGAATTGGCGGGTCGCCACCGGCCCGAGAGGGTCGGCGTACATGTGTTCAGCGACGTCGCGCGGCATGAGTGCAAACATGTCCTCGCCGCCGATCTCGTCGTCCCAAAGTCCAAACGGGGCTGCAAGGACAAGGTCGGTAACTCGTTCCGGGTGTTGGATCGCCATCTCGGCGGCGACCGCAGCACCGAGGCCGTGTCCTGCAATAACGACCTTCGGCGGGAGTCCGAGTTGGTTCACCGCCCACCAGTACGCAAGCGCCACGTCGGCGAGAGTGATCAGGTGACCCTCACCGGTCGAGAGCCCCCAACCCGGTTGGTGGATGACGATGACTCGGGCGCGGTCGAGGACCGAGGCATCGACAGGCGGATCGTCATAGGTGCCCCACTCACTGTGCATCCACAGCACTACCGGTCCGTCGTCGAGACCGACTTCGTCGATCACGAGCGTGCTCTCAGCGTGTGGTCCGGCGAGTTCGCGTCGTCGGTCGGTCATCATGCCACCACCTCAGGGGTCGAGTCCGTTGGATGCCACCTGTCGGCATCGTCAATTGGTTTCGGCCACCACGGATGTTCGTATTCCGACCAGAGGTGCCGGAGCCCCGGGGCCACCTTGTCCGCGTACAGCTCGATGTTGTGCATCGCCAGATCTTTGGGCATATCGCCGATGTGCATCAGTTGGATCCAGTTCCCGATTCGCATCTCCTTCGATGCCGCCTCGAGTTGCTCCCGGACGGTGTCCGGGCTTCCGGCGATGACGATGCCGGTTTCGATGAAGTCCTTCCAGGTGTATGACTTCGCGTTGGCGAAGCTGTCCAGCCGCTTAACGGTCGGTGCATGAGGCCCGGGTAGCACCGAACGGAGCGACTCGACCGACTTGTAGCCGGGCGCCTCGGTGAATCCTGGGTAGATGTGAGTACATCGTTGGAAGAAGTACTGCACGTGGCGTTCGTAGAGACGCTCGGCCTCGGCGTCGGTGTCGGCGACGAAGACGAGTTGAACCAACCCGGCGCGGTAGGGGTTGTCGTCAAGGCCGCTCGCCTCGACGCGGTCCCAGAACGTCTGCATGTTCGTGCGTGCGAAATCCGACCCGAAGTACGACAGGAAGCAGTACGGCACGTCGTGGTCGATGGCGAAGTCGAAGGTTTCGAGAGAACCGCTGCCGGGCGTCCAGATCGGCGGATGCGGCTGCTGGAGCGGCTTGGGGAGCGGGTTGACGTAGCGCAACTTGTTGTATCGGCCGTTGTAAGAGAACGGCTCGTCGGCCTGCCATGCCCGCTTGATGAGTTCGAATCCTTCGCGATAACGCTCCCGCGTGGTGGCCGGCGGAATGCCGTAGGCGAAGTTCGTATCCTGGCTACTCCCGACCGGGAACCCGGCAATCAGACGGCCGCCACTCATGACGTCGAGCATTGCGAGTTCCTCAGCGACGCGGATACTTGGGTTGTAGAGCGGGATGGAGTCACCCATGACCAAGAGGGCGCTGTCGTACGTCCGCCTCGAAAGCGCCGCCGCCATCATGTTGGGGCTCGCCATCAGTCCATACGCGTTGCCGTGGTGCTCGTTGACCCCGATGCCGTCGATCCCCTTCTTGTCTGCGAACTCCAGACAGTCGAGGTAGTCGTTGTAGAGCGTATGCATCCGGCGGGAGTCGACGACGTCAGGTGGGACGTCGACCCAAACACTGCGGTGTTTGGAGGCGAAGTCCTCCGATAGGCCGTCGTATGGCATCAAGTGGAAGTAGATGGATTTCATGGATCTCCGGCCAATCGATTGGTTGGTTTAGAACGGTGCGCGAAATTTGGTCAGAGGGTCAAGGTGCGAACCAACGTCGGTCAGATGACCAGGATGTGGGCGCACGACACTGCGGTTGCCTGACGGATGATGCCGCCGCCACACTGCGACAATGCGACTCGGGCGCCTTCGATCTGGCGGGGTCCGGCCGTCCCGCGCAATTGCTGGACCGCCTCGTAGACCTGCCCGAGTCCTGTTGCGCCAATCGGATGACCGCGCGCCACGAGGCCACCCGATGGGTTGACCGGCATCGATCCGCCGAGACGTGTCAGGCCCTCGCGCGCCCACTGTTCCTCGTCGCCGGCAGCGCACAATCCAGTCTCAACCCACGACACGATCTCGCCCGGTGAAGTTGCGTCGTGCAATTCGGCGAAGTCCAGCTGGTTGGGCCCGATTCCCGCTTGCTCGTAGGCAGCGTGGGCGCTGAACTCATGGCTGTCGGACGGCCCGTTCGGCTCGGCCGACAACGAGCGGAGCTGGGACGCACGAATGGTGACGTCACCTTTGCGTCGACCGACCGCCGTGACCACAGCGGCTGCCGCGCCATCCCCAACGGGGGAACACATCAGCACTGTCAACGGACCGAGCACCGGTCGCGCAGCAAGGATCTCCTCTACGGTCCTTTCCTGGCGTCGTTGCGCGAGCGGATTGAGCGATCCGTTGTGGTGAGCCTTTGCGGCAACGTGGGCGAAGCCCTCGGCCGTAACCCCACGGTCCATCAGCAGCTTGGCAACCTTCGCATACCGGTCGATGAAGGGGCTCCGCGTGACTCCGGCACCATCAGCGATCTCCTGGTAGTCGACATCCATACCGCCCATGAACGCCGCGAAACTCTTCGCCCGTTCCTCGAAGAAGAGCTTTTCAGCACCGACCGCAAGCACGGTGTCGTACTGACCACCGGCCACCGCACTCCAAGCCAGGTGCAGCGCGTTGCCGCCGGAGGCGCAAGCGTTCTCGACGTTGTTGACCGGGATACTGCCGAAACCCATTGCATGAGTCACGGTTTCGCCGCGGATGCACTCCTGCCCAGTCGTGAGTCCCGCGGCGGCGTTAGCGAAGAACACCGCCTGCACGTCATCGCGCTCGACCCCGGCGTCAGAGAGGGCGCCTTCAATGGCCTGGCGCCCGAGGTCTTTGATCCCCAGGTCGGGGAAGCGTCCGAACGGCGTCATACCGACGCCTCGAATTACAGTCTTACGCATCGTCAAGTCCTCCTGAGACTAGATCGGTCATGGGGTGCGGTCTGAGACGTCGCGCTCGGCCGACAGCACGTCGGCCAGCGCGGTGTTTTCCTGAAAGGCGCGGGAGTACCGAACGTCATAACGACCGTCTGCCATGCGGCCGCCGTCGACCACGAGGCACTGGCCAGTGATGTAACTCGCGTCGTCCGAGGCCAGGAAGGCGACCGCGGCGGCGACCTCCTCGGGTCGGCCCTGTCGTTCCATCGGACACATAAGATCGCGGGAACGAGTGCGCGTTGGGTCACCGCCCCAGGCTCGTCGAACCATTGTTGAGTCGATGATGCCGAGCGCTACTGCATTCGAGCGGAGGCCGCGGTTGGCGTACCGCATCGCGAAATGTCGCGAGACCCCGAGTTGCGCCGCCTTGGTCGCCTCGTACGCGAGTGACGATCCGCTGCTCTGGAGTCCCCCTATCGAGGTGATGAACACGAGCGATCCGGCGCGCCGTTCGAGCATCCCCGGAAGCGCAGCCTGCGCCGTCAACCAGTGCGACCGGACGTTGACTGCGTTCGTGAGTTCCCAGTCGTCGATGCTCTGTACGCGTCCCGCCTGTTGTCCACTGATCCCGACGTTGCAGACGACGACGTCGACAGCGCCGAACTCGTGCTCAGCCCGCGCCACGACCGCTCGGCACTGCTCGGGATCGGCGGCGTCCGCCTCGACCGCAAGACCGGGGATTGCACAGGCGTCCACGGTCGCCTGCGCTGCGGCCAAGTCCCGGTCGGAAACAACCACCCGTGCTCCTTCTTCAGCGAGCCGAAGCGCTATCGCCCGACCGTTACCCATGGGGAGGTCGTCGCCGTGGCGCGGCGGGCCGTCGGCGCCGCCGCCGACAACGATCGCTGTACGTCCCTCGAATCGACCCATATCTCCTACTCCGAACTCACGCATGACCAAACAATCGCTTGGTAGTTGTCTACCTTAGCAGACGTCGCCCCAGACCGTGATCGGACACATGGACCCACACCTCTCCCTACGACTAGCCTCAAGACCGTCCAGTTAGTATGACATTGATGTAGTTTGGGGTCATGCCGCGTGCTGGTCAGGTCAAGCAGGAATCGTC
>Ga0105050_10007943_pt1 | contig 12424 bp, 10 predicted proteins | sample FRY01_FD_78088 | JGI IMG/M metagenome (GOLD analysis project Ga0105050, IMG submission 78088) | Freshwater microbial communities from Lake Fryxell liftoff mats and glacier meltwater in Antarctica - FRY-01 | ecosystem: Environmental > Aquatic > Freshwater > Ice > Glacier meltwater ... | reverse complement strand
TAGGCGGCGAGAACCGCAACGCGCCGCGCCAGGCCGCTGCCAGAGCCGAACTGGACGCCGCGCAGGCTGAAGCCGATGGCGTACAGCGGCAAGTCGTCGCCGAAGTATCCGCAGCGACCGCAGACATCTCCGCCGCACGTGCAGCCCAAACTGCCGCTCGTGAGCGGGTCCACTTCAGCACTGAAGTACAAACCCTCATCACCAAGTCATGGCGGCTCGGCGACAGCGACCTGCCCGCACGCCTGCGTGCCGACAACGACCAATTTGAAGCCAGCCTGTCGCTGGCAAAAGCCAGCGTTGATGTACAGCGCGCCATCGCCCAACTGAACCAAGCTCACGGATACCTGCCATGAACACCAAAAACGCCATTTTTACGGCTTTTTACCCATTAAATTGGCCTTCATCCCAATTGATACTGTCTCAATTAGCTATTATTTTTATAGCACCTATGGTTGTCTTCATGGCCTTCCTCAATCCCGCTATGGCAAGCCCGGGCCATGACCATGGCGACAAACCCGCAGCCGCCACTGGAACCGCGTCACCCCGTGTCAGCGCGCATTCTGACTTGTTCGAGCTGGTCGGCAAGGTAGAGGGCAACAGCTTGAAAATTTACCTGGACCGCTACGACACCAACGAGCCGGTGACAGACGCGCAAATTGAAGTCGAAGTCGGCAGCATCAAAGGCATCGCGCTCAAGCAGGCAGACGGCAGCTACACCTTTGTCAATGATGTGTTCACCAAGCCAGGTGATTTGGCCGTGAGCTTCACCGTGGTGGCGGGCAAAGACGCTGACCTGCTGGCAGGGGATTTGAAAATTGCCAGCCCGGCAGACGACCACGCGCATGATGGATCGGCCAAGCCATGGCTACTGTGGGCCGCCTATGCAGGCGCTGCGCTGCTTTTGGTAGCTGCCCTGATCGCGGCCCTGCGCAAACGCCGCTCTGCTATAGCGTCAAACGCTAATTTTTTTATAGCTGTTTGCGCACTATTTATAGGTGCCACAGCTTCTTTTGATGCCAAAGCCGGACCAGGCCACGACCATGGCGACCAAGCAGCCCCTGCTGCCAGCAGTGACGCGCCCAAGCGCCAGGCAGACGGTAGCGTATTTTTGCCCAAAGTTTCCCAGCGCCTGTTGGGCATACGCACCGTGGCAGTCGTTGAGGCGACTTTGCCCAAGGCGATTGAGCTGACAGGCCGTGTGGTGCTTGATGCCAATGCCGGTGGCAAAGTGCAGCCAACCCAGGCTGGGCGTATTGAAGCGGGCCCACGCGGCCTGCCCACCCTGGGCCAGGCCGTGCGCAAAGGCGAGGTGTTGGCGGTGGTTCGCGCATCCACCAGCGCCATTGAACGCGCCAACCAGCAATCACAAAGCACTGAATTGACCAGCAATTTAGACCTGGCCAAAAAACGCCTGGCCAGGCTGGAGCAGCTTGAAGGCACCGTACCTGCCAAAGACGTTGAAGCCGCCAAGCTGGATGTGAGCAGCTTGCAGCAACGAGCAAAAACCATCAATGCCAGCTTGGTCGCGCTTGAGGCGCTGGTAGCACCTGTGTCGGGCGTGATTGCCAGCGCCAATGTGGTGGCAGGGCAAGTCGTGGATGCCAGAGAGCTACTCTTTGAAATTGTTGACCCTACGCGGTTAAGCATAGAAGCCAGCGCGTTTGACGCCGCCTTGCTGGGCAACATTGCATCAGCCACGGCCAGCCCAGCGGCAGGCGTGAATGTGCCGCTGGTGTTTGTTGGTGCGGGCCGCGCCTTGCGAGAAGGCGCAATTCCCGTGTTGTTTAAAACCGGCACGCCTAAAAGCGGTAGCCCAGCGAGCGTGGCATTGGCCGTCGGCCAACCCGTCAAAGTAATCGTGCAAACCAAAGAACAGGTCAAAGGCTTCGTGGTACCTGCCAGCGCAGTGGTTAAAAATGCCAGCAACCAGGACATGGTCTGGGTGCATACCGGTGCCGAAGTGTTTGTGCCGCGCGCAACGCGTGTGGTACCGCTTGACGGTGCAACGGTATCGGTGGTGGACGGCTTGAAAGCTGGTGACCGGGTGGTGACGCAAGGCGCACCCTTGGTCAACCAAGTTCGCTAGTCCTGTGCGACGAAAGCAAGAACATCATGTTTGAAAAACTCATACGCTCATCTTTGGGCAATCGATTGATGGTGCTGGTGCTGGCTGCCGTCTTGATGATTGCAGGTGCCCTGACCCTTGTCAAAATGCCCGTCGACGTGTTCCCCGACCTGAACAAACCCACCGTCACGCTACAGGCTGAAGCCGGCGGCATGGCACCAGAAGAAGTTGAGCAACTCATTACTGCGCCGCTGGAAATAGCCATGAGCGGCATACCGGGTGTTGAAAGCATCCGCAGCGTGTCCAGCGTGGGCTTGTCTTTTGTGTACATCACCTTTGACTGGTCTACCGACGTTTATCGAGCCCGCCAAATGGTCAGCGAACGCCTGCAATTGGCCAGAGATCAGCTGCCGAAGGATGTGCAGCACCTGGGCATGGGACCGATCACTTCCATCATGGGAGAGATCATGCTGATTGCCATGCCGATTGACACTGCAAAAATCAGTGCGATGGCCGTGCGTGAGTATGCTGACTTTGTGATGCGTACCCGCTTGTTGACCATCCCCGGCATCTCGCAAGTCGTGCCGATTGGCGGCGAGGTGCGCCAGTACCAGGTGCAGCCTGACACCGCCCGCATGGCCGCACTGGGCGTCACACTGGAGCAAGTCGCTGGCGCATTGAAAGGGTTTTCAAGCAACACCAGCGGTGGCTTTTTAGAACTGAATGCCCGCGAATATTTGATTCGCAATATTGGCCGCACCACGCGCATTGAAGACCTCGAACGCTTGAGCGTTGCGTTTACAAACGGCAAGGCGATTCAACTCAGCCAGGTCGCCAGCGTCAAGTTTGCAGCCGCCATCAAACGCGGTGACGCAGGTTTGAACGGCCAGCCCGCCGTGATTCTGGGGATACAAAAGCAGCCCAGTGCAGACACGGTCAAGTTGACGCGAGAAGTTGAAGCCGCACTGGATGAGCTTAAAAAGGGCATGCCAGCCGGTATTGGCCAAGCCAAAGTCACCATGCGCCAAGCCGACTTTATTGAATCATCTGTGAACAATCTAAAAAGCAAACTCATGCTGGCGTTTGCCGTAGTGGCAGTGGTGCTGTATTTCTTTTTGGCTAATGTCCGTACCACAGTGATCTCGCTGGTGGCGATTCCTATTTCTTTCATGGTCACAGTACTGGTTTTTAAATACCTCGGCTTGTCAATCAACACCATGACGCTGGGCGGGCTGACGATTGCGATTGGCGAGCTGGTTGACGACGCGGTGGTGGGGGTTGAAAACGTGCTGCGCCGCCTGAAAACTAATCGGGCTGCAGACCCCACCAAGCGCCTGGGCCCACTGGAGCTGATTGCCAAGGCAACGCTCGAAGTACGCTCGGGCATTGTGATTGCCACCTTGATTGTGGTGTTGGTGCTGGTGCCGCTGTTCTTCTTGCCGGGTATTGAAGGTCGGCTAATGCAGCCACTGGCGATTGCTTATATCGTGGCCATGCTGGCGTCGATGATGGTGTCGATCACCGTCACGCCGGTGATGGCCTACTACCTGCTGCCCAATATCAAGGGGCTGGACCATGGCGATACGCGGCCGCAAGCCTGGCTTAAAAAGCACTACACCACCGGCCTGCAAAAGGTACTGCACGCGCCCAAGTCATGGGTGGCAGCGGGGGCTGTGGCGGCGATGCTAGCCATCGCATCAGTACCGTTTTTCCCCACGACGTTTTTGCCGCCTTTTAATGAAGGCAGTGCGGTAGTAGGTTTGCGACTTAACCCCGGCACAACCCTGAATGAATCGGTACGAATAGGCGCGATTGCTGAAAAAGCCATGGGCGCTGTGCCGGAAGTCGAGCACGTTGGCAGGCGCTCGGGCCGCGCCGAGCTGGACGAGCACGCCGAGGGCGTACATGTGTCCGAGCTGGACCTCAAGCTCAAGCGCAGCGACCGCAGTGTGGAGCAAATTTATGCCGACATTCGCAGCCGCATCGTGTCATTGCCAGCCGCTATTGGCATCGGCCAGCCCATCAGCCACCGGATTGACCACATGCTGTCTGGCGTGCGCGCGCCCATCGCCATCAAGCTTTATGGCGACGACCTGGACACGCTGCGGGCTCAAGCGGAAGCACTGCGTCAAAAATTCAGCGCCATTCCTGGTTTGGTGGACCTTGAAGTCGAAAAGCAGGTGTTGACGCCGCAAATCACCGTCAAGGTCAACTACGACCGCGCCCTGGGCCTGGGCATCTCGCCCGCCAAGCTGTTGCAAGAGCTGCAAACCCTGATTGATGGCGAAATCATCACCCAGGTCATTGAAGGCAGCCGGCGCTTTAACTTGGTGGTGCGGTTGCCCGAATCATCGCGCGGCATTGAAGGCCTGAGAGTCATGATGATTGACACGCCGGGTGGCCGCGTACCGCTGGCGCAACTGGCCGAGGTGGCAGAGTCAGACGGCCCCAACCAGATCAGCCGCGACGATGGCCGGCGGCGCATCGTGCTGTCAGCCAACGTACAGGGCCGGGCGCTTAGCGATGTGGTGGGTGATCTGCGCACCACTGTCAACGGCACCCCGCTACCCGAGGGCTACTTCATCACGCTGGGCGGGCAATTTCAGGCACAGGAAGAAGCATCGCGCTTGATTGGTTTGCTGTCGCTGGGCTCGGTTGCGCTGGTATTTCTAATTTTGTACTCGCGCTACCGATCAGCCGTGCTGGCCGGCATCATCATGGCCAATATTCCACTGGCTCTGGTGGGCGCGGTGATTGGCCTGTGGATCTCGGGTCAGCCGCTATCCGTTGCTGCGCTGGTCGGCTTTATCACGCTCGCGGGCATTGCCATCCGCAATGGTATTTTGAAGGTGTCGCACTACATCAATCTGTGTGCCTTTGAAGGCGAAGCATTCAACACCCAAATGCTGCTACGCGGGTCTCAAGAGCGCTTGACACCGGTACTGATGACCGCGCTGGTGGCTGCGCTGGCGCTGGCACCACTGCTGTTTGAAGCTGAAATGCCGGGAACTGAAATATTGCACCCGGTCGCCGTGGTCATTTTTTCAGGGCTGTTGACATCCACCCTGCTGGATTCATTTTTAACCCCAGCGATGGTGGCGCTTTTTGGCCGCAAGCCGATTGAGGCGCTGGTTGCCGATTCGGGAACGGAGAGTTTTTAGTTTTTGTGTTTCGTTTTTCCACAACGTTGAAAGAAATTTTTATCATGCGTCAAATTTTTAATATCCGCTGCGCCCTGCTGGCATCGCTGCTTGCTTTCTCAGCCGCTCCTGCACTCGCTTCGGGCAGCCATGATCACAGTCCCAAATTCGGCGGCGTGGTCGTAGAAACCAAAGCGGGCGATGTGGAGATCGTAGCCAAGCCCGACCGTATCCAAATCTACATCACCGACCACGGCAAAGCCATGAAGCTGGACGGCGCAAAAGCCAAGGTCACTTTGCTGAACGGTACTGAAAAGTCTGAAGCTGAACTGGTACTGGCGGGCGACAAACTGGAGGCTAAAGGGGCTTTCAAGGTTGCCAAAGGCACCAAAGGCATCGCCGTGGTCACCCTGGCAGGCAAGCCGCCCTTCACCGCGCGCTTTGACATCAAATAATGAATGTCTGAACCCTGCAGCTTGACCTTGAAACCGATTGAAGGTTTGAGCTTTGGGCATCTTGATACGAAATGCGCAAGCCCCAACACAGTCACAGGTGGGCAGTGTGCTGGTGCAAATCGGCATGGTGGCACCGGCGGCGTAGCTAATTGCCATGGGGCGTGATACCTTCGAAAGCCTTTCTCCTACGTACATAGCTGCCGCCTGCCTACGCGCAACTCGCGCCGTCAACTCGCAACATAACGTAGGCCAAAACCCTTTGTCCTCGACTTGACGTCGTATTGTTTCAAACCTTGGAGTATCCGGATGGCTCAGCATAAATTTAATGCCTGCATCGAAGCCTGCAACGCCTGCGCAACAAGCTGCAACCACTGCGCAGCGTCTTGTTTAGAGGAGACCGATGTAAAAATGATGGCGCGCTGCATCGCACTCGACATGGACTGCGCCGCGATATGCGCTTTGGCAGCCGCGGCGATGGCGCGCGATAGCGAACACGCGAAAGCCATTTGCGGTTTGTGCGCAACTATTTGCGACTCCTGTGGCGATGAGTGCGCCAAGCATCAGATGGATCACTGCCAGGATTGTGCCAAGGCATGCCGCGCTTGCGCCGAGGCGTGCCGCAAAATGGCCGCTATGGCCTGACCAACAACCAGCCAGGTCCCGCAACACGACAGAGTCGTGCTGCGGGAAACTCGCGGCCCGACATGATCCCTTTTTACCTTTGAATCAGGTGGAGCTGTGAGTTTGTTTAATGGCAGACGCAACACCTATCGCTCTCGTTTCGCTGACCGCAGCGCTGCTTTAGCTGCTGACTTGCGCAGCAAGCGCGGCGTTCAGTGCGTGTGCGTGGGCCTTTGAAGACTGCTCTCCTACATGTGTAGCCGTCGCCCACCCAAGCGCGACGCACGCCATCGAAACACAGCAGGTTATTGGATAGTCCGCTGTTGGGCTGATCTGCGTTTTGTGTAGGCCAACGCAAAGACGCCAAATCGCTTGGGGAAAACAATCCTTTTTAGGGTTTTTAATCCATCCTGTTTGATATAGATCAATTCCGTCATATTGGGAGCCGCATACATTGAAATGACCAGCATGTTTGCCCCACATGAAGCCTTTTTTTAACACCTGTACCAAACGCAATGTCGCATTCGTAGCCCTGCTAGTGTGGCTGTTTACGCTCGGTTCCGGAGTCGCCAATGCGTGTTTGATCCAGACCGAAAAAATTCACGTTTACGGTCACGGTCATAGTCATGGATCCCTGGCGACGCATTCCTCCGTAGCCGAAACAGGACGCGCAACTTCCGAAGGCCACGTAGTCACGATGCCCGACCATGACTCCGAGCCCACAGGATCAAAGCCCCAATGTCTCAAGGTTTGCGACGTTGGCTCCCAATCCTTGACAAAGCAGCGGGTCAGCTTTGATCTAACCCAACCTGTTCTGGCGCCCGTGCTTGCCGTTGCCTGGACTTCGGCAACGCCTGTAGTGTCAGCGCGCGGTCTGGCCGTTTTTCAACAGCTCCCGGATCCCGAGCTCCCAATCAGAATTCTCCTCTCGCGCCTCGCGCTTTAACACCTTTGTTCAGACCTGACCCGGCGCTTCTTGCTCCACGGTCAGAGTCTGCTCGCCCAGTCAACTTGACCAAGGGAATTTGCTCTCCCTCACCTGACTTCACTCAAGAGGTATCTCCATGATTAGCCGAAGAAGACTTTTTCAGCTCTCAGGCTTAGCCGCTTTGGCCGGCGCCGGCGGCGCGGCCTGGATGTATTTCGGTAGGTATCGCCTTAATTCGGCGGGCGCGAAGTCCATCAGCCCCTACCCGTTCGATCCGATCAGGGCAGAAAACTTCCAGCAAAAGCTGTTCATCCCCGGCGGTAGTGGGCCGTTTGGTGTGCTGGACGTTGCCGGGCCGCTGCAAATTCGTGCCACTGCTGCGAGTTTCCCGATTCTCAAAGGTCAGGCTTCGCCGTTCCTGCTGTACCAGACCGAGCAGGCGGGCAAGGCTTACCAAAACCCGATCCTGCGCATGGAAAGCGGTACCCGCTTTCAGGCCACGTTGCAAAACGCGCTATCAGAGCCAACCATCATCCACTGGCACGGCCTGCACACGCCGGCCGCGATGGATGGCCACCCGGCAAGCACTATCGGCCCCGGTGCCAGCTATGACTATGACTTCACGGTGCGCAATCGGGGCGGCACCTACTGGTACCACACCCATGCACACGAATTGACGGCTGAACAGGCTTACAACGGTCTTGCGAGCTTTTTCCTGGTCGAGGACGATGACCAGCGCAGGCTGAACAAGGCGCTTGACCTGCGGCTTGGCGAAACCGATGTACCGCTGGTCATCCAGGACAAGCAGTTCGACGGGGCCGGAAGGCTGCATTACAAACCCAACATGCACGAGTCCATGATGGGCTGGCTGGGCGACATCATTCTTGCCAACCTGACGCCCAATGCCTTTTTGACCGTCACCCCGCGCCTCTACCGCTTCCGGTTGCTCAACGGCTCCAACGCGCGCATCTACCGGCTCGCCTTCGTCAAGGGCAGCACCCCTTTGAGCTTTGCAGTCATCGGCACCGACGGCGGTCTGCTCGACCAGCCCCAAACAGTCACAGAGGCATACCTTGCACCCGGCGAGCGGCTGGACGTGCTATTCGACGCCGGGCAGGCCCAGCCCGGCGAAGATGTTTTTCTCAAAAGCCTGGCATTCGACCCAATGGAAAACGAAGGCTCAGGCGGACACATGGGGGCAATGATGGGCGGTATGGGGGGATCGAGCTCGTCGCGTCTGCCGCTCGGTGCGGAGTTCAACATCCTGAAACTGCCGGTGACGCAAGGGGAGCGTCTGGCAACACCCCTGCCCGCCAGACTTTCCGACATTCGCACCATCCCAACTGAAGGTGTACCCGAGCGCAAGATCGAACTGTCGATGGATCACATGCGTTTCCTGATCAACGGGCGAACCTTCCGCATGGATGAAATTTCGTTCGAAGTAAAGCGCGGTGCTGTGGAAATATGGCGCATCAACAACCCGGCGATTGGCATGCCGCACCCGATGCACATTCACGGCTTTTCGTTTCAGGTTGTGGAACGGCTGAACAGTCCGGCCCAGATAACCGCTGGCGCGCGCTTTGGTCGCGGGCGATTGGCGAGCGACCTGGGCTGGAAGGACACGGTGCTGGTGTGGCCCGGCGAAACCGTCAGGATCGCGATTGATTTCGCCCACGACTTTCCGGGCGACCAGACCTACGTGTTCCACTGCCATAACCTGGAGCACGAAGACGGCGGGATGATGGTGAATTTTCGCGTCAAAGGGTGAAGGCAACCCAGATGAAACAGATCATTGAAATGCCCGTTACCGCCTCGCCCCACGTGCTTCTCCGCCACCGCAAGTTTCGTAGCCAGCACGGGCTTGTCTGCGCTCGGTGTGGCGACCTTACGCGCGACGCGGTGGCGCTCAGAAATCGCTGCTGCGGCGATCCCGCCGATACTCGGACTTCAGCGGATGGCCGAGTTCCCGGTGATAGCGATAGTGGCCGAGAACATCGTCTAGGTCTCGCCACATTTTTACAAAATTCCGGTGGTGCTGCTCTACCTGGCGGCGACCTGCGTCAGTTGCTTCTTTTCAAGTCACGCGACGATACGACGCTTCGAGTTATTGGCGCTGTTGCTGTTCGCGGTCGTCTATGGGTTTTAGGCAGTCGCGTTGTTCTCCGTCGGGTGCGTCTTTGCAGCACTATTGAGTGCCATCCTCTTTGTTCATTTCAAATTTGGCCGGCATCAACAGTGCCAAACCGAAGGCCGTGGCTGTGGCGATGCCTGCTGTTGCAGCGGCAACAGCATGATTGGGCAAGTCAGAGCCGCTGTCGGTCTGGGCACCCCCGGCCATCCGTGTACCGAACCGCGCCACGCCGAGCGCTGATCGTATGAGCGCAGACCCGACGCAATCCTCCTCTCAGCTCGAGGCCGCACTGTTCAGGTGGGAGAACGAAGGCGGCGCGTGTGCGCGGCGGCTGCTGGCCGAAAGCGCCATGCCGATAGACATTCCCCAATCGATAGGCACTGAGCTCGAACATCTGCGCGTTCGTGTCATTGCTCTGGAGAACCTGCTGATCTCGCTGCTCTCGCAAGCCCCTGAGCGACCGCGCGCGCTGGGCCGCGAAATGGCCACGTTCATCTCGCCGAGACCGGGGTTCACGCCGCACACCAGAACGCTGGCAGCGGCTGCTGAGATGGTCCACCTTGTCGGGCGTGCCCAGCACTTCCAGGACTGGGTCGAAGGCGATCTTCTGTCATGAACAGACCACCGAACCCTTCGACGCTACAAGCCGCAGGCCTGCCACGACGGTTAATTTCGATGGAGGTGTTGAACAGTGAGTGCTTCTGCATCAGCCTGGACAGCGCGGCGCTGCGTCAGGCACTGGAATCGGAGATCGGCCAGCCCGGTCTGTTCGATTTGATGCAGCAGCGCTGCCCCTACCTGTTCGCGACGCGCCCGGTTTTTTTGTCGCACGCGCACATGGCACGTATGGCGCTGGTCGTGCAGGCCGTTGAGGCAGTGGTCGCATTACCAGCTTATCGCGAGCATGTTCTGGCCCGCGCACCGGCCATCGCGCGGCACGATCCTGGCGGCGCCAAGGGCGTGTTCTTCGGCTACGACTTTCATGTTGCCGAGAACAGCTTCGGGCTCATCGAGATCAACACCAATGCAGGCGGAGCCATGCTCAATGCCGTTCTGGCACGGGCACAGCGGGCGTGCTGCGCGGCCGTCGATGGCCTTTTGCCGCCATCGGCCACAGCCGGTCAATTCGAAGACGACATCGTGGCGATGTTCCGCAACGAGTGGTTACTCTCAGGCCATGACCGACCGCTGCGCAGCATCGCCATCGTGGATGAGAACCCCGAACAACAGTACCTGTACCCCGAGTTTCTGCTGTTCCAGCGTTTGTTCCAGCGGCACGGATTGCTGGCCGTGATTGCGGACCCGACCGCGTTCAACCTTCGGGACCGCCAGCTGTGGCACGGTGATGTAGCAGTCGACCTGATCTACAACCGTCTAACTGATTTTTACCTGTCCTCGCCCAGCAGCGCTGTGCTCCGGGAAGCCTACCTGCAGAACTGCGCGGTACTCACGCCCCATCCACAAGCGCACGCCCTGTATGCGGACAAACGCAATCTCGCGCTGCTCAGCGACATACAGGCGCTACAGGCGCTGGGAGCATCGCAGGCTGCACAGGATGTGTTGCTGACGGCTGTCCCCCGCACGGAACTGGTAGCCACCGCCAACGCGGAACGTCTTTGGTCTGAGCGGCGAAACCTGTTTTTCAAGCCGTTTGCCGGGTTTGGCGGCCGTGCCGCCTACCGGGGCGACAAGCTCACCCGACGGGTCTGGCAAGAAATCCTCGCCGGTGGCTACATCGCGCAAGCACTGGTGCTGCCGGGCGCTCGCGCGGTCGCGAGCGAGCAATCGGTGCAGCCGATGAAATTTGATCTCCGGGACTACGTGTACCACGGCGAGGTTCAATGGGTAGCGGCCCGCCTTTACCAGGGCCAGACGACGAACTTCCGCACACCGGACAGCGGTTTTGCCCCGGTGTACGAGGGTGCGGCTGGCGATGGCCTGTGGATGGCCTGTGCTGCCGCAGCCGCATGAGAAATCTCACGTTGCTTTTAGGGAGCGGTTGCGCTGATGCCGGGTTTCGCGGCCGCGCGGCGCTGATTTCATGCCCTCCCAAAACCGCCACTACGTCGCGAGGCGACGTTGTCCTATGTTCAGTTCAGGGTTTTACCCCGATATTAATTTGTTGCAGCGTATGGACGCCGCAGCTCTCAACCCATGAAGGACACCATCGATGACTACCCAATCCACACTTTCAATTTCAATGGCCCGGCATTTTGCGGTTGCCTCGCTCGCCGCGTGTCTGGCGTGGCCGGCCGCGAATGCCCAAACCATGCAACCCGGTATGGGTGCCATGAAGCCCGGCATGGCTGCTTCGGCCCCAATGGGCTCAGGCAATATGGATATGAAGGGGATGAAGGACATGAAGGGCATGAAGGGCATGATGGGCAGCATGAGTGAAAAGATGGCCAGCATGCCCATGAGCGGCAATCCAGATGTCGACTTTGCCGCCATGATGCGAATTCATCACGTGGGCGCGATCGACATGGCCGAAGCTCAACTCAAAGACGGCAAAAACGCCGAGATGCGAACCCTGGCCAAAAACATCATTGCAGCGCAAAAAAAGGAAATCGCCCAGCTTGAAAAATTTCTTGCTGCCCAAGGTCATCCTGTGAACAAGATGAAGATGAGCAAGTAGATCAGCAACCAGATTATTAAATGGGGCAGCCCGCAAAACGCATTCAGGCGGGACGGAGCGACCTCAGGCATCCAGGGAATTGTTGTGGATCACTCCCCGCATCAACATCATTCAAACCGTGCAGGCACGCAGAGCGTAGACGGAGGAGCTCCTGCCGGCGCTCCAGCCATCGTTCCTGCCGGGAGCATCATCGGCACGATTTACACGTGCCCCATGCATCCGGAGATACGGCAGAGCGCACCCGGAAATTGCCCGATCTGCGGCATGGCGCTGGAGCCGCTGCTGCCGAGCCTGGATGATGACAACCCGGAGCTGCGCGATTTTTCGCGCCGCTTTTGGTGGACGCTGCCTTTTACTGTCGTGGTGTTTGTTCTGGCAATGGGAGGGCACCAACTGCGCTTGATGGATCCCGGCATCCAGTCCTGGGTCGAGCTGGTGCTCACGCTGCC
>Ga0105050_10007942_pt1 | contig 12425 bp, 9 predicted proteins | sample FRY01_FD_78088 | JGI IMG/M metagenome (GOLD analysis project Ga0105050, IMG submission 78088) | Freshwater microbial communities from Lake Fryxell liftoff mats and glacier meltwater in Antarctica - FRY-01 | ecosystem: Environmental > Aquatic > Freshwater > Ice > Glacier meltwater ... | reverse complement strand
TGCACCAGAAGGCAAAGGATTAGCCCGCAAAGCAAAGCCAACGGCTGAGGAAATTGCTGCGTGGGAAGCGGAAAGAGAACTAGAAAAATGATTTATCCGCAAGGAACATCCGCGGCACTTATGCAGGTATTGGCTATGAGTACAACGCAGCCGAGGACATCTTTATAACGCCGCAGCCTTATCCTTCTTGGGTAAGGAGTGGCTCTTTTTGGAATGCACCAATTCCAATGCCAGTAGTTGAAGGAAAACGGTACCAATGGATAGAATCAGATCTAAATTGGCAAGAAATAACAATATAGGATAAAATTTATTTAGGCGGGAACAAAAAAGAACACCCTCCTATTATTAAATAATGGTAAAGTAATATCATGACTAATACAACTCAAAAAGAACTTACTATTTTTGATTTGTGCGATAAATGTGGTAATACCGCAAAAGTTCGTGCAACACTTAATTCTGGAACGATCTTTTTTTGTGGGCATCATGCTAGAGAAGCTGGAACCCCTTTGGTTTTACAGTCTTTAAACGTCTATGACCCAGAAGGTATATTTAATTATGGAAAACAAGGGTAAATAATTAATACCCCGAATAAACAGTATAAATAACTAGTGGTCATAATCTCATATATTGAGATAGTACTATAACAAACTTAAAGTCTTATACCTAAATAATAGGTGTAGGGTTCTGGTTTTAGGTTTGTCTTTCTTAAAGAAAGGTGATACAATTACATAGTACTTTACAAAGTATAAAGTACACTCTATAATTCTAACAGAAATGGGCAATAATGTTCTCTTTTAAACTCTCTAACGACTTCATCAATATTTATAAAACTAAAACCCCACCCTTCGGATTTATAGATGCAGGAGGGAATTCAATAGGAGAACTAGTATTCCTTCGTACATATTCGAGGGTAAAGGATTATGGAACCAAAGAAAAATGGTACGAAGTATGCGAAAGAGTTATAAATGGAATGTATACCTATCAAAAGGATTATTCAAAGGAGAATAGGCTCCCGTGGAACCCAAATAAGGCACAGACTTCAGCACAAGAAGCATATGATAGGATGTTTGAATTAAAATGGACGCCCCCAGGAAGAGGGCTGTGGGCATTCGGGACTCAGATGACAATGGAAAATAAAAATTCTGCTTCTTTGCAAAATTGTGCTATGGCATCAACCAAAGATATAGACAAGAATGATCCTGGAGCCCTATTTGCTTGGGTAATGGATGCTTTGATGCTGGGTGTTGGGGTAGGGTTTGATACCCTTGGAAAAGACAAAAATATGTTAATCTATTCACCAACAGAGCCGCTAGTAATATATGAAATTCCAGACACACGCGAGGGCTGGATAGAATCAGTACGTCTTTTATTAAATTCATTTTTAAGGCCAAATCAGTCTATACAGGAGTTTGACTACGACCTTATCCGTCCTTTAGGATCCCCTATAAAGGGGTTTGGAGGGGTCGCCAGCGGTCCAGCACCACTTATTCAGCTACATATACAGGTTAGGCAAGTTATAGGCTCCAGGGCAGGAGAAGTTCTAGATTCCAGAGCAATTGTAGATATTGTTAATCTAATTGGAACATGTGTAGTGAGTGGTAATGTGAGAAGGAGTGCAACCCTTGCTTTAGGGTCTCCAGAGGATAATGATTTTATTAATCTTAAAAATGCAGAGGTTTTTCCAGAACGGAACTCATATGATCCAGATAAACCAGGTTGGGGATATATGTCTAATAATTCTATTGCTGCTGTCGTCGGTACAAAATATGAAGATTACGTAGATCTTATTGCAAGTAATGGAGAACCAGGGTTTATCTGGCTAGATGTGGCTCGTAACTATGGTCGCCTTGCAGATCCTGCAGATGGAAAAGATTATCGCGTTGCAGGATTCAACCCCTGCAGTGAACAGCCATTGGAGAGCAAAGAAACCTGCACCCTTGTAGAAGTGCATTTAAATCGTCATGAATCCAAAGAAGACTTCTTGCGTACACTAAAGTTTGCATATCTATATGGCAAAACCGTTACCTTAATGCCTACACACTGGCAAGACACAAACGCAGTTATGCAGAGAAACCGAAGAATTGGGACATCGTTAACTGGTGTTGCTTCCTTTGCTGATAACAACGGACTACCCATTCTACGTGAATGGATGGATGACGGATATAATAAGATTCGTCATTATGATAAACAATATTCAGAATGGCTCTGTGTTCGAGAATCAATTCGTGTAACTACCGTCAAACCATCGGGGTCTGTTTCTTTGCTTTCTGGTGCTACCCCGGGCGTACACTGGGGGCCAGGTGGTGATTTTTATCTTCGTGCAATTCGTTTTGGAAAACAAGACAACATGCTTCATCTGTTTAAGGCCGCGGGATATAAAATTGAAAACGATACCTATTCAGCAAATACATCCGTAGTATATTTTCCAATGAAATCAGAACATAAACGTGCTGAAAAGCAGGTAAGTTTATTTGAGAAAATTGGTCTTGCCGCTACTGCTCAAAAATATTGGTCTGATAATGGTGTTTCTGTTACCCTTTCATTTGATAAAGATACAGAGACAAAATATATTGCTCCAGTTCTACATATGTACGAGGGTCAACTAAAAGCAGCATCGTTCCTTCCAATGGGGAATAAAACCTATCCACAGCAACCATACACAGAGATTACAGAGAAAGAATATAACTCTTATCTGGGAAAGATCAAGAAGATTGATTGGTCTGCTATTTATGACGGGGTAGATAATCTAGATGCCGAGTCAGAAAAATACTGTACAACAGACTCCTGCCTGCTATAATAGGATGAAGGAGAACTATGCCAAACCCATCAAACCTCTATGCAGAAAAGGTATTTTCTGAACATCCTCTAGCTCTTTGGGCATTAGATGAGCAGGTTGACTATATAACTTTAATCTCAAATGCTCAACGGAATATTCAGAGTGTTTGGACAGTTACTGATGGAACTGCCTATGTTGGTACCGCCATAACTGGAGAACCACTTGTCAATAGTCCAACAACAATATTAAAGGGCAATGTTCCATCGGGAAGTACTAATGAAATAGTTTGTATTAGTCCCGATATTGTAAATTTTAGCAGCATGGATCAAGCGTTAGGTACTTTTTGTGTGGGAACTTATTTTTATTCCAATACCGCGTATTTAACCAGTGTCTCTATTGGATACGAATATACAGATACGACTACATCATCTATCGTGCAACAGATAAGAACCTTTGATACTTCAATTTTTAATGTCTGGAGTTTTGTTTCAGAAACATTTGAGATACCAAGAGAAAACACAAATTTAAGACTAGTTATTAAATTTAATACAACATCTGGCGGGGCAACAGCGAATGAATATGAAATACATACTAATGGATTAACCCTCGGTCAATGGTCAGAAGAATTTAATACGGGATCCCTAGGGGTTACAACTGGAACCGTGCCATCAGATGTTTCTTTATTTAGTGGTGAGGCTGCCGTTCCTGCAAGTGCATACGGCATTTCATCCGATATTGGTTATTACCTTACAGACGGTTACACCCTTTATGCAAAAAACAGGAGCCTACCACTAGTTTATGGTGCAAGCAATATTACAAAATTAGTGCCAAGATCTGAAGAGGTGTCCGGAGTAGTAACATATTTACCCTCTTTAATTATTCCTGGAAAAGGGGTTTTTAATAAAAAGGGACAATACAATAATTACACAGTAGAGTTTTGGGCAAGAATTAATTCAAATGCATCTACTCCAAAAAGGATATTTGGACCAATCTCATCAACAGATGGGCTTTATGTTGAGGGAGGATTCCTGACTCTAGTTGTTGGTAAAACCTATGCTTCCTATTTTGTTGGGGAATGGTTTAGACCAATGCTTATCCATATCTCAATAATAAAAGATTCAGCATCTGTTCTGATAAACGGAGAAGAAGTAATTTCTTTAAGCTTTACAACTTCATCCCTTATTCTGCCAGATGAACTAGATTCTGATGGTAAAAATCAGAACTGGCTAGGATTTTATAGTTATGATGATATAAACTCACTAGAGATTGACTGTGTTGGCCTATACTCTTATAAAATTCCAACAATTGTAGCAAAACGTAGATTCGTATATGGTCAGGGCGTTGGCTCTACTCAAGATATAGACTCCATTTATGGAGGATCCTCTGTTGTTATTGATTATCCGTTTGCAAATTATACTGCAAATTATTCTTATCCCGATTTTGCTCAATGGCAACAAGGAACATTTGATAACTTAGTAACAACCACTACATCCCTGGCAACACCAAAGTATAACTTGCCAGAAATATTTTTAAGTTCTGGAACCCTGCAAGAACTCTATGATGATAATCAGTCTATACAGTCGGGATTAAATAAATTTATATCATTCAAGCCAAATTCAACATGGAATACAAGACAAGCCTATTTTAACTTTCCAAAATTTAATATTATTAATGACAGTATTAGCTCTATTTATGGAGTATTTAGTTCCACAAATTTATCATCAGAGGAAACTCTTTTTAAAATATACAATAGTTTAAGCGGAAATTACTTTAGTGTACAAAAAAATGCTGACAAAATTCACTATTATTTATTTTACAACGGGGTACAAGAAGAAATATACACATCTGCAGCTATTTCTTCTGGACAAACATATGCTGCTGGAATCAATATCGACTCCCTGATAAGTTATTTTGGTGGAAATGTTGCGTCATTCTTTGGAAATCAAAATGGATTAAACATGTATGTTGCAGGAGAGACTAGCGACACTTATACCTTTACTGGCAAGATCTATTCCTTTGGAATATCAAGTAAACTTAATGCTGTAAAGACTGCAAGCTATTTTAATACCAATGGCACCATTATTTTAACAGAATCAACTAACATGCTTTCACATACAGCAAGCTATACTCTTTTACCAACGGAAGCCTATGAGAAATTCTTTTTAGATATTGGAATTTCAGGACACTGGGAAGACTATATGCCCCTTTCATATTTTGCCAAATACGTTGCAAATGACCTAGGAAATGAATTTTATGATTTAGACTTTTTACAGTTTAACGTTGGATATCCATCACCATCAAAACTTTTGCAGGGGGAAACCACATCCCCTTGGACATATAGAGATTTAGAGAATCAGTACAAAAGCCCTAGCTATAGAACCTATAATAAACTAGACAACACACTGCTTACTGGCTGGAACGATTACCAGGACATGGTGCAAAGATCATTAAAGCATCAGCAGTATGACACAGAAAATTCAAACGTTAGGACCTATATTACATTTCAGTATATTATAGACGGGGCAAACTTATTAGATAGTAGTTTTACAACAACTGTTGCAGCAGTGGAGGGATCAATAATTTTCATGGATGACTATCCAGACTGGCTTGTGACAAAGTTTGAAGTTGTAAATAATACATTAATTTACCCAAGGAGTGATATTGACTTTAATAGTCTTGCAATCGTTTATTCTATTGATTTTAACACTCGTAATACAGTTTCAAAAACTATTAATTTAAAAAGCTTACAGATTGCATCACAAGCGTTTAGTCAAAATTCGTTTAATAATGTTGGGACAAAGTTTGGTTTAGATATTTTCCCATATAAAAAATCTGGATTTTACTATGATTATAAATCAAAAAATCCATTTAGCATCTATAAGGGTAGCACCCCATATCTTTATATGACTAGGTATTCTGGAATTGAGATTCGTGGAGATGTTGACCCTACTATTAATCGGGGTATATCAATACCAATCAACAAATCCGTAGCCGACTATCACATTAGTGCAATTCAGATGTGGCTAAGATATGATCAAAATATTTTCCCTGGAGCAGAGATTGATCTATTTGAAATAAATTATAAAGGGGATACAATAAAGTTTTATATTGTGGCAGATAGTGAAAAAGGGACAAGGGGTAGAATCTTTTCAAGGTCTCTTTTAACGGGTAGTGAAATAAATGGAATGACATATTACTGGAACGGTAAATTAGTTAGAGAGCCAGTTTTAACTGCCAACGAATGGGGAGTCCTGGGTATATCTTTTGCGACTTCTTTAAATTTTGATTCCTATCTTGGAGCAATAAATCTCAATGGTCCAGCAGTTTTTAATAATATATCTTATTATCAATCCAATAACTTACAACAGGCACAGACTTTTCTTGTCAGGCCGTGGACAAAAATAAAGCAGGATGGAGCATCTGCACATGACTGGCAGTATTGGGACAATAACTTTTCTTGGCATGGCGTGCTGGTTGTGTCGTCATTTGATCTATATGGGGTGTACATTGTAGATGTTTATAATACGTACCTTGGGACTAATAAGATTATCATTGATGATTCGGAAGGTATGATTCTCGATGCCGAAAAACTTACGCTCTATACTGAAGCAAGTTGGAAAATCTCTGTTAATACTCCCGTATAGCATGGTATACTGGTGGTTATGGATTCACTAATTAGCCCAAAAACTGGTAAGCCACTTGTAAATAATGTACGTAGACAGGTTATAGATAAGCATTATAACTGGGGTCTGTATGTATACAAGCGCTCAACGGGTGCATGGTTTACAGACGGGGAAGGTGGGGTCTTAAACATTCCATCCGACAGGGGCGATATATCAAAAATTGCGGAACTGAAAAAGATCGCCATACATAATGGTGATGATGGACTAGGTACGGCAGTATTTGTTCCTGGATTGACAAGAATTTCAGATGAAGATCACTCAGAACAAAAAGACAGAATGAGACAGGGCCTTATCCCGTCAATGAATGATTTAGGCGCGTGGCAAGCAGCAAAAGATACTCAAGACCTATATGGAAGTGAAGATTAATGGAACACGAGAATGTATCAGCGTCATTAAATACAATACCAGAAAAAGAAGATATTTTTAAATCTCAAGACCCATTTAATAAAACATGGGATGAACTAAAAGATTTACGGGGTACAGATTTAAACTTTAAGCGCCGCGCTGCAAGAATGTCAAAAGCAATAAACCCACAATCTGCTGCGTACCTTGATTCTGCAAACGCAGATCCCTCTGGTGTTGATGAGTCTGGCTCAAAGCAAATTAATCCTGGGGCAGTTTATAGAAATGGGTACGGTCTCTTTGATGTTATAACACCACCGTATAACATGTATGAGCTTGCTAACTTTTATGATACATCATTTGCTAATCACGCGGCAATTGACGCTAAGGTGGCAAACGTTGTTGGCCTCGGATACCGACTTGACGTAACAGATCGAACAATCCTAAGCCTTGAATCAAGGGACGACAGTTCTGCAGTAAGTAAAGCACGTAAACGTATTGAGAGAATGAAAATAGAATTGCAGGACTGGATTGAATCATTAAACGATGATGATAGCTTTACAAAAACAATGGAAAAGGTTTATACAGATCTTCAGTCAACTGGAAATGGTTTTATTGAAGTTGGTCGCACCGTAAGAGGAGAAATTGGATACCTTGGTCATATACCAGCAACAACAGTTCGTGTTCGTAGACTAAAGGATGGCTTCGTACAAATTATTGGGTCAGCAATTGTTTATTTTAAAAACTTTGCGGCAAAGAATAAAAACCCATTAACATCAGACTCAAGACCAAATGAAATTATTCACATAAAGGAATACTCTCCATTAAACACATTTTATGGGGTTCCAGATATCGTTGCCGCTATGCCATCTCTTATTGGAGACAAGCTTGCGTCTCAGTACAACATTGATTACTTTGAAAACAAGGCAGTTCCACGCTACATTATTACGCTCAAAGGAGCAAAGCTTTCTTCAGATGCCGAAGATAAGATGTTCAGGTTCCTTCAAACTGGCCTAAAGTCTCAATCACACAGAACCCTCTATATCCCACTTCCTGGAGATAATGATCAGAATAAAGTTGAGTTCAAGATGGAGCCAATTGAGAGCGGTATTCAGGATGGATCATTTAAAGAGTATCGTAAACAGAATCGTGATGATATTTTAATTGCCCACCAGGTTCCAATTTCTAAACTAGGGGGCTCAGAATCTTCAGCGATAGCTGCATCAATTGCTCAAGATCGTACATTTAAAGAGCAAGTCTCTCGTCCAGCACAACAGTATTTAGAGAAAATTATTAACAAAATCATCAAAGAAAAGACAGATGTTCTTCAATTTAAGTTCAATGAACTAACATTAACTGATGAAATTGCACAGTCTCAAATCATTGAAAGGTTTGTAAAGACTCAAGTTATCACACCAAATGAGGCTCGTGACATGATTGATTTGCCACAACGACAAGGTGGGGATGAGGTGTTCGTGCTGTCTCCAAAAAATGCGACAGATGCGACAGCAGATTTGGCTGGGAATAGGGCCAGAGATACAGCAAGAACAAACAGTCAATCTGACGGTCCTGCAACCACTACTGGACGAAATCCAAAGGGTGAAGGACGAGCGTCTCAATAATTGAGAAAAGTTAAAAAAGTTTGGTATAATAGTATCGTTATGATTATAAATAAAGCACATTGGACCGTTACTGGCGACGAACTTCGCTTATCAATGCCCTTTGGAAAGATAGACAAAGAGCGCAGAATCGTGTCTGGTTTTGCCTCCCTTGACAACCTTGACAAGCAAATGGACATAGTAACAACAGAAGCATCCATGACAGCATTCGCAAAATTTCGAGGCAATGTGAGAGAGATGCACCAGCCATCAGCAGTTGGTAAAATGGTGTCATTCAAAGAAGAAAAGTATTTTGACCCAAAAACAAAGACATTTTATAAAGGTGTTTATGTCTCTACTTATATTTCAAAAGGCGCCCAAGATGCTTGGGAAAAAGTTCTTGATGGAACATACACCGGATTCTCAATCGGTGGAAAAATGAATAAGTGGGATGATGCTTTTGATGAAAAGCTTGATGCACAAATTAGAATTATTAAAGAATATGACCTGATTGAATTATCATTAGTTGATAGCCCAGCAAATCAGTTTGCAAATATTATGTCAGTTGAAAAAGTTGACGGGATAGACATATTCAAAGGATCAGCAATTGACACACAGATAGAAAACGTATTCTGGGATGAAGATTCTGGAATAGTTTTAGTCTCTGAAGAAGAGACAAAAGAAAGTCCAACTACGGGCAATCAAATGAAAAATATAGGGTTTGTTGAAAAAGATGATGCTACAAAAACAGATATGATAAAGTTCTTAGTTGATAGTGCCAAAGGCATTAAGACAATTAAGATTACAAAGGAGGATAATCCTATGACAAAAGATACAGAAGCAGTTGCAGATGTTATTGAAACACCTGTTGTTGCGGAAATAGAAAAATCAGAGGTTACTCCAGAGGCACAGCCTGAAGTTATAGCGGAAGCCACAGTAGATGTGGTTACAGAAATAACTAAGGATGATAGTGCTACATCTTCGCTAGAAGATGCAACACAGAATGTCGAGCCTGCTTCACCTGAAGCAGAGAAGTCTGATAAAGTAATTGTTGATTCAATTACAGAAATCAAAGATTCTGTTACTAATGCCTTTGGCGATATAGCAATAGCTCTTAAATCACTTAGTGATGAAGTAGCTACATTAAAGAAATCCCTTGCAGAAGTTTTATCTGATGTAAATCAGGTTAAGGGTAATTTCGATGAATTTGGGAAGCGAGTAGATGCCGTAGAGCATGATACTGCTTTCCGCAAGTCTGGCGATCTAGGCGAGATCGTTCAGGAGTCACCAACAGTGATTCGTAAATCCCTATGGGGCGGACGTTTCCTCACAAATTCCGACCTGTTTAACTAACATAAATCACTAGGAGGTGAACAATATGTCAGAAAAAGAAATCGTAAAGAACTACCCTAGTGCATCCGCGCCAGCAAGCGATATCAACGCAGAAGGTGCATTAGTATCCGGAGGTGTTGGTGGAGCAACGGCACGTGACGTAGCAGGTAATCTTTCACCCGCAACATCATTAGGTAACATTGCTACAGCCAACTTCGGCGTAACAAATGGAGCTAATGCTGTAAATCCAACTGGAACACCAGGTGGTATTCTTGCTCCTGAGCAGGCTCGCCGCTTCATTGATTATGTTTGGGACGCAACAGTTCTAGCTAAAGATGGACGTAGAGTTACAATGAAAGCAAACACAATGGAGATCGAAAAGGTCAACGTTGGAGAGCGTGTCATTCGTGCAGCAGCACAAGGAAGTCCTACATATACAAATGCAGGAGCAACTTTCACAAAAGTAGAACTTACAACCAAAAAGATTCGTCTTGACTGGGAAGTATCTACTGAATCACTAGAAGACAATATTGAAGGAAATGCACTTGAAGATCATTTAGTTCGCTTAATGACCAATGCTTTCGGTAACGATATTGAAGACCTTGCCATCAATGGTGACGGTGCAACTGGTGATTTCCTTTCAATCATGAAGGGCTTTGTTCCACAGATTAGAAGCATTGCAGGATCAGATGCACACCAATCAGTTGTAACAGTCTCAGGCGATGCTTGGACACCAACCGTGATGCAAGATATCATTCTTGCTATGCCACGTAAGTATCGTGCAATTAAAAGCAACCTAAAGTTCTATGCTGGTACAGATGTATTCCAAGGAATCGTTAAAAATAACGGAACTCTTGCAGATGCAATCTCAGAAGCATTAGGATCAAACGCTGGTAGCTCAGGTACATTTGCAGGTCGTGAAAATTACCTGTCCGGAATGAACCAAACACTAGGCGGAGCACGTACAACTCGCGTACTCGGCATTGATGTTATGGAAGTTCCTTACTACCCAGATGGTTATATTGACCTAACATTCCCAGACAACCGTGTTTGGGGATTCCAACGTGATATTACTGTAAACCGTGAATACAAGCCAAAGAAAGACACAGTAGAATATACTGTCTTTATTCGTTTTGGTATTCAATGGGAAGAATTGGATGCAGTTGCTTACGCAGATGCAGACTCTGTATCAGGTTAATCCCTAGATAAAATTTGTAGGGAGGGTAGCCTAAAAACTACCCTCCTTATTCATAGTCTGATATAATGGCATAGGAGGATTATATGTCACTAATAGAAGATTTAAATAGTAAAACAGTTTTTGAGTTAAAGTCTTATGCAAAGAAAAATGGCATTGACATTTATGGGGTATCAAAAAAGGTAGATATTTTAGAGATTATCTTTAATTTTGTTCCAAAAGAAACAAACGAACTAGTTGTAGAAAAATCAAAACCAGCAGAGAAAGTAAAGAAAGAAACAGTTGCTTTGTTTGCAGTTAGAAATATCCATAGAGGTGGTTTTGGATCATTAACTAGGGGGTATAATATTGTTACTAAGGAGGCATCCGAAAAATGGATTGGTCACGAGGCAGTTCGTATTGCAAGCCCTCAAGAAGTTGCCACTCATTACGGTAAATAAATATGAGAACCTTACGTAAACCACCCTATCCGATAACGATATCTTATGTTGTTCCAACAGCAAGTTCAGCCTACTATCTAGTCATTGAAAATCCAGGTGACCAGACAGAGACAGAGGTTTATCTAACATCGACTAGCACTTCAAAAGTCACTTATGACCTAGATGATGATTTTGTAAGATATGACAGGTCGTATGCCATAACCATATATGAGTCACACATTACAAGTGATGGCCATGAACGTGGAGATATTGTAGTAGAAGATAACCTAGATGTTTCTCGTCCTTATTTAGATCCAGCGTCTCTTGGAACTACCGCCACAGAAATTACAGAGTATACAGGGTATGAAGCTTTGGCTAGGGCAATCATTGATTCACTTACGGGTGGATTCTATTATAGAAAAACATGGATTGAAGTAACGGGGCAAGGTACAGACTATCTGCCACTATGGGTAAAAGCCTATAGAATTTTAAAAGTATATGAAAGTTCTGAATTGGTTTATAATTCGTTAGCAACCCCACATAGCCTTGGGTCCTGGGAATACTTAATTACAAAAGATAAATCAGCAATCATTAAAGATCCAGTAACTGCTACAACTTCTTTTGACCGTTCAGAACGTAAACCAGCAACTATACCATTTGCAGCATCAGACTCAATAGGATTTTTTGACACAGGTGATAGTGGAAACTTCCAGAGCCTAACTTCTGGAGTAACATTTGGACAGGGAACAGACTATATTCTTCTTTTAGAGACTGGACACAAGGTTGTTCCTTATGATATTCAAGATGCAACAAAAATGCTTATTGATGATATTAAATGTGGAAAACTAGATTATTACAAACGGTATATAAAAAATTATCAAACCGACCAATTTAAAATTGAATATGATCCAAGAATGATTCAAGGTACAGGAAACATCATAGTAGACAAGATTCTATCTAAGTACATAAGCCCAATCACACGCCCTGGAATTTTATAATGAGTAACTGTGAAGACACAGATTTCATGTATCCAATGATGGCAGATGTCTATTATCCAATTGTTGAACAAGGTGCGTATGG
>Ga0105050_10007939_pt1 | contig 12427 bp, 13 predicted proteins | sample FRY01_FD_78088 | JGI IMG/M metagenome (GOLD analysis project Ga0105050, IMG submission 78088) | Freshwater microbial communities from Lake Fryxell liftoff mats and glacier meltwater in Antarctica - FRY-01 | ecosystem: Environmental > Aquatic > Freshwater > Ice > Glacier meltwater ... | reverse complement strand
CGAGTCCGCTTTGTGAGGCTTGCCGGATCGATCTGAATCCACTCGGCGCCGTCGACGACCTGAACGCCGAACTTGGGGCCGTCCTTCACCGTGACGGACAAGGCCCGGCCGTCCTCGTCGAAGTCGATGTCGGTCACCTTGAACTTGAACCCAGAGACTTCGAACGTGTCTCCGACGTTGAGTTCCTCGCTTGCGACACGAACCGGCTCCGGTTCGTTCACCGACCGCTGGCCCTCGAGCGCTTTGTCTTCGAACTGCGCTCGCTGCTTTCCCAATTCCTCCGCCTCGCGGGTTTCGCGTGAGGCGGCCTTGCGGCGAGTCTGTCGGCCCCGGGCGACCTCATTGAGGACATCGCCAAATTGATAGATTGCCAGGTCCGCATTGACGCCACCCACAGACGCCAAAGCTGCCAACGCGCTGTCGGCGGGGATGCCTCCCTTGCGGAACAATTTCCGGGCAGCCCCCACCGGGCGCCAGTTGGGATTCGCCTCGCGAATCAACTTGGGATCGATGAATCCAACGTGACCTTCGAGGGTGTCGATGAGGTCCGAAGCGCGCTGCTCCCGCGCACGAGCCTTACGAGGCGCTGGCCCCGGGGTTGGGGGGGGATTTGAACCCTCCTCCGCCGGCATTGCAGAACCCCGTCGCTCATTGGAGCCGGTGATGGTTTCCGAGCCGGGGCCAGCTTCTGGGACCGTGAGCGGGTCCCCGCGGGGCGTCAAGGCCAGTCTGTCGCGGGCCACCTCGCCGGCGGCCTTCACTTCAGTGGTTCCACCTGGTACCGCCGCCTGCTGAGCCTTGACCGCTTCCTGAATCGCCGCCGGGTCATTGGACACCAACTGCGTCACGACGTCGGCGGCCGCGGGCGTGCGGGTCGTGACCACCGTGTCGCTGGCGATCTCGGCCGTGCCCGCGCGAAAGATCCCAGGATCTTCACGGCGCCCGGGCACGAACTCACGCGCCCAATCCGCCCCCGACAATCGATCGATGGCCACGCGATCGGCGGCCTCGCGGAGCGTGTCGAGGGCGACAGGGTCGTTGACGGCCCTGGACAGGATTTCGCTTATTTTGACGGCGGGACTGAGACCGTCCTGCGTGCGGCTGGGACGACGAGACACAAACCCGGGGACATCCAACGCGAGAAAGGCTACATTGCTGGCCAGGTTGCGGATGAGCATGGCTTTCCGCTCTTCTGGGGTGGCCTGGATGTAGTGGGGAAAGTTCAACCCCTCCATGAAGGCCTGCACCCCGCCCTGCCCCGCCAGAATCTCCACCCCCTTCGTGGCGAGGGTCCGGTTGCCACTCAGCCAGCCCGCCTCGACGGCCGATCCCAGTGCACGGGCCGCGACTGCCGAACCGGCTCGGGCCACGCCGGGAATCAGGGCGCCCGTCGCTCCGGCCTGCGCCGCTGCCATGTAGGCCTGCCCTTCGCTGGCGCCTTGAGCACGCGCGTCGTGGAGGGCAGAGACTGCCATCGGCGCACCAAACGAGGCCGCCACAGGCAGGCCAGCGACAATGCCGGCGACGCCGGCGGCTACTGCGGGCAGAGTGCGGGCGGCGTCCACCACGCCCTGCTCGATGGGTTCGTCTGCATGGCTTTGAGGCGCGCGCGTGCCCAGGACCGCCGCGCTGAATCGTTGGCCCAGTGGATTCGGGATGTTCCCCAGCGATGTGGGAGTGGTCTCCCCTGCAATCACGTCTTCGGCGGCCGCGGCAGTGACGTTTCCGGCGTAGCCCAGGATCCTGCCCGCCGCATCCAGGAGCCCTCCAGGGGTGGCCCCTTGGACAATGCCCGTCTGGATGTCCACCGCTCGATCGAGAACGTCCGCCAGCAACCCTTCGCGGCGCGCGTAGGTGGCTTGGCGTTGCAGGTATTCCTTCCGCGGCCCTGCCACCATCTTGCGCACCGTGCGCCCGATGACTGCGTCGGGTGTGTCGTCCGGGAATTCCAGCGTTCCCACTCCCTCGACTTCAGCGTATCGGGCCATGTTACTTGCGCTCGTTGCCGTACCGGTCAAATTTCATGGCCTTGGAGAACGAATCGAAAGGATTACTTGCCCTGAATTCATCAGGCCGGGCTTGCCGCCGGATCTGAAACGCTGCCTGGGCCTGCTTCACGGAGAGCTCCTGGATGCGGGACATAAAATCACCCCGATCCTCGCCGATCATCCATTCCTCGACCTCCAACCCGGCCGCTCCGGCCGCCGGCTTTCGGACTGGCACGGCACTGCCCCGACTCGTCGTCATGGCGGTGACCCCATCCCCCAAATCCATCACCTCCGGCCGGAAGGCGGCCTGTTCCGGGTCCCCGAGGGCGCGCAGCATGCCGGCCGGGACATCGATGCCACGCTTGGCTGCGATGCCGACCAGCATCTCCGGCGAGAGCCGGCGTTGATGGGGCACCGACAGGGACATGCCCCCCACCGGAACACTGACGGCCTGCGGCTGCACAAACTGCGAGACGTCACCCATGAAGCCCGAGCGCCCCGTGGCCTCCGCCTCCTGCCTCCCCGCCTCCGCCTCCTGCCTCCCCGCCTGCGCCTCCTGGATGGCGGCAAACCTGTTCGCCCGGACATTGTCTGCCGCGCGATCATCCATCCGCGCCTTGCGCTCCGTGGCCTGATCCACGTAGTTCAGCACGCCCGTAATCCCTTTCAGGAATCCTCGCTTTTGCTCAGGTGTTCCCTGGCCCACGGTCATGTACTTGGTCAGCACCCCCTCCGGCAGCATCTTCTGTTTCACGCCGTGCTCGAGAGCGGTGCCGAAGGCGTCGAACGCCGCTGCCTCTTCTCTGTTGGCCTTCCGCTGTTCGCGCCACTTCGCGAGGCCGCCACCCACGCTTTTGCCGGCATCGGAGATGCCACCGGCCAGTCCACTGCTGATGTCGATCATGATGGGTTTCCAGTTGGTTGAGGTTGTTGCGTGAGTTGCTGGTGGGCGACGAGGAGGGCCTGCTCCGCATCGATGACCACTTGTAAGAAGGGGCGCCGCAAAGCCTCCAAGTCAGCCGGACTAGGGTTCCTACCATCGGACGTCCGGAATCCATCCGACAACGGCGCCAACAAGGCTCCGAGTCGATTCAGAGCCGGGGTGAGCTGTCGGGCAATTTCAATTGGTGTGCGCATGGAACGGATTTCTACGCAAACCCCGAACCGATGGAGCCGGCGGCCGAGATGCCCGCCCCGATCATGTCGTTCATCATCTTGGCATTGCTGGCGGACGCATCGAATGCCTGGGAGGAGTTCTGGCTGTTCATCTGGCTGGCGTACTGGGTGAAGGGATCGAAGGACGGCGTCCCGGCCCCGGCCGCCCCACCCTGCCCGATCACTCCCCCGGTCATGCCTGGCACGGCGGATTGCCGGCCCAGAATGGCGAGGAAGGGGTCGGCGGCACCCGCCCGGCGTTGGGCGAGCACGGATTGCGTGAACGCCTGACGGCGCCGGCGTAGTTCCTCGCCCTTCGATCCTCGCGCGTAGGCCTCGACAACCGCGTCCGGGGCCCCGAAACCAAACCCGCGATCGGCCTGGCCGGAGCGGACCCCCTGCTCGATCTCGGACGCCAGGGCCGGATCCACACTCGCCCCCGCCCCAAGTTCGTCCATGGCCATTTGCGACAGGGCATCCTCCATGGCCATCGTGACGGGATCGGCGGACCGGATCGCGGACACGGCCCGGGAGCCGAGCTGCTCCACGTCCTCGACATCCCGAGTGCGTTGCGAGCGCGAGGCATCGTTGGACAGGCCGGTGAGGATGGGTTGGATGTCGGCATAGGTCGCCAGCAGTCCCGGCTGGTTCTCGCTGCCCATGAGCGAGCGGCGCAGCTTCTGAATGTCCAGATCGACGTACTTGGGACCATACTCGGCGGCGGCATCGTACTGTGGGCCGGCTAGTTCAATCTGCGCCTCGAGCGAGTCTCGACCTTCGGCGGCAATATCACGAGCGGGTGGGGCGTCCATTCTCATAGGTCAGGAGGGCAGAGAGAGCATCAGGGATAAGGTGGGAGTCGTAGGCAGCGCCAGGCGCCGGGCCCAGCGCCGCAGAAAGTTCAATCCAAACGTCTGGACCTGGTTGCGACGCCGGGCGACCAGAATCCGTTCACGCCAGTCCGGCCACTGGCGATTGAGCAGGACCAACAAACCGAGGGCCGAGCGCCGGCGTTGGGCGACCACCAGTTCACAGTACAGGTAGATACCGGCCGGGTCCGGCGTGTTCCAGTGTTTGTCGAGCTGGGCCTCGGTGCAGGGATAGGCGACTCCCACGGCAAGCACGGTGAGGCCATCGCGCACCACGCCGAGCGCTCCGGACCGGGCCCACCACTCCAACCAATCCTTGAGGGTGCCCGGCTTCCAGTCGCGGAAATGCGGCTGGCGCTCACGCAGCCAGTCGGCGATGTCCTCGACGTTGGGAACTGTGTCGGCCACGGAACGCATGTTGGTGGGAGTTTGCTGTCTGATTCCTGAATGTCTGCGCCCCAGCAACCATGGCCAGGGCGCAGACGATTCACGCCACGCCTACCTACCAGCGCGGAACCCGAGGCCGCGATCCAACGGCATCCGGTGCCGGGATGGGCTCGTCGACACCTACGCTGAACCCCAGTGTGGTCGCGTCCGGCGTAGAGACTGTGTACTCAACGTCAAGGGTGATAACCTGTTCACCATCACCCAGTCGGCCATCCGCGCTGAAGCGAACCGACTTCTCACCCGTCGCCCCGTTTCCATTGAGCCATCCGCGAACTTCCGTCGCCGTGGATGCGGGATCAATGGTAACAGTCGAATCCCCACTGAGGATCTCCGCTGTCGCGAAGGCTCCGTCAGCGCCCGCGTCCAGGGCTTCGTCGGGGGTGAGGGTGAATGGGCGCCGGAATCCCGGCTTGATTGGCTTTTCGAGTCTCATGGTCTTTGCTTTCTTTGTGATCCTATCGTCCGTGCCAAATGTCATGACCCAGATTCGAGGTATTGGTTTATGGGGACATCCAAGACCACGGCAGACTAGCCGTCGCAGTTCCTTGATGCTCCCGTTGAATTTCACTTTCATACCGCGGTGGCGTACATGGCCCAGGCGCCGGCGGGTGTTAGGGTTTCGGAAACGTCCAAACAATCTCCCCGTTAGGAGACAGCGCGAGACTCTTCGGTGCCGCAGGCATTGCCGGAACTTGGAATGTGGACTCAGGTCCGAACCCCTGAATTCCCTCCGCAGTAATCGACACGGTGTAGGCTGCTCCGGGGTTTGCCGGAAATTCGTGCCTTGGTTCCGTGACGTTAGCCGTCTGTGTGCCGGTCAATGCTCCAGTCTGAATCCACCGGATGCGCCAACGCTCCGAGCCGATGGCACCTTGTCTGGCCCACGATACGGTAACCTTGCTCGCTGTGCGGACGAACGTAAACCCCGTCACCGGGCCGGTTGGATCACCAGACGGAACCTTGTAGGTGACTTCGTTCGACGGTCCACTTTCGAGGTTGCCGTGATTGACGGCTGTGACGACGAAGAAATAGGTCCGTCCCGCAACGAGGTTGCTCACTGTCACCTGCGTTGACAGCCCGTTCGTCAGCGCGAAGTTGTACGAACCAGCGGTATCACCGCGATGGACCTTGTACGTCTTGAGGTCCGATTCGGTGTTGGGCGTCCACGTCAGACCGACTGATGTGGTTGGTTGTGTGAACGCCGAAAGCGTCGTGAGTAGTAGGAGTGCGATGGTGTGTTTCATGCTTACCAAGCGTAGATCTTCAATTGCCAGTTTGCCGTCGTGACCGCTGAGTTAAGTCCCGTCGTTTTGTGGGGAATGTACAGTGTGTCGTTGTAGCGACTGACCACGACTGACGTTGCCGAAGCCGTCACTCCGAAAGCATCAAAGTCATTGGTCCCACTGTCCATGTAGGCGGACGAGACATCGCGCTCATCGCCAACGGTGAACCCGTGTTCCGTTGTGGCTCCCATCAACAAAACGGCTCGAACAAAGGCAGGGGTTCGGCCAAGCCCATGCGTAAAGGTAACACTTGCTCCTCCAGCAGGCACGGCAACCGTCGTGTAGTTCACACCCCCGGAGATAGCGGTGAGGCGTCCGTTGTCGTCAAACGTGACCGAATATGGGTAGACCGTCGTCCCGGCCACACCGAGGGAGGGGAGGCCCGGAGCATCCATGGAACCCACCAACTGAAAGCGGGTCCCATCATAGACCACGGTGACCGCGTGCCCGGTCTGGATGTCGTTGGCTGAAAGAGCCGTTGCCCCCTTCTTCGTGATGGCCGTGGCCGCGAGCCCATTGACGGCGAGAGTTGAGGCGCCCGTGCACGCCGCGGCCGCCAGGAAAGTGATCGGGATACCGGTCAACTGGTTCAACGCCACGATCTCCACTCCTGGAAGTGTTATCACGTAGGCATTCGCGGCTCCGCTGTCTGCCGCATACCAGGCATGAGGGATTGACCGCGGTGAAATCATCTGGAACTGAGAGCCATCGTACTGCACCCACACCTGTTGGCCGGCGGTAATTTCGCCACCAGCCAACGGTTGCCGATTCGGCAAGAGCAACGGTTTGTTGCCCAACCCATTCACATTGACTGTGAGAGGCCCCGTGTTGGCGGTTGGTGCACGAAATGAGAACCAAAGCCCAGCCGCTAAGGCTGAGGGGGCAGGAGCCAGCGTGACAGAATAGGCAGTGCCAGTTCCGGTGGCGATGGCGTGGAAATAGGAACCCGGCTTCGCGTGGGTGTCATTGACTCCCCCAGCAGCGATCTCCGAACCTCCAACGCTTCCTGTCAGTACTAAAACTGGAAGCCCGAGGGCGTTGAGCGAATCTCGGACGACAATTTCGCCTTCATAGAACACATAACCTGGGATAACAGTGGCGACTATTGGCATGTCGGTGTGGCGCTGATTTGTTTGTAAACCCTGTCCGCGAAGATCTTGGTGGACCCACCGCCACCGAACACGTACCAGTCGGCGCGCGGCAGAGGCTTGTCGATGTCCACCACCTCGGACTCCACGTCTGGGATCTTGAAATACCTTGCGGGACTGCTGCGCAGATCCCCGACGTTGCGGGTGGCGGCGCGATGGACGTAAGCGATCTTCATGCCTCCCCCTTTCGGGTCAGGAGGATGTTTCCCGGGGTCTCACCCACTACCTCGATGAAGCCATGGCTCGAACATGCCTCGAGAATATCCCGGCGGTCCTTCTCGCGTTGCGTGGAGCATGGCTCGAATTTCTCCACGCATAGAAGCCTGGTGCCCGCAAGGATCTCCCGACCGTGTCGCACGATCTCCACGTCGCACCCCTCGGCGTCGATGGATACGAAGTCGAAGGGCCCGAACCGGGCGAGTTCCCGGGGGTGGACCGTCGGGGAAAGACAAGACCCGTAAAAATGCAGCCCGTGCGATTGGCCGCGACCGAATACGTCCGCGATGGAGGTCGTCAGCCCATCTTGGTTTAAATGCAAGGTCCGGATTTCCGGGTGCGGCCAAACCGAAGCGCAGAGCGTCTTCACGGGATCGTCAGGATAGACCGAGTGCAACAACTGCCATGCGTAGGGATTGGCCTCCACGCAAAGCCCGCTCCATCCCAATTCTGAGAGCGCCCTGGTGTTGGACAGGGACACGCCATCCAAGGCCCCAATGTCGAGGAAACACCCCACGAAGGCCCCGAAGACCTCGAGGATTATGGCCTCTTCGCCACCTTGGCTATACATGCGCCACCTCTCTCTTGGTCAGGTACCGGTCCAGATCCCTCTTCTGTACCTCGTCACAGCGCCCGCGCTCGGACCCGCGGTGAATCGTCATGCCCCACATATGGCACGCCCGGGCGGCATCCACGACGACCGACTTCAAGCCTTTCGCGGTCGCCTTCTCGGCGGCCAGGGTATCGTCGTAGAAGAGTTCAAACTCCGAATCGAAGCGCTGGACCTGCTCGATCCATGCCGGGGAAAGCAGGACAAACGCGAACCCGGTCTGGGTCTGCCCGGGCAACCAGAAGCTTTGCATGACCCCGAACGCAGCCGCGGCTCCGTCCTGCACGGCGTCCAGGAGCATGCCCGCGCAGTTGTTGTGCAGCAGGAACACGTCCGAATCCAAGAGGAGCAAGGGCCGGTTCAGAACCCGGCGGCGGAGGATTTCGTTCCTCCCCTGCGCGATCCCTACATTCTCCGACAGGCGCACGATCCGATCCTCGGGCGCCAGTTTCTCCGCAAGCAACCTGTGGGTGGCATCGGTGGAGGCCTGGTCGATGGCGATGATCCGGCACGGCCGAGTTCCCGGCTGGCGGAGGAACAGAAGGAAGGGCTCAACGAGCCTTTCGTTGTTCCGAAACAAAACGCCGACATCATATTCAGGCTCACCTTCACCATGCCAGGCGTCGGCGAGCGCCTGCACTTCTGCGCGGACGGCGGGCTCGGTGATGAGGCGTTGCGTTGCGGCGGATTCCAGCCACGGCATGAGATCGGCGGCGTAGCGCCGGTGCGTTTGCCCGCTGGAGAAGAGCCGAGGCCACCGGCCGGGCACCCTGGAGTGACCCACATGCAAGCCGTGATACTCAAAGAACCCGCGTGTCGGCATGGGCAGGCCGGCCCGTTCCAGCATCAACCGGAGCAGCTTCTGGTTGTTGACCTGACCGAGGGTCTCGCTCCAGGCGCCGGCGGGCATGGTACAGGTGGCCAGAATCTGCCGGGTCCGTTCCATCACCGGGCGCATCACCCCGAAGTACTCTGACGTACGCACCATGTGCAGGCCGGTCATGCGCCGATCCTCGGGAAGCGTGGTATCGATGGTGTCGCTGTTGGAGTAGCAATCCGTCCCCATTGCCTCGAGACGACGCTCGACAAGGTCGGGAGTTTCCCGGGCGAAGAGCAGATCGACGTCGGTGTAGAAGAGGAACTCGTACGCGAGAAACTCCGGATGGAACTGAGTCCACCGCCCACACAGGATCCGCTGGGGATTCTCGGCCCATTTGCCGCATGCACCGTAATGCACGGTGTGCCGGGTGGTGCGGGCATACTCGATCGCCGTGAAGGTCGCGTGCGCCACTTCTCCCACGCAATCGACGATCACTCCCGCCTCCGGGTAGGCCCGAGTCACCGCGGCCAGGAACAGCGGCAGGTAGGCATGGTACTTCGGACCCATGGCGACGGTGTAGAAGCAGAGTTTCATGCCTTCTCCTCCCACAGATCGAAGGCGACCCTGTCACTCCAGTACGGGTACACGAGGCCATCGATCGCTTCGGAAAGCGTGCGGGCCGACAACCGCGGCCAGTGAGCACTGTCCTCCTCCTGATGCAGGCACACCTGGTGAGGGTAAAGCCACTCCTCCTCGACCACTCCGATGCTTCGCAGGTTGGGCAGCATCAACTGGCACGGTCGGGGGAAATTGAGGATGGCAATCACCTTCGAGCCCAGCGCGGCCGCCAGGTGCATGGGCCCGGACACAACGCCCAGATGATACTCGCACTCAGCCATGAGCCGGACGGTTTCCTCCAGCGGGCGGTTGGTGCCATCCTCGACCCGGTCGCCGCCCAAAATGCGTTGCTGGCCAACTTCCACGAAGGTCAGGTCCGGGCGGGCGGCGATGAACTTTCGCAGGGCCAGCCAGGTGTCGGGGTAGATCTGCCGGGCCCGTGGATGAATGTTCGCCCGCTGCCAGGCCGAATGTCCGCCCGCCTCAAAGTGCATGCTGACTCGACCCCTGATCCGGCGCACACCCGGCGCCGCAATCCACCCACGAGGCAACACGGGCGCTTCGCCACCCAACAACCGGCGCGCGCGTTGGGTCATGTGACCCGGGCCCAGATCCCAGGCGGCGACAGCCTCCGTCAGGGAGACGTACAGAGGCGGCCGACTGAGCGGCATGGGTGCCTGAATGAACTGGAGCAGAGGCAGCCAAAATGGGCTCGGGCTCCAGGCATGCACCGTCTGACCCTCGCTGGATGCGGCCTGGACCGACTCCAGCAGAATCACCGTATCCCCGATGCCGGTGGGTGTGTTCGTGAGGGTAAAAGCTCCACCAAAGTTCTGAGGGGCCGGTGGCCGCGGCCGGGGATGGAAACGCCGGTAGAACTTCCGGATGGCGTTCGCGTCCACCTTGGGGCGTGTCTTGCGAATGGCGGGAATGGCGGGCGGGCGTTTCATGACTTGGTCCCAAATCGGGTATTGCCCCGGCGCATCTCCACTTTCTGACCCATCACCACGGCACGGCCCTGGGTCCCCTCCCACTCCACCTGGATCTGCTGACCCTGCCGCCGCAGGTTGCCCCAGCTCTCCTCAGTGACCTGGTGCAGATCCAACCCGATGCCAGACCCCAACAGAATGCCCTCCTCGGTCAGAGGCCAGGAGTAGTCCTGCCGATGGGGATCGTTGAAATCGTCGTTCTCGTTCAACTCCACCCAATCGGCCCGCCCATAGGGTCGATGCCACTTCGTTCGGCTCTTGGTGGTCGCGGTCAAGGTGCGCGACTCGGCGATGCCGTCCGTGATGACTTTGACCGTGTACACCGGGGCGTGGGTGGCGACCTTGGCGCGCAAGGTGTCAAAGCGCTTGGGGCCCGCGATCCGGCCGCCGTACCCACGACTGCGCCAACGCCAGTTGATTTCGTGCCGAGTCACCACACCGGAGGCGTCCCCCGTCTCATCGTAAATGCCAAAGTCGAGCTGGTAGAGAAACCCATTGGTCGAGACGTAGCCCAACCGAACGGTCTGCTCGTACGAGAACTTGATCCAATCCCTCACCTTGATGGCGGCGCTCATGTCGTAACCTGCCCATTTTTGGGTGAGCGTGGAGAACACCAGCAGGGCGTTGTTGTAGTCCGCGCCATCAAGCGGCACGGCGAAATAGACCCGGTTGTCGTGAGAGGCCGCGGTGGATCCCGCAGCAGCACTCCAATTGATCCGTTCAATGAGTGGCTGAATGTCGCGCGAAACAGGCACGTCCACGCCTTGGATGGCGTTGGTTTCGGTCAGATGCAGGGAGCAAACTCCCCGCCGATGCGCAAGCAGCCAAACGTCTGCACCTACTTGCACCAGGGATCGCGGGGCCAGGCACCCCCAATCGTTCGTCACCTGGTCCAACACCGCCACCTCCGCCAGATTCTCGTTGGTTCCGTAGACGTTCCGCACGACGTAGACACTCCGCTCCTTCGCGGCCACCAAGGTCGTGGCGTTGAACGGAGCGACAGCGACCAGCCGATCCGCCGAACCCTGATTGATCTTGAAGCTCTGGTACACCCGATCCCCTTGGAGGACGGAGCCTACTCCACCGAAATCAGACACCCACACACTGTCCACATACTGAAGCTCTGGACGCGCATCGACCGCCAGCACTCGGTTGTTCCAGTAGATCCCTTCGGTGGACCGAGGGATTCTTTCCCACCCCGGATCTGCCTCGGGCACCTGGAGCCAGCCCTCATCCACGTCCCGCATGTACAGGGGGTCGTAGGAGGCGCCCCGCAGCATCAGCATCCCATTGTAGGTCTGGATTAACTTCGTCCTGGGTGGAATCACCAAGGGATCCGGACCTGCAATGCTCATGCCGGTGCTGCCGGTCCGGCATCGGAACGTCCCGGCTTCAGTCGCGACAATCATCCACTCCACCGCGTTGATGGGGTCACGGAAGGAGGCCGCCGTGACGACGTCGCCATAGGGAACGATCAGGCCTGGGTCATACCCATGAAATCCCTCGGCGCCCCAGGGCAGGATGCGCAGCCCCTTGCGAGGATCTGCCGTGCCCTTGTCCCACCGCATGTTGACGGCATCCGCGACTTCCCCGTCGGGGAGCTGGCTTGGATCGAGGCGCGAGTTTACGCCCAAGAACCCGCCGTCCCCATCTGCAACAGGGGCGTCGTCGAGCGGATAGTAGGCGCGGTGACGGTTCATCGTTGGCGAGCAGTGACACCGACCCGAGCAGTGACACCGACATCCACCAGGTCTGTGCGGAGTTCTTTGAGTTCGGAGGCAACCTCACCCATGGCCTTCGCGACGGCTAGCAGAGACGCCGTGGAGGCGTCGGCTTGGCAATCCTTGCGGTAGACGAGCCAACATGAGAACCCGATGGATGCACACGACGTGGCCAGGGCAAGCCACACCACATCCTTCTCACGGGCGATGTCCACAATGCGGATGGCATCATTGACTTGCGCGGCGGCGGCAAGGACCCAGGGCAAGGGGATGAGGATGCCGCAGAGGAGGGTGAAGTATTTCATTGGGTCAGGTGAACACGGATAGCACTACGCTTGCCAGTAGGGGTGCGTGACAGAGAGTTGGTCCTGAATATCGAACTCATGCGCCCATTGTCCTTCCAGCTTTTGACGGGTCTCCAGAGGCAAGACGCCCTCGCAAATAAGAACGGTGAACAACTCTCCGTTAAGTGGTATAGTCCCGCCATTACGGGCTCCAATAGTGATATAATCGGCATTGACGGTCGGCGTTGCCGTAACCGTAACTAAGCCACCCCCGGCGTT
>Ga0105050_10007938_pt1 | contig 12430 bp, 10 predicted proteins | sample FRY01_FD_78088 | JGI IMG/M metagenome (GOLD analysis project Ga0105050, IMG submission 78088) | Freshwater microbial communities from Lake Fryxell liftoff mats and glacier meltwater in Antarctica - FRY-01 | ecosystem: Environmental > Aquatic > Freshwater > Ice > Glacier meltwater ... | reverse complement strand
GTATTCAATCGCTGACATTTGAGCGACTACACCTTGGTGATTTTTCCGAGTGATTCGATTGAGTTTAGCATCAGGAACACGGACCACCGGTATCTTTTCAGCTTTGCAAAGCTGAAGCAGTTCCTTAATTAAATCGTTATTGATTTCTTTCTGAACAAGTACTTTATCAATGTCTTTGCCAGCCTGTATCGATTCCATTACAGCTCTGGTTCCAAAAATGAAATCTTTTTCATGGGCTCCTTTTTCAATTAGAAAGCCATCTTTCCGCTTCTCCATAGGGATATGTTCTTGAACCAAACTGGCTGATAAGCCCTAGATCTGTTCAATGTATAATAATGTGGGCTGAGTATATTTTTTACTCGAGCAAATGTAAAGCGAATTTTTGAACTCTCGTTCATTCCTCCATAAGACCAAATTTCTCTATCCAAATAGAAATTCACTTCCTGAGGAGCACCCATTACGACGTAAATCATGCCTTTGTCCGTTTTCCAACCCTCCTTAAAATCGGTAAAAAGTAAATTTGCAAATTCGATTTGTCTGAAATATTCCCGAATGAGATCCTTTGCAGTATCTGGATTGCGAGTCAGTCCGATCCAATATTCATCCAAGGCTTTCTTCTTATCTGTTGCCAATAGTAGCGATTCATGCTCTTTTCTAGTTGAAATGTAGGTGATCATTTGCACCATTTCTTCCCAATCTTTCACTTTGGGGAAAGCTTCGTGAGTGGTTTTAATCATCAACCCAGCTGATTTGGAAGTGTCGCTTTGAATAAAATAATAGCCGATTTTATCCAGTGACTTCGGGATATTAGCTAAGAAATCACCTTCGTCTAAAACTTCTAATTCCATTGGTACCACCGCAGGCTTTGTCTCCATAGGCGGATAGGGAACCTCAAAATTGATCGGATAGTAGAAGGAATGTAAGTTTGGACCTCCAGTACTGTTGAAAAGCAACGAATTCCCAACGTTGAGATAAGTCTGGTCAAACCCTACTTTATTGGCATAAAATGCTGCAAAATCAGGCAAATCAAATATAAAAGGACTTTTTAAATCCACATGATACTGATATTCATCTCCTTGTCGGGTATCTAAGGCGGTGAAAAGCACAATAGTGGTCTGGCTTGTAGGGTCAAGATTCAATTCTTTTTCAAAAACCCAGTGGCGATCTGTGTTATGGGTAAGATCATCGGCCGTCAAAATTGTGGTTTGTTCACCGAGAATCTCTTCATCGTAAGATTCCAACAAGGAATAGGTAAAACTAAATGTATTGAATTCTTGATTCGTTTCAATTCTTTCAACAACGAATTGAATTTTAAATTCCGTGTCAGAAATCTTTATTGGCACAATCTTCATCCCTAACCTCGAATACCGGGAATACCGAAGGGCCTGATTGATATTGCTAAGATTTTTTTGTGAAAATGCATGAGATCCTATTCCAATGGAAAGGAAAATGAAAAGTATGATTTTAATCGATTGATACTTCATTAGATGATTTTCTCGGTTTTAAAAATTAACCTTACTTTTGCCAAAATAGTAAAATTTTAAATGGCTACCTACACAACGGAAATCGCATCTGACAAGTTGGTCAGTGACAACCCAATTCATCAAAGATTACTTAAGGCCTATATCGCTGCCAAGCCATTTATTTCGGGAGATCTTCTGGAGGTAGGTTGTGGAGAAGGGAGAGGGGTGGAGGTGTTGTTACCATTGGCTTCGAGTTATTTGGGACTGGACAAGATTCAAGAAGTCATCGATTCGTTGACCTTAAGATTTCCAACTAGTGATTTTCGTCAGGCAGTAATCCCTCCTTTTGAGGGAATTGCTGATAATTCTTACGACACCATAGTAAGTTTCCAAGTGATCGAGCATATTCCCAATGACCACCTTTTTCTTCAGGAGATTTATCGAGTTTTGAAACCTGGTGGAAAAGCCATTATCTCCACACCAAATATTAATCATACGCTATCTAGAAATCCTTGGCATGAGCGGGAATACAAACCTCAAGAGCTGATAGATTTGGCTGCCGGGATTTTTGATTCTGTACAAGCCAAAGGGATCGGTGGAAATGAAAAAGTGTGGGGGTACCATGAAGCTAACCGGAAGTCTGTTCAAAAAATCATGCGTTTCGATATTTTTGATTTGCAATACAAATTGCCTGCTTCTTTCCTTCGGACGCCTTACGAAATCCTAAATCGGATGAATCGAAACAAGCTTCATCAGCAGCAAGGCGCGAGCGTAGTGGAAATTTCTCATGAAGATTATTTGGTCGTCGATGATCCTGCAAAAGGCCTGGATTTGTTTTATGTGCTAGGGAAAAAGTAATAATTCTGAATCCAGTATTCAGAGCCAAGAGATTAGAGCCAAGACCAAAGCAATAGCGGAGCGTTCTGGTTGTAGTGAAAAAATCAAGAATTGAGTATTTGATGGTTATACCTTCGCGTCAAATATTTGGGATTTATAACCTAGAAGTCAAGAATTAATGGCTGATAGATTTGAGTTGGCAACAAGCTGAAAATTAGTTGGATCAATAAAAAGGTTGTTGAATTTTACGATTTCGTAAGAATGAATAATAGCAAATCGAAATGACTATAGAAGAGCAAAAAATAGAATTTGTCCAAGAATTTTTAAAGTTTAAAGTGAGTAAGTCATTTCACGTCTAGAAAAATTATTGTCAAAGGAAATTAATACTTCTGATGAAAAAGTATCTGAGCCAATGACGGTAGAGGAATTGAATAAACAAATTGATCAGTCGGAATATGATCTCGCAAATAATCGATTTAAACCAGTTCCGAACTATTTGTCAAGTACGAATAATGGCTTTTAAAATTAATTGATCAGCCTTTTTCGAAGTTCAATTTGACGAAATCTATGAATATTACGAAAAGCACGCAAGTTTAAGAGTTGCTACTAAAATCGTTAACGAAATCATTCAGGAATCAGAAAAATTAATAAAAGCATCTTTTATCGGACATCAAGAACAGTTGCTTGAAGAAAGAAAAACTCAATATCGCTATTTGGTTACTAGAGACATTAAATTAATATATTCGGTTGATGAGAAAACGAATTTATTAAAATTGCTGAACTTTTCGATACTCGTCAAAATCCACCTATACTGAAAAGGACGGTATAAAGCCAGTTTTCAGTTGTGCATATAGCTAATAGGTAGTTTATTAAATCAGCTTAACCTATACCTGCCTGACGGATGACAGATTTGCTAGTCTGCCATCTGTTGCGACAGATGATCTTACTCAACAGAAAGTGATTTTTTATGATTTTTACCATACGAGTCATGTAGAAAGATGGTAAGTGCTAATGTGACTAGGTGGTGACTCGCTAGAATTCTTAGAGAATTGGTTTTTACTATTGAGTTGGTTTGTGAGCATAAAACCCTCAATACAAAAAGCCAAAAAGCCAAATTGGAATTTTGTTACCAAATCCAACCTCGATTCCATCAGCTGCGACAAATGAGTTTGATTGATTTTTGAGTTGGGCGGATGATTTCTTCGATCCACCAATTTCGAAGAGAAAATTCTCATCAATGAGAAAGTCACTGAATTTTGGAAGGTTTACCTTATGGCCGGAATTTTTTAGTTGGTTGAGAAAAAAAGTTTCACGCTCATTTCCAAGATTGATTTCCTGCTTGGAGATTGCATGACCCAGATTCGTGTTTTCGAGGTATATTTTATCTGGTTTTTGAAGAATACTTGTTGATTTACCCGAAGCTTGTAGTGAATTGATGATTTTGGCTTTTTCCAAATAGTTCAGGTAAATCAATAAGGTGTTTCTTGTGATACCTATTTTTTCGCTCAGCTTCGAAATATTTGGGATGAAGGGGACACTTTGGGAAAGTACATAGAGCAGTTGATACAGCTTGCGAATATTCTGAGGGTCAATTCCTTTGATAAATTGCAGATCTATTTCCAAAACGAGTCTTAAAACTTGCTCGATTCGAATAAAATAGGTGTTCGGATTCTCCTTAAAAAATGGATAGTAGCCGCCTTTGAGGTAGTTGGCAAAGTGAGCTAATGGCTTAAAATCACTTGAAAGGCTAGCTGCGATAGATTCATGATTAGTTAGAATATTTTCAAGTGCGATCGTCTCAAAATCTCCAATAGCCTCGATTTTCAGATACTCCCGAAATGATAATCCAGGGAGATCGTAGAATATCGCTCTTCTGGATAAGTCCACATTTTCTTTGATCAAATCAATAATAGACGAGCCGGTGAAAATGATTTTCAGATTCCGCTGAAAGTCATACATATTTTTTACCTCCCTTGCCCAATTTGGATACTTGTGGACTTCATCTAAAATCAGAAGTTCCCCTCCTAACTTTTCAAACTCTTCAGCAAGATTGACCACTGAGTTTTCAGAAAAATAAATATCGTCTAGGGTCACATAAAGGATAGCACGTGGCCGATCCTCTTTAAATAGTTGCGATGCTAGCTGAAGTAAAAGTGTCGTTTTCCCGGTTCCTCTGGCACCCAGTATACCAATCAGCCGATCAGTCCAATCGATTTTTTTGAAAAGGAATCTCTTGAAATCAATTGATTGAGATCGTATAAGTAGCGAAGATTTAAGAAAGAGCTTTTCCATTTTGCTTTATAGATAAAGCAAATATATACAATAATTGCTTTATCCATAAAGCAATTACATTCAAATTTTGCTTTATCAATAGAACAAAAAAGCGAGCCCAATACTTGGAGCTCGCTTTTTTTTTAACTAAAATAATTATTTTCGGTCAAGTAGGCTTCCTCCGCCAGATTCCTCCGCACCTAGTAGTGACCCCATTCTTAATTTCAATTCCTGTGCTCTTTCCTGATAGCCTCGCTCCTCAAGAAGTGGGATGAAATACTTTACCATTTCGATAGAAATCATCATTTCACGATCGTAATTTCTATTTTGAGTCTGGTAGAACTCAATCATATCCAAGGATTTTTTAGAGACCTTATCGATAATATCCATTGCTTTTTCATCTTCGCCCACTTCAAAGAAAAGTGGAACAGACTGTCCACTGGAAAGGTCATATGGTATTGCTTCGTTTGGCATCACTTCCAAACCATAATTCAACAGATCAGTAGCTTTTTCCATTTTATCTTGATCCAAAAGTGCAATTACAATGCTATTCAGAGCACTTCGATGGTTAGAAGCAAAACGTCGATATTCCTCATCCAGGTAGGCATCCGGATTATTCATCCCTCTGAAAGCAAAATTCTCTGTGAAATTCTTGTAAGCCAAGTCGGCATTGACCAATTCTTCTCGGATGTATTCTGGCTTACTTATAGGAAGTAGTCGATAAGTCAAACCTTCCATCACCACATGCTCATCGATGCTAATTCCGATTGTGGCGAGCGAGGTATTATTGAAATAGATTGGACGATCCCAATTATTTGATGCGATCAGATCAAGCAGCATCAAAGTTCCCTTAGTCACATACTGTCCTTTAACTTGCAAGTTCATTTGAGGCACGAATAATTCTGCAAATTCCTCTGGAATGATATTTCGATTACTTACTGCTACACTATCCACATCGAGAATCAAATTTCGAGAAGGCACCATATTGACGATGCTTTTTCCACCAGTCTCCATCTTAAGTAGCGGTGAGCCAACATTAAGCAGCTTTAGATATTCTTTTACTGAGATTGCGTTTAAACCTTCTCGTTCGGTGACGTATAGCACATCGTTCGTTCCTTTTTGATACCGTTCAGGATCGAGGCTGAATGGTAATGGCTCAGATTCACCTGCCTGATTGGTCATTTGCTCCACATACCAATCGGTGTCAAAATAACTCAATACAATTACACGGATATCCGTTCGGAAACCTTCCACTTCCTGTACATACCAGAGTGGGAAGGTATCATTGTCACCTCCGGTGAATAGAATGGCATTCGGAGCACAGGAAGCCAAGAAATTGCGAGCAGAATCCACCGAGAAATATCTCCCTCTTCGATTGTGATCATTCCAGTTTTCACTAGCCATCAGACCGACTACTGGCAGCGTGAGAAGCGTTGCCACGATTCCAGCAGTTGCCAGGTTTTTATTGGCTTTGGCTATTATATGAGCGATCGCCAAGACTCCCATGCCTACCCAAATAGCAAATGCATAGAAGCTACCGACGTAGATATAATCTCTCTCCCGAGGTTCTACAGGAGGCGAGTTCAGGTAGAGTACTAATACTGCTCCCATCATCAGGAAGAGCATCAGGTTAACGTAAAAAGACTTCGGATCAACTTTAGCTTGGAAAAACAATCCGATGATTCCCAGAAGAAGCGGAAGCATCAGGTAATTGTTGTGGCCTTTATTTTCGGTGATGTACTCTGGATAGTCCGTGGAAATGGCATCTGTAATTCCGATCCAAGGTGCATCGGAAAAATCTGATTCCCTACCTGAGAAATTCCACATGAAATACCTGAAATACATCTGCCCTAACTGATGGGAAAACATAAAATAAAGGTTGTCCCCGAAGGTTGGATCTTGACCTTCCCTTAGTCCAAGCTTTTGTTGATAGAGTCGTTTGTGATTTTCTTGGGTAGAATAAATGCGAGGGAGAATTGTTGTTTTAGTAGGATCGTATGTGTTTACAAGGCCGTAATCGACGATCTCATACTTGTCTTTACCCTTCATATACACCGGATCGCCTTCCACTTGATCTACCAGTTTGGCTGTGAAATACTGTCCATGAAGTAAGGGACGATAGCCGTATTGCTCACGCTTCAGATAAGACACAAAGCTAATGATGTCTTTTGGAGCATTTTCATTGATAACTGGATCTTGGTTGGCACGGATTACGATTAATGCATAGGATGAATACCCAATCAGGATAAAAATCAACGAAAGGAGTGCAGTATTTAAGATTGCCTTCTCTTTTCTTCTGGAATAGCGGTAAGCATAATAAACTCCAGACAGAAAAAGGATGATGAAGACGACGATTCCTGATCCAAAAGGTAGTCCCAGGCTATTGACAAAGAAAATCTCAAGTGATCCAGCTAAGCTTGGGAGGCCAGGAATGATAATGTTATTGATGATGATCAATGCTATTCCACCCAAAAACATAGCGAATACTGCCCCTTTAAAGTTCGGCTTTTCGTATTTTTTGAAATAATAAATCAAAGCCAAAGCCGGAAGCGTCACTAAATTTAACAGGTGGACGCCAATGGAAAGACCTACCAAATAGGCAATGAAAATCATCCATTTGTTTTCTTCCCGTGGATCTTTGATTACATCCCATTTCAAAAACGCCCAAATCACAATGGCGGTAAAAAAGGAAGACATGGCATAAACTTCTGCCTCGACAGCAGAAAACCAGAAACTATCGCTAAAAGTGTAGACCAATGATCCGACTATTCCTGCTCCGATTAAAGATATTGTATGGCCTTTGCTTTCTTGACCTTCTTCAATTTGAAATAGTCTTTTACCAAAAAGCGTGATAGACCAAAACAAGAATAGAATAGTGAACCCTGAGAAGACCGCACTTCCCACATTCATCCAATAGGCAATCTGTAAGGTGTCTCCAAAAGCAAGGAAACTAAACATCCGATACACTAAAAGAAAGAATGGCGCTCCCGGAGGATGAGGTACTTCCAGCTTGTAGGAAACAGCAATAAACTCCCCTGGATCCCAAAAACTAGCGGTTTGTTCGACAGTCAGGACATATACTAGTGTAGCTACTGCAAAGACTACCCAGCCAGTGATATTATTGATTTGCTTGAAATTGAGCATTTATAAAAGAAATTAGACGGGCGAAAATAAAAAAATAATCGCCAAGTCATGGGATTTTTAGCACTTTTTAAAACTTCTTAGGATTCAGTGGATCATCTATTAGGATAAAAATTACCGTGCTGAACTGATTTGCCAGCTACTTTTGTTACAGTTTATTAAATCTAAAAGCTATGAGCACAAAACAAAAAACATTTCAAGAGCTGATCGATGGCGATACACCAGTATTGGTGGATTTCTTCGCTACTTGGTGTGGACCCTGTAAAATGATGCAACCTATATTGGAAGATACCTCAAGACAACTTGGGGGGAAAGTCAAAATCCTGAAAGTAGATGTGGATAAAAATCAGCCTGTTGCAAGTAAATTTCAAGTTCGTGGAGTCCCAACGCTTATTCTTTTTCAAAAGGGAAAAATTCTTTGGAGAGAATCAGGTGTAGTGTCAGCCCACCAACTAATCAAGACTATCGAATCATCTGTTTCCATATCTGTTTAAGGTTTGTGACAAAAGTCATTTAGTCTAAACATAATGCGTATTACTTTTGATTAACACTTAAGAAAAAAAATAACTAACCATATGAAAATCGAACAAATCTATACCGGATGTCTTGCCCAAGGCGCATATTATATTGAGTCTGATGGAGAGGCAGTGGTCATCGATCCACTAAGAGAAGTGCAGCCTTACATTGAAAAGGCAGCGCGCAGAAATGCTAAAATCAAATACGTTTTTGAGACGCATTTTCATGCTGATTTTGTTTCTGGACATATGGACTTATCGGCAAAGACAGGCGCATCAATTGTTTATGGACCAACCAACATGAAATTGGGATTTGATGCTATCGTTGCTGAAGATGGGCAGGAGTTTAAAGTTGGTAAAGCCAAAATAAAAGTGATTCATACTCCGGGGCATACTTTGGAGAGTTCTTGTTACTTACTTTTCAATGAGGAAGGAGAAGCCGAGGCGATTTTTACCGGGGACACCTTATTTATAGGAGACGTGGGACGTCCGGATTTAGCACAAAAAGTAAGTAAAGGACTTACTCAGGATATGTTAGCTGGCTATTTATATGACTCGCTTCGAAACAAGATAATGCCACTTTCAGATGACTTGATAGTTTATCCTGCTCACGGAGCTGGATCTGCTTGTGGTAAAAATATGAGTAAGGATACTTCGGATACTTTAGGGAATCAAAAGAAAATCAACTATGCGCTTCAAGAAATGACCAAGAAAGAATTCATAAAAGAGGTCACCACAGGATTAACCACTCCTCCTGCATACTTCCCACAGAATGTAATGATGAATATTCAGGGATATGATAGTATCGATAAGGTGTTAGAGCGAGGAGCTAAAGCACTATCCCCTTCAGAATTTGAAGCAGCTGCTAATGAAACAGGAGCTGTGATTCTTGATACAAGAGATCCGCAAAAATTTGCCAAGGGTTTTGTTCCAAATTCAGTAAATGTTGGAATTGATGGAAGCTTTGCAGTTTGGGTAGGAGCTATCATTCCAGATTTGAAGCAGGAGATTCTTATTGTGGCCGAACCAGGCCGAGAGGAAGAAGTGGTCACTCGGTTAGCTCGAGTAGGGCACGATTATCCACTGGGGTTTTTAAAAGGAGGATTTGATACTTGGAAGGCTTCTGGATATGAACTGGATCAAATCAAATCAATCTCAGCTGGAGAACTATCCGAAATCCAATCCAAGGATAAAGAAGTGAATATTTTAGACGTCCGCAAGAATTCAGAATTCCTGTCTGAACATGTGTTGAATGCCGAAAATGCACCTTTAGACTATATCAATGACAGTATGTTAAAGGTCGATAAAAATAAGACCTATTATGTGCACTGCGCAGGCGGTTACAAGTCTATGGTCTTTAATTCTATTCTGAGAGCAAGAGGATATAATAATCTAATCGATGTTGATGGTGGGTTCAAAGCAATTAAAGAATCAGAGAAATTTAAGGTTTCAGATTACGTCTGCCCTACCACTTTGCTTTAATAAATAGAAAAGTTGAAACTTACTCGGATGGCAGGTTGAACAGACCTGCCATCTATATTATACCTTAATCTCATTAATTTAGCCTATGAATGGATTTATTGAATGGCTAACCCAACCATGGCCTTGGTACGTTGCCGGCCCAATGATTGGTTTGACCGTACCTGCCTTGTTGATTCTAGGAAATAAAACCTTTGGTGTATCCTCTTCATTGAGGCACGTTTGCGCTATGTGCATACCCTCAGGGATACCTTTTTTCACATATAATTGGAGAAAAGAAACTTGGAACTTGATTTTTGTTTTAGGGATCATGATTGGAGGCTTTATTGCGACTAGTGTTATTTCCAATCCGAACGAAATTGTGATTGCACCAGGGACCCAGCAGGAACTAGCTGCACTAGGTATTACAGATTTTTCAGGTTTGATGCCTACGGATATTTTTTCATGGGAGAATCTGTTTAGCGGAAAAGGGCTGCTTTTCTTGGTTTTTGGTGGGTTTTTGGTTGGCTTTGGAACCCGCTATGCAGGTGGATGTACCTCAGGCCATGCGATTATGGGAATCAGTTCCCTTCAGTGGCCATCATTAGTTGCAACGATTTCTTTTATGATCGGAGGATTTTTAATGACCCATTTGTTTTTAGAACCATTGATGAAACTTGTAGGATTTTAATCAAAGACCTATGAAAACTTTAGAAAAAGAGACAGAAGAATTCGTATGTGATGCGCCCGATGTGCAGGTTACCGGTGAGAAGGGTTTTGCGCTTATTAACTATTTGATTTTGGGAATTCTTTTCGGGATCATATTTGTGAAAGCAGAAATCATCTCTTGGTTTAGAATTCAAGAAATGTTCCGTTTGACTTCATTTCACATGTATGGAGTGATAGGCTCTGCAATTGTTACCGGTATTATTTCCATACAACTGATCAAAAGGCTAAACATAAAAGCAATTTCTGGTGAGAAGATCATTATTCCAAAGAAGGAATTCAGAAAAGGGCAGATTTATGGAGGATTGATCTTCGGATTGGGATGGGCATTGACTGGTGCATGCCCTGGACCATTATTTGCGCAAATCGGCAGTGGGTTTACTGTAATTATTATAACTCTTTTATCTGCGGTGGCAGGTACTTGGATATATGGTCGCTTCGCTGATAAATTACCAAACTAAGTAAAAAATAAAATCGAAAAAAGTCACTTTCTGTATAGGAAAGCGGCTTTTTTCAGTTAAATACTTTTTTGATAATGACTCGTATCAGAAAAATTATTGAGGCGATTATCACCCCGACTATCACAAGTTCCATTCAATTATATTTCAGTCAAAACCCAATTTATGTGAAATAGTTTCTCGGTTTCAAGAAAAAGGTATTCAGGATTTTGTCACAATCTTCTTTACTTTTGGATGCCTTTAAACCTATTTAGAATTATGAATTCTCTTTCCAAAAGAAGAACTGCACTGGGAAGTATGTTCTTTTTCGTGGGCCTTTGCTTTTCGAGCTGGGCATCACGAATCCCGGATATTCAAGCTAAGTTTCAGCTTTCCGAAGGTCAATTGGGTACGCTATTACTATTCTTACCAATTGGATCTGTCATAGGATTACCAATTGCAGGCTGGTCCGTTCTTCGATTTGGTAGCCGTAGGGTTATCATGATAGGAAGTTTTGCCTATGCGATGACCCTGCCATTGATAGGTCTAGCTCCCAGCACTTGGTTGATAATCCCCGTCTTGATTTTTTATGGATTTTTGGGAAATGTCATGAATATCTCTTTGAATACGCAAGCACTTGATCTGGAGGATCAAATGGGTAAAAGTATATTAGCTTCTTTTCATGGACTTTGGTCTATTGCAGGATTCACCGGTGCTGGCATAGGAGCAGGGATGATTTTTCTAGGTGTAGGGCCAACACTGCACTACGCGATTGTGACGCTAGTATCAATCATCATCATTATTTCCGTTCAAAAATATATCTTGAAAGAGCAAAAAGTGGCTGAAGGTGGAGGGATGGTCATCAAAAAACCAGACAATCTATTGCTTCGAATCTCTATGATCGCTTTTTTAGCCATGATGGCTGAGGGGTGTATGTTTGATTGGAGTGGTGTATACTTCAAGAAAGTGGTGGAAACTGAGCCTACTTGGATTGCACTAGGCTATGTGGCATTTATGGGTTCTATGGCTGCAGGGAGATTCTTAACTGACCGCATGACTAGTCGATTTGGAAGAGTAGCTGTGATCCAGTTCAGTGGATTATTGATTTTCATTGGACTAATGATCGCTGTGATTTGGCCTACAATTCTTATGGCTACGCTTGGCTTTCTGGTTGTAGGATTTGGTGTAGCTTCCTTGATACCAGTTTCATATAGTATTGCAGGTCGATCTAAGCTTTATTCTCCGAGTGTAGCTTTGGCTTTGGTCTCAACAATCGCTTTTTTCGGCTTTCTGATTGGACCTCCTTTAATCGGATTTATCGCCGATTTATTTGACTTGAAAGTCTCTTTCATCTTAGTAGCCCTCAATGGCATTGGTATCTTTATTCTTTCCAGTGTTAGAAAAAGAGTGTTTTTGACTCCAAGTAAACCCTAGATATGCAAGAACCAGACAATTTTCATTATAGTAAAGAGTTTACAGTGGGATCCTTCCAAGTCCATCCTAACGGGAAATTGCGAATGAATTCCCTGGCTGATTTATTTCAGGAAGTTGCTTGGCAACATGCTGATTCAGCGGATTTTGG
>Ga0105050_10007935_pt1 | contig 12436 bp, 17 predicted proteins | sample FRY01_FD_78088 | JGI IMG/M metagenome (GOLD analysis project Ga0105050, IMG submission 78088) | Freshwater microbial communities from Lake Fryxell liftoff mats and glacier meltwater in Antarctica - FRY-01 | ecosystem: Environmental > Aquatic > Freshwater > Ice > Glacier meltwater ... | reverse complement strand
TTGGTTTAAGGTGCCGCACTTGAAATGCGGTGGACGGGTGTTGAGCCTGTTCCGTGGGTTCGAATCCCACTCCTACCTCAAAAAACGGTGAGTTGGCCGAGTTGGTTTAAGGCGCTTGCTTGGAAAGCAAGTGGACGGGTGTTAAGCCTGTCCCATGGGTTCGAATCCCATACTCACCTCACAGTTTTAACTACAAAAGATGATTAAATATCATACAGTCATTGATTACTACGATGATGATAAATGCAAAAAGGTGGCCTCTCTTAGTTATAGAGTGAATTTCAGCAGAGGTCAAGTTAAAGACCACAATCTATTTGATAATATATTAAATAATAAATACACTGCCCATATATTTGATTTACATGTAAATCCTGAACATAGACGCAAGGGAATAGCCACAGAACTGTTAAATGAGACCATTCGTCAATTAAAAATAGAAGTAGATTATTTATTTCTAAACGTGGAGAAAACAAATAAGGCAGCAATTAGGTTATATAAGAAATTCGGGTTCACCGAATGTGAAACAAATAATAAGAAATATTCTATAGACATGATATATAGAATCAACCGATTAAATTTTTAACTATGGATTTTGATGATATTTTAGGCTTTAGCGAGGACAAGTTATCTGCATCGTATTTAGTCTATAGCGAGGATGAACCAACAGCGGTTCTATTTAGTAAACTTGAGTATTGGGATGAGTCATATAGAAATGGCTCTGCTGTAGTACCTGATAGTTTATATGATGAACTATACGATTATATATTTAACATTGACCCCGATAACGATTTTTTCCATATCATGTCTCGTGAGATTTTGGATGCAGATAGAAAGTCAAAACTTCCTGTTCAAATGCGCTCAATGAACAAGATTAAGACAGTCGAGGAATATAATAAATATATCAATAAAAAAGGTCTTAAAAGCGATACGAGAATAATCATCACCCCTAAATATGACGGTCTATCTTTTTGCACAATAGAACAAGAAGCTAAAGCCTGGACAAGAGGAGATGGTGAATATGGTAACTCATCCGATGCTCATTATTTAAATATGGACATGAATAGAGAATCTATTCTACCTGGTATTACCTATGGTGAGGTGATTATGAAAAATGCTATATTTAATGCTAAATATAGTACTAGATTCTCCAACCCAAGAAATTTAGTAGGAGGAATCATTAATAGCAATGACGTAACAGATAAGCTAAAAGATGTCTTATATATCCGCTATGGTCACGTTAATGATACTAATTATGTATCTAAGTCACAGATTATTGATACACTTAATAATATCCAAACTATAAAAGTACCATATGTAATCATTGATGCTAATGAATTCGATGACACACTGGCATTAGCTCTATTTAAAGAATGGTCTAAAGAATTCACCATAGATGGGTTAATTATCGAAGTGAACTCAATTAGAATTCAGGCGGAGTTGGGCAGGGAAAGTAACAATAACCCAGCATATGCAGTAGCATATAAATCTTCCCTTTTCGAACAGGTAGTACAAACAGATGTTTTATACGTAGAATATAATATATCTAAGCAAGGTAAGCTAAAACCAATCATCAAAGTTAGGCCAGTACTGGTAGATGGTGTTACTATTAGCAATGTGACTGGTAACAATGCCAAATTTATCAAAGAAAATAATATTGGAGCTGGCTCTATTATTACGATTAAGCGCTCTGGTATGGTTATTCCTAAAGTGGTTTCTGTAGTTAAACCAGTTGAGTTCGAGCTACCAGATTTGGGTGTAAAGATTGGTTGGGATAAGACCAACACAGAACTCATATGCCTTGAGCGAACTGAGGAACAAGAATTTATGCAGATAGTATCTTTCTTTGATATCATTGGAGTAGATGAGGTATCTGAGGGCATTTTGCGTAAGATTTGGGATGCTGGATATAAAGATTTAAAGTCTATACTTAACATGTCAGTAACCGATTTTATGAGTATAGATACATTTGGTGAGAGAAGAGCGAGTATTGTATATTCAAATATACAGAAACGTTTAGTAGATATACCATTATCTAAGCTACAACACGCAACTAGCCTATTCCCTAACCTGGGCTCTAAGAAATTAGTATTACTAGAGCAATTTACTACTAAGCCTACTATCACAGAGGTTAAGAAGATAGCTGGATTCTCTGATATAAGCGCAAGTAATTATATCGATAACTATGATAGTTTCTTCGAATTAGTTAAAGAACTTCCAGTTAGTTATGTAGTTAAAGAGAGAATTAGTGGAGACTTAGATGGTAGAATATTTGTATTTACTGGATTTAGAGATATTGATTTAGAAATGGAGATAGAATCACGTGGTGGTAAGATAGGCTCATCGGTTAGTAAGAAAACCACCTACTTAATAACTGCTAATAAAGGTGGTGGGACAAGTAAGGAAGAGAAAGCATTAGCACTAGGAGTTACTGTTTTTGATAGAAATGAAATTGTTGATTTTTTAAAGAAATAGATTTTTAAAGATATTAAACTATTGAGTAACGAGGAAATATATCAATAATCCTTAGATGAATATGACATAGATGTGGTAAAATACTTAAATCTACTACTAGAAAGAGAGATTAATACCTTGGATGAACCTGAGTAAAGAATTTTTATTGATAAAAGTTTGGATAATTAAAACTTTTTTACTAACTTTGTACTATAATTAGAAAAGGGAGCAAAAAATAAATAATATATAATAATATGAAAAACTTAGTAACATACAGCGCAGCTTATTATGCGGAGGAAAGACCCCAAGGGGATTCTTAATGATGTTGCTATGTTTAAATAGAAAACAAAATAAGAACCTCGAAATTTTTCGGGGTTTTTTTGTTATAGGGGGGATTAGCTCAGTTGGCTAGAGCGATTGTTTTGCAAGCAATAGGTAATCGGTTCGAATCCGATATCCTCCACTAGAAAAATAAAATAAGTATTATGGATAAGAACATATTTTTAAAAAATAGTGACGACACTGGTAAGTTTATAGTTAAGTCAACGGTAACTAGACGTTCTTATTTTGTAGAACCTATTGGTGATATTAGAACAGATTGGGGGTCTTATAATCCCTCTACTGGTAATATCGAGAATAAAAAAGGATGGCAGAAAAACAGAGGGTCGGTTGATATTTCGGAATCTGTAATCACAGAAGATAATGGGTTTAAAAATATAGAGACCCTATCTGTAGGTGAATCACCAATGTCTTATATCTATAAGAAAGACCTTCAGTATGAATTGGAAATGAGTAAATAAAATATAAAAATAAAAGAAATGTATAGCGTAACTTATTATTATGAGAGTGAATATGAAAAACTGACCGAGAGTTAGATGGAATTTCTATGCTATATAGATAGACCCCCTGACTCGTAAGAAGCAGGGGGTTTTTTAATTTAACAAGGGGGGTATGCGACACTGGTAGTTGCACTGTTCTGTAAAAGCAGAGCCTTTGGGCATTGTGGGTTCGAGTCCCACACCTCCCACAAAATTTAATGGTCTGTTCGGGTTCGAACCCGCACAGAATACAAAGAGTTTAATATTGTGTCGTGGCAGAGCGGTCGATTGCGCCTGACTGTAAATCAGGTATCCCACACGTAGGTTCGAATCCTACCGATACAACATAAATGGTCTGTTCGTCTAATAGGTGAGGATATGTGACTTTCAATCACACGATACGGGTTCGAACCCCGTACAGACTACAAAGAGTTTATAATATTGGATGGTGGCAGAGCGGTCGATTGCGCCTGACTGTAAATCAGGTATCCCACACACAGGTTCGAATCCTGTCCATCCAACTACTAGAAAACTTCAATCTCAATGCCATACTTCTTAGCATGGGAGATACATAGTTCTTTTCTCTTACTAACCAAATTATCATAAGTGCTGAGTGCTACTATCCTGGCTCTGGTACCACTTTTAATGATACAGCGAAGAAGTAACTCAAACCATCTAATCTCAGTGTATGAGCTATTAATTAATATTGTATTTGTATTACTAAATGCATCTATTATCTCTTGCTCATCTCTACAATGAAAGCTATACATATAATGCACCGAACTCGACCCAGCAGCCTTAGCCATCTTTAGATATGTATCATCTAACGAACCAAACCATTTATCAAATGGGTCATTCTCACATACAATAGCTGCACCAACATCTATAGGATAAAAATCTGAATATACATCATTCACTATTTCCATACCAGTTGTTAATAGCATATACATACCACCTTCAGATATAAGCAACACCGTGTCATCAGTTATCGCTTTAGTATATGCAGCAGTTTGCTCCTCTACCCCAGGCATCTCCATAGAGTCTAGTTGCACACCATGGTCTAAGAATGCCATTTTAGCTATATTAACCGATTTTTTATTCTCCACTTCTACCTCAGATTCTAACCAAGTATGGTTCTTATCTACATATAATAGGTATGGTGATATAACACTAGTACCACCTCTTCTGATTTTAACATATCTATTCATATCACAAATATAACGCTATTATTTAATATATAAAAACAAATACAGGTAAATTTAATGAAACATATTAAGATAGCATTCACCGAATACATTAAAGAGAATATCAATCATAGCTTAATAGATACTATATTAGATAAAATTAATAGAGTAGGTATTATCAATCTAAGTAGTGATGAGAAAGACTTCCTCCATCAATATAATAACGGAGAAATAGACACCAAACTAAGTACCTGGTTAAGTAGTGATGATGAATATAGCTTTGATATAAATGGAAATAAGCTATTATACAATGAGTTCGAACAAGATGAGGATATATTATATAATATAGAAAAGTTAGTTAGAGTCATTTCTAGCGCACTTAACAAAAAACCACAAAGCAATAACGCTGATTGGGGAGGTGCAATAGTTTGGAAAGTGGGGAATAATGATTATATTTATCTTTCAGATGATGAATTAATTACTATGCGTAGAGAAATAGTAGGAGATGAATATAAAGATGTGGTTCTCAACACTATGACTAATACGGATGAGCTATATAAGGAGCTTCTTAGAATTAAGAAAGCATAGACTCAAACCAGATATAGTCATCTCCTTTTTTATCACCTGTTGAGTTATCACAAATATAAAACTTCAAATATAAATCAATATTTTTCCCCAGGCGATTAATCAACTTATTGGCTCTTTTAGTAGCTCCATCCCAGTCATTCTTTAATGACCCCTTTCTCCAGGAGTTATATGCCTCATCGTGTAATTCAATAATATCTAAAACGTCTTTATCATCAATATATTTCTCGGCAAACCGTCTAGCTTTCATTGCATGGTGGTTCTCACCTGATTTAGGTAAAGATGTATCTACTTGATATTTAAATGTATCATGTACTCTAGCAATAAAGATATGTTTTTCATAATCATCATCATCTTTATACACTGTATCTATGTTAGCAATCACATCATTAATATGTGCTTGCACCGACCCCTCAGGATGCCCAGGACGTGGTTTACCCCACGTTAGGCCAATAATATACTCTGGGTCATTAAATATATCAACCATAGACCTCAGCATAGATATCATCAAAACTATCAACTAGCTTACACTTATTGGGATAAGATTCAACCCAATATGCATCACATGAGGGTAATGACACTAAATCACTACAGCAATCATTTACCACAATAACTCGAAAGCCATTCTGTAAAAGACCCATAACAGTGAAGTTAACACACACATTTTTCGCAACACCTACTACAATTGCAGTGTCGATACCCAAACCATCCCTAAGATGATTTAAATATTGAACAGTATGTTTATTACCACTAAACACATCGAAAAGGTCTTTGTAAATTAGAATCTCAAAGTTCTTCTTATCACTAGTAATTTCCTTAAAGGTATCTATATTAGAATCCTCTTTATCCCAGCGTGATATAAAATCAAACGCATCTGGACGAACCTCATCTATTAACTCTACACCTTCGGTGAAAGCCATACAATGTGGTGGGAAAGTACCCTTAGATGGGTCTGGTGTATCTGATAACTCAGGGCTATCATTGTAGTGGAAATCAGATGTATGTACTATAGGCATCCTAAGTGAGCGAACTCTATTAAAGAATCCCCTCAGATTACCCTTAATGTCTTCTGCATTATCTACATATAATTTACCATCGACATTCATGAAATCATTCTGAGTATCTACGTTTACTATAATTGTATTTTTCATATCTTTATTAGTTTGCTTTAAATGTAAAAATATCTCTTCTATTACTATCATTATAGTATGTTTGTCTCGGATTTGTTTTATATACACGTAAAGCTGAGGGGTCATCACATAAAATAGTAACAAGACTGTTAAACTTTACTGTGAAGGCATACTTGATAACTGTATCATTACTCAATTTTAAAAAAGGTATTGAACTATCACTAACCTGGACTGAACGAACAACCGAACCCTCTACATATATGTGTCTATCTTCTATCTCCAGTAGGCCAGTATTACACGATAGTGCTATAATAGATAATAGCATCAAAAATATTTTTTTAATCATGGTACAAATATACTATTTAAAACTAATAAATCCTAATCAATATTTAATTGTTTCAATTTACCACCCGAATAATCTCTCCTGAAAATCTTAAAGTTTTTTATCTTATCTAGATTATTTTTAGTAGGTAATGGATTAAAACCAAATCTTTTAACGAAATCTCGCACATTCCCATGAAAATCATCGAATGATATATGCTTAGAAAACTGTGTATTACTTGCCCAATATCCCTTATATTCAATATCATACGTATCCGACCCATTTTCTATTTCATATCTCACTACATATACATCGTGGTCGATATAGTTCGCAAATAGAGGTGAGTTAATATCTCTATAGTAATCACCAGCTTCTATATGTATATTATCCAGGCTTATTTTCTTACTTCTGTCTTTTACTTTAACTATATACTCCTTCTCATAGACATTAGTGATATGGTTTTTACTAGCTAGTATATCATCGGTTAAAGCACATGCAATTACAATAACCTCATTTGTATCAATAGATAGAACATATCCATCGCTATCTGCGAATTTTTTACTTACGTTATATACAGAGGAAAAAGACATATAGTTATCCTCAAGTACATCGTTATATGTTAAATTACCAGCTTTTGCTTTGTCTAATATGGGCTCCACCCTTCCCCTAACACCACGATACAAAATCTTAGGTAATTTTACCTTTTGTATCTTAATATGTTGTAATAACCGATATACCCAAACGTATTGAAGAACAAGGTTTAATCTCACTAAAACAGCATCCTTCTTTACATATAATAATGTCACACCATTATGTTTTAGAAAACGCTCTCCTAATTCAGGCTTTGGATTTGGTATAGCATCTAACATCATCGTAGATGGAATCATTCTTAAACCACTTGTATTATCATATGTCCCAAATATATTTCTTTGGTTATATCCACTACCAGATATAGTAAGTAGTCTTAACTGACTCTTATAATCTCTACATATAGAAGCACCAGGCTTAGGCATCTCCATGACATCATAATCAGATATATAATGTAATAAAGATTTAGTAATAGAATCGACCCAATTAGATATTATATTCTCCCCCACTTTATTATATGTTTCTTTATCGAAACCTATTTTAGTGATAAAGTCATTATCATCATTAAATCCATCTTGTATTACTTGATTAACTACAGCAATGAAATCTGACCAATCAGTGAACTTTGCTAAATATTTTTCATCCATTTGAATACTCTTATCCATGTAGTATATATTTAATTACAAAGGTAATAAAATTTTACTACGAAAAAAATTGTGCGCCCGAAAGGAGTCGAACCTTTAACCCCCGTGTTAAGAGCACGGTACTCTAGCCAGTTGAGCTACAAGCGCATATTGGTGGTTCGGGAGGGAATTGAACCCTCGCAACTGGTTTTTCAGGCCAGCACTCTACCACTGAGTTACCGAACCATGTGCGCCTGAAAGGATTCGAACCTTTAACTCCCGTGTTAAAAGCACGGTACTCTATCCAGTTGAGTTACAAACGCATATAGTGGTGGTTCGGGGGGGAATCGAACCCCCGCACAACTGGCTTTTCAGACCAGCACTCTACCACTGAGTTACCGAACCATATATTTTTTGTGCGCCTGGTGGGACTCGAACCCACAACCCACGGATTAAAAGTCCGTTACTCTAGCCAGTTGAGCTACAAACGCATATAGTGGTGGTTCGGGAGGGAATTGAACCCCCGCAACTGGTTTTTCAGACCAGCACTCTACCACTGAGTTACCGAACCATAAAAAAAGCCCTCATTCACATGAGGGCTTTAAAAGCTTATTCTAAATTAGACATAACCTTAGCACCTCACTTCTGTGAATTTTTTAAACTTAAATGTAAACTTAGATATCATTTTCATAACCTTTTATTTTTTATTTGGGTGACTCATGGGGTTCGAACCCACAACCACGTGACTCACAATCACGCACTCTACCATTTGAGCTAGAGCCACCATATATTTGGGTGATGTACGAGATTCGAACTCGTGACAACCTGGACCACAACCAGGCGCTCTACCAACTGAGCTAACACCACCATATTTAAGAGGGACATAAGGGATTCGAACCCCTATCTGAGAGTTCGTAGCTCCCCATTCTATCCATTGAACTAATGTCCCATTAAACTAAAAAAAACCCCACTTTTCAGTGAGGTTTCCTTATATCTTTTAAATCTTTTTGCTAAATACTTAAAGACATAGATATAACCTCACAACGTTCGTTGCGCTTATGGCTAAATCGGATATGTTTAAAAATATTTCTCATGACTTATATATTATTTATTTTTCGCTCTGTTTCTTAATTATAGTACAAAATTAATAAAAAAGTTTTAATTATCCAAACTTTTACTAACTTTTATTTTTTAGATACTCATACACACAATACCAATTAGGAAAATCATACCCACCGAAGTGTATATGCTTCCCCTTAAAATCACTGGCACCATTCTTAAATCTATCATCTACTAAGTAATCACCTATATTTAGGTCCTTCCTATGTGTTAATATCAATCGCTTATATGCAAGTTGACCAAAATTACGCTCTAACCAAATTCTTTTACCTGTGAAACTATGTGGCACATTCCACATAGGAGTTGAAAGAAAGTATATATCATATAACTCAGCCAACTTAGTTACATATTCATGTGCACCTTCTATAAGTGGAAGATTATCGAAAAACTCCAGGTTTTCACTTACTATCTTATCCACTATCTTCGCTCTTTTATCATAATCAGGTAAAATGTCACTTGTTTCTAACTCAGGGCATAGTTCTTTAATACCCTTATCAAAATCTGCAACAACACCATCCATATCGATGTAAAGAATCTTCTTACTCATAACTTTCCTTTTTTTATATATCACTTTTTTCTTATAAATGTTTCATACTGTGAGCTTAATAGAGAGTTATAAGCCATTTAGGGAAGCCTCCAACACGGAAACTTCTTGACCTAGATTTGTGATTATTTTTGTAACCCAGTTCTGCTGTTTAAATTCATTACATATGTGCATATTGCAACTAACTTTTCTTATTTTTTCTCGTGGGCATTGCCCTGTCATCCAATGATTACAGCTACCGCAAACATTTTGTAAATCATTTATTTTTTTGATTTCTCCTTAATATCGGCTTTTATTTGACGTTTCTTGTCTGCCATAAATATCATATCCCAAATTTCGGTTCTAATATTTTCACTCATCTTATTTTTATTTTATGAAGAAAAACGGTTTATAACAGCACCTACCCATAACACTCGTTTTGTGCTATTACGGCAGTTGTGGTTAATTGATATTTATTGTGCCAGTAGGCGTATTGTTTTAGTTGAAAAAATTATCGTTAAAAAATCTAAAACAAAAAAGCCACCCATAATGATTAAATGATTTTTCTTAAAATAATTTGCTCATTATTTATTTGGTAATAGTAAATCCAGCTTTTATGTTTACTCAAAAGATGTTCAATAAAATCTTTTACTTTAAATAGCTCATCTTCACCTTTTTCATTTTGTGATGTTCTATCAAACATAATATCAAAATTTCTACCGCCTCCATTATCGAATATTAAAAAATCATCTTCCGTATCAGTTACGACTTTGTTTAAATTAACAAAATCTAAAACTTTAAAAGCTCCAGATGAAACAATATTAGTATATGGGTCTTCCATATATTTTTGTAAATTTTCTTGTATCTTATTCATTTTAAAATTTATTAATTATCACCTACTCTTTTTTTTGTTTTAATTTTTTGTTTGCGCTTCGCTTAAAGTTCTTGCTAAACGTTCGTTAATATGTGCAATTGCCATTTGTGCTACCCCTTTAACAAATCAGTTCCGTAATAGGCACATTTGTTGTCGTATTTTAATCTTATCTGTTCCCTGTCGCTGCTTTTCATTTGTGTGTTGGTCAGTTTGTATAGGTGTATGGCAGAGAGTTAGCAATTATTTTAAAAACGAACCTCTAACAGCACTTAAAAGAAAGTAGTCTACTAAATGCTGCTTAGTGAGGGTTGTAAATTTACCGCTAGCATAGTGAAGTTTTGGTAACAACTGATTTAGTTTGTTAAAATCAATGCTTTCCCTTAGCGCAGCCTTAGTGACTTCTTCTTGGGGGTCATCACCCAAAAGATGTTGATTTACATGAGTAATAATTTTACAAAGAGCATCCACATCTAAATTAAAAGGCGTTTTCAATTCAGCTATTTCAATTTCTTTTACCCAATCATCGGGCAATCCATCTATATCCTTTTGCTCAATATCCAAAACATCCATTAAGTGTGGAATGTCATCGCAAAATCCGTCATCTTAAAAAAAGTTTTCCATTTGTATTTGTTTATTTGTTTATGTTTAAGTGAGTGGCAGATGGTTATAAGTAATAAAATTTACTTATATTTCTGCTCCAATAATTCTATTCGTTGTTTATAATCCCTATCTATTTTCCCTATTATCCAAGCAAATACAGTACACCACATAATCGTAGTAATTGCAAACACTAATAATGCGTATTCGGTTGTTTTTTTATCTTCCATTTCGTTGGTGGTTTATGCTTAAGTGGTTTATGTTTTATGCGCAAGCGGAGAGTTAGCACCTATGTGAAGGAAAATTCACGCCACACTAAGTAGGGTGCTTTTTTCAAATGTTGCTATTGCCAACTCACTATCTCTTTTCGAAATTCTTATTAATTCATCACCCATAACACCTTTGGAATCCTTGTATGTAAAACGAACAAGTACAGGTGCTAACAAGCGGTTAGCGTTATTGCCGTTTTCGTTATTCATATTGAATTTTATTTTTTAAGTGGGGGATATTTAATGATTGTATTTACTGAATTGCTCTCTATCTGGTAACATCTGGTAAGTATTAAGATTTTAACCCGTTGATAATCAGCATGCCTTACGTGTTATCTGGTAATTTCTGGTAACTCATACAAACATACGAACAAATATCCACACCACCAAATATATTTTCAACTAAACGCAAAAAGACCCGATTAGCGGAAGTCCACCTGATACCAAAGGCATCTGTTTGTGTTTCTAAGCATCCTCCACCTGCTATGGTACTTATCTACAAATTCATCCTTTATCCATTTGAATCCCATTCTTTCGTCTTCAAATTGCTCGTAATGCTTACCCCACCTTTTAAGCATGGAATTGAACTTAGTTACATACTTAGTAGCCTTGCTCTTATTATCCGTTACGAATATAACTTGGGGGAAATGGTCTTCATAACTACCTGTGCTGTATTGAACCAAGTACATAGGCTTTGGTTTCGTAGCCATATCTTTTATTGTTTCCGTTTTCATTTTATTTTTTCCCTACTCATTTTCAAGTTCACTAATTATTTCTGACATTTTTTCAATATCTTCATTTAAGCTATCAATTTCTTTTTGTAATTTATCTTTATCTGCTTCCAATTCTTCAATTTCTGAAACTAGTTCGTTAATAATTGAATCGAAACTGCTTTTTGCCTTGTCTGCATCTCTTGATAATCTTGAATTATTCATCTTTTAAAATTTATTTATTACCAACCCACAAAAAATAAAACTATCCTATAACACGGGCTTGGCGTAATGCCACCAGATAGTTTAGTGCTAAAATTATAGTTCGTGTAAGGTGGTACTAACACCAAGCCCATTCTATAAAGTTGTTTAATTATTCAAAGTTTTGGTTTATTTACTCGCAACGTGGCATACACAAAACGTTATCGGCAACCCTTAACGAACTTCGTAACAACATTCTGGTTTTAAAATTAATACACTTTCACAATCCCACCTATACAATGAATTAGGGTATGATAAATGAGTTTCTTTCTGACCTTTTTCTGTGAGCCATATAGCATCACAAATAGTTACCAACAATTCAAAATCGAGATATCCCTTTTTGTAATTATTTCCATAGTCAATAATATATTTAGGTAAGTTC
>Ga0105050_10007932_pt1 | contig 12443 bp, 11 predicted proteins | sample FRY01_FD_78088 | JGI IMG/M metagenome (GOLD analysis project Ga0105050, IMG submission 78088) | Freshwater microbial communities from Lake Fryxell liftoff mats and glacier meltwater in Antarctica - FRY-01 | ecosystem: Environmental > Aquatic > Freshwater > Ice > Glacier meltwater ... | reverse complement strand
CCATACTTTACGGCGTTGGTAGCCAATTCATGCACAATTAAACCCAGCGGCGTCATTACTGCGGTGGACAGGTCGATGGGGGGGCCTTCGCGCACGACGACATTGCCTGCGCTCTGATACGGGGCAAGTGTGGCGGCCAGCAGATCCTGCAACCCGACTGACGTAATGCCTGCAGCGCCTTGCGACACTGAATGAGCTAACGACAAGGCGTGAATGCGATTACGGATTTTGTCGACAGTCTCCGGCACATCCTTACTGCCACGCGCCGACAAGGTGACGAGCGACAAAATTACGGCAAAGAGATTCTTGACCCGGTGATTCAGCTCCTGTGCCACGAGGTCCGCCTGCTCTTTACCTTGACGCAATAGCATTGCCTCTTGATCAAGCAGGGCGACCCGGCTGGCGCGGCGTTCTTGCAAAAAGCTAAAATAGGCAAGCGCCATAACCAGCAGCAAACTGGTTGCCAATATCGCGGTCACTCCGAACTGGATCTCATCCGCTTGCGCGATCGTTTGGTCTAACTTGCGTTGATGCTTGGCTTCAAGCTGCCGGACCGTTGCCCTTATATTGTCGAGCAGTTGCTTGCCATATTCTGTTTTGACTTCCGCAATTGCTTGGTCGCGCTGCCCTTGAGCGGTCATGGTTACCACCTGATTGATAAATTCCAGCTTTTTTACGGCCAGTGCGCGAATTTGGTCGACAGCCAGCGTATCCTCGGCATTGCCAGATTTCTCAAACCTGTCTTTAAGCCGGTCAATATCGCTAAGCCAGACACGGTAGGCCCGTTGATATGGTTCAAGAAAGCTGTAGTCTTCAGTCAGGATGTACCCGCGCGATCCGGTCTCGGCATCCACCCCAACCCGGACAATATCCCGCAACTCGCCTAAAATCGCGGTTTGTTCAACAGACTGTGCCCGCACATGCCGTTGATCACTGGCGGTAGTGATGTAGACATAGACCATGCCGAAAAGGGTGCCCAACAAAAGCACTAAGGTCATTTTGGGCAGGTGGCGCGACCACCATGCAGCGAATGGTTTCATTAATTGGGCCAATCACATTCTCCTGAATCACCGCATTACCGCACCATAATAGGGCGTCAACATCAGAGGTATGAACATTGCCCTTCCCAAAGCGCACATTCTCGGCTAACGGCCCACATTCTCAGCTTTTAGCTGGGTACTTCGCGCGGGAGGCACGCTTCGGAATGCCGCTTGACCGCTTAATTTGATCCGCTTTTGCTCTTGGGCCTTAGCGGAGACAGAATGAAAGGACGCCATTCATGGCAAAGAAAATTGACGGCTATATTGGCCTGCAGGTTCCTGCAGGCTCAGCCACTCCCTCCCCGCCAATCGGTCCCGCATTGGGTCAGCGCGGCGTGAACATCATGGAATTCTGCAAGCAGTTCAATGCCGCCACTGGCGACATGGAAAAGGGCACGCCGATTCCAACGAAGATCACGGTTTTCGCGGATAAGAGCTTCACTTTTGTAATGAAGTCGCCACCTGCGACCTACCTCATCAAGAAGGTTCTTGGTTTGAAGTCAGGTTCGAAAGAGCCAGGCAAGATCACCGCTGGAAAGATCACACGCGCGCAACTCGAAGAAGTCGCAACCATCAAGATGGCCGACCTCAATGCGAACGACATGGACGCCGCAGTAAAAATCATCGCAGGTTCGGCTACGGCCATGGGCCTCGAAGTAGTGGAGGGCTGAATCAATGGCCAAGCTGACCAAAAAAGCAAAGTCGCTCGCACATCTTGATGCGGACAAGCTGTATGGCGTTGATGAAGCGCTGAAGATGATCAAAGAAATGGCAACCGCCAAGTTCGACGAAACCATCGAAGTTGCCTTGAACCTTGGCGTTGACCCACGTCACGCTGACCAGATGGTTCGCGGCATGGTTTCGCTTCCTGCCGGTACCGGCAAGGACATGAAAGTTGCTGTGTTCGCACGTGGCGACAAGGCTGAAGCTGCAACTGCTGCTGGCGCTGACAAGGTGGGTGCTGAAGACCTCATGGAAGACATGTTGGCTGGCAACCTTGATTATGACCGCGTTATTGCAACGCCGGACATGATGGGCATCGTTGGCCGCTTGGGTAAGACATTGGGTCCAAAGGGCCTGATGCCAAACCCTAAGCTGGGCACTGTCACCATGGATGTGGGCGAAGCCGTTAAGGCTGCCAAAGCCGGTCAGGTCGAGTTCCGCGTTGAAAAGCAGGGCATCATCCACAGCGGCATCGGCAAGAAGAGCTTCTCTGACGCCGACCTGCGCAAGAATTTCGACGCGCTTGTTGATGCCATCATCAAGAATAAGCCGTCAGGTTCGAAGGGCAAATATGTCCGCCGCGTGGCCGTTAGCTCGTCAATGGGCCCAGGCCTCAAGATCGACCTCGCAGACGTCGCTGGCGCGTAAGCTTACCGCCGCAAATTATTCAAGAGGGCTGGAGGGAAACCTCCGGCCCTTTTTTATTGCCGGCCAAGCAAACCAGAAAGGCAACGGCAGTGCCGATGCACAGCTGCCATGGGAAGGCCAACATTTTCCAGCTGGATGGAAGATCTAGATTGTCGACGATATAATGCTGTTGCAGCAATATCGTCACGAACCCTGCCACCAAAGCCGCGATGACAGACCATGTTGCCCCCCTGCCCGTGAAAACCGTTACCGCATACACGCCCAGCAAGCCAGAATAGGCAAAGACCATCACACCGAGCACGAATTCCAACAACGGCGTGTCACTATATTGCTGCCAGAAAAAGCATAAAACGGACATCGCAAACAGGGCCAGTGCGAGTAGTAGCATTGCGGCTCGCCCTGCACGCACATAATGATGTTGGGAGGCTGGCCCACGCCTTTCCCGCCACGGACGATAGAAGTCCGATACTACGACCGCCGACATCGATATCAGCCCTGAGTTAATTGCTGCGGCGGCAATGACGCCAACGGTTATCAATCCGCGCAGACCGGGCGGGATTTCTGACAGGATAAAGGACATGAAGACGGTTATCTTCTCACCGCTGAATGTAGCCGCGACACCGCCACCCGTCGCCATAAGGTCGGGACGATTATAGAAAACATGCAGCAACGACCCAATGGCCATGAACACCGCAACGACAGGAATGGCGGCCCACATGCTGACATATAACGCCCGTTTGCCCGACTGCGCGTCGCGGCATGCCAAAAAGCGCTGCGTGGTGTCCTGATCCAATCCGGCATTTCCGATATTGAGTAAGACCAACCCGGTCAAAATAGCCCACACAGTAAATGGCTTCGAAAAATCGAGCGACCAATCGAACAGGCGCAGCTTGTCGGTGCCACCGGGTGCGTTTTGCAATCCGCTGATTATCTCCGAAGCGGGTGCCGGGATTTTGAACCACAAGAATCCGAGAACAAGCAGAGCCCCGCCCAAATACAGCGTAACCTGAACCAAATCGCTCCAGATCACCGCGTTCAGGCCACCAAACAGCGTGAACGCAACGCCGAAAACCACCAAAACCGCAGAGGCAATCATGATGTGGTGCGGGTCGGTATCAAGGAAGATAATCATCGAAACCGCAATCGCCGCCAGATATAGTCGCGCACCGCTCGCCAATATTCGGCCAATCAGATACATCCCAGCAGCCGCGCGGCGCGCAGTCGCGTCGAACCGGACCTCGAGCAGTTCATACACCGTGGTAGCCCCAATCGCGTAGAACCGCGGGAGTAGAAAGCGGGCCACGACAAAGGCGGCAATGATGGCCGCAAAATTGCTGGCCAAATAGCTATAGTCGCCCCGATAGCTATTGTCTGGCGCGCCCAAAAAGGTCGCGGCCGACTGCATCGTCGACAGGACGGATACAGCCACCAGCCAAACAGGCGCGTGGTGGCCGGCGAGGAAATAGTCCTCCGCTGTTTTCGTACGCTGAGTCGCCTTATAACCGGCAAAAGCCAGCAGTGCGACATAGGCCAACAGAACGCCCCAGTCATATATCGTAAACGCCAATGGCATGATATTGCGCCCCTTCCCCACATTTGCTTTGCCACCGCACGATTCAACCCGCAAGTGGGGGGCCACACCCTTGACTCTGCGCCCGACCCTGCTAATGCCCAGCTCGTTCGGTGGGGCGACGGTCCCACCGGCAACCGTCCGAGACAGTTGGTGATGGGAATTTGCCCATCTTAATGTCCAGCCTAGACGGGGATAGAGATTTCAGGTGCTCTTGTAGCGCCTTCGCCATTCGCTCCCGATTTCATATCGTGTGAGTTCGGCATGAAACTTCCCCACGGACTGAAGTCAGCGGATCGCCCATCCGGGTGTTTCGCTTTTCGTGTTGGATTTTGTCGGCTTGCCGGTGAGATCTGAAAAAGGAGTAGTGCATGAACCGTTCTGAAAAGACCGAAACAGTTGCATCGCTGAACGCCACTTTTAACGAAGCGGCGGTTGTCGTCGTCACCCGGAATCTCGGGTTGACGGTTGCACAATCGACCGACCTGCGGTTGAAGATGCGCGACGCTGGCGCAAGCTATAAGGTCGCCAAGAACCGTCTTGCCAAAATCGCCCTTGAGGGAACGCCTTATGCGTCGGTAGCTGAATTGCTTACCGGACCTACGGCGCTTGCCACATCGTCGGACCCGGTCGCCGCTGCAAAGATTGCGGTCGAGTTCGCTAAAGCCAACGACAAACTTGAAATTGTCGGCGGCGCGATGGGTAACACGTTCCTTGATGTAAACGGTGTAAAGGCGCTGGCTTCGTTGCCATCGCTCGATCAACTGCGCTCAACGATTATCGGGCTTGTACAAGCACCGGCAACGAAGATTGCACAGCTGTCGACCGCACCTGCTGCGAAATTGGCACGCGTTTTTGGTGCCTATGCTGACCAAAAGGCGGCATAATTTTTACATGAAACCGGCTGCGTCCCAATGGTGGGCGGGCCCTACAGATATGACAGAAAATCGGAGTGTTATTTAAATGGCTGATATTGAAAAGCTCGTAGACCAACTTTCGTCGCTGACCGTTCTTGAAGCGGCTGACCTTGCAAAGGCTTTGGAAGAAAAGTGGGGCGTTAGCGCCGCTGCTGCTGTTGCTGTTGCTGGCCCTGCCGCTGCTGCTGCACCTGCTGCTGAAGAGCAGACAGAATTTGACGTTATCTTGACCGGCGATGGCGGCAACAAGATTGCAGTCATCAAAGAAGTTCGTGCGATCACTGCACTTGGTCTGACCGAAGCAAAGGCTCTTGTTGAGTCCGCGCCAAAGGCGATCAAGGAAGGCGTAAACAAGGCAGAAGCCGAAGACATCAAGGCGAAGATCCTTGCTGCCGGCGGAACCGTCGAACTGAAGTAATTCGGTTGCCCTTACGGGATACAAAATGGGGCGGCCTAGCGATAGGCTGCCCCATTTTATTTGGGTTCCTTTAGAATACGGACTTCCGAGTCAAACAGGGCTATCATTCATCCGGCGCTTAACCCTTGGGCGAATTTCTTTGAATTTTCACTCGGTACACGGCAGTCGTTATAGATGACCCAAAATGCTGACCTCGCCGCCTATATCCGCAACATTCCCGATTATCCAAAGCCCGGCATCATGTTTCGGGATGTGTCGACGCTGTTGCTTGATGGCGCTGCCTTCCGGCAAACAATCGATCGCATGGCAGCATTGGTATCACCGGACACACATCTGGTCGCTGGCGTAGAGGCGCGGGGTTTCGTGGTGGCGGCCGGGTTGGCTTACGCGCTGGGGCTTGGACAGCTGATGTTACGCAAGCCGGGAAAACTGCCGGGCGCAAAAATCGGTATGGATTATGATCTCGAATATGGCACGGACCGCATCGAAATGCATGTTGGCCATGTCCAGTCTGGACAGAAGGTGCTACTGGTCGATGACCTAATTGCCACCGGCGGCACTGCACTCGCGGGTGTGAATTTGATTCAGCAAGGTGGCGGGATTGTAGAGCAGGCTTTGTTTATCGTTGACTTGCCCGAATTGGGCGGGTCCGCAAAGTTGCGGACCCGCCCAATCAAGGTTGATGCGTTGATCGCGTTTGACGGCCACTGAAAACACCCGACGGAGGCTTGTTAGCCCTTATTCTGGCTTGGACAGGTCTTGATCGCAGACGGCTTGGGTCGGTCGCCGTTAACTTCAAAACGCGCGATATAACCACCCAGTTTTAATTGCTCACTAAAGTCCGTTAGACGATACCCGACCGCGTCAAATTCGCAGAATAACAGCTTTGGCGGGATGCCGTGCTGGTCCGTTGGCCGGTCGCGATCGACAACAATCACCTGCCCGCCCTTCGCCAATGCAGGCCGCATACGCCATAGAAACGCGTAAGGCTGCGCAATCTCGTGATACATATGTACCATGAAAATGCGGTCAAAACTCTTTTCCGGCAGGCGCGGATCGTCGAACGCACCTTCTTTTATAGCGACATTATCAAGTTGTTCACGCGTGACCCGTTCGCCGAGCCGGTCAAGCGCGCCACGGTTGATATCCTGCGCCAATACGCGGCCCTTAGGCCCAACCCGTTCAGCCAACCTTATGGTATAATAACCTTCACCAGCACCGATGTCCGCGACGGTAGTGCCAAGTTGAATACCGGCCCAGTCCATTACAAATTCGGCCTCACCCGCTTCGTCGCGGGCAGCTTCCGTCGAAAATTCTGTATCGCCTATTTTGGAAACAAGCCGAACCGGCGTAGGAAACTCCGCTGATGTTTCCAAACTCCTGCTATTATCCTCCGGTGCGCAGGCAGTGCCCAGTAGCGCCACCGCAGATAGAATAGCCACTACATCAACGCGCGCCAAAGACTATCCCTCCGCTGGCTCAAGCGTTGACATGCTGTTACCGGCACGAGAGTCGAAAGCCATGAAAAGGTCTTTTACCCAATGTGGCAAGGGAATGGGCCGATGCTCCGCTAAATCGACATGCACGCTGACGAGATCAACGGTCGCGCGCAAGTCATCGGAACCATCGGCCGCGACACCATGAATCTCAACCATTTGGTTCATGCTCGTCCGGCCCGTTGTGACCGTGCGCGCCATTACCTCAATAAGTTCATCGGGCTTGATTGGCGCGAACCACGTCACTGTCGCTTTTTTTACATGGAATTCCAGCGGATCTCCATTTGCGTGATCGCGAAACCGGACTGCCCGCCAATATTCGGTGATCGCAACATCAGCATAGTCAAGATATCGCGCATTAAACACGACGCCTTGTGCGTCGGTTTCCGACCAGCGCACGCGCATTTGATGATGGAATGCAAAATCCGAACGCGCCATGTCAGATCGCTTTCGACTGACCGGCGGTGTTCACGCCCATGGATTGCAAATAGCGCTTCACGTTGCGCGCCGCCTGACGGAGCCGATGTTCATTCTCGACCATTGCGATGCGGACAAACCCCTCCCCATCCTCGCCATAGCCGACGCCAGGGGCCACTGCGACTTTGGCCTCGGTCAGCAACTGTTTGGAAAACTCAAGACTGCCGAGGTGCGCAAGCGCAGGTGGCAATGGTGCCCATGCGAACATGGATGCCTTCGGTGCAGGAATATCCCACCCAGCACGCCCAAACGCGTCGACAAGAATGTCGCGACGCTTGTGATACAACTGCCTATTTTGTGCGACGATATCCTGCGGGCCGTTAAGCGCGGCGCACGCCGCAGCCTGAATGGGCGTAAAGGCACCATAATCGAGATAGCTTTTCACACGAGTCATGGCCGCAATCAGTTCGCGGTTGCCGACCGCAAAACCAACACGCCAGCCTGCCATCGAATATGTCTTGGAAAGCGACGTGAATTCGACGGCAACGTCTTTACCACCCTTTACCTGCAGGATTGAGGGCGTCGGATTGCCATCAAAATAGAGTTCGGAGTAAGCAAGATCGGATAATATCCAAACCTTGTTTTCCTTGGCCCATGCAACCAGCCGCTCATAAAAAGCGAGGTCAACCGTTTCAGCGGTCGGGTTCGACGGGTAATTCACCACTAATATCGATGGGCGCGGCACAGTGAAGGCCATCGCACGTTCCAGTGAACGAAAATAATTTTCGTCGGGTGTTGTCGGCACTGACCGGATCGTCGCGCCAGCGATGATGAAACCGAAGGTGTGGATCGGGTAGCTGGGGTTGGGCGCAAGCACCACGTCGCCGGGTGCCGTAATGGCGGTTGCAAGGCTGGCCAATCCCTCTTTCGACCCCATCGTGACCACGACTTCATTTTCAGGATCGATGTCGACGCCGAATCGGCGACCATAATAATTGGCTTGGGCTTTGCGTAAGCCGGGGATGCCCTTTGAAGCCGAATAGCCATGTGCGTCGGGCTTTTGAGCGACTTCACACAGCTTTTCTATGACATGCGGCGGCGGCGGCAGGTCTGGGTTGCCCATGCCGAGGTCGATTATGTCCTCCCCTGCCCCGCGCGCCGCCGCGCGCATCGCATTGACTTCGGCGATGACATAAGGCGGCAGACGCTTCATGCGGTAGAATTCTTCGGACATTGGCTCCCGTTTCCGGTTAGTAAATTACAGAGCCGCCCTCATGCGCGAACTTTTCGTGCATTTCCACAAAAAGCTTTCGGCGCGCCATTTAGCGCGGCCGATTGCCCTTTGCCTTATGCCTTACGCCATGCTTCGACGGGGGCGGGCCATCGCTGCGGAACGGACGCGCGCCGTCACGGTTCGATCCGCCGCGTGGTCCACCGCGCGGCGGACCATCACCGCGGGGTCCATCGCCGCGCGGGCTGACACCCAATTGCGCACGCTGCGGACGACCGCCATCACGGCCACCATCGCGACCCATACGCTTATTTTCACGCGCAGCTTCACGTGGTGGGCCTTCGGCCCGCACGATCTCAACGTCGTTATCTTCATCATGCCCAGGCTGCGTAATTGCTTTGGTAAACTTTGCTACAGCGGCAGCAGCGATACCCACATGGGTTTCGTTCGCCGCAATCCGGATGGCGCCAATATCATTCTTGGTCACACCGCCGCGGCGGCAAAGCAAGGGCAATATCCATTTGGGATCGGCATTGTTCCGGCGGCCGACATTAAGCTTGAACCAGACAGAATCGTCGAATCCAGCGCGATGGTCGTCACGGACGCGTTCGCGGCTGCCGTCGTCGAGCATGTCTTCTGCTTGCGGCATTTTGGCACGGTGGACGCGCACAAGTGCGGCCGCAATATCTTCAGCCGACATCGTCTCCAACAGCTTTGCACCCAAGGCGCGGTCTTCGTCTTCGACTTCAACGGGCGTCAAAAGTGTTTCAAGAAGGCGCTCATGGTCCTTGGTACGGATATCTGCTGCGGTCGGGACCTTAATCCAGTCAGCCTCAATCTTCGCACCGCGCAACATCGACTCAACGCGCTTGCGGCGCTGATAGGGAACGACGAGAACTGCGGTGCCCTTGCGACCGGCACGGCCAGTACGGCCTGACCTATGCTGCAGACCTTCGGCATCACGCGGCAATTCTACGTGAACAACCAGCGATAGGTTAGGCAAATCGATGCCGCGTGCCGCCACGTCGGTTGCGACGCACACGCGGGCACGGCGGTCACGCAATGCCTGCAGCGCATGGTTGCGTTCGGATTGCGAATGTTCGCCGGACAACGCAACGACATTAAAGCCGCGCTCGGTCAGGCTGGCATGCAAGCGGCGGACATTCTCACGCGTGGCGCAAAACAGGATGGCCGTTTCGGCTTCGTGCAAACGCAGCAGGTTAACGACGGCATTTTCAATATCCGGCGGAGCGACCGTCACCACCTGATAGCTAATGTCACCATGGCCGCGGTCTTCGCCAACGGTCGAAATACGCAGCGCGTCGCGCTGATAGCGCTTGGCCAGCGATACTATCGGCTTTGGCATCGTCGCCGAGAATAATAATGTGCGCCGACCTTCAGGCGTCGCATTCAATATTTCTTCCAGTTCCTCACGAAAGCCCATATCGAGCATTTCGTCAGCTTCGTCGAGAATTGCGACCTTCAACGCAGATAGGTCAAGCGCACCGCGCTCAAGGTGGTCACGCAAACGTCCGGGCGTGCCGACAACAATTTGCGCACCTTGGTTTAGCGTTCGGCGCTCCTTGGAAGCGTCCATGCCGCCGACGCACGTGGCAATGCGAACGCCGGCTTTGGCGTAGAGCCACATCAGTTCGCGGCTGACCTGCAATGCAAGCTCACGAGTCGGCGCGATAATCAGCGCGGCAGGTTCCCGAGCCAGGCTAACGAGACCGCCGTCCAGAATCTGCGGGGCCATCGCCAAACCGAAGGCAACGGTTTTGCCAGAGCCGGTTTGCGCGGATACCACCAGATCGCGCCCTTCGGCCTCGGCAGTGATAACGGCGTTTTGAACAGGAGTGAGAGTGGTATAGCCACGGGCGGTAAGCGCTTCGTCAAGAAGCGGCGGAAGATTTTCAAATGTCATTATTGCGCGCCTCTGCGCCCTTTTTTACACAATGTCCATGCTGCGCCGCACAACAAAACTTTCTTCGACAATTATGCAGCTTCGGTTATGCTTTCCAAATGGCCGATTCACCCAAATTCCCGCCGTTCATGGAACCTGATCAGTTCGCGAAGATAATGGAGGATTCGGCGGCGCTCGTCACCGACCCCTTGCGCGCCTATCATTCGGCTTTGGACGTTTGGGGAAACATGCTTGCGCCATTGGCAAAAGCGGGGCGGGACAAGATTGATCCGAAAGACCGCCGCTTCTCTGCACCGGAATGGGAGCATCCGGTTTTCGATCTGGTACGTCAGGGGTATCAGGTCATGTCCGAATATATGCTGGGTGCGGCAGACCAGTTAGAAGGCGTACCCGACCACGAAAAAGCCAAAATCGCTTTCGCCTTGCGGAGCATAGTTGAGGCAATGAGCCCCGCCAATTCGCCCTTTACCAATCCCGTTGCATTGGAACGTGCCTTTGAAACAAAAGGCGCGAGCCTTTTTGCAGGCATGCAGCATTTGATGGACGACTTGCAGCGCGGGCAATTGACGCACACTGATTCGGCGGCGTTTACACTTGGCGAAAACATTGCTGCTACCCCGGGTAAGGTGGTCCATCAGACACCCCTGTATCAGTTGATTCAGTACGATCCCACTACCGAACAGGTTCAAGAAACACCCCTCATCATTTTCCCGCCGTGGATTAATCGCTTCTACATCCTCGATCTGACCGCGGAAAAGAGCTTCATCAAATACTGCGTCGATCAAGGGATAACCGTTTTCATGGTGTCCTGGAAATCCGCAGATAGTTCGATGAAAGATGTCATCTGGGATGATTATATCTCGGCCCAAATCGACGCCATCGACACCGTGCGCACAGGCCTAAACGTCCACGATGTCCACACCATCGGCTATTGCGTTGCTGGCACCACCTTGGCCGCGACGCTTGCAATATTGGCCGCCAAGGGAGAAGCGGACAGGGTCAGAAGCGCGACATTTTTTACAGCGCAGGTTGATTTCAGCCATAGTGGCGAATTACTTAACTTCATTGACGACAATCAAATTGCCATGATGGAGGCGTTGAGCGCGCCGCAGGGATATCTCGATGGCCGCTTCCTCGCCCTGACCTTCAACATGTTGCGCGGCAGGGACCTGATCTGGTCAACCGTCGTCAAAAATTATCTTTTGGGCGAAGAATATCCCGCCTTCGACCTGCTGCACTGGAATGGCGATGTCACCAACCTTCCGGCGAAATGGCATAGGTCTTATCTTTGCGACCTTTATCGGGACAACAAGCTGGTGCAGCCCGGCGCGCTGTCAGCGCTTGGAACGCCTATTGACCTAAGCCGCGTTCAAACCCCCACTTATATTCAAGCCGGACGCGAGGATCATATCGCACCCGCCGATAGCGTCTGGAAACTTCAAGAACATTTCACCGGCCCAATCCGCTTCGTTCTTGCCGGCAGCGGTCATATTGCGGGCGTCGTCAATCCGCCGGCGCAAATGAAATATCAATATTGGACGAATGACGCGCCGTCGAAAACCTTGGCGGAGTTCGTTGAAGGCGCAACAGAAACCAAAGGAAGCTGGTGGCCAGACTGGCTTAAATGGGTCCGGAACAATGGGGACAACCTTGTCGAAGTGACAGCCGCGCGGATACCCGGGTCGGGGCCCTTAAAAGCGCTGGAGCCGGCTCCGGGAAGTTATGTGAAATGCCGATGAGATTGAATTGACGTTTACGTAAACGTCGACTAGCTTGCGTACAACTGTTTGAGGAGAATCGTGATGCAACTGGAGTTTAGCCCCGAAGAAATCGCCTTCCAGAAGGAAGTGCGCACATTCATCGCCGAAAATTATCCCGAAAATCTCCGTTCGGTTCAGGACGAAGGACATGATCTTTCAAAAGAAGATTTTCTGTCGTGGCATCGCATTCTCGCCAAAAAAGGTTGGATCGCACCGGCTTGGCCGGTTGAATATGGCGGTACAGGCTGGACTCCGACGGAACGTTTCATTTGGTCGGAAGAATTGGCCGCAGCCGATTG
>Ga0105050_10007930_pt1 | contig 12446 bp, 9 predicted proteins | sample FRY01_FD_78088 | JGI IMG/M metagenome (GOLD analysis project Ga0105050, IMG submission 78088) | Freshwater microbial communities from Lake Fryxell liftoff mats and glacier meltwater in Antarctica - FRY-01 | ecosystem: Environmental > Aquatic > Freshwater > Ice > Glacier meltwater ... | reverse complement strand
TCGATCGTCGGACGACTGATGCACATGGTAGTAGAAGGACTGGAAATATACCAGACACCGGAGCGTGTCTGTATCCACTCGACAGTAAACAATAAACATGCACTGTGACCCCCATGTTCCAGATTCCTGTTTCATTCGCGCCGGACAAGACAATTCCCATGACCCGGTTGTTCGGCACTACCAGTGTGTCCCTCGTGCTCGCGACACCTGCTCCAAGGGTGATGATTACGTCTGCAAGCCACTCGATGTCGTGAGACTCGGACCGAGTGGACAGCGACTCCCCCTCTGCATGGACTTCACCCAACACATCACACCGGAAGAGGCAGCATCACTGCGGCGCATATCCGAATGGCTGGAAGTACTTGATCGTCAGCTCTACATCATCTGGAAAGACCAGACAGAGCGACGGTCGGTCGAGGACGAAAAGAGGCTTCCACTGGCATCGATGGCTATTCTGCTGATCAACCAGTGCGCAGTCAATCTGACGGAGCGGATTTTGAATCTACCCCCCGGATTTCCGATGCGTGCACTGTTTGTCTCGACCTGCATTGGGTGGGCAATGTTCTGGAAGACGCTGTTTCAGGGATCGGCTCGCACCAAGCGGTACCGATCCTATATTCGGGCACCCTGGGAGACCATCGGAGATCTGCATACGGCGTTCCGGAGTATACTCAAACTTGTAGACCTCGTACGCCATGTACACAATCACCCCGAGCGAGCGGTGGTCGAGACGATTGGGGCATGGGTGTCACAAGGAGGAGCATCAGATGATCCGCACGGCTGCAACATACAACGTGCCGTGAATAGCCTCATTCAACTCTTGGCTTCCGGTCGTCTGTCAGACAATGGCGATCAAATTGCACCCGAGTTTGTCATCCCGCGATACAACACACGCAATGGTCACCTGTACATGTACTTCCGAGACCGAGACCGTGAGATGATGTGTGCGGCATCCACATCGTTGATTGCATCCTTGCTTGCATGCATGATGCCTGAGGAAATCTTTGGTGCGAATGTCGATCCCGGCCATATCTACGTGGCGTGGGTCCATGATGGGCAGTACACTCCGATTGAAACCACGATATGTAATGCCGATGTATATGGCACGATTGGTGTCTCGTATACCTACCGTCTGCCACCCTCTCGACCCATTGTGACGACACCCTACATCTACCTTCCGATGGACGATCTCGACGAGTACGCACGGGTTTCCTACGCTCTGGACAGTGGAGACAACACCCGTGTGCTCGCGGGACATCGCATTGTCTCAAAGCAATTCCCATTTACAAATGGCACAACACTTCTCTGTGGAGGTATACCTGTCATGCAATTACAGCTACTACACGACTCTACTGTTTTACGCATCGAGTTTCCGTCGAGTATGACACCGAGAGCACTACTTGCGTTTGAACGTCATTATATCATCCGCTACCTTGGACGAAAGTTATCCATTCTGCCAGTGGGACACGATAAAGTCGATTTTATCACCAACCAAACGGTCACACCCAACGCATACACGACAACGGCGACAAACAACCAGCACATTGAGATCATGGCACACGACCCGGCTACACTCTTCCAGATCGTCGATGCCATGGCCTCTATTATCCTGCATATGCACGATCCGATCATGGTCCGGTCCGGTATACAAACCATTCCACTGCATCAGACCATCGAGGACGTCTCCTCTGCAGTGCTGCATAATATTGTGGTAGGATTTATTCAGACACCCTCCAGTGGATCGGTGGAGGTAACCATGAAGTCCTACCTCCAGGAAGGTACGAAGCCCAAGGGTCGGTCCTGGGCACGGGTGAAAAATATCCTCTCGACACTGAAAACACACTCCATCGAGCATACCAATGACCGGGATGGATCCTTTATGTACATACTAGGAATCGACGATCACAGCAGCAGGCAGCTCGCAGACGAACTGGATACCATCCTGATGCAAGAAACCATGGGTCGCTCCCGCGCATCCTACATGGAAGGTATACCCTATACAGATATCTTGGATGATCGTGTTGATGCCCGGCTGCTGCGTGCCGACAACCTCGTCGACCGACAGCACTCGGTGTCACATCTCCTTGCATACCAGTGGTACTATGGCATCTCTACCATGAAGGTGTCTGACGTCGAGCGCGGGTTGCTCGACCAGTTCGAGCAGACAGCCCGGAAATGCACGACATGCATGCAGAACACCATCATCAACTTGCGACCCGTCTTGCTCGAGCATGCGCATTACCTCGACTTACTTGGGTTGGATCGACGGGTGTCTGGTAAACGTGGATCGAGTGGATAAGATGTATATTTCCAGTGTCCATGCTCTTCTCTGGCTACACAGAATGGGGTACAATTCAGATTTATAATGGGTACCAATTACTACTGTCTGTATGTGGACGAGGACGGGGATGTGCAGATTGTACATATTGGCAAGAGGTCCGGTGGATGGAATTTCTGTTGGAACTTCCATGACAATCAATACTACTCCAACCTGAAGGAGCTGATTCTATTCTTGGCCAACGGAACGATTGAATCGGATTATGATCACGATGTTATTGATTTCCAGGAATTTATATGCATGGCATTGCAGTGGGTCGGTCGGACTGGTGAACTAGATTCGGTCGTAGATACATTGAGAGTATCCTCTTCCACCTACTTCTCGTAGATAGGCGACACCGCTGGGATTGTGTGCACCATCGCGCGGTGCGGTCTTGGAGCGATGAGCATGTTGTGCCGTTCTTCGTCGCGGTCGGCTCCAGTAGAAGGAACGACGACCACCTCTTGTATCGAAGGACAAACCGTGGCACATGGTTCGGTCCTGTAACGTGTATATGGTGAGTCGGAGGATGCTGATGCTGGCTGGTGTTGCACCTGTATCGATGAAAGATCATGCTGGGACACATCGATTGGTTCACAGTTGTCCATAATAAGCCCGACTTTTGAGTTCAAGTCCATCAGGATACGATCCAGATCTGTCCCATTTAGATCATCCGTCAGGAGTTCAGCAATGTATGTTTCATACAGTTCAACAAATTGAAGGTAGCTAGTCTTGTGTCGATGAACTTTATCATCCAGATGGACAACCGACATCACCGCCGTGCAGATGGCGGACAGTGTATTTGACACCGTGCAGACAATCAAGGTCATGGATGTGCCCGAGTGGGTGAGGACCAGGGATGTGACGGATATCGTATTCAATACATTTATCATTGCTTTCAGATTCGTATTGACGGTGTTCAGACGTTTAAACAGTCGAAAGTGCTCCACCTGTCGAGATTGTATTCGGTTCAGCCGTTGTCGTATCATGGTGAGCTTTGCCGTAAAATTATCAATAGCATTCATTTTATTATGTACTCACTCCACATGGGAGCGCATCCGGTAGTGCCATAAAAACAAGCGACTACATACCACCCAAAAACATATAAAAGACATGCATACAGTTCCTACCGACTTGCCAGCATGAGATCTACATCTGTGTTGAATAGAGCATTTCGAAAGACACGTCCCGGGCCCTTGCAGAAAAGAGCCAGATTTCGCTCCTCCATGATGACAATGAGCTTCTCACGTGCCCGCGAAGCAGCAGTGTACAAGAGCTGGATTGTATTGTGATCCATGTAGTCTCCCAAGAAGATGGCAACAATGGTATGTGCTTCGGATCCCTGGAACTTGTGCACCGTTGAGATATGTCCCCACTCGAGAGTCTCGAACATTTTCTGGACACTCGTGCTGTTCTCTGCACTCTGGTCAAATCGTTGCCCGTGAAACGAGACCACCAAGGGAGAGATGTCGGTGACGATACCCTCCGATCCGTTGGCAACCATCAGCTGCACGCCCCCCGAGGGTAACTCTTGCGTGATGTTGACTGCACTGCGGACAAGATCACCCACATGGTAGTCGAGGGTCGTCCGTGTTGCTGGCGTGGGATTAAAGAATGCATGTATCGAGAGGAGAAAGGCTGCCCGTGTGCTCGTCGGTGTCCCTCGCTGAATAATCGGTGCTTTGCGACCAACAATGATACGGGTCTTGGAGGGGTCATTGCCCCGCAGCTGTGACAAGATCTCCGTGTAGAGACGCTCGTGATCATCATTCGGCACCGTAACCAGCGTCGAGTTCGTGGTAGTAAACCACTCCTTCTGGACGACATTGGTCGTGCCCATGGCAACCTGTCGAAGGTTTTCCATCAACGACAACAGGCCCGTCGTGGCACGATAATTGGTCGTGAGTGAGGTGACCACCGTGTTCGGGCCACCGGTGCTCAGAAAGGCATCCAGAAGCGTACCCCGGTTATCCACCGGCGCGAGCTGCTGTGGGTCACCAAACAATACAATATGACACACCCCAGCGTTCCGGGCCGCCTGTAGAAGGTGCCACGTTGTCCACAAATCGACCATGCTCGCCTCATCCACAAATAGAAACGGCACACAGGCAGTCTTGGCTGTCTTCAGTATCCATCGATGAATGGTGGAAATCGTAAACGTGTCTTGGACATCTCCCAACCGAGCTTTTAGGACTTCGGTCGCCTTGCCCGAGGGTGCAACACACACGGATGGGTACTGAAACTCCTCGATCATCAACCATGTGAGGTACTGCCCGACGACTGCGGCCACTTCGGTCTTGCCAGTCCCCCCAGCCCCCGTGACGATACTAAACTTCGACCGCACACAATTCTCTGCCGCTCGCAGCTGGTCGGCATTCAAGCGGTCGGGCTTGGGCCACTCCGCCCATCGTGTCGGAAGGTGCGTGTCGAGGGTAAAGCGTGCACGACACAGTGGGCATGTGCTGTTGACCGCACTCCATGTCTCGATGCACACGCGATGAAAGGCATGGCGACACGGGAGTGCAACACCCTCGGATACGTCGACGGTCTCTATACAAATACTACACTCCGTGTCGCTCGTCTCGGGCCGCTGCTGGCGGACACTGGTCCCGAGGTACCCCTTCAGCAACGTAATGATCTCCGACTGTACCTGCTCCCAGCAGGTCAAGACAAAGAGGGTACCACGGTGGGTAATTGCAACCCCTAGTCCAAGTGTGTCCCTGTTGGTGCTCATCCACTGCAGAAGCTGCCGATACAGTTGATTGTAGGGTATATTTCGGCACCGTTGAAAGGTGTTGCGGAGAACACCGACTACGTCGAGAGCCCATGCAACACGACTGCGGCCATAGTAGTCGACCGTGCACGTTGTGAGATCGACCGACCATTTCGTACAGACGTGGTAGAAGAATCCGACCCGAAACAGCTCCTTGGTGGTCAACTCTGGACGGTCGAGTCGATCCCAGACCCGCAGGGCCATGGGCACGGAGAGCATGGCTGTGGCAGGGCTCAGGAACAGAGAAGCGGCTGGGTTGGAGGGTACCAGCTTCAGATCCGTCGCAAACAAAAAGTCACTAAAGTCTACTACCTCTTGAATAGTGTCTGTACGGTTGTATAAGCGTTGGCACGTCTTCACCACTGTACGAGACAGTGTTATATCCTCTAGTATCGTCGGTACACCTTGCGTCCATTCTCTAAATCGTTGGATGTCTGGAATCTGTCGAAGCACATCACGTACAGTTGACTGACGATTCTGTTCGTCCCTCCGACACAGAAGCAGCGCGAGCGTGACATGCCCACGATCGAGTGGCTCCGACGGGTGGGCCGTAAAGTACTTGATGAGGCAGGTGCGAATCGATGGCAGGATTGTGAGGTACTGGAGCGTGGAACACACTGGTGGTTGGTGCTTTACCCGTTTGTGGTCCACGCCGGCGGCGATACCCGTCTCGTACCCTCGCTTCCCCATTCGATGGATTTTGATGGCTGTCTAGATCAATCGAGGCATGCTGGAGATTTGTGCGATAGGACCCCGTAGAAACTTTTATGTGTCTCCGTCCAACCAGGTCCATTGACCAAACAAGCAGGATCCATGGTGTCGAAACAGAAACTGTTCCCGTCGGTCGGCGTACAATGCGCCTGAATATACGGAACGTCATACAGTGTGTCGCGGGTTCCATAGATATTGGGTACTCGCGCCACAATGTAGTATTATAGGCACAGTTGTATCGCTTGGCGTTTGCATGGGACCACCAACAAAGAGTGTCTGTCGCACCGTACTTGGTGACTCTGCTCCGTGTGGTGGTTTCCCCGTGTCGTCAAGGTACATCGCCGATCGAATGAAGTCCACACCGTATGTAACCCCATCACATTGCACCGGGAGCACGACGCCAGATCCATCGGCCCACTCCTGGCAACTATGTAGATAATTGGTAGCCAACCCAGTCCCCGAGAATATCCAATACATGATCTGGAACATACAGCGCAATGACTTGACGGAGGACATGAAATGACGGTCCGACCAGGAGGCACACGATCCAAAGTTGGGGACTTCCACAATATGTACCGTCCGACTGAAACAGACCGACGTGTGGTACACCTCCGAGGCCGGAGTACGATTGGTCTCGTACCTTTCACCCACTTGCTCCAAACACTATAGGTACCATCACTAGTTGCATGCACAAGAGCACCGCGAATCGACCACAGCAGCGGTCGCAGGACATGTGCAGGATGCAGATCACTCGATTCTGCACCAACCATCATCTGTTTTACGTTCTCCGCCGTCTGCATATGCTGCACATGCCGTAATGTCTTTCCCAGGTGCAGCACACGCGTGAGAACAGCTTGCATCCCACCATTCTTCTGTACCAATACAACGACTGCTCGTGTGTTTTTGTGTATGTTCATTGGTGGAGCCGATGTGATCAGCCTAGCAACACGTCGACGCTGGTAATAATAGTACCACCATTCGAGTGCAAGATAACAGAGTATCCCACTGCTCTGGAGCGCACGTATTCTTTGCATACCACCATTACTCTCGCGGTCCATACAGTACCTAATTTATCTAGATCACCCGACGGATTGACAACGACGTCGTCCTGGTGGCTGTGTACAAGACCAGTATGGCCATGTATAAGCTTCGAGTAGCTGCGTATCGGCTATTGTGAGTTCCATGTCACATCGCGTGTGTCGAACCACACGGGACTCTGAAAAAAGGAACTCGTGGACCCGATTGAGCAACTGCAGACGGTCTGCTTTCAACAGTATTGTTGGTAAAACCCTGTCCAGTGCGTGCGCGTCTTCTCGAGGGTGTGTAGTTCCCATTTTGCATGTTGCATGTACATCTCCATCACACTGGTATGGACTCGCACATGGAAATAAAAACGAATGAACGACTGGAAACTTATCATCTACCCTCCGATCCCCATGACAATAGAGACAGTCGATTTCCATATGCGTGCTCTGCAGCAGATGCTGACAGGTACCGGTGAGAGTGTCCGTACGTTTGTCTCTGCTGTACTGACTCTCGAGAGTCATGAGAGGACAATCGAGTTGTATGATTTTATTGACCTCGTTCTTCTTCTACATATGCTGCCACAGCCACTGGAGCGTGCGCATCTTTGCTCCCGGTTGAAAGCCGCCCGAGCAACGGGTGGTATGGAAAGACCATGGACACACAATGATGATGGTCAGTGCTCCATGCCTGAAGTGTATACAATGATCCGAGATGTTTTTCGGTCCACAGTAGAGACAAACATGGATTGAAATTTCCATGTGTATCAGAGAGAGAGAGAACGAGATGCAACTGATCAGAAATCATGCAATCGGGACCGGCAATCAAGAAGCAGAAGACAGCACCACCACCGAAGCGCATTCTGGCCGTCGATGACTTTTCCATGGGAGCTGTTCACATGCAGCCAATCACCAAGAATACAATGTGTAGTATTGTCCCCCTTTCCTACACATCCGATAGAAAAAGCACGGTACTTGTACAGCTATCTGGTGGTGGGGCGATTCCGGTGGCGTTTGGTATCGACGACCTGGAAAACCACGGCCGACGAAAGGTCCGTATCTCCCTGCAAGTCGACTCGGAGTCCGACTATGACCAGCTCGTCCGTATCCACACGGAGCTAGTCGGAGTGTGTGCCACTCACTGGGAGCTCTGGTCTCCGGATGGCAACCCTCTCGTAGAAGAAGACGCGCTACAGACACTATGTGCCACACTGGTGTCTCTACGCAAGCAAAAAGCCCATAGTGACGATCGGTGGCCGGGGATCACGAAAGCTGTCATTGAACCCGCCGATTGTGCAAACGGGCGCTGTAAAATTGTAGATCAGAGTACAGGCGATATCATCCCCTTTCACCAGCTGCCAGGCATGATGTGGCACAAGGCTATTTTCGAGTTACAGTATATTTATATTCAATCCACGCAATCGTGTGGCATCGCAAAGAAGCTTCGGTATCTTTCCTGCTCAGAGGGCGATAATGGCGGTGAAGCCGTTCCCATCTAACGAACATACATACATCGTTGACGCACTTATAAAAATAAAAACGTCATTCATGTCGAAGCTAGTGATTTCAGAGGACCATCGCAATGATTTATGCTCGTTCCACTTTGAACGCCGTGCATCCGGTGATGCGCGCATCGATACGAGCCGCCTGCACGTACAGACAAATCTCGAGATTCAGTTGACGGACTCGATTGGTGGTGGAAAGAGTGGGGCATACGTGTTCAAGTGCCGGAGCACGGTTGGTGGTCCCGACTACTCGTTGAAAGTCTACGTGGATGCATTTTTACACCTAGGCCCAGACGAGACTACGCATCATCACATGGGTGAGGGCACAGACGCGATGATTGTACGTAATGATCGACCCTTTCGTGAGATTTACACACAGTGTCGAATGAGCGGGAAACAAGGGTTCTTGTCTCTTCAGAAGTATGGTATTCTGCAACGGGCGGACATGGAACAGCTGCTCAGAGCGTCCACGGACAAGACTATTCTGGCCACGGTGGCTGCGACTGGATACCTGGACAAGTTTGGACCGTATGCACTGTTCATGCTGACAACCTGGGCACCGGGCATGCCACTGATGAAATGTGACATCGGATCCCCACGGAACCGGCACTTCCTGGTGGGGCCGGTTGCCCAGCTCTTTGGCGTGTGGCAGAGTGCCTCACGAGTCATGTCCACACAGAATTTTGCACACTGGGATTTGCATCCAGACAATATCTTTGTGAACTTCGCCAGAGAGGTACGCCCATCGATACCCGCAACCGTTTTGACGGACGCCCTGGTGGAGCTCGAGGGAATCATGACGACCCTGGTGACAGACGTTCTGCAGATCCATACGCTCCAGGACATCCTGGTGGGTGAGATCCTTCGAGAAATCTCGGCGCGTGTCACGGAATTCGAAGTAGTCGCGGATACGATGCAGATGCTTCGTAATTTACAGACGCTCCAAGCGATACTGTGGACCAAGAAGGATCTGGCACGACAGGTGACCCAAAAAGTACATGAGAAGGTGGAACCCGCGTTTGATACCTACGTTCCCTCTTGGACACAAGAATCTCCCCGTGCCCGCAAGACGCTCCTGTACTATGTGAAGCTCTGGTCGGCGAAGCTCGTGTACAAGCTGCTGGGTCGTCCAAACATCTACTTTCCCGAAGTGACATTGATTGACTTTGACCTGGTAACCAGTGAGCGGTTCGAGCAGAAGAATCGGGAGCATCGAGCCAAGCAGGGATCCTCACATGGACTCACGGAACGTGCCATTGCCTGGCTCATCAAGTGGATCCCACCCAAGGCTGCCGGGACGTGGATGAAATATCTTGCATCGGTACGCAGTGTAAATGCCCATCCGGACATGGCGCACCTCATGACGTACATTTTTGTCTTGTGGACGTATTACGAACATACCGATCCCTTGTCGCTCCAGGTCCAAGCGGTGTCGATCTTGCGTCGATTCAAGGTCATTGCACGCATCCTGGACCCAAAGACACAATTCCAGACACTCATGACCGCACTGTCGCAGACACGCTCGTTCTCTGTGGACTCGATTGTAAAGTCGCAATGGAAGTCCCTGACGACACCCAGTCACTCGTCCCCGCTCGGCAGTCACATTTACTACCTGTCGGGCCTCGCTTCCGGTGTGGTACGATCCCTGATGATGCCAACGCAGCGACCACCCTCCTCCACGATGACATGGAGAGATGCGATTGGACGAGGACAGGTACGAACGGCAGTCAAAGCCGCATCGGGGTTCCTCCTCGATGGTACCGATGGGGGACTCCTGGAGATGATCTCGTCGACTCTTGTTGGCAAGCTGAATCCGATCGAGCAAAACACCCTCCACGCTGCCGTGATGCAGGCATGGGACAAGGTGGCCACGCGATTTCACGCAACCCTCAACTACTACCCCAACCAAGATACGGTCGGGGCCACCTTGCTTCTGATGCAGCACGACACCGCACGCGCGGGCATACTGTCCATGTCGGATCTCCATGAGATTCTCGGGTTGACCAATACGACCATTTCTGCGGCGGCACAGACTCTCGTGCATCTGATTGACCAGGGGATCACACAGGCCGAGTTTCAGAGTGTGTGGGCGAATGTCGTCCAGACGGGCTACGTGATCTCTCGTTCCATTCTGTCTGGGATGGCATCCTTCATGCCCGGCGACGGTATACTGGTGGGGTGTGTGCGTACAATCTTACAGGACCTGAAAAACCTGGGATCGGTGTCATTCACACTGCAGCCGAAGGCAGGAGTACAAATGATCGTCAAGGTCCACGAGGGTAAGCCTAGCCTGTTGATCGCGACCGATCTCGCGATTGGCCTGGGCGATGCCCGTGCCACCGCCGGATCCGAACCACCGAGCACCAAATCTCTCTTTACCTTCCGGACGGGCAATCCGGGCCCAAGCATCTTCACTCTCCAGAGAATCACAACCATTACCATTGAACAGATCCCGAATGGAAATTGGGTTGTTTCCTTTCCCGAGACTGCCTGCTCCTTCAATGAGGAATGGATCCAGACGCAGCTGAATCGGTACGGAGCAGGCCCGCTAATCGTGCGAGATTTCATGTTCCGTGCGCTCGCCTCAACCCTGCAATCCGTGGTCCTGCCCGGCCTGGTTTTCTCGGAAGGGTACAAAACATGCTCGCTGCGGTACGAGATTGTGGCGACTCGGAATGCCTGTATGGATGTCATTAACCAGTCTCTCTCTGGACAGTCTCCCTTGGTCTTGGATGTCCTCGACTGCATGAGTACCTTTTTCCTCCCGAGCGCTATGTCCCATGTGGTCCAGAATATGGATAGCAAATCCCACAAGGCACTCTGGACATTCCTTGGACGCGCGGATCTGGCTGTCCGTGCGCAAAAGGATGACATAAAAGAAGATGAGACGTTTGTCTCGTATGACTTTGCAACTGCGACGGCAATCTACCCACAACCATCGAATGAAGCCACGGGATGGATTGAGAAGCTTGGATTTATCAATGAAGTCCTTGGCATCTTTGAACGACGAGGGGTCGGTGGTCCCGAGGTGGTCGAGAAGCTGCATGGCGCACAATCGGTGGTGGCCTTTCTAACCATCGCGGTTGAAAATCTCAGCACCCCTACTGGCTCACAGCGATTCATGAAGCATGTGTTGGAGCAGGCAATCACGATCTTTCGTGACCAATCGGGATTCGATGGGGTGTTTGTCCAGATGCTTGCCATGCGGCGAGACGTTGTCGTGTCCACCCAAGATCACGTCGAGGGTGTGTCCCATCGCGTCACCGAAGGAGCAAACAGCCTCCTGTCACTGACGCAGATGTTGCCAATCGTGCGATCGATGACGGCAGAAGCCCGGAAGACTCTTGTACAAGCTATTGATTCGCAGCTAGGCTAGGAAGTTTTTATTTACTGGTAGCAACAAGTATAGAGATCGTGTGTACCCATCATAAAACAATGTCTTCCTGTGTAATCGAATGCAGTGCACACGAGAGATGGATAGCGCCAACGTACTCGCCAGTACAGCGAGTGACCATGGTCTCCAGACCCACCATCAGCTGAACTTCTTTGAGTATCGATCGAACCTCCTGGAGTTCCTTGTTGATGCCGCCACGATGGAGTAGCATCTCGAGTACGTCGAGACCCTGCACAATCTGATCGTGATAGTGCATCGGATGTATCACTACCTGTCGAGTGTCCATCGGGAGAAACGAACACAAGCGAGACACGACGGGATAACGGTGATACTCGTGGCATCCTGTTCAATGCAATAGACGACATGTACGTTATTAATGGTGGTTTAATACGATTCATGCTTGTCGGTCACGATAGAATACACTCTCCTCGTAGACACAGCGGTACCCGTGTACCATGCAGAGCAACAGTGATGCACATCTGTGTGCACAAGAAGACCACTAGACCCATGCTCGATGAGAGACATACAAACACTGCTAGCATGAGAACAAGGCCAAGATTCTCGGTTTGTCTCCTCATGGATATATGAACCATTTCCATTGTTTGTTCGTAGAACCGGTACTGTTGTACACAGGAAACTTACGTTGTACCTGCGTGTTGCTTGAGTACATTCGCCTCCCTGTGTCTAAATGTGGTGTCCATGTAATCTACGTTGACAAATACAT
>Ga0105050_10007924_pt1 | contig 12460 bp, 11 predicted proteins | sample FRY01_FD_78088 | JGI IMG/M metagenome (GOLD analysis project Ga0105050, IMG submission 78088) | Freshwater microbial communities from Lake Fryxell liftoff mats and glacier meltwater in Antarctica - FRY-01 | ecosystem: Environmental > Aquatic > Freshwater > Ice > Glacier meltwater ... | reverse complement strand
GAACTTTACCAACAGATTCTCGGGCTTTCGTCGCCCTGGGCCGTGGCCGATGTGCAGCTTGATCTGGAAGCTCAAGAGATCCGTGTTCGCGTTGAACATCCACGCGGTGCCAAGTTCCGGTGCTGCGAGTGTGAGAGTGAGTGTCTGATCCATGACCATGCCGACGAGCGTCGCCGGAGACATCTGGATTCGTGTCAATTCAAGACCGTGTTGGTAGCCACGCCGCCACGGGTGAAATGTCCAACGCATGGCGTCAAGAATGCAGTGTTACCCTGGGCCGAGAAAGGGAGTCGATTCACGATGCTCTTTGAACGCTTCGCGATCGACGTGATGCTGGCTTGCCAAACCGTCAAAGGAGCCCAGGGGATTCTGCGAACCAGTTGGGATGAGACCTGGCACATCCTCAAGAAGGCGGTCGCCAGAGGCAAGGCTCGAAAGACGGACAATGCCATGCCGCGTATCGGTATCGATGAGAAGGCATTCCGCAAAGGCCAAAGCTACATCACGATGATTTACGATCTGGACAACAGCACGGTCGAAGCAATCTATTCCCAGGAACTCGAAACGGGCAAGGCATGGGCGTACAAGGAGATGCTTGGTGATCTGTGGCATCATGACGACGCAGCTTCGGCGACTGTCTTTTTCAAGGACTGGTACAAGCGGGTCATCCATACCAAGCTGACTCCTCTGAAGAAGGTTGCCCAGACCATTCGAGACCGACTCGTCAATGTTGTCAGCTACTGCACGCACGGAATAACCAACGCGGTAGCCGAAGGGATGAACAGCAAAATCATGTCAATCAAGCGTCGCGTCGGAGGCTACCGCCACCGAGAGAACTTCAAGACAGCGATCTATTTCCACTGCGGTGGCTTGGACCTTTACCCACGATAAACCCGGATGGACCAGTTAGGAGAAGCTATAAATGCGATACGATTTACAGTTTCGCGGCGATTGACGGCAGTTCCTATGTCGTCCTCCGGCCTAAAGAGCCAAGAGTTTTCCGGCCTAATGGAGCAGGCAAGCTATGTCGTGCCGCCCGCAAGTACCGGCACCGCGGCGCGTGCCGACGATTTCAATTTGCGAGATGACGCCTGCTTACAAACAATCGCGTCGCGCTCTGGCGGATGCCCTAAACGCTTACTTCTTTTTCGTCTTGCCATTGCCCTTGCCCTTGCCATTGCCCTTGCCGTTTCGCTTGTCCTGTCCAGCGGCCGGTGAGGACCCATAGACCGGATTGGGTTCCGTGGGGATCATCGCATCGGTCGATTTGAACCAAGCCATCAAGTCGCCAATCAACTCATCGCGTTTGGTGGGTTCCGCAGTCGCCAAGTCGCTGCGTTCACCAATGTCGCTCGCGAGATTGTAAAGCTCCACCGCATGGTTGGTCGTTAGTTTTTCTCGACCACCATCGAGTTGCCACTCTTCATGAAAGAGATGTAACTTCCAGTCGCCTTTATGGATCACGCTGACCGGACGAGATCGAAAGCCTGTCTTCACATCAAGCTCTCGGCCACGACGCACGGGATTGTCGAGGTATCCGGGGAAGTGCCAAAATATTGCGTCTCGTTTCAAGTGGCCGGTACCGTCCAGCAACGGCAACAGACTCTCGCCATCAAGCACCTTGCCATCGGGAACCTGCGACCCCGCCGCGGCGAGGAAGGTGGGATAAAGATCAACGTTGATCACGGGCACATCGCACTTGCTGCCTGGCTTTGTCACGCCCGGCCAGCGAACGATGAACGGTTCGCGAATTCCACCTTCGTAGTATCCACCTTTGCTGCCACGAAGAGGTTCCTGCGATGATTGCTGCGTCGCGCCATTGTCGCTGGTGAAGACGAGCAATGTGTTCTCTTCCAGCTTCAGCGTTTTCAACTTCTCAAGTAATCTACCGACGCTTTCATCGAGTGCAAACGTGCATGCCGCATAGATGGCGGATTGATGCTGCTCGCCAAAACCTTTCGCATTGAACCTCGCCACTTGCTTCTGTGATCCTTGAAGCGGGCCGTGGATCGCGTGATGCGCCAGGTAACAGAAGAACGGTCGGTCTTGATTGGCTTCGATGAATTGACAAGCCTTCTCGGTCAGCGTGAAAACACCTTTGGGATCGCTTGGTGGACCCGCTTTGTTTCCTTCGCTGCCCTCGATGACGGCTCCGTCACCGAACGAATCGAATGAAACGTCGAAGCCCTGTTGCGTCGGAATCGATCCGTCTTTGCCACCGAGATGCCATTTACCAAAGTGCCCCGTCGCATAGCCCGCCCGCTTCATCGCATCGGCGAATGTGATGTTGCTGTTAGGCAAGCCGTTGCGATTGGGGATCGGGATAAGTCGTTGTGATCCTTTCGGGCCTCGATCGGTGCTGCCTACGGCGTAGACGTGATGTCGTGGCGTGTACGTGCCTGAAAGCATGCAAGCGCGACTTGGCGCACAATTTCCAGCCGCCGCGTATCCGGCAGTGAAGACCATGCCCTCGCTTGCCAAACGATCCAAATGAGGCGTCTCGTTCGAGTCGCTGCCGTGATATCCGACATCTTTCCAGCCTAGATCATCCGCGAAGATGAGAACGATATTGGAACGTTTTTCCGCAGCCGAAAGAGAGGTCGCGAAGAAAACCGCAAAGATTGCGAACGCGTCGCGAAGAGGTAGCGCCATTTTGCTTTGGTCTCAGACAAGTGGGAAAGGGAGGAGCCGTAGTGTCAGCCAAGACAGTCTAGCGAGTCCACGCGTTGTTTACTCGCCAAACGTCATTTCCCATCTTTGCCAAAGCGATAACGACGATTATCGCGGTTCGATCACAAACCAACCCGAGTCGTCACGCTTTGGTGCTGACGGTGAAGCAGCAACCGGTGGTAGTGGAGGCAACGCATTCAGCGAAGGAGCATCTTGAGCAGCGGGCGAGGAGGCGTAACGCCATGACGTCTCGACCGTCGCGGAGCGTGGTTCGCCAACCGATACACTGGTCGGAATTCTATCGCCAAAACGATCACGCCCCGTGTCGACCGGCGTTGCATTTTGAAGAGAGTAAATCTCGCTCCATGCCGGTGCACGATAGTCACTCGTTGCTGGGATCGGCGGAATGTCGCTGTACTTGACGTCAACCGATTTCACGAGCGAGTTAGCACCGGCTAAATTTTCTCCAGAACGCACTTCACGTCGTTCCGGCCACACCGACGTCACTGGCAGCGGTGGCGCTTCCAACGTGCTATCCGCAGACGGATAGTTGCTCGACGGATAGTTGCTCGACGGATAGTTGCTCGACGGATACGTTGTCGGCGAATATGCCGATGGTGGCACACTTGGCAGTGGAGTTGAAGGAGCATTGAACGTGCTGCTGGGTGCGTAGGTCGTTGGGGGTGGCGTTATGATTTGCCAAGACGGTCGCATCGCATCAAGCTGCGGCGCGGCTAACGGTGCCATGTCACTGGGCGTTGATCCGGGATAACCACTCAGCGGCTGAGTGGTTTGCGGCTGAGTCATTTGCGGTTGATAAGGCATCGCACCAGCATACGGCGATGTCGATGGAATCGGCGACGCGTAATTCGGTGCGCCGTATCCGAAGCTCGGAGCGATTGCGGTCGCCTGAGAAACACCAGATGGTTGAGCATAAGCACCAATCGGCGAATAACCGGTCTGCGGCGCGTAAGGTGAAGGAGCACCGTCGTTCGACGGCGGTGCGTAGCGAGGTGGTTCGCTGCCGCACGTCGGCTCACCGTAGTAAGGAACCGCAGTCGGCGGTGCGGTGGCAGGCTGCAGGCTCGTGTATGGCGAGCGTTGAACTTGCTGGGTCATCGACGTGCACGGTTGTTGAACCGTTACCATCGCACCGGTCGCCGGGTCGATTTGTGTCACGGGACGATACGAAGTCGTAGGAGCTCCAAAGGACGACGTTTGGTAATCGTTCCCAAACGTTTTGCCAATCCAATTGCCGAAGCCGCTCGGTTGCGGTGGAGGCGTCATCGCGGCGGGAGGAAGCGCGACCGAACCAAACGTCGAGCCAGCGAACGGCATTGTCGATGGTTGCATCGCAGAGGTTTGAAGAACAGGGCGTCCGGTCAACACCGACGGGTTATCAAGAGGAATCGCGGTACCGAACAGAGCGAAGCCGGCGCTGTACGCAGGAGCCTGCGCCGCGACGGTCGGGTGCAGTCCTGCAAAGCCTGGCGCGAATCCAGCCTGGTAAGGATTGAAGCCAGTTGCCTGGGGCGCAAAGCCAGCCGAATACGGCGCCGTCAAAACGGGTTGACCTACCGCGACGGGAGGCCCAAGCGGTGAGATGGTTGTTTGCGGAACAAAGCCCACAGCAACCGGAGTCGTCGTGCTGCGCGAGCCACATAACCAATCGAGACAACCTGCTTGAGCGGGCAAGGCAGACGATGTTGCAAGGATCGTCGCAAACAAGGCACGGCGTTTTGAGTTCATACTTCGGTCATCTGGTTGCGGGCGAAAACGTCGCAGGGATGGAGCGTCGATTATTTGGCAATGATCCAATGATCGCTGAAGTGGAGGTTGCAGACACCGTCTGGTCAATCTCCGCTTCAGGAAACTTTTCTCTTTGCCAATCATTGGCGATACACGGGTGCCGCTTGCATCGGTTATGTCAACGCTATCGTGGACGGCTGCTTAATCTTGCATCGCCACGAACGGTTTCAATCGCTTTCTGAAGTATCGAGTCATCCGCATCCGATGTGATCAGGCCTTCCGCGTTGGGGCGTGCGGCCATGTAAGTCGGTTCGACGGCGATGTCTGGCGTGACCCCACGATCGCTGATCGCTTGCCCACTTGGCGAATAGAACTTTGCGGTCGTCAAACAGAGGCCAATCTTAGCGGACTGCATCCGAAAGATTCCTTGGACACTTCCTTTTCCGTAACTTGTATCACCCAGCAACGTGCCGCGGCGATGGTCACGGATCGCTCCCGCAAAAATCTCGCTTGCACTTGCACTGTCACCATCGATCAAGACGGCAATCGGAATCGTCCAAGTGTTCGGTCGATGAGCGGAGTAGTCAAAATTTTCACGAGTGTTTCGGCCCCGAGTGGTCACGATGCGACCTGACGAAATGAAACGGTCTGTGACTTCCACCGCGGCGGTCAATAAACCACCAGGATTGCCACGAACATCGATGATCAGCGACTTCATGCCTTGCCGGTGCAATTCCCAAAGTGCCTTCTCGACATCACGAGTCGTCGTTCGTTGAAAATTGGTTAGCCGAAAGTAGCCGATGCCCGTTGAGGGATCAACAAGATGCACGTTCTCAACACACGGCACTTCCACACGACGGCGAACGACACTTAATTCTCTCGTAACGCCATTCACATCAAGCACCGTAATCGAAACCATGCTTTGCTCTGGCCCACGAAGCAGGTCAGCGACGTAGTCGGGATTGTTGTCACTCGTCTTCGCGTTCTCGACACGAACGATCGCTTCACCCGCCTTCATCCCTGCTTGTTCCGCAGGCCCGCCAGGAATCACGCTCAAGATGTTCAACTTGTCGCTCATCGACTTCAACTCCACGCCCAAGCCGACGAAGTTACCTTCGATGTTGGAGAACGTTTCGTCGAGTTGGTTGCCGGTGAGGAAACGCGAGTAGTTGTCCAACGCACTGAGCGCACCGGTGGTGAACTCAAGGACGACTGCGGTGCCCGACAAACCGATCTCTTCTTTCGCAAGTCCGGCGACAAACATCGCTGTTGCTCGCAAGTCATAGCGTGTCGACGTACTGCGACTCGCGATTTGGAGATGAATGTTTTGACGAAACCGCTCGATCGCTTCCGGTGACGCGGAGCTGAGTAAGCGATCGACAAATAATGGTTCGGTTAAAGCAACTTCTAGCGATGCGGTACCGTGCCGAAGGACGTTCAGCCAGTCGACGCGATCGACGTAGTTCGTCTCCAAACTCGCCAGAATTTCGGCATACAAATCAAGTGCTTGACTTGTCGGAAGCTCACGAACAGATTCCAAAAAGCTTGAGTCTTGATAGCGGCGTTGCACGTCATAATGCAGCCGACAGATCACCAGACGTTGACGCAAGCTTACATTGTTCGGGTCGAGGCGAACGGCGTCTTCGTAGTGACCGATACCTTCGGCCCAAAGTCGCTGTGCTTCGAGAGCCAGTCCGTCATTGATGACCTTTAAAGTGGCATCTTGGGACAAGTTCGAGGGAGCCGACTCAACGGCTGCCAACGGTTCTTGTGCAATTGCAAAATTCGATTGGGTCGCCGAAATCCATCCGGCTAAAAGTAGGATCCCTCCGGAAATACAAAACGATCGAAGCATCGGCGTTTCGTCCGGTTGAAAGCGCGGGGGTCAAAGGCATCGAGGGCAAGCCTTCGAGCGACCGCAGTAACGGTCGCTTTAACATAGGTCACAATGATTGCCCGGTCAAAAGAGATTGATGAGCGGAAAGCCGTCGATTCGTTACAATCCGCCAGATCCAATGGGGTCGATTCTGGTGGCATCGATTAGGGTCGAGTTGGCATCCGGCGAGCCGTAAAAACTCTTCACCAATCTTGCACGAATTCTTACCGTAAACTCGTCCCGAGTGCGCATCCCGGCGCGAAAAGAAAACGGTCATCCAGAATGACGAGGTTGTCCCGATTGCGTTCGCCTGCGGCGTTTTGAATCGCGTGAAACATTGGGCGTGAAACAGAACCAGACTTTGGTTTACGGTTGTCACCTGCACCAATCGCAACGCATTCCGCATTTATCTCGGGTCGATCAACATCCTTGAACGACAGCTTCCTTTTGGGCTTCACCGATAACCATACGCAAGATGGTCAATCGGGTCAAAAAATAATTCAAGCACGTGAACGCGAATCCACAAACGAGTGCATTCGCCGCAAAGCATTGATCGTTCTTCGGCATGCGATTGGCCGCTTATTCGTGCAAGTTCCCAACTCGCTAAACTAACTCATTCGTTTGCTTCATCCTCTCCTTTTGTAAGTGTCACCCATGCCGGTTTTTAAATCGACCGTCGACTTACCCGTCAACGTGCAAGAAGCGTTTAACTACCACGAACGCGAAGGCGCTTTGCAGCGGTTGATTCCACCATGGGAAAACGTCGAAATCGAATCGTCCGATGGATCGATCAAACCAGGAGCCAAGGTAGTCATCAAGACGAAACTCGGTGGCATCCCCTTGCGATGGGTTGCGGAGCACCGTGACTACGATCCGCCCAATCGCTTTGAAGATGTGGCGTTGTCAGGACCATTCGCTTCATGGCATCACAAGCATCTGTTTCGCTCCGTAACACCAGTGTCGTCGCAGATGACCGACCATATCGATTACGAAGTTCCGCTTGGCGCGATCGGCCAAACCTTCGGCGGATCGTTTGTTCAAAAGCAACTCAAGTCGATGTTCGCCTACCGGCACCGTGTCACTCATGATGACCTCGCCACCAAAGCGAGATATTCATTGCCACCGATGACAATTGGCGTCACCGGCGCCAGCGGATTGGTTGGAAATGAATTGGTGCCGTTCTTGTCGCTGCTAGGGCACAAGCCGCTGCGAGCGAAACGTCAAGGCAGCGGGTCCGCGACGACGTTTGAACTTCAAAACGATTCAAGCACGAGTCATTCATGGGGTGACTGCGATGCCGTCATTCATCTGGCTGGCAAGTCGATTGCGGATGAACGCTGGACCGACAAAGTGAAACGGGAGCTTCGCGATAGTCGAGTGGAACCGACGAGAAGGTTATGTGAAACATTGGCATCGCTTCCCAAGCCACCCAAGGTTTTGATATGCGCATCAGCGATTGGCATTTATGGCAATCGCGTTGATGAGATTCTGACCGAAACCTCATCGATCGGGAATGATTTTTTGGCGAGCATTGGAAGCGAATGGGAAGAGGCATGTGAGCCCGCGCGACAAGCATCGATTCGTGTGATCAACATGCGATTTGGTCTAATCCTATCACCGCGCGGTGGCGCTCTTGGAAAGATGTTACTGCCGACAAAGCTAGGCGGTGGCGGCACGCTGGGCAGCGGTGATCAGTGGTGGAGTTGGATAGCGATGGATGATGTGATGGGAGCGATTTATCATGGTCTCGCCACGGAATTGATTCACGGCCCGATGAACCTCACGGCACCAAATCCGGTGACGCAAAACGTGTTTGCAAAGACGTTAGGAAAGGTGCTGGGCCGTCCTTCGTTTATGCCCGCGCCCGCGTTCGCGCTTCGGCTTGCGTTGGGCGAAATGGCCGATGCGTTATTGCTCAATAGCGAGCGGGTTCAGCCATCGGTTTTGCAGTCAACATCGTACCCATTTCGATTTTCAGACCTCGAAGTTGCGTTGCGACATATGCTTGGTCGTTGGAATTAACAAAGGAACACAAGCCCTTATTCCGGTGTGATGAAGACATGGCATGTCAAGGTAGGTGTGAAAAATAGCGAAAAACAAGGCTTTTTCGCCCTTTGCCGGGTTGCGTGGGCTGCTCGAAAGGTTTTTATTATGGGCCTGAAGCGGAACGACAAGAGAAGTGGCAAAGTCAATCTCCCGAATCGCTTTTCTCATTAACCACAGTACACAGCAGAAAGGACGACGTTCATGGCAAAAGTTGCACCGAAGGCGCTCACAAAAACTCAGATCATTGCAAACATTTCTGAAAATACCGAACTAACCAAGAAAGATGTCGCAGCTGTATTCGATGCCCTCTTTGTCGAAATTCAAACACAGCTCAAGAAAGGTGGCGCCGGCGCGTTCACCATCCCCGGTCTCTGCAAGATCACCCTCAAGGACGTTCCTGCAAAGCCAAAGCGCAAGGGACGCAACCCTGCTGACGGTTCGGAAATTTGGCTCAATCCAAAGCCAGCCAGCAAAAAGCTCTCGATCCGCCCACTCAAGGCTCTGAAAGAAATCGTCTAATCTGACGTTTTCTTTATCGCGATTAATTAAGACGTCGTTGCATCCCGAAAGGGCAACGACGTTTTTCGATTCGCGATGTGTTCACGGACGCCGCGGCGTCAAATGGTTAGTGCGATCGGGAATGGCGTAGCGCAACACCCGGTACGCCATTGAATCATCGCCACCAGGCTTGGTCATCGTCGATCGGTACCAACGGACAACGCATCGACGCAATCGCCGAGACCACCTCGCCCGCGGCCCAGGTTAGGTCATCAATTTCGAGACGATACTCGGGCCACTGCGAACTTGAGGGCCAGATTTGGTGCGGCGCCGGCCAACGCTCTTCAGGGCGAGTCCACTGCACGCGTCCCACCAAACGCGGGACGGAGCGTGATCGTCGATGCGGATCGTTTATGTCAGGCAACGAAGGGACAAACGTTGATATCCAGGGTTTGTCATCGGCATCGGCAACGTCGATCACGGTTTGAAGCACGCTGCTGGGCATGTCGCGATTTGTCACCGGCGCCGTTCCCAGCACTGACATGGGCTCAGGCATCGGAGCCGCATGGAAGACTCGAAGCTTGTGTTCCTCCTCAAGCAGGCACCCCAGCTCTCGTCTCGTCGTCTCATCGCCGCCCGTCAATGCGATCGATGAATTGCCTGCATCCAAGTGGTCGGCGAGTTGCTTCAGCGTCCAACCAAATCGTGGATCTCGGTAATCAGGTGCCACATCGCAAGCGGGACGGAGAACGAATCGCCTCGCCGTGTAACGCGGATGCGGAACCGTCAGATCGTTCGCGCCACCCACAAGCGAACCATGCAGAACAACATCAAGATCGATGCTTCGCGCCGCCCATCGCTCGTGTCGCTGACGTCCCAGTTTCTGCTCCAAGTCCTGCAACCAAAGCAACACTTCGCGGGCTCGGGAGTGGGTATCGAAGACAGCAACGCCGTTTAGAAACGAAGATTGACCGCTGGGGCCGCCGATCGCCGGCGTTTCATAAAGTCGGCTGGCGCGAAAATTTTCCACCTCGGGCATCTGCGACAAATGACGAGCCGCGGTCACGATGGCTGAATCGCGAGCTCCGAGGTTGGCACCAAAGCTAATCAAGCATTGCGGCATAAAGTTCCCTTAATGAATTGTCGTCGTTTCACGACAAACACTACTCGCACTCGCACTACTCGCATCCTGGCGGTACCAGATCGCCGTTGGACGCTGGGCCCAGGACCTGGGGAAGCAGTCGCTGGTGCAATTGCGTGACGTAGTCGGCCAGGATGATTTCGCGGCGCGACAACATCGCGCATTGCCCGACTCGACGAGTTTCAATCAATTGCGCCGTGACCAGTTCTTTCAAATGGTGCGAGATCGTCGCTTGCGTAATCGGAAATTCCGCCACCAACTGTTTGCACGCAACTTCTTGCTCCGCCGCGATTCGTTCCAGAATCGCGAATCGCTGCGGATCCGATAAGGCACGGGTGATCCGCTGCATTTGTGCATCGGTCAGCGGGTTTTCGTTCACACTCATGCCACCAATCTATTAGTTTTAGGTATTCTGCTCAATCGTCATCGCCCACACACTTTTTTCTTGCCCATGTCTACCGATTCAAGCGAAGAAAGTCCTGATTCGGTTTTCATGACTGCGATTGCCGTGGAAATGGGATTGGGGCTGATTGCCGTGGCACTCGGATGGGCGACTAATGTGGACGTTCGTCAGTGGATTCCACGTATGGACCCTGCGAATTGGCTCATCATTTCGACGGGAATTGGCTGGGGAGTTGTCGCCGCCGTTCCAATGCTGCTCGCCATCGCATTGCTGGAACGGATCGATTGGGAACCGATCAAAAGCCTCCAGTCGCTAGACGACTTGCCAGTGGTTTCGGCGCTACTGCGATTATCCGCGGCAGAACTAATCGCCATCTCGATTGCCGCGGGCGTCGGTGAAGAGATGCTTGTTCGCGGCTGGTTGATGGGCTGGATCACGGGCCCTTTCGCGACCTCCACGCCCGTCTCCCTCTTGCTTGGATTGCTGATCAGCTCCATTGCGTTTGGGCTCATGCACCCTATTACTCCCGCTTATGCGGTCATCGCGACGTTGATCGGTATTTATCTTGGCGGCATTTTGATCTGGACAGAAAACTTGATCATTCCGATTGTCGCCCACGCATTTTATGACGCGGTTCACCTGCTGCTTGCGAAACGCGAGCATGCGAAGGGAAAAAAACAAAAAAGTACAGCGCCCTCTGAATCGGAAGGTCGCTGAACGATCTGCCCCGCCCAGAAGCGACTTTTGCTCGCCTAGGCGGCGTTATTGCTCCGCGGTGACCATTCGCTCCTCAAAGTTGACCGCACCTTTTTCTGGCTTGAGGACCCGTCCTGAATGTTGAACGCGAACCTGAGTAAACTCCGCGCCAAGCAAAACGATCATCGCCGTGTAATAAACCCAGACAAGCAAAACGACGAGTGAGCCGGCGGCCGATCCAAGCTCCGCGCCGGGGCTTGAGTACGAGAAGTAGACGCCTAAGACAATCCGTCCAAGGGTAAACAACACCGCTGTCACGAGCGCGCCTATCCAAACGTCACGCCACTGAATATCGACGTCAGGCATGAATTTGAAGATCGCTGCGAAAATCAAGGTAACCACGGCGAACGAGACTGCAAAATTGACGATCGTGGCGATTTGTGACTGAAAGCCAACTCGGTCGCCAACCATTGCGGTGATTGAATCCAAGATCGTATTCAAGACGAATGAAACGACGAGAACAAAGCCAAGGCCAAGGATCATCGCGAGTGACATGAACCGTTTCATCATCACGTCTTGCCAACCGCTGGCGTCCGGCGCCAGCTTGACTCCCCAAACGCGATTGAGCGAATCCTGCAGCGATGCCACCACGCCCGTTGCGCCCACAAGGATGCCGACGAAACTGATTGCCGTCTTCCATCCCAAGCCAGCACTCTGCTCCGCGCTTTTCATGATGCGACCGATCTCTTCTTCCGCTGCTTGGTTTCCAATCATTACGCTGATCTGTTGTTGCACAACTTTGTAAGCGTCCTCTTTGGATTCTCCGGCATCGGTGAACCAGCCAATCGAAAGCGACACGATCGTTACGAGAATGAACAGCAGCGGTGGCAATGAAAAGATCGTGTAGTACGCCAATGCTGCGGCTAATGTCGTGCATCGATCTTCGCTGAATTCTGAAAACGATTTCTTGATTACTTCAAACATGGGAATCAAATTGCTAGACTAATCGATCTCAAACGTTCATCAACGACGGACAAGAGCATGGCTTCCTCGCCCAATTGAAGTCCATTTAATCGCTGCAATTTGCTGATCAGACGGGACCGCTCATCAGCCTGGAAATAGGCGGGGCATCAAATCAGGTCGGAAGTAGCTCCCTTGGTCAGATGCAGTACTGCAAGCAGCGGACCATTTGCACCCGTTCATATTTAACTCGCCTTTCGGGCTCTTCCGCAAAATCTGTGGGTAGATTCAGATTGGATTTCAGTAGCGTTTCAGGGTTGGCACAATCTTGAGGTCTTCGCCCATGCTGAATCCAGGGCGCGGAATTGTTTTAGGCATCCGCTCCTGCGTCCAATGATATTTTGCATCTGAAATTGCCGAG
>Ga0105050_10007922_pt1 | contig 12461 bp, 9 predicted proteins | sample FRY01_FD_78088 | JGI IMG/M metagenome (GOLD analysis project Ga0105050, IMG submission 78088) | Freshwater microbial communities from Lake Fryxell liftoff mats and glacier meltwater in Antarctica - FRY-01 | ecosystem: Environmental > Aquatic > Freshwater > Ice > Glacier meltwater ... | reverse complement strand
TTTGACATCACTATCCTCTAATTCTTCCCAGTCTCTAAAAAGTAATGTATGTAACTCTTTAGAATACACTGGGATTGTATGGCTTGTTGTGTTGAAACAATATAGAATATCTGATGTATTATCTGTGGGTTTAGCCCGTTCATCAGATGAGACAGATTTCCATAGACCATCTGTGCCTAATACTAAATGTGATCCTGATACATTTATTCCATTAATATTAAATAATTTTACATCTTTTCCATCCATATAGATTATAGCAGTAACTTGGCCACAATCATTACTTAATTCATCACCTATTTTAATATTTTTAACAGATACTAGAATTTCTTTATTATTTCTTTTAATACGTATTTTAGTATTTTCTGCGAAACAGAAGCCACTTTTATCACTACTTGCTTGACCCGCTATTTCACCAGACATAACCATTACTAATGCTAACACCGCACCAATAATTGCGCCCAGCACTGCTAAAATCATTGGTATAAATGGGAAAAGAACAAATATGAGAATAATTATAATAACAAGTAATATACCACAAATAATAAGAACAACTTTAATTATAAACTGAATAGTATTAAGCATACCGCGGAATATAGTAATACCTGAATATAGCATTCCCATAACCATGGCATTAGCCCGTCGCATAGCCATCCTTAGATATTGTACAACTCTACTCATTTCAAATACAGATGCGTTAAATCTTCGCATATACTGATCCAAAAATCCAAGTAGTACATTGTATAATTTTTGCGCTATATTACGTATCACATTGACCATATTGGTAGCATCAGCAGCGAGATTAAAATGTTTTCCAAAAAGGGCATTAATCGGTACCATAAAAAACGTAATAAACTTTTCAACATAGGTTTTCATACAAAAATCAAAATTATCTTTGGCAAATCCCCCTTTTGTTCTAGGATCCGAATCGGGTTTAAAAAACATTGATGCTGTAACAACTGGTAACTCGCATCGTCTATTTGCCCAATTATTCATTACAGATGTTCGTTCAAGACTTGCTATTGTAAGACCTAAGGCAAATATTAAACCAAAGGTTATTAACATAAAAGGCCATTTTGACTCCATTCTCCTTTTATCTTCTTAGATTAGTCGTCTGGAAAAAAATCACTAATTATGAATTTAAGAACTAATGCTTTTACTGCTTTCTAAGCATTTAGAGTAATACATTTCTGAGTCCGGAGAGCACAACTCCATATAATCTCTTATTCTTAAGCCATCTTCCAACTCAATTTGTGAATTTGGAATTACCACAAATGATACCATTTCTTGCTCATTATTTACAATTTCATATTTATCGCCAAATCGTTCCCATTTATTATTTGTAGAATTCCAGAATAACGTCGATGATGTAACTCTTATACCATTTGGAAGTATACAAAGCTCCTTCGCCACTCTTCGAATTAAACCTACTACTTCACTACCTGTTACCAATTTATCACCAATTTGTATGTCTTTTGCTAATTTTAATCCAGTTATAGTTTTGATAAGTGTATTTTCAGAAATAGCAGGACAATACTCTGTAAATTTATAATCTTTATCAATTGTTTCTGAATTTATTTTTCCTTCAATAAAATTCATAGTAGCTTTATCTCCATCAGATGTCTCATCATAATCTAAAAAAGTTACATCATCAATTATTATTTTATTATCACTTGTATTTAAACAGTATAACGGTTCATCTAAATCCCAACTACCTATTTTAATAGCATCAGGATGATCACCAGCTTTTATATGACGGTCTAGATATAATATATAATGATTTGTACTTACTATAATGGTGCCTAATTTAACCATTTGCTGCCCTCTAGAGAAGAATCTGAAAGTGGCTGTTACTTTAGAATTAGATGGTTGAATAATATCACCAATTATAATGTCTTTAATTGGGGTAAGACCTTTCCCTAAAATATGTATTGGTGTATCTTTAGGAAAGCAGAATGTATCGAGAAATGAGAATAAGAATGTATTAGTAAATGATGTCATACCTGTTATACCAGACATACCCATATACATAACTGAAAAAAGTATGGCATACATTCGACCAATTAAACTCTTAATATGTATAGCACTCACTCGCAATTTAAAGAAAAAATTGGAAATACGCTCAGTAAATTCTTGAAATATAACATTTATACCACCGCCAAGAGATGCGATTATATTACGTAATGAACTTATAGCATCAAATATCATATGAAGAAGCCCTGTAAAGTGTGAAAATAATGTAGTAATGGATCCTAAAAATGGCATCGAATGAACATTAAATATTTTACCCATACAAAACTCAAAATTTTCTTTCGTATTATGACCAAATAGACTAGCAAATGGCATAATCATTGGGCTACATCGCTCTGTTGCCCAGTTCTTTTTAATGTTTTTAACATCAAAAAGTTTACTTGCGCCAAAAACTGATACAAATATAACTGAAATAAATAATATAACAAAAACAAGGGCATTACTAAATGACCATAATTCATGTTCTGCCATCTTCCTACTGACTTATAACAACCAAGTATGGCCAATATTTACCACTTCTTAGTCCTGTACAATATTTATCTCAATAGTCATTTAAAATGTCTAATAGAGATTAATTACAATTTAAATCTTTTCTTTTAATTCATAATTTTCACGAACCCAGTTTCTATCTTTTACAAAAATACCACTTGCATCGGGAGCAGTTCTTAAAGAAAGCTTCGCAACAGCATCTAACTTTCTATATACCGATAATGCCCCATATCGCTTAATTGCCTTCTTTAAAGCAGATTGTCTCAATGAATCTGAAAGACGGTACTGATAACCATATTTAATTAGTTCACCTTTCCGGAGTTTCCCAATACTATCTTCGCCCTTGCCTGTTGGCCCACGATTTTTGATACAAGCTGGTGGTACTATTACAATATTTGCCTTTGGACGCACTGTATAAACAGTACCTTTACGTCTCACAGTAAATCCAGTTGTTTTAACACTTGGTCTAAATTTACGTGTATATCCACGTCTCATAATATACCCTTTTGGGCATCCATTATTTTTGCGGGTCGCCATTTCTACTAATATTAATCAAAAGATTTACGCTGATCAAATTGATACTCAAGATAATGTTTTCTTATAAAATCTGAATATGGAATTGTATCCGCAGGTGTATTTTTACTAAAAAACACAGATATCCAATCTAAGGTACGAGCAATTGCCTCTCGAGTTTCAGGTGGAAAATTATTTATTTTATTGCCAACTATTTTTTTACCATTTTGGGCATTTACAGACATCACATATACTGAATTTATTTTACTCAAATATTCCTTAAGAACTATATCACTTTGCGCTGCGTCAGTACCTAATTCTGGAGCAAACACAATAGCATCATATAATTTATGTTTTACATCTAAAATATTGTCCATAAATTGTTGATTTATAACTGGCGGAGGAACTTCATTTTGATGAAATTCTTCATCTTCATATTCACTATCAGCACCCTCTTCCCACTTATTTGAATTCATTTTGCTACTATTAAGAAATAACACTATTTAGCAACAAGACCGTACACGAAAAGTAAAGCACCTATAACTAAAATTGTAGATGAGATTTGATTAGATCCTGAGCGAAATGTTTCAAGTGTAACTTGTTTTGTTATTGGTTGTGGTACTGGAGGATCATACTTTGTATTTGCTGTTGATTGGGCCATCAACATGGTTAATTGAGTATTCGTGTCATTCATTTGACGCTTTGTAGGGTTATTACCTCCGGGACCAACAGGAAGTGGTGAAACTTGCCTACTTCGTATTAGACTTGTATCAGCTGGTGCAGCTGAATCTGTCAATCTACTACTCATTCTACCATGTGTGTATAATGATATAAAAAGGTTTTTCTATATCCATTCAGATTGAAGATGTCTAACCCTAATCATCCACCAGCAATTGATCGTCAAAGTATCGCAGAAGCAACCGCAGAAGCTGAAGCAAGAGCCCTTGAATATAACCCAAATATTCGTGCACGTTATATCCGTGAAATGCTGCGCGATATTGCCCGCTGGATGACCGAAGGAATGCCAGAAGATACTATTCGCAATAAAGTTCCTGACTTTATCGAAAGATATCCTGAATTATTCAAAAAAATTATCAATAAGCAAGATTTAGCACCTATTCAAACTATGCTTGCGATGTTAGATATAATGGGAGAAGGTAATATGTCACAACATCAAGCCTCTATCGTTATTGGGAAGAAGTTAGTTGATCGTTTTGTGATACCTCAATTGAATGGTGGCGATGCGAAAAAATAGGTACCCTAAATCTTAAACACCATTCATAACTCGTGCGCTCATTTGTCTTTAAATAAGTTTGAATAATATCATCATCATTTTTGTCAATAATAAAAAACACTTTTTCAAGATATTCAGTTTGTTTATTGAATGAATGTTCTCTTAGTTCTTCTAATATTTTTTTAAATTCATTTGAATATTCAACTGTAAATAATGAAGTAAGCGGTTGATTATTTTCAAGCATACTACACCATAGGCGCAATACATCATAGACACCATCTGAACATCCAGTAAAACCTTTACCAATAAAATACTGTTCAGGATTACACGGGCGGCTCATTGCTGGCTTATATAAAGTCCATTCTGTAAAATGACACGACAGGAAATAAAGTAAATCGACCGTTGATTTATGATAAAAATCAAATAACTTTAGAACAAATACACCACCCTTCTTTAAAACCTCAAACCCAATCTTTGTTGATGCTAGTAATAGCGGAAAAATCATCTCTTCCTGCTTTGAATAATCAAACGAGAAATCAAATCCACCGTCTGCTGTAAATAGATTCATTTTACCACCATATGATGGATGAATACAATAATCAATAAAATACTGCTGATTTTCTAGTTTCATAATATCACCAGTATCATCTTCACCATACAAAATTCGCACATTTCTATTCTTCTGAAGAAACTGCGACGCACGTCGCCATCCTGGTACATTTGTCTGCTTTGACTTCAATGTCATCGCAATACTTGCCTGAATTTTCTTTTTATTTTTAAATGCCTCATCATATAATGCCTCAATAAAACCACCTGGACCCTCACATACATGAGCTCCTCTAATATTATCACTTTTAATTCTACTGTAGAAACTAATTAGATCTAATATCTCTACCATTTTAAAATACGATCTTGACAGAGGTTTCAAAAAACAGATTGACTCAGGAAAATTCTCATACTTTCTTTGTGTATAAACTAATTCACATGGGTTTACAATTTTTTTATAATATTCCCAATTTTTACCATTCGTTAGAGAAGTCTCATAATCATTAATTCGATTTCTATACTCATGTAATGTTGCTTCCTCATCAGAAATAATATGATTATTCTCTTTTGATTCAAGATTAAATATATTTAATATATTTACACTACTGCGCCTAAACAGTTTATAGTTATCCCAAGGCTTAGAGCTATCCCTTGATGTAGCAGGTTCCATACATTATATACTCTCTAAAATCTTTATACTAATTTTTATGACATTTACATAAAAAATAATATATTTGTATTTATTTTGTTATTTATCTATTTATACTATATTTAACCAATTACATCAATTTCAATATCTGGCTCCTCAATCACAGTATTTCCACTTGGCAGAACCATATTCATCTTGAATTGTGTAGACGAGCAAGGATCAGCAAGCTGTAAACCAGATTCTCCTAATCCTGTAATATCGCCTTCATCTTCATCCTCTAGTACTCCAATGTGCTTATCGACATCAACTGATTCCAATAGTTTACCAAGCATCTGGTCATCCATCAGTATCTGAGAGAATGCTGTACCACCACGAATAGGCTGACCCATCATAATATTCGCAGATACCCCTGTTACTGGGTCTACCTCTCCAAAGAGCGCAGCCTTCAATAGAATCTTCTCTGTCTCTTCAAAAGATGCTTTCGCAAGTGTACCAATATCGTTCTTGTTAATACCATAACGATCAATTGACATCAACTTACCGAAGCGTGTCATTACATCACATAGTAAGCATAAGTGGCGGTAGTTTACACCAACTGATTCGAATAGACCATTAATTTCATTATAGAGAATTGATCGTGTCGCTTCAATACCTAGAACCTCATACACATCCCACACATTTGTCGAGTACAGCTTCGTACCATCCACCGCTGGATGATTCATTACTTTGATAAAGTTAGATCCATCTGTATCAAGAATATACTGTTCTACTGGCACATACTTTCCATCCACAATTTCAACTGCTTGGCTATCTTTTCTGAAAGTAACACCCTTAATACCAGGAAGACCACGAATTACAATACTATTAAGTAGTTTGTTTTGGAACTTCTTAAGATTAGTAAAGTCGTCGAGCTGAGAAGCAGTATCCTTATCTTGACGATCCTTGTTGGGTAGACGGATACGCATCACCAACTTATCAGAGTTGTAATCACTGTACACAACATTAATATCATTTGACCACGCATTTTTAATTACTGTTACAACTTCTTGAATAGAGATATTACGATTGAACATTTCTTCACGATTGAGCTCAAGACGGAGCATCCACTTTGACCACGCCTCTTCAATACCTTCATCTGCCATTAGACCCTCTTCAAAGAGCTTATAGAAGTTCATTAGAGCCTTATCTTCATCCACTACAGTCGTATCGTCGTTTTCATCCCAGTAAATTGCCACCTTATCGGTAATACTACGAAGCACTGTTAGCTCAAGGTCTTGTACTACTTCACGGGCCTTATCTTTATTATCACGATATTCAGGCTTCAATGCGATAGTGAGAGATGATGCCTTAGGGTTCTGTGTTACTTTTAGGAGTTCTCTTAGACGAGGTACACCACGAGTTACAGCAGACTTTGATGCTACACCTGCCTGGTGGAAAGTGTTAAGTGTCATCTGAGTAGCTGGCTCACCAATTGACTGTGCTGCCACAATGCCTACCTGTTCTCCTGGTTGTATCCAGGACTTCATATGAGTTACAACAATGAGCTCCATTAGCATCTCGAAAGCATCTTTTGTAAAGCGCTCCTTAACAATCAACTTATGAGGAGCCAAGTGGAAACGGAGGAGAGCTGCCCAGATCTTGTGGTAAGAATGTGTACGATTAATAATTTTCTTAATACCATCAAGTACGTATGCTGGTGTAAGATCGGTCTTCTCTGTGGCTTTTAGAGCGAATCGGGTTTTAGTATTAAGAATAAAACGAGCAAGATTGACTGGTGCGAATACACTACCAGAATCAAGTGATTTACTTTGGAAAACACCCTCTACCATCATACGTTGATCAAAGAGAAGACTATTGACATACTCTATAACAAGTTCACTATCATTGTCACGAATTACACCATCCTTAAGAACAGTTGCCCAATCAACACCAATCATACCAAACTGAGTACGAATCTCTTCTTGTGAAAGCTTACCAATTGGAAGGCTTTGGGTCTCAATCTTAGTAGGATTAATACCGTCTTCACCATAATGGTACTGTACAATGTTATTATTACAATCACGCACTGTACCATCGTGCTGTACTGTTAGATCTTCCATAGACTTGATGAGCTGACGCTGGATATAACCAGTATCAGCCGTCTTAACAGCTGTATCAATTAGACCTTCACGACCAGACATAGCGTGGAAGAAGAACTCTTGAGGAGTTAGACCGCGAATGAATGAAGACTCAATGAAACCACGGGCCTCAGAGGAATCATCATACTTCTTGTAATGAGGTAGAGTACGATCAGTGAAACCATAAGGAACACGTTTACCTTCAATAGCAGTTTGACCGAGACAAGCCATCATCTGGGCTACATTTAGCGGCTCACCTTTAGAACCAGAACGCACCATTGATAATAGACGATTCTCAGATGAGAGTGATGATTGACCTAGAGAACCAGCATCTGAAGTAGCTTGATTGAGAATACCGAATACTTGGTCTTCAAACTCTTGTTGATTGGTCTTACCAGTATTATTATCGAACAAGTCAAGATGTACTTGTAGGATTACTTGTTCTACTTGCTTTTTACGTTCTTGAATTTTTGTATCAATTGCTTTTTTAGTATCTTCATCGGCAATCAAATCTGAGATACCAACACTGAAACCATTGAGCACAAGGAAGTTTTCTACTGTGTTTTGAAGAGCGTCCAATAGATCAACTGTATCTTTAGGGCCGCAATCATTATACGTTACGTGAATAATACCCTTAGATGGCTTCATATAAATATCACCATCTACTACACCTTGCTGGATATCTCCTTGTACGATCTTAACGTAGTTATCAGAATCCTTAGAATCTGTGTCACTGTCGAAGGATTTGTTACCCATCTCAATATTAATTGATGGTAGGAGCGCACCAAGTACTTGTTGACCAGTCCAGCGTTCTTTGCCCTCACTGCCAGCACGCGAGATAGGCATATTACCATCGAAACGCTTATTCCACATCATTAGATTCATAAACTCGCGACGAGTAAATTGAATTCCTGGCTGTGTCAGACGGTAAGAACCTACCAGCGTATCTTGATACACACCAATCATTGGCTTAGCGTGACGAGGTGTAATAATATGATGAGGTACTGCGGCAATCTCTTCCAATTCCACCATAGCTTCATAGCTCTGAGGCAAGTGAGCATTCATTTCATCACCGTCGAAATCAGCATTATATGGACGAGTAACTAGAACGTTCATTCGGAAAGTCTTGTAAGGAAGAACTTTCACACGGTGACCCATCATAGACATCTTGTGAAGAGTAGGCTGACGATTAAAGAGTAGAATATCATTATCGAGCAGATGACGATTTACCACATCGCCATTATACAGAACAATTTCTTTGGTATTAACGTGTTTTAACGAAATCATGCGCCCATCCTTTCTTACAATTGTTTTAGCACCAGGCCATTTATCGGCACCATTTTGTACAAGTTTGTATAGCTTGTCAACGTTGTAAGGTGTAACTGCTTCAGGGCTTGTTAGATTCATTGCGATTTCTAGAGGAACACCAATTTCGGCTACACTCAAGTTAGGATCAGGAGTAATAACTGAACGGGCAGAGAACTCTACGCGCTTACCTTGAATGTTATAACGGATACGACCTTCCTTACCACCAAGACGTTGCTGGATAGATTTGAGAGGACGACCTGAACGCTGAGCGGAGGGAGCTACACCAGGAATCTCATTATCGACTAGTGTAGCTATGTGGTATTGAACTACATTTGTCATTTCATCAATCACATTCTTTGAAGAATTGCCTTCTATTTTTTGTTGGAGTGTTTTATCATTTTTGATGATATCGAAGAGCTTATGGGTTAAGTCATCTTCAGAACGTTGATTGTTATCTTGAACAACTGACGGACGAACTTGAGGAGGGGGAATACGAAGAACTGTACAGATCATCCAGTCTGGGCGGCACCAGTAACGTGATAGACCCATAAAGTCAACGTCTTCATCTGATATACGACGGAATAGACGATGGACATATTCTACTTCTAGTGGTTGTAGCTGTTTGAGTTCTTGGTAATGTGCTACAATACGGGCGATGCCTTCACGTGTAAACTTATCGGGCTGAGGGGCACCACATCCATTCTCACATTCTTGTCCACAACGTTTAATATTTGATGAAAGTGCTAGTACTTCCTTCCAACGAGCTTCTCCCTTACGACGAAGTAGGTCCTTGTGTAGATCTTTATCAATTCGAAGTTTAGAGCAACGAATACAGATACATTTAAGTACATTCATAATCATAGGGAGAAACTGGATATAATATACTGGGCGGGTAAGTCTGTAATGGCCAAAATGGCCGGGGCAGGCATGATTGGTTTGGCCACAAGTGCGGTAAACTTTACCATTATCTAGAACACCCATACGTGGGTCGAATAGGCCACCAATTTTGGGTTCGTTTCCTTCATAAGGAGTCTGGGATGTAATTTCTACCACTGAACTGCGCTCAATCTCATCAGGAGAGAAGATACTGAACTGTACTCCAACGATGGACTCAATGTCCGAAGTATGTTGATTAAAACCTGCTGGCATTCTGTCTTGGATATAGAAACAAGTGTCTAAGTTCTATTCAAATTTATATGTGGCTTTATACTCTTTTTAATTCCAAATCAAATTTCATAATATATTGTTTTAACTAAAAATATATATTATGATTTTTATCACTTTGATTAAGTATATTATTAATGCTTTGGCAAAGTAATAAAACAGATTCAATAGCTTACGTAGGGGGTTATAAGTATAGTAGTTATAACAAATACCACTTAGTCTTCCAGCATTTATTCCCTTCTTTCACTAGAAGTTATGTTTTTTTGTATTACTATCTTTCTACATTAGATAACCCTCTACTTCCATTTTCTGTTAACGCCCTTTAAACTTATAAATAATTTATATAACGCCTATATAATATTCATAATAATACGCTCTTTCCAATTTCGGGAGTTTACATTAAACGCACATGTAACTTCTATCTCTCTGAACTCTGTCACATCTATCTCCCTCTTCTCATCGCGTGATAATACACTTGTTTCTGATAGATATTTATATTTAGTTGAAATTGTTCTATTCCAAAGAGGAATATAAATTTTTACTTTCAAATAACCGTCTTCTAGGTATAATGTATCAAGAATAATCCCTGAAAATGTTGTCTGTTCAGTTGATATTGCGATTAGGAAATCCATATCTCGTCCAAAGTTTTTATTTAGTTTTGCTCTATAATTCATATCATACATTGCTAAAGGAACAATATATTTATCAGATGACCCTCTTAAGAGGAGTTTTATTGCGCGTTGATTAATTAAGTCAGCATATCGACGAATTGGACTGGACGCGTGAGCATATGTATCTGAATTCAGACCATAATGATTAGTTTCTGATTCTTCTGCCAAACAATATTCTGCTCAACTAAATGCTAGTTTTTCTAGATAGGGAATATGGGTTTTGTATTTTTCAAGGCGTTCAAAATCGGGAGCGGAATGCTTTCTCAAAATACCCATTCTAGAATCCTTTAACATTTTACCCGCCTCCTTATTATATAACAGCATACACTGTTCAATCCATTTATGACTATTAGTAACTTCTTCTTTCGCCAAGTAGGATGATATTTCTTGAAGGGGGATCTTGAATGGCGAATCTGACTCTTGAAATTCTTCATATGAATATGATTTATCTGTTTTAAGAACAGATTCAAACCATTCTTTATTTGTAATTTTATTACCATCCCAATTGAATTGTAAAGAGATACCATATGATTCTTTTCCAGGAATTAGAGAACACGTTTCCTCAGAATATTCTTTAGGGAGCATAGATCGTAAAACAGTTCCATTTTTATCATATAAAGTTTGCCCAATAAGTGATGCGAAGATATCAACAGTAGTACCATCTTCTACATATGTGGCAACATCGCTAATTGTAATAGTTATTTTCCACAATCCCCTATCTAATGTTTCAAATGTAATTACATCATCCACATCTTTACATCCTTCGGGATCAATATTAAATGTAAACCCTTTGAGTTTCCTACGTAGAATGTTTTCTTTTGATTCCGCAGGCCAAGACCCTTTAGGGTATTTCCAGGGACAAGATTGCCAAATTAAGGCTTCTGATTCCGCTTTAAAATCCCCTGATACACCCAGTACTTGTTGTAATTGACCACGAGGGAATGTTGAATTTGTTAACCAGTCGTCAAACTTAATTAATCCAATCCGATTTTTTGATACATCTTTTTCAGAACATCCTACAATAAAGTGCGGATAACACTTATTATAAGGAGTAAAGAGGTAAATAGGGATCCCTCTTGATGTAAGGCCATATTTGGATTTATTTGTAAGTTCCAGTGTACCAACAATAAGAGGATGTTCGTCGCGGAGTTCGAGTTTACATTTTTCATTAACCCATGTAATATGATCTCCTGGGAGGCATTTGTTAGCCAGTTTTGCTCCTGTGAATCGATGTAATTCATTTCCTATGTCACTTAGAATAATAAACTTGTTATAATCTTTAGTTTGTAAAATACCTTGGATTCCTGATGGTTTTTCTTGGAATTGTTCTGCTCCAAATACACCTGATAGAAGTTTCTGCGCGTTATTCATTTATTATCTTCGTAGCTTCGTATCTTAATCTACAATGTAAAATGAATTCAAATTTTAAATTGTGTATTACAAGAAAATGAGTTGTGGCAATCGATTTCAGTGTGGCATCAGTCGTTTCCAAAAACATTCTTTTACACCCGACAAGCCCTCAAATCAATCTCTTCATAATGAAAATCAACAAAAACTTAGTGATCTTTTAAAGGCTCGTGAAGAAATGGAGAAAGGAATAACAGAGAATGTTACAACTGCTACTAATGCTACTAATGCTACTAATGCTACTAATGCTACTAATGCTACTAATGCTACTAATGCTACTAATGCTACTAATGCTACGGCTTTTAGTCAACTCTCAGACATAACCCCTCTTGAAA
>Ga0105050_10007920_pt1 | contig 12463 bp, 10 predicted proteins | sample FRY01_FD_78088 | JGI IMG/M metagenome (GOLD analysis project Ga0105050, IMG submission 78088) | Freshwater microbial communities from Lake Fryxell liftoff mats and glacier meltwater in Antarctica - FRY-01 | ecosystem: Environmental > Aquatic > Freshwater > Ice > Glacier meltwater ... | reverse complement strand
GATTAAGGATCGGCGGCTCGGCTCGGCTCGGCGGCGGCTCGGCTCGGCGGCGGCTCGGCGGCGGCTCGGCGGCGGCTCGGCGGCGGTTCGTTATATTCATTATAATGAGCGCATAATCCATCCAGAAGATGATTTTATGCGCTCATATAGTAAATTGTTATATTCATTACATTTCGATGGGTATACGATCCCACAAACGTTAATCTTCTTATAGGCAAAGTGACATCACTCGAAACCTGTTAACAAAAGATTACCCGCCCCCCATGGGGCCGTCTATTATTTTCGCCTGATACGGGCCTTCCCAACTACGCGAAAACTTTTTTCTCAACTGTGAACCCAGCTTGTTCAGTCGGGTTGACGAGTCAAAACTCAACTATTTGTAAGCTAAATGGTGTTGCACCATTTTTTTGTAGTCGTGAACATAAGGGAGCGAGACGACCGAACCTTTAACCTTTTAGCTTTTGGCCAATTTAGCATTTATTTTTTAAGATATAACCCAGGCTGTAGGCTGAGTCACGTATATATATGTTTCAAAAAAACAAAAACGTTCATTTTTCAAAAATTTCCAAAAATATTCCAATCGTATTTCCAAAACATACATAAATTGTCCCAAAATGTACATGTTATGTGGCGACAACTCTCAACCACCCTTTATTGGACATTGTACGAAGTCTCTTCGGAGCTTTTAAATATTTTAATTGCATAATAATATCATAATAAACAAGTTTTGGATTTTTGTCAAACTATATATAGTTTGAACGTCGTTACTAACGAAAAATTTCGGTAAAGACGACAATCAACAACACAAACTATGAATACAACACAAACAGCAGATTTAGATAGACCAGTAGAATCATATTCACAAAAATATCTTCAATATCGTCCCCAGATATTGGCATATAGAAAAAAAAATAAAAAGAAACTTAGAGTGTACATGCGTGAATACATGAGAGTATACAGAAACACAAAGTCTAACTCTGAGGCAATGAAGATTAAAACTTCTATTCGTTACTATCTAAAGAAGCCATCACATAACAGTTATTTGGCATTAAACGCTTTAGGCATCCCGAAGATAGATTGGGCGCACCGGTTGGGGTTCGATACATTAGAAGACTTTTACGAGTACGTTCGACCACTAGAGATGGACCACATCATCAGTGTCGATTATATTGCTAAAAATCATCCACGCCTTCTACCCTACGTTCACCGTTGGTATAATATCGACTTCATTACATCTACTGCTAATAAGATAAAAGGGCGTTATGTAGATGTAGATGCGAAACGGGTCAAACTGATTATACTAAAAATGAAATTGGAGACCTTGGCTGGTGGTAGTGGAATTAAAGTTGCCTATAAGATGGACAAGTTAATCAAACAAATCAACAAACTGACGGGACTAAAATGAGTACAACAATGACCTTAATATCAAACGAAGCAGAATTAAACAAACAACTACAAGTGTATATACTTGAAAACAAGCGATTGAAAATGGAAATTAGTAAACTGAACACTCTTTTTCAAATCAGCGAATTCAAACTATACGCTTTTCAGATAGAGAACGATATATTAAAGGCTGATCGATGTCAATTACCGTCCCTCTAAAGAAGGGACCGATCCTTAATCTAGTTTTTTTAAAAAAAATAGTATTGACTTTACCCGATAGTAATATATATTGATTGATATGATTCGCTCAACAAAAACAACGCTTAAGTTTTCCAACACTGGAAAGCTCACCAAGTTGCACTCATTCATCGATGAGTATCAACGGGCCGTTGGGTTGTGTATCGATGTGCTTTGGGCAATGGAAAAAATTCCGACACTGCTTCCAATTGAAATTACATCAAAAATTGAAACTTGGTTGAGCAAAAGAGCAATCCAATGTGCTGGAAAACAAGCAAGTGGAATTGTTCGTGGAACCAAGAAAAAGCAAACTGCTAGACTTTGGCAAATTAACCAGTTCAAGAAACTCGGATTGATGCAGAAGGCAAAGAAATTGAAGGCAATTTACCACGCAAATTCGATTGCAAAACCAAATGTAAAAGAACTTCCATGTGAATTGGATTCAAGATTTGTACAATTGGATTTGGAGAATGAAACCAGTTTCGATGGGTGGATGACTCTAACTAGTTTGGGCAACAAACTAAAAATTGCCATTCCTATCAAACAGCACAAACACTTCAACGAGATGATTTTGAGAGGTAATATCAAAGGCGGTGTGAGATTGAGCAAGCAAGACGCAACTTTTATGTTCGATATTGAAGAACCAAAAGAAATTGAAACTGGTAAAACTCTGGGCATCGACGTTGGACAGAAAACTACTTTGAGTTGCAGTGACGGTCAGGTCGTAAACGCCGACAAGCATGGGCACACCTATCAAACCATTTGCAACAAGCTTGCCCGCAAAAAGAAAGGCAGCCGAAATTTTGAGCAATCGCATCGGCATAGGTCTGATTACTTGCGCTGGGTGGTGAAGCAGCTGAATCTGACAGGGGTCAGCGTGGTGAACCGAGAAAACATAAAAAATCTTAGAAAATTTTCCAGAACTTCAAGAAAACTTGGACACTGGAATTACGCAGAACTCTTTGAAGTTTTGGACTTGAAACTTGAGGAGCGCGGTGTCCGCGTGAACAGGCTCAGTCCAACCTATACAAGCCAAAGATGTTCTGCTTGTGGTTGGGTGCGCAAGACCAACAGGAGTGGTAAGAAATTCAGGTGTGAAGCCTGCTCACATGAGCAGGATGCTGACTTGAATGCTGCCGCTAATTTGGCCTTGAACCTTCGGCTAATTTTGGCCGAAGAACGACTACTGCATAAAAATAAAGCTGGGTTTTATTGGCATGCAGTGGGTGAGGCGCCTATGGTCCCTCATACTCAAAAAACTAAAAAACAATATTTTTAGTGACTATCATTGGTTTGGCTCATGAATGTTGCGCCAAATCATACTCACACATCGATGATTGTAAGATGCGAATATGGTTCAACGCAAAGCAAGACCTCATTGCTTTTGTCAAAATCTACAAGACGACTATACTTGTGGAGTAGCAGAAGCGAGTCTCCAATAGGAATGAACAGCTCGTCTGTATAGTATATCTTCGATGTGGTAGGCTTTGATACCCATACGCTTAACTGTTTGTGTTCTAGTCATTCCATCCAGCCGGAATCGTTCACCTGTAATAATGTTTTCCAAACTTCTACCAAGAATGCGGTCGCACCACTTTATTGTTATGTCACGACTAAGTGGTTCAGCGTCAGTTGGTGGAATAGGAACACGCCGACCATCTCTAATGATTGTTCTACCTGCCGCCAATGACGGTTCTGCGTTGATGAATGTATCAAGTAAATCCATAATATCTTTCAGACTATAACGATAGAACGCAAATAGTCTAAAATAGTCAGTGTCAACACACTCATTACCATCAACCCTTACCGTATTATCGTCACTCAAACTCAAACAATATTCACCTGTGTGGATATATTTGTGAATGTGTCCCATCTTATCACTTATTTTAATTGATTCGATAAACTCGTGGTTGGGCGCATTATTTCTATCAACTGGAATTGATATGATTGTTTCAAGTTCTTCGGTGATAGTTTTCTTTGGAAAGAGTCTCATAGTAATATATATCTCTCAGAATATCCAAACACCGAAAAGAAGTCAATAATATTCAGTTCTGGGGTGGTTCTGGCAACCCAAGCAACCTGGTTTAAATCGACTTTAACGCCGATAACATAATGAGACACTGGTTCTTACACACATTCACTTTGCGAGCCGTATTTTTATCAATAAAATGCTTCCTAATCTTGAGGGCACAATAAAATTTTACACCGCCAATCATACAAGGTGTTATTACAACAGAAACAGAATATGGTCTGCCACACTTTGTATAATTCACAATTGTTCCTTCCCATGTATCAGTTTTTATCAAAGATTCTTTTATTTCTTTAGCTCTGAGAGTTAAATCACCTTGGAATAATCGTGGGTGACGCCCAACCAATTCCATATTTTTATATCCTGTCATTTTCTCGTGCTCTTTATTTGTAGCAACGATGTGAGGATGAGTGAGGTTATAGGCTGTAATTACAGCCGCATTCTTCAGTTCATTAACAAACTCAAGTGGTGTTTTTTCCATCATTGTATTTCTCCAACGATGCTATCTGTGACTGTAAAGCGATTATCTGTATTTGTAACTGATAAACCATCGTATTTCTATTTTCTAATTCTGTCTCAAGAAATAGAATTCTATCTTTTGCTTTTTGTAATTCTTCACGAGCAACTGATAAGTCTGCTCTAATTTCATTTCTAAATTCTTCGTTTGCTTTTACCAAGGTGGAAAAGTCATCGCGTTTGTTTACACTCTTTCCAGCGAAATAGGTAGCCACACTAGCTATGGCTCCTGCTATGAGTGGTAAAACTGTCGGAAGATATGTTAGAATGTCCATTGTTATAAATAGTCTGTTACATTACAATTGAGCCAGTTATAATAAATGCCGAAACATTATATTCATCAACCGTCAGTTCTACAGGAGAGAACTCTGACATGACTGTTATGGAATCTATATTAGCACTCCCATAATATACACTTGGGTCTATGCCAAAGTGACCAATATCACAATCTTCTGGCAACAACGTTTGTGGTCCGATTAATCCACCACCTTCATACGGTTTTAATATATATGTAAAATATTTCATTTCAGTTCCCTTGGTTCAGTCATTCCCAGTTTAACAAACTCTTCGGTAAAATTATCATCGACAATCTTTGCCATACGCAGCGCATCCAAGTTACCAACACTTATGCGACCGTGTGAGGCAACATCCAGCATGGCTTGTTTTGATAGTCGCTTGTACCAATACTCTTCTTCTGCTTCTTGAATTTGTTGATAAGTGTATTTTTTTGAAGTGGAATAGATTGAATAGAGTGTTCCTGCCTCGCGCATCTGGGAAAGAAGAGAGAAGTTTATTTCTTCAATCTCTAAATTAATGAGTTCAATTTCTAAATTGTCCTCTTCAACCTTCAAACGACGTTTTAGTTTTTCAACTTTGATTTGGTCCCTACGAATGTTATTCAGCTTCACGTGTAATTCTAGTACACATTGAGAAAACTGTCTTTCGTTTGTTGCGTGTTCTCCTACAACGAAGTTCTTCAATGAGAAATTACTTCGTGCCTGAGTTGTTGCTTCTATACTTGCAAGTAGTTCTGTTTTGATTTTTATTAAGTCTAGTGTGTTTTCCATTATCCCATTCCTCCTAAAAAGTAAGCTGACCAAATAGATGCCAATCCTGAGACTGTAGAACATGTCTCGGTTGATAGTACCATCTTCTGTCCATTTGTAGTAGCGCCAGTAGTATAACCGGCAATCATGAAGGCTGTTGTTTCGTTACATGAAAAACCAAAACCGTGTTTCGCTAGTGCTAATGTGCCAGAAGAAGTGCTCGAAACTTCTGTGGCTGTAGGTATTTTGTAAATAGTCGCTGATGCAGCATCAAGGTTATCAGCTCCACGAAAACAAAAATTATTTGTAAAATTACCAACACTACCATTATTATAACTAATGCCAGGCAAAGTAGCACTAGCCACCGAGGCATTTGTGTCGGTAGCAAATAATGTTTTATCAGCGGTAGTTGTTCCATCTGCTGCACCGTAACCACCAAAGAACCACCCAGCATAAGGGCCTGATGTAGCAGTACCAGACCGGCGAGCCAAACTTAAATTGCCAGAAGTTTGTGCTGAATTAGCACCTGTTGAGTAAGTGAATTTAATACAATTTACTCTATTGTCTCCACTAAAATAACCTCCGGAGAAATATCCTATGGTACCATTTCCAGTGGCGAATCCTCCGTTAGTACCAACAGATAGATTAGTTCCTGCGCTCCTAACATCGGTTGCGTATGTAAATTTATCAACTTCTGCTCTGTCACCATTATTACTTCCGCCAATTGCATAACCAACTGTAGTATTACCCATTCCTGCTGGAAATGAACGGCCTATACCAAGAGTGGCTGCTAGTACAGCGGTTACATCAGTGGCATATGTAGATTTTTGAAATTTATTAACGTTTCCAGTACCACCAAATGTTATTGCTTTAGTTCCATTTTCAAACCACGCTGGAATGACGTCTGCTAAAGGCGCATTTGGATATAACCCTTCAAAGGATACACCAAATTTATATCTGTTCGCTGTACCTGTTTTAGTTATAATTCTAAACATATTATACTTCCTCTCATCCGTAGATTATTACATTGAGTTACTTGTAATGAGTAAACAAAAAACGATTTATTTATTTTTTAATAATTCAATTTCAACACTTTGTGCTTCTATTTTAGCCGTCAATTCCTTTACAGCGTTTATTAAGGCAAAAGTTACCGCGTGTGAATCGAAATTATATAACTCTGTTTCTTCTTCATCACTTTCATTTAGTTTAGCAGAATATGTATTAACAGTTTCAGGTAAAACTAACATTGCTTCCTGAGCTATTAAACCAATATTTCCCTTAGTTTGGGGTAAACCTGCTTTACCATTATAATCGAATGTTTTAGGTTCTAATTTTAATATCTCCGCTAAACCATGTGTGTAAGGAGTAATATTTTCTTTTACACGCTCATCTGAAGTAATAGTCCAAGTATTAGTTGAAGGCTTAGCCGCTGAATTGGTGGATAGTTGTAATTGATATGATGGTGCTGTTGTTCCGATGCCTACGTCGCCGTTGTTCAAAACAGTAGATAAAACAGTCGCTCCATCTGTACCACCTATAAATTGATGAGCGATACCTGCCGTAGTTCCTACTCCCGTTGTTGATTTGTAGGTGATTTTAGAGCCAACTGCTGTGCCACCTATTATTAGAGGAGTTGTGATATTTGTTAAGAATGTAGGCGTTGTAATATTCGCCTTCAAAGCTAAATTTGCACCTGCCCAATCATAAACTGCTTTTACCGAAGGATATTTAACATTACTCGCTTGGTCTGTGGTTACTGAAATAGATTTGTTGGTAAGCAATTCCAAACCACTTAAATCTTGGTCGCCAGTGTTTGTACCGCTTGTGTTATTAATATTGGTAGTTTGTGTAGGTGTAAGTCCTACTTTAGCATTATTAGTTGTTATATCATCTGATTGTTGCGATGTAATCCCAACTTTTAAAGTATTAACTAAAATATCACTAGCCTGTGTAGGTGTAATCCCAACTTTTAAAGTATTGACGGCTATTTCATCTGCTTGTGTTGATGTTAAACTACCACTGAGGTTGTTTAAGCGACTGTCGAATGATGCAGATTCAAGTGAGGACGTTGTTATTTCAGAATTTAGTTCTGCTTCAACCCGAGTTATGGAGTTGGTATTAACAACAATATCAGAAGCGGCTGACGAACTGTTAGCTGAAACTGATGATGATAATGCGTTATGTAATGTTACTGCGTTTGTAGCGTATGATGCAGAAATAGCATTTACAGCATTGGTAGCCCAAGAAGCTGTTACTGCGTACGAAGAGGTTACTGCATTTTCTGCCCAACTTGAGGTAGCAACGTAACTTGCACCATCAACGTGTAAATTTGATTTAACTAATATGTCACCATTTGGAAGTTGTTGTAGAGCATCTGAACCAGTTAAAGCATAACGGTCTGTCCACATGGCAATGTATGAACCACTACCATAACCTGTTACCACTTGTGTAAATGGAAGCGTGGCACCTACAATAACATCAAAATCTACATCGCTTTCGTAGACTAATAGAATTGGATCATAATCGTCTGTTTCACTACCATTGACAGCGGTAATTTCATTCTGATAACCGTGTAGCAGAGTAATGAGATTCTCAGTCAATCCTTGCGACTCCGCCATTGTCTTTGCTCTAATACCATATGTGTATGTTTCTTTTCTATACGAAGGACCACTCATGGTCATTGTACCAATGCCACCACGACGCGAATACACGATAAAGGGATAAGTTGAATCCTGTGGGGAAGTAACCGGGTAGACAGGAATCTGCAACGAGTTTTGTACTAACTGCCTGAGATTATATTCCGTTGAAGATGACATATGTTATAACTATAAGTATTAAGAGCCAGAAGGTTTATTGTGGTTATCTTCTTTTGGCATCTGTTGATATAAATTGGATATCAGATGTATATACACCAAGTTTTTCGTCATAATAATCAGCCTCCGACCCATCAACAACAGTGACCAATCCATTGTACCCATGTAATATAGCAATTACTTGGGCTCGATAGAATTGAGCCTGTTTCATTGTCTTGCTTCTGATTCCAAAGTTATAGCGTTCTCTTCTCTGTGATGGTCCACTCATGGTCATTGAGCCAATGCCAGTGGTTCTCTTATACACTATGAATGGGTATGTTACATCTTGTGGTGATGTAAGTGGATATACAGGTATTTCTAAATCTCTTCTTAGCAGACCTGTAACCTGTAATATCATTGGCCCTGTTAATGTTACCGTTGGAGACGTGGATGAGAACAGGTCCCACAACACAACCGATTCAATCATCTTGGTTAAGGTTGTATCAACTACAGAAGTTAGAGATAGATTCACTCCGGTAGGGTCAAGTCGTTTGGTAGAACGAATGTCAGATACAGAGTTTAAATCAATTATAGTTCCATCACTTAATGGTAAGCGTAGATATAAGTCACCAACAACTGTGAAAGTAATATCCGATGAACCTGTAATATAAGAAAGTCTAAGGTCTGAGGTTTCCGCTGAGTTTGTGAACGTTATATTACTTGTTCCGACAACAAGTTTATTTGAAATAAAATCAGCAGTGTCGGTGAATGTTATTGTTTCACTCGATTCATTCAACTTCTTGGACGTTATATTTGAACTGTCGGTCAGAGTAAGTCCACTGGAACCAGCAACACTCTTATTACTTGTTATATCAACAACAGGAGTGAACGACATTGTTACTGCATTTGCTGCAATTCCAATAGCAAACTTGGTATCAACGATTGAAGTGAATGTTATATCACTTGTTCCAACAAGATTCCAAAATAGATTGAGTTCAACTGCACTTGAAAGAACCAAATCAGATGAACCGCTCAATGAACCCGACAATTGTGTTTCAGCGGTTGGGGTTAGAGTGACATCAATATTTGAATTGATTCGTTTCGTTGATAATAGACTTGCTGTTGCTGTAGCATCAAAAATACTATTTCCACCAACTGATGTACGCTTCTTTGGATACGCGGTAGACGAAAACACAATGCTTTCTACACCGCTCAAGTCCTTCTTAACTGTTATATCAGATGTGGAAGACAGAATGAATGACCCAAACGCTTCCAGAGCCTCGTTTGACTGCGCATCCGCTGACGTGGTGAACGATAGAGTGGATGTTCCGACTACATCTTTCTTTGAGGTACATTCTACAGTAGATGAGAGAACCAAATTAGATGAACCAACGATTGGTTTATTTGAAATGGTGTCAGCAACTGAAGTTACATTCAGTGATGAATTTCCAAGTAATTCACTTGATTTTGATAGTTCAGTTATCGAAGATAGAGTGACTGTTTCAGCCGCTGATAGAGTCTTAAATGAATCTATTGATGTGGTTGATGTGAACGATAGAGTGGATGTTCCGACTACATCTTTCTTTGAGGTATATTCTACAGTAGATGAGAGAACCAAATTAGATGAACCAACAATTGGTTTATTTAAAATGGTGTCAGCAACTGAAGTTACATTCAGTGATGAATTTCCAAGTAATTCACTTGATTTTGATATATCGGTTATCGAAGATATGGTGAGTGTTTCAGCCGCTGATAGAGTCTTAAATGAATCTATTGATGTGGTTGATGTGAACGCAATTGTTTCATTTGGAATTGTGCTAATTGTTAACCCATACAACGAACTTGTATATACGCTAATGTTGCCACTTTCGATGAATTTAGCTATACCAACACCAAAATTATTATGTGTTACATTCGTGCTATATGCGGTCCCCAAAACAACATCGTTGAATGAGACTTTTATTTTGTTTGCTAAAACACTTGTAGAAATCTTATTACTTCCACTTTTTGTTATCTGCCAACTATCCAATACAGTTTGTGAGGAACCTGTCGTGTCTGATACTGATATACAATTACCATTATATAACACAGATGTATAATACCCATCGGTGTAGTCTAAAGCAAAACCAATTCCTCTTCCAGGTTCAGCTAACTGGTCTCTCTTAGTTACTAATTTACCTTTTCCGGATAGACCAGTTCCGACAGCAACATATTGATAATTTGAACTGTTATATCCGAGTGCCAACAATGTTATACTAATTACTGGTGGAGTAATTGGTTGTGGCAACCAAGATTGTCCGTGGTCGTAAGAGTAATATGTTGAGCTGGCTGCAGCGTGGTCGTCTGCTAGAGCAACAAAGTGGCCGCCCTTTATATGTTTAATTGACCGTATATCGCTATTCGCGTCGGTATTTGTTGTTTGTGTTTCGTAGTCAACTCCATAGGCCCATGTGATACCATCTGTTGAATATGCTAATAACCCATCTTCTCTACCACCAACAAAATATCCGTCGCCGAATGTAACAGTAGAAATTGGTCCCACGGCGTGTCCATATGGTTGAGTCCAAGTGATACCATCGGTTGAAGTTATAACAACTCCGCCAGCGCCAACTGCCAAAAACTTACCATTACCATACGTTACATCGGTCCACTGAATACTAGAGGTTCCAATTGATGCTGTAACCCATGTTTGTCCCGTAATAGCGATGCTTCCACTTGGACAATACGCTACTTTATTACTATCCCCAACCGATACAAATTTATCGTTAGCAAATGTAACAGCTCTGTTCGCCATCGTGTTGGCCGAACCGGTTGTCCACGAAGTACCATTGGTTGAGTATGATGTTTGGCCAGTATCATTTACAGCAATTATAACACTATCATTATAAGCCAAACCTACACCACTTGTAACACCCATCGCGGCGGATGCCGTATAAAATATTCCATCAGTTGAACTAAGCGACGACGTACTGTTACCCACGACTATCCACTTACCCAATCTATCAACGTAAACAATATCATACCATGTCGCATTGGTTGGACCAACTGCTGCCCAACTCTCTGTGACGGGGTAGTTGTTATCTACATTTGCTTCTACCAATATACTGTCACCAAGCAGACTTGAAGTTAAATAACTTACACCAAAACCAATTGTAGTAGCTTCATTTGAACCACTTCCATTAACAAATGTAAAAGCGCTTCCAACCTCATTATTTAGAGGTGGTAGAAGACTGCTACCATAAGAAGCAGCATTCATATTGCCACTATTACCACTCACTATTACAGTTTTCTTACCATATGCTACACTAATTACATCACCTGAAAATGTGGGTATTCTCGCCGTCCACGTTATACCATCAGATGAATCAATTACACTGCGGTTTTGTGCTACCGCGTAGAATGTTTTTGTTTCATCTGAGAATACTATCTTGTTAAAGTTTGTTGAACCTACTGGGGATGTACGTGTGATCCAAGTACCATCATCCCCAGTGGCTGATGTTACTATTCTGCCAAAGTTTCCAACTCCTACCCAGACACCATTACCATAGGCGATATACTTAAAGCGCGCGACATTTCCGTTGGCGAAGATCCAAGTGATGCCGTCGGTGGAACTATAGCTGAATGAGGATCCTCCACTAAAGATTCCAGTTACAATAAATTTACCTTGAGCAAATTCAATACCTGTGTAAGTATTACCAACATACGTAGGACTTAATACAGCGCTCCAAGTGCTGCCACTGTCCGATGAACGCCAGAATTTATCATCACCACCAGCGACTATAATACCATTACCATATGCTACCGAATAGAATGAGCCAGTTGTTGTTCCAGCAGTCCAATTAATGCCATCCACAGAAGTTGAATTCGTTCCATCAGTACTAACAACCATAAACAAATCATTCACCGATTCTACCGCGGAGGCGTTAGCAAAACTTGAACTGCTGGTTAACCAACTTAAACCGTCAACACTATTACGGATTGTTCCATCACTTCCAACTGCAACAAAATTATTACTTGCTGAATTGAATGCAAGTAGGTTTGCTCCTGTACCAAGACTACTTTGAACTTCAAATGGTTGACCTGTGAATGGTAAACCAAAAAGCGTATCATATATTGTGCTAACTTCATTTAATTGATAAGTTGCTACATCAGCATTAAATGTAGCCCAATTATCAAATATTACATAACCTGTTCCCTGTGTTCCGCCATAACTATAATGTGCGTGAACACCTGTCACCTGTCCAGCGGTCAGTGTTCGTGAGCCAGTTGTAAGACCGAGCAAACTACCACTGAAGTATGCTCTTAGATTATTACCAACCACTTCTAAACCAACGAGATTTTCAGAATAAGTTGATGCACTATATTCTGCTAGTATTGTTCTGACACCACCTGCCAATTCAACTACAGAAACTCTCTCACCATCATAAACCGCAGTGTAATTATCATGGCTGGATGTATTG
>Ga0105050_10007918_pt1 | contig 12468 bp, 10 predicted proteins | sample FRY01_FD_78088 | JGI IMG/M metagenome (GOLD analysis project Ga0105050, IMG submission 78088) | Freshwater microbial communities from Lake Fryxell liftoff mats and glacier meltwater in Antarctica - FRY-01 | ecosystem: Environmental > Aquatic > Freshwater > Ice > Glacier meltwater ... | reverse complement strand
GGGAAGCGATGTTCAAATAAAATTGCATATTCATAATCCCACTGGTATTCAAATGAGATGGTTTAAGGAAAAACCTAATGGTAAAAGAGATGATTTATCAACAAAAACCATTAGCACAAATTTCAATGACTTAACTGAATATTTATTTGGTAAAAAATATTCTTCTGTTAATACATTTGAAAAAATGTGGAAAGAATTTAATAGTTCATCGTTTAAGTTTTCAAGTCAAAGAACTAAAATAATCAAAGCCTTTGAAGATGATATGAATAAAGCAGGATTACCATTACCTAAGGAAATAAAATAATGTTAGATGGCAGTAATCCAAGAAATATATTCTTTTCTGAAAAAGAAAAAGATTTCATAATTTCAATTAACAAGGAATTGTTAGGTGATGTTATGCAACAACAAATAATATATTATGCTATTGATATTAAAAATACTAAAGCTAATCTTTATGGTGAAAGTGATTCTAAAATATTCAAGAGACCAGTTAAATTCTGGGCTCGTATCGAATATGTTAGCCCTGAAACAAATTATATTACGACTGAAGCTGAAAGAGAATACAGTATAAATGTTATGATGTTGTGGAAATATTTTGAAGAAGCTAAAGTTGAACCAAGGGAAGGTGATTTTATACAATACAATGAAGTTCTATTTGAAATTTATAGTATTAAAGGACCTGCGCATATAGCTGGTCAAAGAAGAGAAGCATTCGATACTATTCTAACATGCAAAGCAACCGCTCGAATTCACGTTGCTGATATTCGTATAACTGACGAGGTATAATCGTGCCTACAAATATTGATGATACAAAAAGAAGAACTGAACCAAGTTTATTTGACAGACCTGATAGTCAATTATTTCAAGATTTTTCAATTTTAGATGCTGACGAAGCTATAATTAAATGGTTTAAGGAATTAGACTTATACATTATTAAAAGCAACGGCGAAAAAATCGAAGTTCCAGTCGAATATGTTTCAGGTGAAAGATGGAAAAAAGCAGAAATTGAAAAAGGATTGCTCGATTCAAAAAAGAATCTTATCTTACCTTTAATCATTATTACTCGACGTAATTTAGTTCCAAATATTCAAAGGCGAGTTCAGAAGCACGATTCAACAAGAAGAATAGTTCTTAATAAACCACTATCACAAATGTCTCGTGATTTTATGCGTAAGTTTGATAATCCATCGACAAAAGTAAATGTTAATACTACAGTTTATAGAGTTATTAAAATACCTTTGCCCACTTACTTTGACCTTCAATACGATGTTAAACTAATGACTAACTTTATATCTCATTCAAATCAACTTATAGAAGGAATTTATCCAGACAATATTTATGTTTGGATTGCTTCTGATAAAGGATACGGTTTTCATGCTACTTTAAGTGAGCCAACAACAGACGAAATTGGTGACATGAAAGAAGAAGAAAGATTAATTGTAAATACATTGACCATAACAGCGCAATCATTTATAATTAGAAAAGATACCTCAAACAGCAAAGATGATGATTATTATATAATTGAAACTCCTACAAGAGTTGAAATTGAAGAAAAAATTAAAAAAGATTATTATCCACCTTTAGGAACTACACCACAAAAGACTTTACCACAATAAGTCATTTTGCTCAAAAATGATTATATTTAAGTATGTATATTACTAAGTATTTAATCAATTAACTATAAATTTGGAGAACTGCACATGGCGCAGACATTAGGTAGTCCGGGTGTATATACCAAAGAAACAGACCAAACTTTCGTACAGCCAGCTGTATCAGAAGCAGGTCCTCTTGTAATCGGTGAAACAGAAAAAGGTCCAGCATTTGTACCGACTGAAGTTTCGTCATTTACAGAATTCGAAAAAAAATTCGGTATACACACCGATGATAACTTTGTCCCATATTATGCGTCAAGCACACTTCGTCACAGTGATAAACTAACTATCGTTAGAACACTTGGCCTTGGCTATGGCGCAAATGGTGCATTATTAATTCAATCGGCTTCTTATGGTGCGAATGGTAGCGAATTAATAATTGGTGTTATTCGACCAACAGCTAACGGAGCAGCAGCTGGTGATTGGAAAGCATATATTTTTCAAGGTTCATCAGGTTCTAATTGCCATTTATCAATGAGTGGTAATGGAACTGCTGCACTTTATTCAAGCATGTCTCTTGGCAAAGATGATAATAATTATATTGGCAATATTATTGGTTTTAATCCGCGTGGAACAACGCTCGGATATATTGATAAAATTTTTAATTACGCATATACTACCGGCACAATAGCACTCGAGTCGTCCGCCGATACTGCTTTTCCAATATCTATGGCGATAACTGAAGGTGATAATTTTACATATGAATACTCAGATGCTGAAACACCAGCAATTCAAAGTCAGTATTATGGTGATACTAAGTATAACCTATTTAAGGTTCATACACGTTCACACGGTAATAATGCAAATGCTGAAATAAAGATTGAAATTAAAGATATTCGTCCTTCAGTAGCACCATCAGTAAATCCATATGGTACATTTACTATTATAATACGCGACTTCGGCGATTCAAATAAAAGACCAATTGTTTTTGATGCATACCCTAACTTAACATTAGACCCAGATTCACCAAATTACATTGCACGTCGTCTTGGTAATCGTCGCCCATCATATAATGTAGCTCAAAGGAAACTTGATTGGATTGGTGAATTTACTAATAAATCAGACTTTATTTGGGTCGAAATGTATGACCAAGCTGGAATTCCGGGCACAGCAGTTCCTTGGGGATTTGCTGCATATTCTGTTTGGCCATCAAATTCAGCAGCTATGCCATTTAGTACTGGTTATAGTATTAATGCACAATATTCTGTTAAAGGTGTTCCGGGAATTGATTATGACCAATATGGTATAGAAAATTTATTCGTAGCAAACCCAGAAAATAAAGCTGGTTCTACTTCACAATCTGCATTTACTCTTGCAAGCGCTTCAGCAATAGCTGCGCAAAATCCAGGAACTCCATATGATAGTTCAGTTATTGACTTAACATCAAATACACCAGTTGCTCTTCGTAAATTTGTTGTTGCTCCTGCTGGTGGTTTTGATGGACTTAAACCTACTGGCCGTTCTTATGGATATGGAAATGATGGTAAAATGGATTGTACTTCAGGAAATTCATCTGGAACTCTCGCATTTAAGCGTGGTCTTGATGTTATAGCTAATTCTGAAGAATATGATTTTGATATTATGTCAATCGCAGGATTGAATTACAGTGACCATGCAGCAGTCTTCAATTATGCTGAAAATATTCTTGAAGACCGTGGCAATGATGCTATGTTGATATTTGACCCATATCCAAGTGGAACTTATTCAACTGAAACAATCACGGATGCTATTTCTGGTATTGATAATAGCTATATGGCAACTTATTGGCCATGGATTTATGTCAGTAATCCACAAAGAAACAAGCACGTTTTGAAACCACCAACGACAGAAGTAATGGGTGCAATTAAATTCAGTGATGCTGTAAGCCATCCGTGGTTTGCTCCCGCTGGTTTGAATCGAGCATCTCTAACTCGAGTTCGTGAAGCTGAAATTCGTTTATCATCTGCCGACCGTAAATCACTTTATGATGGTCGTGTAAATCCATTAGCTACTTTCAAAGATGAAGGTGTTGTTGTATGGGGTCAAAAGAATCTTCAGGTTGCTGAATCACTTCTTGACCGTATCAATGTTCGTCGTCTTTTGATTACTGCTAAGAAACTTATTGTATTTGTTGCTCGTTACCGTCTATTCGACCCAAATGATGCTACAAATCGGAACACGCTTCTCGATGAAATTAATCCAATTCTCGATGAAATACGTCAGAATCGTGGTTTGCATGACTTCAAAGTTATATTAGATGAAAGTAATAATACACCTGATGTTGTTGACCGTAATATTATGTATGGACAAATATTCTTGGCACCGATAGCAGCAACAGAATATGTTGTGCTTGACTTCAATATTTCGAAATCAGGAGTCAATTTTTCTGACATTTAATAAATAATAATTTACAAATAAATACTCACTCTTAAAATTAAACAACTCACTTTGAGGAAATAAAAATGCCTGAAATTCTTGACGTAAATTCGCTTTTGGCGAACCAATATGAGCCAAAAAGGCAATATCGTTGGATTATCGAAATCAATGGTATTGATGCTTTTACAGCTCGTACCGCAAGCCGACCAAAAGGAAGTTTTGGTGAAACTGTGATTGATTTTATCAATGCAAAGTGGTTCCTTGCTGGAAAATATACACCAGACCCAATTGATATTACATTCAATGACCCGATTGCTCCATCAGCTGCTCAAAAAGTTCGTGATTGGATTAATTTGTGTTATGAAGCTGAAACTGGACGTGCTGGATATGCTTCATTCTACAAAAAAGACATCAAGCTTAAGTTACTTGACGGTCCCGGCGCTGTCGTAGAACAATGGACTATGAAAGGTGCTTGGCTTCAAAACATTGACTTTGGTCCGCTTGATTATTCTGTAGAAGACCCAGTACAAATTAATTGTACAATGAGATATGACCGTAGCTTCTTAGAATTTTAATTTTTTATTAACATTAACAACATCAATTAAAAGGAATCAATCATGGGAATTACTCTTGATAAATATTTCAAAGAAAGTGCTGGTATAACTGATAATGACCTTAAAGCTCCATCATTAACATCTAATAACACAGAAGCATATAAAATATATGAAAATTCTATATCTCAAATTTCACAAAGTATAAGACAACATGCAGAAATGGTATCTGAATCAATAGCTGAAACAAATTTATTCAGAACTGCTTCGTTAACTTTCAACATTGTAATACCAAGTGGTGCTATGTTTGTGCATTCACCCTTCCCGCTACGATATAACAGCATGGCGCAAATACACATTGATGGTATATCACTGATGAGTTCGGGTGCCGATGCATCACGATTAGATTTGACAATGGGTTATGCATCCGGAAATCCAGCATATGGTGTAACTTCACAATCGCTAATTTCACAAAGTTCCGGTCCTGGCTATGTTGGACTTTATGGCCCAAACAGTTGGAGTTTGTATTTACAAGATGCTGACCTTCAGAATGAATGGATTACTTCGGGAAACTGGATTCTTGCTACGCCGACAAATATTGTAGGAAGTATAAGTTATCTTAGTGTTACTATTGACTATACAGCTTATCTACGCACTTCTTAATACTAACCCAATATTTTTTAATTCAAGACCATTCATCTTTATTTTGGTGAATGGTCTTTTTTAATGGATTTTTTTTATACATTTGTACTTATTAGTAGTGGTGTATATAAACCAAAAGTAAAATGAAAAGAAAAGAGGAAAAAGATTATGAGTGAACCAATAACTCCAAATCCACAAACAAAAGTAAATCCGCATGCCGAAACTATAAAGCTTCCTTCATTAGGTAAGCTTTATCCAAAAAGTCATCCGTTATTTGGACGCGAATCCATACAAATTAAACCAATGACAACGTATGAAGAAGATATTCTTACTTCAAAAAATTTGGTTAAACGCGGAGAAGTAGTAAAAACGCTTATTCAAAGTTGTATGTTAGACAAAGGCATCAATCCTGATGACATGTATATTTTTGATAGAAATACTATCTTAATTGCTATTAGGTCAATTAGTTATGGCGCTGATTATGGTGTAAAAGTAAAATGTTCTAATTGCGATACGAAGTTCAATTATATATTTGACCTTTCAAAGCTTCCAATAACTTACTTAGAAGATATACCAGAACCAAGTGAACAACACGCAGTTTTCAAGTATACTTTACCAAAGTCAAAAGAAGAAATTCACTTTAGATTTTTAACAGCGCAAGATGAACGTGAAATGTTAGAACAAAGTCAAGCTTCAAACAAATTACAAATTGGTTCTGGAATTACAAATCAAATTAGCATGCGATGGATTAAATCTATTGTAAATTTTGATGGTACTAAAGAAAAATCTGAAATTGCTTCAAAAGTTCGTAATATGCTTGCAATCGATTCGCGAGCTTTAAGCAAATATGTTGAAAGTATTTCACCAACAATTGCTATGTCAGTACAAGCTATTTGCCCAAATCCAGATTGCGGTGAAGAATTTGAGCTGCCGATGCCAATAGAAAAAGAATTTTTTTGGCCTGACGCCTAATGACAAGGCGGCTATTCTTGAATCAGTTTTTATTTGCGTGTACCACTTGAAGATGTCATATCAAGAGGCCTATGAGCTACCCCTACCAATTCGTAAATGGTTGATTACTCGCTTCGAAAAACAAAAAGAAGATGAGTTTGAACAAACAAAAAAGGATAAAAATAAACATGCCAAGCATTAAAGATATAGCCTATGGTATTATGTTAAATAAAATTGCTTCCGACCCAAAAAGGCAAGCAGATTTAGACCAATTACGAAAAGATGCAGAGGAAGCTAAGAAACATGCAATAGCTGCCGAAAAAAATTATCGGAAACCAATTTCCGGTAGTGAAAAATTTGGTGGTATTACAACAAAAATGATTTTACAATTTGTCCTTGATAAAGATTCATTAACGGCTGATGAATTAGAACGTATAAGTAAATTCTTAAAAAGTAAGAAGAAATAAATGGCTGAATTCGATATTGGTAATATTCTTGACAAACTTGTTAGAGATGAACAAGGTTCATTCACCAAAGATGTCAGCGAAAAATTATTTGAGCGCTTAACGACACTTGCTTCAAGTGGACCGGGTGCTTCCGCATACTCAAAAAATGCTGGAATGTTTAATGAAGCTATCCGTATGATGAGTGAAGGACTAATTATGTCTTCAAATGAACTCAATAAAGCAATTGATGAATATTCTAAAACAACAGGTATTTTTGGATTAATCTCAGATAATATAGGACAGTTTCAAGATGTTATTGCAAATATTGTTGATAATCTTGGTTTTCAAGGTGAACAAGCAGAAGAAATTAAACAATCATTTAACAAAGTTGGAGAAAGTGCTTCTGAGCTTGCCAGTACTCTTGAGCGTGTCAATGCGATGGCGACAGAAACAGTTAATGATATGTTTCAACCCTTAGAAGGAATGTTATCAAAAATACCTATTATTGGAAAACTTAGTGATAAATTATTAGAACCTATCAAAGGTAAATTTACTGATACATTTAGAGAAAAAATATTTTCACCTCTTGAAAGTCAAGCTGGAGCAGTTGGACAAAAAGCAGCTATGCTTTTAACTAACCCATGGGTGCTTGCTGCAGCTGCTTTAGTAGCTGCTACTATTGGTGCATTTATTTTTATCGGTCTTAAATTTACTAAAACTGCTGCTGAAATATCAAAAGAACTTGGTATTACTTTTTCTCATGCTGGTGAAATATCAGAACGAATTGTTGCAACAAGTTTTAGTACACAGCGATTCGGTATTGAACTTGAAGAAATACAACAAACAGCCATTGGGCTTATTGATGAACTAAATCAAATGGATATACCAGCAGATACACTTCGCAATATTGTTATGATGGGTCGAGCTCTCGGATTAAGTGCAGAAGAAAACGTAGCTCTTCAATCAACATTGACAAATGCACTTGGTATTCAATTTGATGACCTTCAAGGACAGCGTGATATTTACAATGCAATAGTTATGGAATCTGGTAAACTTAATATGTCAACGGCAGATATAGCTAAGGGTATCGCAGCATCCAAAAAAGGTGCTTCAATTTTATTATCTGTTACAAGAGAACAACGTCAAGAATTTGTTCATCAAGTTGCTGCTGCAGAAAAGCTCGGCAAAAGTTTTGATGAAATGATTGATACGTTTGCTATTTTCGAAGACCCTATTGAAGCATTTTCAAAATTAACACAACTCGCTCAAGTCAGTGGTATTAATATCGACGTTGCTCGCCAAGCTCATCTTAGATGGGCTGGTGACTTCGCTACAGCTAATGAAGAAGTTATTAGTGCATTGGCAAGTGAACTTAATATGATTGATGACCAAGTACAGCGTACTCTTGTTTTGAAAGCTGCTTCGGAGGCGCTCGGTGTTAGTCGAGAAGAAATAGTCAATCTCATTGAAAGGCAAGCAAAAGCTGATATTCAAGCTTCTCAACGTGCTGCAGGTATATTGTCGTTTCAAGAACAAATTAATTCAGCGTTATCAGAAACTATGGGTCTTGAAGATAGGCGAGGACCTTTCGCTCAAATGTGGTCTGATATTAAAGAATCTTTAATGCCTGCTATCAAAGAATTACAACCGATGACTATAAAATTTATTGAGATGTTTGGCCGGTCATGGAAACTCGTTCTACCAGTATTTCGATTAATTGGTACCATTTTAAGTTGGATTGCTAAAATAATTAATTTTATATTAACACCAATAGTATTTATGATTGATAAAGTTCAAAATGCTGCAGGTTTTATTCAAAAAATTTTAGGAATTAGTCCTTCAATGGAATCCAATATTAAGAAAGGAATCAATCCTTTAGTTGAAACAGACTATGCGAGTGGTAATACAGAAAGTTCAAAAATAACAGAAAATACTGTAGGACGTTCAAAAGCTGAACGCCAATATCTTGTTGATGATTTGGGTGAAGCAATTAAAAATGTTGAAAAAGAAAGAAAAGGGTCTACTACTACAGTTAACGAAAATATACAAGTTGACTTTATACTTGACGGTAAGAAGATGGATAGACAACAAATTAAGCGAATCAAAAATTACTAATGGCTATAGATAAAACACTCGAAACTACTGATAATTTGATTGGACAGGCATTTCCTGATACACTCCAAAGAATCAATAGATATTCGCCTAAAAATCCATACGGACATCCACCATTTTTGAATGCATATTACAATTCATTGCGTCAAACTGCTGAATTTTTAGTTACTGGGCAAGGTATACGCTTTGTGATTAAGCAAACTGTTTTACATGCTTTGAATAATCGTAATGCTCTTTTTTGGAATCCAGCATCATTAGCATCAAGTATGGTTTTACACATACCACATTCATTGGATGTTCTTTTTGGTCGTACATTTACCGATACTCTTGCAAGAAATCCCGGTGATGCAAAACCGGTTGCTTCAATGTTTTCTGGTGGTAGATGGGGCAATGTTGAACAAATACTTGGACCTGCAGGAGCAGTATCACCGCGAATTCAAGGTGGACAAAGAAGAAATCCTGTTGAAGGTATAATTGGAGCAGCTCTTGGTATGACTGATAGTCCATCACAACCAAGAATTGCTGTTGATAAAGCTTCAGAACAACTAAATGTCAATACAAAAGATGAGCGCTATCCAGCATATTCAAAAAATTATCTTATTGCCATCAACAGAGATAAAGTTGTTCTCGGAGACCGAGCTTTCTATGGTGAAAATCCAAGTGCACAAAATGTTTGCAAACGTAAAATAGTTAGAAGACGTAAAATTCAAAAGCTTGCTGAACAAGAAGACAATAATAGAAATATTATTGAAATTCATTCTCGACTGCGTCATGCCGACCCCATTAGAGTAAAAGGTCCATATACTGTTGAACCTAATGCTGAAAATCAAGAAGAAATAAACATTGAATCACAACAATTAGTTAATTTTTTCTTAACGACTATTGAACCCGGTGATAATAGTGTTTATTCACGATGCGATTTTCGTGCATATATTAAAGAACTTAGTGAATCAATAAATCCGTCTTGGAATGAAATTGAAGCTTATGGACGTTCTGAAAAACCGAGTACATATTCAAATACTGCTCGTTCCGTTGGATTATCTTTTATGATGGTAGCAGAACATCCAGATGAATTATTACCAATGTATCAGCGTCTTAATTGGTTGGTACAACGTTGTTATCCGGGTTATTCTGTATTTGAACAAGGTATGTTTATGAATCGTCCTCCGTTATTTAGAATAACTATAGGCAATTTGTATCGTAGTGTTGTTGCTCGATTTGATAGTTTATCATTTAATTTTCTTGAAAATGAATTATGGGAAGTTGAAAAAGGGAAAGCAGTACCAAGAGTTATTACTATCAATGCACCATTTACTATTCTTCACACTGAAGTACCCAACCGCGATACTAATTTCTATGCTGGTATGATTTCGAGTATGGAGGTATCATAATGGGATTACGCGAAAACAAATTACTTGTAATTAAAGATAACAACAAAATTGAAAGACTTGAGTCTCCTGACAAAATCAAATTTAATAAATCTTCTCGCGATATATTTGTCACACCAAAAGCAGATGAAACACTTCATAAATTAGCAAATCGTTACTACGGTGATTCTGCTCTATGGTGGGTTATTGCTTCTGCTAATAATCTACGCTTACCTTTTAATATTCCACGAGATATTATTTTAAGAATACCACCAAAAAACGGCATCCGAAACTAATGGCACTCCAAAACTTACCTAAAGAAGTATTATTTTCTGCATTAGAATATGCTACAAGCGAACGAGCTCAAAATGTTTTTGCTATTTTAAGTTCTCTGGGTGCACAGGAATTGTCGCAACTCATTTCTTATGTTTCTATCGTTCCTGCATACGAAATGAAATCTGCGCATGCTTCTGATGATGAGGGAGCAATCGTAGAGGCAAATGTGGTTGAATTTAACAATAATGTCAATGCTGACCTTTACAATCGTACAATTTTTGATTATTCAAACACAGAATACAAATATCGTGGACTTGTTTTATTAGATTCAGTTAACATAAATGTTAAGCCGGGAACAACACAAATTTATGGTGGGGTAACAACAGGTAAAATAAGCTTAAAATTAATGTCTGTCGAAGCATTCGACCGTATTGAACATTTGATGTCATATGGAAGTGAATTTATATTAAGCTGTGGTTGGATTGACGGAATACCAAATACATTGAGTCCATATGATATTCGTGATGGAAAATCATTTGATTGGTGGTGCACAGTAGCGGGTTATGATGTCAGTGAAAATGGTGATGGAACTTGGAGCATAACAATTTCATTCGCTTGCGCTATGGCTAATGCTTTACTGAATATTAATCCAGCAGCTTATGGAGTTCCGAATTACGGACAATTAACGAATGTATATTTCATACCAAAAAGTTATCGACCACTTGTATATTTAGGCATAGTTGATTCTAATTTGCTTGTCGAAAATCCTTTAGATGACAATGTTGAAAATTCAAATCCAGATGAATTATTAACTGCACAGTTACCTGATGCTACCAGCGTTTATATTCCCGATTTTTCTGATTTATCAAAAATTAATTATTTATCGCTTGGTTATGAAGATGATTATTATATTCAGCTCGTTGAAGTTTTAAGTTATTATCAAGATTTGATTAATCGTAATTTTATCAAAAATAAAGAAACAATTAAAATCCGTTATATTACTGCTACAACCACACAAAAAGATGGTGCATATTATAATGAAGGTTCGAAACTTCGTTCATTGATTTTACATGAAGGTTTCCCGAATGAATCATTAGGAGATGATAAACCAGTCGAAAGAATTCCCGGTGGTGAAGATAAAATTAGTGTATCAAAATTTACACAAATATATATTCCACTGAAATTTGCTTCATCGCTTTGGATTACATCTAATTCATTGATGGATTTTTTCAATAAACTATTTGGGTGGATTAATAACAGATATGATATTACATTATTAATTCAAGTTACTGGCGAAGGTAACGAATTATCTGTTGTTAATATCACAGAAGATTTACTTCGTAGCTCGATGAGTATTCCAAGATTTTTTATTGGAGCTGGTCGTTCTACAGTTCTTAATCATTCATTTAGTTTTAATGATGAATCAGCTGGTAAAGATTTCGCCATTGCGCAAAACATAGATGCTTTGCGAACTGGAAGAAATGAAGAAATTTATATTTATGATATATCAACGATAATAGATAATATTGATATTATGTCAGCTAATACTTTTTTACCAGAACCAACAGCTGCTTCGCCAGAACAAGTTAATTTTGTTAACAAAATACGTTCAATTGTGGCAACATATGCTGAATCTGATTCTGAAACAAAAAAAACATTAAAATCTCAACTCAATCAATTAGCTGAAGAAAACCAAGATAAATTATTGTATTTTAAGTCAGAACCAAAACTCAATGTACTCAGTAATAGTTATATTAATGTAGAAGACTCTACAAAGCTTGTTCAATCAGATATTGATAGATTAAAAACTCGAGGAATTATTCAATTACAAACTCAACTTCGTCCATTGACAGGACAAATAACAGTGTATGGTTTGTCATTTTTTAATCCTCGTGGAATTGTTCATTTAACTTTCAGCGATAAAGTAAGGTATTATTCTGCAAATTATATCATTGAAGAAGTCAATCATGTATTTTCAAACAATATTTGGAAAACTGAAATGACATTGACTGTTGATGTTCTTAGTGCAAAAAGAGCTGCGAATCGTGTTGCTTATGGTGAAGGAAATAATACTTCTGAATCTGTTATTAAATTTGACCCCATTGTAATTAAGGAT
>Ga0105050_10007911_pt1 | contig 12474 bp, 13 predicted proteins | sample FRY01_FD_78088 | JGI IMG/M metagenome (GOLD analysis project Ga0105050, IMG submission 78088) | Freshwater microbial communities from Lake Fryxell liftoff mats and glacier meltwater in Antarctica - FRY-01 | ecosystem: Environmental > Aquatic > Freshwater > Ice > Glacier meltwater ... | reverse complement strand
TTCTAACGACCTATTTAATATGCTAGCCCTGGAAAGGGTTATTCGTGGAGCCATCCCACAAGTAGACAGAACACGTATACTAAAGGAGTACGCTAATAAGTACTATTCCAAGTCAGGTGGTAAGTTAACAACCCCTCCATACTTACTAACGGCAGAAGACATCGCCAGGCTTAAGCAAGACCTCGCCTATGGGGACGAGGAGCTAGATGGAATCGCACAGCATATCTCAAGCAACCTTGAGGACTTTGGTGTTAAGGCAACCCCAGCGCCTGCCCCAGGTTCCTCGGGTAGAGTCGTTACTGACGACTACCAGAAGGCACTCAAAGCGTTACAGACCGTAGTAATGGAAACTGGCGTGGAGGGCAAGAAGCGATACATGCAAAGAGCTCTTGGGGTAAAGGCTCCAGCAGTTGCAGACACGTACTTAAACATCGGACTCAATGTTGGGGGCACCGAAACCCTAACCCCCGAGGTAATTATTAAAACCATTAAGGACTTGTTTGGGGTGGAAGTACTAAGCCACAAGATGGCTAAGTCTGCTTCTGAGAATACATTTGTTCCTAAACTAAGTAGAGCACTCACAGCTGTTGAGATAGATGACCTTAGTATCGCTCTGGAGCAAGAAGCTATTGCTCAGGTGTCTAACGGGATAGGCACGCTAGCTGGACCAGCGACAGCCAAGTGGGGACCATTTAACCATGAGTCTTTTGTCAATCCTTTTGTTACCTCAGGTACAGGGAAACAGAACACGGCTTTCTTTACTGGGAAGGCACTCTCCCCATCATCAGACGTTCCATTCACCCCCCTGATAAACACTCCGCAGGTAACACCTGAGGTGCACGAAGCTTTCAATAAGTTCACGATGGGAGGTAACTTTACTGGACACATTGCTAAGATGATTCCTGGCTTTGCAGAGAAGCAACGAGTGGTAGCACAGTCAATCATAGACAGTGACGCTAAGACATTTCTTGACATCGGGGCCTCTGAGGGAGGACTGGTTAAGACTGTCTCTGACCAGAACACAGCTATCCACAGTACCGCACTAGACCCTAACCTCCAGATGAAGGCTAACTTTGACTCGACACCAGCTGTCGCAAATACAGAGTACAAACTAGAAGCTTGGGGGGCCTCATGGATAGACGAGAGTGGGGTCGCAATACCAGAGTTTAAACCTGATGGAACGTATGACGTAATCAACGAAGACTTTGCCTTCCAATTTATGAATAACGACCGAACAAGTCAGGTTACTGCGGTGAAGAGCGCCCTCTCAAAGGATGGTGTATTCCTATCGGCTCAGAAGTTCCTCCCTGCTGAGGGCACTCTTCCTAAAGCCTCCTCAGCAGCACAAGCAGCATCTCCTGACTGGGCTGCTAATGAGGCAAGGAAGCTAGAGTATCAGAGGAAGTACTTCAATGAAGCCCAACTCACAGAGGACAAACAAACAATCATAAGCGGTATGGCAACGGACATGGTCAATGACCGTGCCTATGAGACACTCCTTAAGAGTAAGTTTAAGTTTGTTGCACAATACTGGGATGCTGGTAACTTCAAGGCGTACATTGCTTCTGATGACGCGGTGAAATTCAACACCTTCCTGGAAAGAATCGGGAATGTTAACACCCCGTTCTCTTCGGTCCCAACGCCACAGATACTGTCCGCCCTCCCTTCTACCGCAGACACTGCCATGAGTGGGAACTTCAGTAAGGTGCTACAAGGCTTGTCCGAAGAGTGGCACAAGAATCCTGGGGCAATCGCACGTACCCTAGAGACAGTGCTTGGTAAAGAGTTTGATATGTCTCAGTTGATGCAGGATATGACTGATGTTAAGACGGCTCTCGAGAGTGAGCTTCGGGGTCCTGGTCTCAAGAAAGTAGCTGGACGATGGTTTTACAAAGACAGTAAAGAAAAGATATACGAACGTGTTCGCGCCACCGCAAAGGAAATAAACGACAATTACTTCAAGGGCGAGGAGATGTTCACGGAGTCTTCACTCAAAGCGGGACTAGTCGGGTCCCTTAATGCTATCCGCGCCTCAGCCTCTAGATACCTCCTCGACGACGTCGCTAAGCGCTTTGGGGTCCCACAGAGCTCCGCCCCCTCTACCTTTGTACAACTAGGTGTAGCTGGGTTACAAAAGGAGGCAATAGACTTACAGAAGTTCATTAAACTAGAAGACGGTAGGGTTGCTCTTAAGGGTGCCCAGGGGGAAGAACTATTCTTTCAACCAGCTGTAGCCGAGGCGGTCAATGACATGATGAAGATACTGTCCGAAGACCCTGGCTCTGAGCTTCTAGCCAAGTCTTACGATAGGTTAACCAACATCTGGAAAGCTTCCGTAACAAGCATCTGGCCTGCCTTCCATGGACGTAACGCTATCTCCAACGTGTTCCAGCACATGATGGACATTGGGTACGAATCTCTCAATCCAGTCAACCACATACTTGCTGGTCGCCTAATCAAGTACTCAAACGATATAGAGAAAATCTCTGCACGTATGACACAAGGGGACCCAGCGGCTTACCGTGAATTAGTTAACCTGCAAGACAAGGTTGTCATGACAGACTCACGAGGCTACCAGTGGAGCGTTGGTGAGATAGTAACGGTGGCAAAGAATAACGTGGTTGCGTTCAACCCTAACGTCATAGGACAAATAGACATTATGTTCTCCTCCCGAGACGTAGTGGAGCATGTTATGGATACAACATTCCCTAAGCTCGGTAAATACGGTGGCCCCATTGCCAAGGGAAGCAACCCTCTCTCACAGAGCTTTTTGCCATTCGAGGTAGGGCGTTCGATTGGTAACAAAATAGAGTGGCAAGCTCGCATGGTTGACTTTATCGCTAACCTCAGGAAGACAGGAGACGTAGAACACGCTGCATTCCAGACTAAGCAGTTCCTATTTGATTATCAGAACCTTACCCCATTCGAACGCAATTTTATGCGTCGTCTGATACCATTTTACACATGGACACGCAAGAACCTAGAGCTCCAAGCCACCACACTAGCCACAAAGCCAGGGCGGGTCGCGTTATTCGCCCACGGCATTCAAACGGTAGGTGACGTATGGGCCATGGGACCTCTCTCTGACGAAGAGAGAGCGTTACTACCCAAGTGGATGAGAGACGCTCTTAACGTTGTCGTGGGCAGGGAAAAGGGTAAGGTAGAGTTACTAACGACACTGGGCACCCCATTTGAGGCCCCCTTCCAACAGCTAGGAAACCTCATGGGTGCGCTGAACCCACTCATCAAAGGACCAATCGAGGCGAAGACAGGCTTCTCGTTCTTCCATGGGCGACCCATAAGCGAGGTGACTAATGCAACTGCATTCTCTGGGGATTACGTGCCTGACGCTGTTAAGGACTTCATAGGTTATACTCGTGTCGATTATAAAGACAAGCAAGGAAATGACCATGTTCTCCACATGTCCCTCAAGCCACGTAATATGTTTATGTTCAACAACTTGCCCTTTGCTCCACGAGTTATTACTTCACTCAAACTTCTAGAGACCACGGACATCACTGGACAGAAGAAGATACTCCAATCTCTCTTCGGAATCAAGCCTGATACTATTGACCTCAGCGCTGAATCAGTAAAGAGGGAGAAAGAGCTCAAGGCACAAATAGAAAAACTCCTGGGTGACGCAGGACTTGGGTACTCATTCAGTCGCTTCCAGTTGAACAAATAGATGACAAAGAAAGGCCCCTCTGGTGAGGGGCTTTTTCTTATTGGTAACCTATGATGTCTTCCTCTCGTAACATGTAGAAGTCTGTCCCTTCTAGATTGTACTTGGTCGTCGTGTGCTGGTTGAACAGAACATAGTTCCCTTCCTTGACGGTGGTGGGCTTCAGCTCGCCACTCTCAAGTAGTCTCCCTGGTCCAACCTTGAAGACCTTACCAACCTCTGGCTTGTTGTCTATTGAGATGCCCCTGACAACGCCCCCCCTCTTCTGGGGCTGGACCCCTTCGACTAACACGTAGTCGTTGAGAACCTTAATCTTCTTTATTGTTATCATCTGTCTGTACCTTCTTAGCCAAGTCTGGTTGCTCTGGATTATTAAGTACGACCCTTACCTGCGGGGAGCTTCCCAACAGTACGCCACTATCCCCTCGGGCTTCGAAGATGTAAGACTGTAGTGCCGTCTTATTATCTGCTAATGCGGATTGTATCCTCTCTATGGTGTCTCGGACTCGTCGCTCATTCTCCGCGTCCTCCGCCTCAACTTTTTTAGTAACCTTCTTCGTGTTTTGTGTTGACATATTATTCTTTATCGTCTTCTTTCTCATAATCATTTAAGATATAAGTACCAATAGAGGTAATCATATCTGCCACGGAAACGGCGTTCTTAAGTGCCATCTCCACGGCCTTGTAAGGCTCGACTACACCTGCTTTGTAAAGGTTCTCATACTTACCAGTGAGGGCGTTCAACCCGATGTCTTTAGTGAGCTTGCTGTAGTCTAGGGCGAACATAGAGTTCTCTGCGAGACGTTCCACACTTGACCTGGTGAGCAATAACGCAATCTCTTGCTCCTCCCTATTAGAGTAGTCCTGTGGGACATAGGCATTAAACATCGCCAGCCCCCCGCCAACCAGGAATCCGTCTATCTTTGCCGCCCTTACTGCGGAGATAGCATCCTCGAACCTAAACATCCTCTCACGAGCCTCTGGTTGGGTGCGCCCACCCACCTTGACAGTAACGATGCCATTGGTAAGGGAGGCTAGCCTGTCCTTCAGGACTCGGTTATCCTTGTCCTTAGCCAGCTCTTGCCGTATCCCCTTGATACGAGCCTTAAGCTTCCTGTTCTCTGATGCTGACTTAATCAACACCTTGGTGGGGTCGGCATACACAGACTCTGCCTCAGAGAAGTCGCTCATGCCAATAGAGTCAACGCGTCTCCCAGAAGCCTCTGATACCACCTGTGTCCCTAAGTAGATTGCCAAATCTTCTAGCTGGGTATCGTTCTCACAAGTAGCGAGAACAAGCTTGACCACCCCTTGTGCATGATTAGCGATAAAAGTGTTGGGCGCGTCCCCGCTAAAGTTCTTTGCAACAATGACAAGCTCTTTATAACCAAGGTCATTGGCGACACGAATTATGTGTTCACATTCCTCGGCGTAGTACAGGTTCTTGTTAAAGATAATCGTCTTGATGTTCTTATATGAAGCCACTGGTCGTGCTGGGTCATTGTAGAGATTCTGGAATATCATACCTGTTGGTATTCTGTAACCAGTCTGCTTATCTAACGTACTCTGCTCTCCGTTATTCATCTCAATAAATACCATGCCGTCTACCCCAGCAGTATCGATAGTCTCTGTGGTTAGTTTGGCAATGGAATCATCATTGTTGGCGGAAATCTTAGCAATCTTAAACTCTATCTCCTTGGTCTTAGCTTCACGCTTCTGGGTCTGAAGGCGCTTAAGGAGCTTCTCCATAACTGAATTTAGGCTGTCTCGTATATGCCTCTGTGAGATGCCTTTCTTTTTCATGTCGTAAACTTTGTGTACCAAAGCATGGGCCCACAGGGTAGTAGTTGAGGTAGCGTCTCCTGCTTCTTGGTTCGTGCGTCGGGCCCCTTCCTTTAGAATCTGGACTACTGCGTCCTCTAGTGGGTCCTTGAAGTGTATTGAGTTCAATACGGTAACGCCATCATTAGTATTGACCATGACTCCCATTGCGTCTTGAAATAAAACGTTCTTACCCCTGGGTCCAATGGTCTCAATCACTGGCATAGACGCTCTGTTGATAGCCAAGAGGGTCTTTTCTCTTACTTCGGACTCGCGGTATATTACTTTGTTTTCAGTCTTTGCCATATTAATCCTGTTTCTTTATTAACGCCTTGAGTTTCTTCTTGTATTCGGCTGTCTTGTCTTCATACTCTGCTATCGTCCATACTTCTCCTCGGAATTTGTGCCTCATTTTAATCAGCCTGTTCGCTCTTCGCTTTCCTAACCTCATCCCATAGACATAATGATTACCTTCGTTCCTTAAGTTACAGTCCGCACACTGAGCGTGGACATTGTCCTCATCGAAGTATAAGCTCGGGGGACAAGTTGAAGCAGTGACAAAATGTCCACCGTGCATTCCCCATCCAGTCGCAAATTTATCACAAGTAAAACATTGCCACCCGTCTCTTTCTTTGATGAACTTGGTAAACGTTTCCCAGAACTTCTTCTTATGCCATGAGATGGTTCCTTTTCTTACTCGGCGCCTCATGATAGGCCATGGATGTGTCCAGTAAAGTATGCTACCAGCTTTCCCTTGTCTTTATCTAGCGCAACCCACGGGGTGTACTCTGATGAGTATACAGCTCTAACTAACTGTCGCGCAAAGCGGGGTGTGCCCGCCTCTACACAAACAGTAAACTGGAACGTGTGCCTGTCTGTCCAGAAGTGTCGACTGACTAATACTAGAAACGGTTTCATACCATGGGTTCACTCTTGGTTGCTTGGTACCACGCTCCACACTCGCACTGGAATCGTCTATACTTACGAGTCTTCGTACGGCTCCAGCCGCGGGCTTGGCATTTCTTACTACCACAGTTGGGGCACTGGTCTGGTTTCTCTATCAAGGCAGCTACGCTAGGATGGTTACGCATCCAGGGCCTTATAAGCTCGTATAGGCTGTTTAGGAGCACTGTGTCATGCTTGTTGTACCTCATCATTCGTTTCCAGGCTGCCTGGTCTCCAGCCTCACACTTCTTCCATAGACCAAACCCTTCGTGTTCTAGCTTGCGCCCCAAACCAAAGTAGTCACAGATGTTGTCGAGGCTGTTACTTGGTAGCCTGAAGTACTTCTTAATCTCTGTCTTCGTGTCTATAATTTTATAGGGGCTTGTTGGTTTAAGTCCGTGCACTAGAAATCGAGCATTGATTGTCTTGACATCAAAGGCTTTTCCATTATGTGCAATCACTATATCTGCTTCGTCAAGTAGGTTCCAGATGTCTTTGACTATCGCGGTGTCGTCTTTGACACCAGCTTTGTAGCCCTTGTAATCAGGCCACCCTTGGGTTATAATCTTTCCACCGAACCACTTACTTGAGTAAGACAGTATTGTGGATTGTTCTATCACCTCGATTAGGTTTGTCTCCCACATGGGACCCCATGTATATGCACGTATTGGACTGGTCTCTATGTCAATTAAAAGTATTTTTGCTTCTGCCATGCCCTTTTGCTAGTTTATAATTCTATCTGTATTTGGAACGAAGTCTGTGGGGCAGAATCATGTCCTGCCCCATCTTGCTTCGTAGGTACAGTATAGCAAATCGTGCCCCCAAAGTCAAGTAAATTTCACGCTGGACGACACTTACGCGCTTATGTCAAGTGGCAGAGCATGTCTTGAGTATATGAACAATCGTCTCTATTCTCCAGATAAACCACACTATGAACGGGACTGCTACAAAGATTTCAACGTGCCAGTATTCTGCTACCTTCATTCCTAGTAACTTCATACCAACTCACACGTTCCGCTTACACAAGCAGCTTCCCTTGCTCCCAGGGTATTGTCATTGCTCTCGTATTCCAGGAGACGCTCGTAGTCTACCTCTGGGAACTCTCTGAGGAGTCTTTCATAGGTCCTCCTATCAATGGCTTCGTAAGGGGCGAGTTGGTAGACGTTGCTGTCTTTTGGGAGGAAGCTAAGTCCGCCAACGATGTCCCAATTCCTGTAAACCCATGCTCCCACTTCAAGCCACTCATCATCCTTAACGTGGATTGTGCAGCTAGGATTGTGTTCTGTATAGTTTTCCTTGACGGTTCTCCAATACTCGAGCTGTTGTACTCCTCCAACCTGGTCAGTAGTAACCGCACCCTCTGGAGAGTGTCTTGGAAACTGTAGTACAAACACAGTAGCGGTATCTTCAGTTTGACCAACTTCTGGTTGGCAAGGAACTCCCGCATCTCGTAGCAGTTTATAAAGAGGGTCAACGCTTGAAATTCTAACTCTGCGAATATAATATTCAGAGTATCTTGGGTGGATGCCCGAAGCGGCATCAACAAGCTGACTAACTGTTCCAGATGGTTTGACAGCAGTGACGCTCGTTGATGTTGGGATTCCAAATCTCCTCGCGTAGGTAGAATTAGTCTCAACCGCGAGGTCTCTGAGGGCTCGTAGTGTTGCTGGCTTTCTTGCTTCTTCACTGTCATATTGTCCTGTTATCGATACTCCTAGTAATCTTTCCTCCGCTGTTGTCTTTGTCCACTCTGCGGAGAGGTACCCAAAGTCACACAGAGAGGATTGGAAGGTTCCGAGGATTGCAGCGATTCGGATTTTCCTTGCAAGGGAACTTCTGGTATCGTCTGCCCTAGCAACGACTTCGGAAAGGTTGCAAAACTGTCTAGGCTGAAGAAGGATTTCGCCGCATGGATTTGTACCCAATTCAGAAACTCTGGTTCCAAGCAGTGCGCGTCTACGCTCAGGCATCCTGCCGTTACGCACGAAGATGCCTCGTTCTCCAGTACCTGACTCCATGAGAGCCAACCATTCTCGCGTGAAAGTTTTAATGTCTGGCTTCTCGGAGTATACCGCTGAATTATTCGCCATTGCCCTGTGGGGAGAGTGCTCCCAGAAAGCCCCTACCTTAGCATGACGCATCTCATCGTCTCCCAAATCAGAGAGTGATATTTGAGCGGAACGCCTGGTCCCACCGACAACCACAATGTCCCCAATCTTTGTGATGATATCATGTGCGTCTATAGGGCGTAACCTCATCCCCTGTCTACTGAGTACAATCCTTCTAGTGTGCTCTAGTAAGTCCTTAAGAGGGGCTGGACCCGAAGCCCTGCCCCCCATGCTCTTCAAAGGCGCTCCAAGGGGTCTAATCTTGCTGTAGTCGAACGTAACGTCTTTACCCTCGTACCATGCCTTCATGCCGTCGACAAGGGCGTCTGCCCAGCCCTCTCTGGTATCGGGGACTACGTACACCTCCTTCTTTCCCCCGTCTTGAGGTTCTATAACGGGTAGTTGGTCTACAAACTTCCGCTCAACAGAATAGCCCACGCCACAACCGCAAGTAAGTAGATACAGTATCTCGCCAAAAGATTTAATCTTTGTTGGTATAGTGAAGCTACAATTATAAGCCATGGCATGGCTCTTCTCAACTGCTGGGCCAGCTGTCCAGAGTAAGCGCATACTGGGCATGACTTCGAGCGTTTCAATCGCTTGATGTATTTCCTCGTACTCTTCTTCACGTAATTTTTTACCAAGCTTAGACCTCATATAATCCATATACCTCTGGACTGTTTCCTCCCAAGTTTCTCTGCGCCCCTTCTCGTTAACGAACCGTGAGTACGTCCTTAGATAAATGAATTTTTGATATGAGTCTAACATGATGTAAGTTAATTATCCCAACAATACTTGCTCCACAACCAGGGTTGTGTCCCCCTCATGGACATAAGATAGAATCCTGCCTCTAAGTTCTGGCCTGGGTCGTAGATGTCCCAACCTAACTTATTTAAATCCTTCTCATTCCAATAGTTATTAATTTGCCATAGTCCAATGTCCTTTGACCAAACCTCCCCCGCCTCGGTCTTGTTCAACCTAACTGCCTGTGGCTTAAACCTCGATTCGCACCAAATAATTCGTCTTGCGACGCTGAGACTAACATTGTACTTTGTGGCATAGATTTTCATCATGCCTTCGACTCCAATGGTAGCAATCGTTGGTTTCGTAACCTCGATTTGAGTCCATGCTATGTTTCCTGTGGGAACTTTTGAAGATGTCACCACGAGTCCAATTATAATTAATGTGGAACACAGCAGAATAATTAGCTTCCTTATAACGTTTCCTGTACGAAGACGGACAGGGCAAGACGCACCTAGGGGTGTCCTGGGGGCGCCTCGCTCCGTCCAACTTGATTCAGTTGGAACAGTATAGCACGTTACTTCTTCTTGGTCAAGGCCTTGACAGCGCTTTCGTACGTTGCCTTGATTTGACCATCCAAAGCCTCGACTAATGACCCTGCGTAAGCCCTCGCTTCCTTCGTCCGCATGTTCTTAGCCAATGTGTTAACGTCTAGTTTCAAGGTAGCGGCTATTGCCACTACCAACCTCATCAGTGGGGAGCCAGAACGCTGAACGCTCTTGCCCCGTACACCTGGTTTCCAGTTGTGCATAATTATTTCTTAAGCTTCTAATGCTTGGTTTGCCTTGTAAAGAGTTAGCGCCGCAAGGAAGGCTTCCTTGTTCAGTCCACGGTCGTCGTGGATTATAGCTGGCTCAAAGACGGGGGCGCCGAAGGCAACGATGATGTGGGTATCTACATGAGTTGGCTCCAATATCTTCTCTCCCTTGGCGGTGTAACCCCCATTCTCGCCTATTTGTATGTCGTAGCCAGCGCACTGCCAGAATTGGTTTGGATAGGCAGCCTTAGAGCTCTTGAAGTCTATTATAGCTACCTTCCCATCCTTAAGTACTGCTCCTGCGTCTGTGATACCTCCTACCCAATACTTCTCTGAGTAGCAATGCATTTCTGACCAGAGGAACTTAACTACGTTGTCACAGGACCACTCTATGAAGCTCTGTATATCCTCGTTCCTTACATTTGCGGGGGCTCCTTCGTTCTTGTCCATGCTGAATTTGACATACCGTTCGAGTGCAGCGTGCAAATCCTTGCCTTTGGTTGCAGCCTTGTCCTTGGTCTGGCTATGCGCCTTGTAGGCAGCGTCAAGAAGAGACAAGTACGCCTCTCCATCCGCGGGGAGTTCGGCTATTGTGCCTACCAAGAACTCTCTTGCCTTCTCAACCCTGGCTCCCCTAGGCAGTGAGCGGGGCTTACCGTTTACGTACTCCGTAATTGGTGTCCAGCCAAGAACCTTCACGGCTTCGCCTGCTGCCCACCAAGTGAGGGGCTTTGCCACGATGTTCATCACTGTCGACGTACCTATCAGGGGCTTACCATTGAACCTGTGTAGGTGCTGAGGCTTGCCCCTCTCGTCCTTTGAATCGTCAAATATATATCCTTCTGCCATATTAGATTAGATTAAACGCTCTCTTAATAATTTCACTGTTGATGTCCATGATTCTCTCCAGAGTCCCTGTTTCTACTGTCTTCTTCATTACCATGTACTCGTAGGTACGCGTAGCACTTTCTCCGAGGGCCCTGGCGTGAGCATCATATATCCGCTCCTTAAAGTCCCTCTGTGAAAGTAGGGTAGCGTCCGCCACCAACTCGTCTGCCTCATCCCTCGTGCCCAGCTTCTTTACAAGTGGCAAGAGGTAGTGCATGTTCTTGATTGGTATCTCTGAGATGGTGTCCTCATCGTATCCAAGCCTTACCATGAACTCTGAGTAGATTTGTATGAGACGACTTGCCTCGCCTGTGGCTAGCCCAATCTCGGGCTGTCTGAGGTAGTCTTCCCAGGTGTCTGCCCCCGCGCCCACTGCTTCCTTGTACTTATCATCCTGCTTAAGGTGGTAGAGAACCTTGCCTATAACAACGAAACTCTTTTTTGAGATTGAAACAACCTGCAAGAGATATTGGTGCAGCTGGTTTGGATTATCCGTCATCTCTATGAGGTCTGTCATAATTAGAAGTCGTTGAATTCGCCCTGTTGCTCAGGAACTACGTCTGGTGTAGCCACCTTAGTAGAATGCTGTCCTAGCCCCAAGTGTTTCTCAATCCTATCTACACGAGCCTCAAGTCCTGTCTTGCTATCGGCTGGCTTGAAGTTTGTGTATTCGCCGTTCTTAATAATGTCTATCATGACCTTGTCGCCTGCATTCCACCCCTCGAGACCCTTCGCAAACGAAGACATCTTCACGTCTGGGTGCTCCATGGTGTAGATGGAGATACGAACCCCCTCTCCGAACCGCGTCTTAACTGGGTCTCGATATACTGCTTTTAGTGTAACTGATTCTGCCATATTTATTTTATTTAACTTGTATAATTTGGTGAGAGGCTTATTGCGAGGTGTGCATCTCGTCTTTCGTACGCCGCACCCCACATTTAACCTCCCACCTCGACCTCACTTAGTATACCACGAGTTGGGCCTTGACTGCAAGGGAAAAAGATGGCGGAATCTTCGGTCATAAAAGATACCGCCCCAGTTAAGAGGCGGTGAGTTTTTGAGCAGTCGGGAAGTCATTCCCTACGACTCTTTGGGTGGAATTGTAAGGCGCGGAAACATCTAAGTTTCCAATCCCTCCAATAGTGTCCGACGTGAATCTTACGACATCGAGGCGAGCAGAAGCGTATCCTTCGCCACGACTTCATTGTAAGACCAAGCCGACGATAACAAACGGGACAGCCCCATTTGTGTTTCATGCAACTTCCTTTCTCCAGCGAGATATTTTCTCGTTGGATTGTGAGTAGAAAATCAGAGCGCACTTCAAGCAACAAAACAGTTCGCGGTTCCCGATTATCTCTATGGGAGTCCACGTCGTTTGTGTGCAAGTTACGCACTCATAGCAGACCTGCGGAGCTAGTTCTCGGTTCATGCACTCCTGCCCTCCGCCTTGAACATCGTGTATTGAGTCGTCG
>Ga0105050_10007908_pt1 | contig 12480 bp, 20 predicted proteins | sample FRY01_FD_78088 | JGI IMG/M metagenome (GOLD analysis project Ga0105050, IMG submission 78088) | Freshwater microbial communities from Lake Fryxell liftoff mats and glacier meltwater in Antarctica - FRY-01 | ecosystem: Environmental > Aquatic > Freshwater > Ice > Glacier meltwater ... | reverse complement strand
TCATAGCCAGCTTGGCGGCGGGTCATCTTCATGGTCGTCTCCCTTGAGGCAAGTCGAAGGTCCAAAGCTCGAACTCAGTGTCCGAACGGTGCGGACTGTAGCCCAATCCCGCGTCTACAGTGGCGACTCATGAGTAACCCGAACCCAACCCGTAGCGGTCCCCGCACCCCCGAGTGGAAGGAGAACATGTCGCTCGGCGCGACTGGGGCGCACGCCATTCGCGCCTTCCTGAACCATGTGAAGGCGGTCCGTAACGGGGAAGTGCCATCAATGCGCAACATCGACCAGCGGATCATCAGCGTCGAGGAGCGGCTTGCCGCTGGCCTCGACGACCCGCTCACCGAAGTGAAGCTGATCCAAGAGCGGATGGACCTACTCACTGTCGCATCCCAGGTTGGCCTCGAAGATGGCTTCATCGCCCACGTCGCTGGATACAGCGAACGTCACAAGATCAGCTACCAGGCGTGGCGGGAACTGGGCGTCGAAGCACGACTCCTCACACTGGCAGGCATGAAACCTACTGGCACACAGGGCGTACTCCAGCTCAGTGCCACACCGAAGCTGTCACGCGGACGGCACGCACAGGCACGACTGACCGCGCTCGACGCACAACTGATCGGGCTGCTCGAAGCCAGCGACGGAATCGTCACCGCAGCCGAGGTCGGTCCTCTGTCGTCGTGGGTGGAGGTCGCTATACCGACAGCGAAATGGAAGATGGTTCAACGGCTCGAAGCCAAAGGCGGGATCGTCGTCCGTCGCGAGGGGAGCAGGGCCATCTCGCTCAGCTTGCCGCCTGCACAGCCTGAGCCTGTGGCTGGGCCACGGCCGCGAGCCAAGCGTCGACATCAGTCACCCGCTGCGTAACACGATCGGTGCCAGGGTAGTGGCGCAGATGCCACGGCTCGTCCTGTAGCTCCCAGCTCCACCCGAGCGAGATCGCATTCGCCTTGAGCCACGACCACACCCGCTCGTCGGTGGTGATCCCAACACATTCGCGCCCATTCCAGATGCACACATCCACTGCGATCCCCAACCCGTGATTGGAGGTTCCAGGTGTGGCAACAGGGGCGAGACGCTTGAGCTTGAACCAGCGCACCCCACCCCACATGCGTGACGACTCCATCGTGCAGATCGCAGGGTCGTACGGGGTGCGGTAGCGCTGGCGGAACACGTTCTCCTGCTGCGCGAACGAACGGTACGCATCGGCAGGGGAAGTGACGGTGAGATGGACGCCGAGTTCGCCCCATGCGAGAGCCGTGAGCACCCGCCAAGCCAGCTCGGGCCTCGGGTGCAACGACACATGCCCCCAACCAGGCACGAACGTGGACACAAGGTCGCACGGGCCGAGCCTGCCGTTCTTGAGCGGGACAGCAGAACGGGAGACTGAAATGATCGGAAGCGCCATAACCAATGTCGATTTCGTTACGCTCACATGTGCGGGTCGGGAGCCTCCCGACCGACGTGGCAGACCCCGAGGCGAACGTCGGCAACGCCTCGGCGCTCCCGACCCGCGCCGTAATCGGCCCTGAGACGCAGAAAGGGCCAGCCACCCGCAGGTGACGGGCCCCTCCCGTAGTTCAGCTCAGCTCTTGTCGAGCCACTGCTGCATCTTGTTGGCCGTACTGATGTACCCCATCGTCGTCTGGATGTTCTTGTGCCCCAACGCCTCGGACACCAGATGGATCGGCATCCCAGTGTCCACCAGGTTCGTGGCACACGAGTGGCGCAACGCGTGAAGCGTGAACGTGTCCCGCTTCAACCCTGCACTCACCAGCACCGCACGCAGGCGGGTCGCCAACACGTTCGGATGCGGGAGCTGCTCATCACCGAACGACAGCTCGCGACGCTGCTTCTCGGTCGTCGGCAGATCACACGTGACCAAACATCGCTCACCCTGCCGATCCCGAGCGAACATCGCCATCAGATCGGTGAACGCCGTCGGGTCAGGGCACAAGTCGGGGAGATGGCGGTGGACTGCCGCCGTCATCGCCCCATACGGCAAGCCCGAAGCGAACGTGCCACCCTTGCGCTCCACCCCCGTCAACGTCTCACGGTTCACGTTCACCATCTCAGGACCGACGAACACGATCTCCCGACGACGCAACCCGATGAAGTAGCCCATCCCCAGCCACAAGCGGTCATCATCTGCCATCGTCGACAGCCACACCGCCCGCCACACCTCGGACGGGATCGCCTTCCGCTCACCCTCAGGAACATCGACAGTCGGGACATCCATCATCGGGGACGCATCCAGCACACCGCGCCCCACCAGGAACACGAAGAACTGATTGACCACCACCCGCTCCTTCTGCATCGTCGCCGCAGCAGGCACCCGCCCGCCGTGGCGGGGACGGGTGATGAACGCCTCCACATGATGCGCCTCCACCGAACCCCACGAACGGGGCGGATCGAACAACGTCGGCAAGAACCTGACGAACTGAACCAGCACCACACGGTACTGCTCCACCGTCCCAGTGCGCCTCCGACGCACCTCCTCCAACCACTTCAAGTACGCCTCCACCCTCGCCAGATCGGCACCACTGTCGACGTGACGGTCCGTGGACACGATCTTTAACGGATTACTCTGTCTCATGTCATGTTCTCCCATTTAGTTGCGGATGTTCCGTTATTACGGATTGCAACCAGGGTCAACACCAACCAGGGGCACCACGACCGAGATGGGCCGAATCCTGAATGTGTGTTTGCTTGAGGCTCTGCCTCACAGATAGGCAGGTCAGAGGCTATTTCGACCCTGGATCATTTAGGTTTGCCCTGCTCACACGGGGTGGGCGTCCTTAATCTTCCATTGCAGCTCGTCGGGCAGTTCGAGCTGCTCCCATTCTTGTACTGGACCTTTCCGCATGTCCACGACGACAGAGACCAGCTCGTCGATGGCGGTGTGGAGTGTGGGCCATTCTCGGCGCAGCCGATCTTGTTGGATGCGGTGGTAGGCGGGGTGTTTGCCTGGGTTCCGCCACACGGTAGTGAGTGTGTGTGCGGCTGCGTCGAGCGTGGTCATGCGGGCGTGTACGTGTTGGCGATCGCGTTGAGCAGTTTGCGTTCGATGTTGAGGAGGGTGCGTGCTTCTTCGACGGCGGCTTTGCCTGCGGGGTGGTCGGGGCCGTAGCGGCCGAGCTTGGTGCAGAGGTTGTCGCTGGCGATGCCGAGTGTCTTGCGGAGTGCTCGGACTTCGCTGTCGTCGAGGGTGATGGTTTGTTCGCTCATGTGATTTCCTTCGTTGGTGTATCCCCCGCATCTGCGGGGGTGTGTTATGTTCGTCACATCGCAGCAGCGGGGTTCCGCCGCCTGTTGTTGCGGTTGCTATCGGCGCACTTGCCCTGTGCCGATGACGGGCTGTGGCCCCACCCCCTCTCAAGGGTGGGGCCAACGCTCGGTCACCAGGTTGACAGACCAGGGTGCGAAACCAACCCCCAACGATGTGTTGGTGCCATCAGTGTGGCGTGTCGTGTCAACTGATGGTGCGGACGCTCCACCTCCTGTCGTCGATGACGACATCGGTGATCTCGCACTCGATCTCGAAGCTCCCTCGGGTGCCTCGGTCGTCTCTGATGAGGGTGAAGTCGGTCAGGCTGCCGTTGATGAGTGAACCGAGTTTGTCCTCGTCGGTGAGCGTGTTGACCATCCACGCCTTGAGGCTTTCGTTCAGCTCGTCGTCGGTCAGGTGGCGGGGCACCTCGCTGGCTCGCACCTCGAAGCTGATGCTGCCGAGGTCGCACCCGAAGCACACGTCGCGGGCGAACGCTTCCATCCCGAACGTCTGGAGTTCCTTGATGATGAGTGCGTCGGAGTCGAGGGTGCCGTCGTCGACGAGATCACCGACGAAGGTGTGGAGCACCTTGAGCAACTTCTGGTGGCGTGTCTTCATGGTCCCGTTCTGAGCACCGAGTTCGTCGATGACGACGGAGGTCTGTCGCCGTTCCTCCTGGAGTCGGGCGACGGCCTGGTCGGGCCGCTCGTCGGTGTCGAACCAGTCCCACACGGTCACGGGTGTGGGTGCCAGCAACGCTTCGATGCTTGCGGCGTGGATGGCGTGGGGGGTGGTGATGATGAAGGTGTTCATGGTGTTCTCTCCTGTGTGTGGTGTTGGTACTGAACTGTGTGTGATGTTGGTGGTGGGTGATGGATCGTCTTGTCTCACGGTGAGACAGGGGTTGGTCGCTTGGATGACGGCAGGCGAAGCCGCCGCCCCGCCTCACGAAGCAGCGCTTCGCGGAACGGCTCCTTGAACACACGCAGCGATTCGCTGAGCATGTCGAGCCGATCGGCCAGTGCCACGTTGGTCAAAGCACGGGCAAGGTGCTCCTCGGCTGTTACGTCCACGGCGACAACTGGTCTTTGTGGATGGGGCACGAGCTGCGGCGGTACTCCAGCGGGCGGGCAGACCCGCCCTTCTCGTAGCACGTGCAGCCACGGGCCTCGAACGCCTTCCTGGCACGTCGTCGGTCCCCAGGGCCAGACGACCACGGTGCTTCGCCCGTGACGAGCCACAGCGCACCGAAGAACGCGATGACTGCGATGACACCTGCGACGGTCACGACGCTGCCTCCACTGTGGTGGTGGTGATGTCGGCCTCGTCGAGCGCGGCGTAGAGCACTTCGTCGATGATGCCGTGGTAGCCCGAGATGGTGTCGATGCCACCGAGCGAGCTGCTCGCCAGCTCAGCCCACTGACCGCAGCACCCGCACTGGTACTCGACCTGGACGGTGAGGATGGAGAACCCGAACTCGATCAGGTCGCGCACCGTCGACAGGAACGAGCGCTGCTCGACGCTGTCGAGCTGGCCCCATTCGGCGGCATCCCAGGGCTGCCACCAGTATGTATCGCCGCCGAAGTGCAGCTTGCGAGCCGCACCGTCGAACCCCTTCGGTCGGGGGCGAGGGTGGATCGACCAGTTGCTGCGGTCGTCGACGTACTCGACCTTGCCGTAGCAGTCCGAGTCGTTGATGTCAGCGAAGTCATCGCGGTCCGACGACACGCAGAAGCGGATGTCGGGTTCGCCCTCGTCGAGATCGAAGTGCATCGACGCGACGTAGCACTCCTTGAGTCCAGCGCCCATGTTGTTCACGCTGATGTTCGCCAAGGCATCGTCGATGATCGCCTGGGGGATGGTGGTGGGCTTGGTGGATGTCATGTCATGGTCTCTTTCTGTGCAGCAGGTGTGGTAGTCGTTGTCGAACAGGATGACGATCTTCTTGCAGTCCCAGCAGTAGAAGCTGCCGTTGTCGTTGCGGGTGAGGCGGCTCATCACTTCACCTCCATCGAGGTGACGCCCCACACATCGGCCAGGTACTCGGCGGTGTCCTCGTCGAGCGAGTCGTACGTCTTGCCCGTGAACCAGTCCTGCCACCAGGCACGAGCCGAAGTGACGACCAGACCGAAGCGTTCGTGCTGCTCGACCGAGAACTCGACGCCACGTGCGGGACCGCCAGTCCCGAGCGTGACGTTCACGGTCATCTCCAAATCGACCGACAGCGGCTCCTCGGCAAGCTCATCCCATGCCGCCTCGGCGGCACGTTCGGCGCGATCACCGAGGTTGCGCAGTCGGCGCACCCGCTCGACCTGTGATTCCAGGTCACGCACCATGCCGCGCACCAATGCGTTGTGATTCTGTTCGTTGCTCATGTCATGTTCTCCTTCTGTTGGGTTGGTAATGCGCTTCATCGGTTGCTCCCGTACTCGCGGCCGTACGTCTTGACGTACAACGCCTCCAGCTCGACGAGCACACCTGCCTTCGTCCGCTTCACACACCCGAAGGTGTTGCGAGCACTGTTCATCATCGAACCACCCGAGTGGCGCATCCCTGTGCGGGTCTCGATCCGCAAAGCGGCGATGTGCTGGCACAACCGCAAGTGCGCGAACCCGTCAGGTGTGTCGATGATGATGTTGTCGTTACTCATGTCATGTTCTCCTTGTTGTTGATGCTTGTCTCACGATGAGACAAGAGTGATCACAAGTTGTACTTGTGCAGGTTGTCACGCATCGACCAACCATCGAGCGGCGAGACGATCGTGTCGACCATGAACGTGGCGACACACGTGTTCTTGCGACGGATCGACAGGTGGCACTCGTCGCGCCCGAACTGCACGTTGTTGAGCGACTCGGTTGTGTTGCCGATGATGAAGTGGGCGTACAGCTCGTCGCCCGACCTCAACGTGTTCGACAACGAACGCAGCACCGACGCCCTGCGCTCGTGGTAGTGGTGCGAGTTCGACGCCACGTACCGCGCCACGGGCGTGGTCGGGCGACCCGAGTACCTGTTGATCTCGCCCTCGCAGGTGATCTCGACGACCATGCGACGAGTGTCGCGCGGCTCATGACCTGGACCGTGGTCGATGCGCTGCGCCACCTCGACGCAGTACATCTCGCCCTCACGCTCCTGTCGCCAGTCGACGGTCACCCACGTGTCGACGTTGAGCGCACGCGTCTGGCTCATCGCCTTGCGCATCGTCTTGATGTGGTCTTGTGTGATCTTCATGTTCTCTCCCGTGATGTTTCTGATGGACTCATCAGCGTGCTGCGCACGGACGCCTCGACGGCGTTTCGTCCTGTCAGTTCTCGAACCGAGCTTGGAAGTCGTCGAGTGTCACCGCCGTCGACTTGTGGTAGCCGTACCACTGGCGACCGCCATCACGGCTGAACGCAACGAGCACCGACTCGGGCGTGTCAGCGCAAGCAACAGCCTGGACGACATGCACGCCCTCCTCGAACACGTCGAGCACCGTCGAGTTGATCAACGGCTGGCGGTACCGTCTGAACGTGTAATCGCTCATGCCGCACCCACCAACACGCGCTCGGCACCGACCAGACCGAACAACAGCCACGCGAACTGGATCGTCTCCACGGCGATGATCGAATCCTCACCCATCCGCCACGACCACTGGATGTAGGTGATCCTGCCATCGTTCGACAACGCCACCACCGTGGAGAGCGACAGACGGTCCCACGGATCACCGCACGGGAGCTTGGCGACGACGTAGGTCAGCGTGTACGGCTCACACACACCCTTGCGGATGTAGCGGTCGTACTTGCGCTCACTCACCTGACCAAGTATCGACAACGGGCGCTCAGCGTTCGCTACGACATCCAACGCCACCGCCGTCACCCTCCCCTCGCTGTCGACGTGGCCGCGCTTGGTGTGGAACGCAATCGCACCCTTGTTCCAGCACGGCGGGACACCACCGAACGAACGCGCCTCCACCAGCTCGTACACGCGGTTCCTGTGCAGTTTGCTTGCCATGTCATATCTCCTGTCATGTCATCACGTCCCGTCTCATGGTGAGACAGAACACGCCAGCCTGAGGGGCTGAACGAACGGCACGGGCGCAAACGCCCATGCCGTCGGGTTCAACTACTCAGCGAGCAACTCCACAACCTCATCGGCCGTGCCATTCCACGACCACGCCGAACGCATACTCCAACCCTTGCCATCATGCTCCGACATGTGCCAGCGGTAACGACCACCACCCAACGAACGAACGCGGGTCGCACGCACCTTGCCCACCGTGACCGTCACAGGCGCGCTCACTTGCGCCCACCGAAGAACGCAGCACGCCGAGCATCCGCAACGCGCTGCTCATCACTCACACGCGCCATCCGATCCGCAACCTCCGACGAACGCACCAACGCCAACACCTCAAGCTCAGTCATGTCATGTCCCATTCTGTGATGTCACCCTGTCTCACCGTGAGACAGAATCAAGGCAGGACGAATCCTGCCGTTACGGCACCGATCCAACGAACCGATGCCGTAACGGCAAGATGCCCGACCCCTCACGGGATCGGGCATCGCAGCCAACTGAATGGGAAGAATCAGACCGCAGCAGCAGCCTTGACCGCAGCCTTGCGGGCACCCTGGAACAGCTTGATCGCCGCATCCAGCTCCACCACCGACAACCCTGCCGCCAGCTTGCCGATGCGATCCTCGAACGTCGCAGCGACATGCTCCACCGACGAACCGTTCAACCCTGCCACGAACGCCGCCAGGCCCACATCGCCAGCCTTCACGTAACCCTTGCGAGCCGCGTCCGCCGTCTTGAACGACGACCGAACCGACTGGGCACGCGACAGCCGTGACTTGCTCACGCCCGACGAATCCTCCACGTCACGCAGTGACGGTGCCACGTCGAACGACGCCTTGTGCGATGCCAGCGCGTCGCCCATCTCCCAGTAGAAGCCGACGATATCGACCGTCGAACCCTTGATCGCCGCATCCGCAGCCTTGATCGCCTTGATGTTGGAGTCTGTGATCCTGCTCATGTCATGTCCCATTCCCGATGTCTCATCATGAGACACCGTGTCTGATTGCCAGTAGCACGGTGCTACACAAGGGAAAGTGCAGGAAATATGGGGGGGTGCCTGTTTGCGCAGGTGGCGGTCCATAACAGAGGTTTACTCGCGAGGGGTAGGGGGGCATGGTGGGGTGCCGCCCCGTCTACATAGAGGAGTCCCTCGACGTAGGGCCATTTCGGTGGGCTGGCATACCGTGTATGCCTGGCTGGTTCATGCGGTGCCTACGACTTCGGACACAGTGAGCGAGCGGTGTCGTCGAGGGGGCGACCCACGGTGAGAGCGACGAACTCTGCACGCTCAAGCGGCTTGCCCTCCGCTTGAAACAGGGACGCTCCCCCTCGGCAACTTCAGTGAACGTACACCAATGTGGTTCAGTGAACCATGATGGTACATAACACCTTTCGGTAACTCGCAGCCCGACCAGGGCAAAGGGGCAAACAGGCAGGCCCGTACTCCCCAAACAAGCGGCAGGTGTGCCCTGGAATACCCGCACGCGCGCGTGTCCAGACGCGGAACGACCCCCGCCGAAGGGGGTCGTTCAACACGAGAGAGACGAATGCACGCGTGTGGCACGTCACCCGTCCCTTTACCTCTCGTCCCACCTTCGCCCCCCCGACTCTCTCTGTCGTCGTGGAACCGAAGGTTCAAGTGACCAGGTGGGCCGCCCCTTGCCTGGCGGCCCCTATATACAGCACCCGATCGTTACTTAACCAACCAGGTTCAGGCCAATGAGCAGGGCGAATGGCCTGGAACCGAGGTAACGGCTCTAGGGGGAGTCGGCCAGTTCGATGAGCCGATGGACGGCAAGCGAGATGATCCAGCAGTCTGTGTGGCCGTGGTCGTGGCCTGGGATGCGTGTGTTGTACTCGCTGCGACACGCCAACGACCACAGGCGCTCGATCAGCACGTCGTCGGTCTGGCGCATGAACGGTTCCTGCGCCTCGTCGATCTGGTTCAGCACCTCGATCACCTCCGCTGGAGCCTCCCGAGGGGCACCGTCATGGACGTACACGTGACCGTCGTGCCAGTCGACGGCCTCGTGGGTGATGAGCCATCTCAGCGCCCGCTGGAACCGCTCGCCAGCATTGGACCCGTCCGTCATCGGGGCGTTCATCGAGAGCGGCTCCCGAGCAGGTAGCCAGCGGCGAACACACCGCAGTACACGACGACAAGAACGACGAGCGCAGCGGTGGTCACGACTTCCGTGGCCATGACTGACCGCAATCGCTGCAATGCCAGGCGACCACACGGTCGAGCCGTGGGTCGACCTCGCCCATGACACTTTTCCAGTGGTTCGGTCGCCCGCAGGCGTCGCACTTGGCGGGGTACATCCCTCGCAGGATCGCATCCTGCGGGATGTCGCCAGCATGGAAGTCGACACCACATTTCGGGCAGTGGCACGGCTTGCCGCGATTGTCGGACTGGACCATCAGTTGCAGCTCACGCTCGACGAGCTTCGCCTGGACTGCTTCGGGGTCGAGGGATTCTTCAACGGTCAGTTCGACCTGGCGCAGCGGGTCGACCTCGAACATCGAGTGGGGCAAGTCACTCATCTGGTGTTCCTCTCAGGGGTTGGTCTGTCGAGCTTTCCACACATCGTGGTCGACCTGCATTCTCAGCAGCGCATCGGCGCGCAGCTCGATGAGCGCCAGCTCGAAGCGCACGGCCATGCCCGCGGTGAGGCGCACCTTGCCGTTCACGATCTTGTTGATGTGCTTCGGTGTCGAGTGGGTGAGGCGGGCCAGCGTCCGCTGGGACATGCCTCGGGCGTTCATGGCGTCGGAGATCACTTGCCCTGGGTGGCTGGCTTCGTTCATGGGTTCGTCGCTCATGAGGACTGGACCCTACCGCGCTATCGCCTCATGGGTAACGATGCTCGCTACTGGGTGATGAGCACTCTCGACGAGAACGTCCTCGATTCCCGCCAGGAGGCGTACCTCGACTGGCTGTGTTCGGCACCCGCCGAACGGGAGCCGTCATCGAAGCGTTCGTACTCCGAGCTGCATCACCTGGCGATCACGACGTTGCGCAGGTGGGAGAAGAAGGAGCATTTCCGCAAGGAATGGTCCCGCCGTGTCGATGAGGTGGTGGGTTCGCCCGAGCGGACGCAGAAGTTGCTCGACAACCTGTTCGACAAGGCGATGAAGGGCGACACGAACGCTGCGAAGTTGTACTTGCAGACCACTGGGAAGCTGGCCCCCGCTCAGGTGACGGTGACTTCGGAGAAGCGGGCTGCGGAGCTGTCTGACGGGGAGCTGGATCAGCTCATCGGTCAGATGGCGGCTCGGGAGCGGGATTCTCGGCTTCGATCGGTGAGTTGATCAGGTGCGCTTCGCGTCGGACGAGAGCAACCGCATCGGCGTGACCCTGGATCGCTTCGAGGTGGGTGGCGTACCGCCACTGCGCCTCGTCGTGGGCACCGCCGAAGATCATCGTCTCGAAGATGATCGGCGGGCCACCCCACCAACTGTGGTCGAGGCCGAGCCACACCGTCGAGATCGAGACGACACCCCTCATTCTCGCCGTGCCCTCCTCGTAGTCGATCTGTGAGTGAGCGTCGCGCACGAACACCTGATCCCGTGCGACGATCTTGTACTCGGGCAGTGAGATCAGCGCACTCCACTCGTCGAGGCTGATCACCTCGCCCTCATGGTTGTAATACAGCGGTCTGTCGAACACGTAACGAACTTACCAGTGGTTGATGACGCAACTCGTCGAGTGCCCCAACTGCGGAGAGGACTACCCGCCCACCGCTTGCCGCTGGCGCTGTCCTTCGTGTGGGGCCAAAGACACCTGTTGCGAAGGCGAACCGCAGAAGGTGAGGGACAGTTATGTCGGGGATCAGTAACTACATGGAGGACCGCCTCCTGAACAACTTGAGGAACACCTCGGGTGCCGTCGCTGCCGTGTGGGTGAAGCTCCACATCAGCGACCCTGGCGAGACGGCCACGTCTGGTGCGGCGACAGAGGCGACACGCAAGTCGATCTCGTTCAGCGCAGCCTCGGGTGGGGAGATGGCGTCGAGTGGGACGGTGACGTGGACGAACGTCTCGACCACCGAGACGTACTCGCATTTCTCGTTGTGGGATGCCGAGTCCTCAGGCAACGCTCTGTGGAAGGGTGCGCTCTCGTCGACCGCTGCCGTCACTGCTGGCGACACGTTCAACATCACTTCGCTGACGCTCACTCTCGACTGAGCCGACCGTGCCCATCGCAGAGGTTGGCACTGGCACGGGCGCGGACGGCACGTACGGCACGGGGTTCACCGTCTCGAACCCTGGCTCGCTCGTTGCTGCCGACGTTGTCCTGATCGTCCTCCGCACCCAGACCACGGCTAACCCTGCGTTCACGGCTTCGGGGTTCACCGTGCTGTACCAAGGCATGAACAACGCCAACAACACGACGAACATCACGGTGCTGCATGGAACTGGTTTCACTGGCTCGGGCGGGTTCGCTGTGTCGTCGGCCGTGCTGGGGTCTAGCGATTGGGTGGGTCGCACCTGCACGGCATGGTCGGGAACGGACAACGCTCCGATCGTCGGGTCTGCGTACTCGGCCGGCACCTGGGGTTCCGACTTCGTGATCCCCTCGGTGACGACGACGAAGGCTGACGCTGTGGTGTTGGCGTGTGGTGGGCAGACCTTCGTCGCCCCGCCACGTACATTCACGCCGACGTACACAGCCAAGGCTGGCGGCGACGGCGTATTCCAGGCGTCACGCTCGTTCGCCTTGGCGGGAGCAACGGGAACGGCCACTGTCACCAACGCCTCCTGGGTTTCGGCTGTGGCGCTGCTCGTCGCGCTGCAAGAGGCTGCCGTCTACATCCCGCCTCGCCCCTCAGCAATCCGTCCACTTCTCATCAGATAGGAGACCCCCATGCCCGCATCGTCTGGCACGTACAAGGTGACTCGTTCGAGCACCACCACCTCCACGGCGATCACCGTTGTGCAGATCGCAGTGCCCGCGAACTGCGCGATCGAGATCACTCGCATCGAGTGCAACCAGTCGACGGTCACCACGTCGGCTGCGACCCGCATCCAGCTTCTCCGCAAGTCGGCCGCTGCGACTGTCACGTCGGCCACGCCCGTGCCGCTCAGCGAAGGGATGCAGGCGTCGAAGTGTGTCGGCGGCACAGCACTCACGGGCATCACCGCCACCGCTGAGGGCACCG
>Ga0105050_10007906_pt1 | contig 12481 bp, 7 predicted proteins | sample FRY01_FD_78088 | JGI IMG/M metagenome (GOLD analysis project Ga0105050, IMG submission 78088) | Freshwater microbial communities from Lake Fryxell liftoff mats and glacier meltwater in Antarctica - FRY-01 | ecosystem: Environmental > Aquatic > Freshwater > Ice > Glacier meltwater ... | reverse complement strand
TGCGACGCTACTGGCGTTTTGCATGCCAGCGATAAGTGTCTGGATGCGTGTGGCTACTCCCTTGTCTAAGCTCGATGTTCACTGTGTTAGGTTCTGTACATCGATTACATATTCAGTTGTCTTAGCAGTATCTCAGAGGCTGGATTTGAGTCATAATAGTGCTTGCTGGAGCTGGTCATTTCCAGTAGAACTTGCTAGTATTGTCACGATCGAGGTGATTTCTTGTGCCGTAGCGTTAAATTCTGGAGCAATACTTGTTTGATTATCAATGAGGCTGACTATAATGGGAGTGTTTGTTGCTGTTCCGTTTTGGTCATAGTTGGTGGTAATAATCACACTGGATGCAATGGTATTAAACTTGACCTGATGTAGTGCATTACACGTGAGATCTGGATCATTGGTGCTATTGCCATCGGCATTACTATCCTTGATATTATCGATATCGATACTACAGTTTGTTCATGTATGAGCGACATATAGTGAGAGCGTATTATCTAGAGCCTTGCCGATTGCTACTGTTTTGTTGTCTCATTGGGTTTTGAGTTGTGGGAGAGTATTGATGCTCGTGGCTGATGGATCAGTAGGAGCTTGTAGGTCGATGATTTGTCTTATGCTTTCTAGATTTCCATAGCTGTCTTTGACTTCGAGCTTGACGATATATTTGCCATAACTTGGATAGTCAAAGGCAAATGACTTCTGGTTAGTTACTAGATATGATGTGTCGCTCGAGCAGTATTTCATGTTCATACAGTATACGATGGTACTGTTCTCATCGGTACCGATGCTCAGGTCAGTGATGATGACTTTCTTATCGATCGTCTGATAGATAAAGTTGGGTCTGAGTCACTTTTTGACGATGATAGTATCTCCATATCCTACTCCTACTTTACCTCTATATAAGACTTTGACCTTGGGTTTGTATCACTCATCTGGAGATGGTCATGTGTAAGTGTAGGTCACTTCATCCAGTTTGGTGGTGAGATCATCTACTCCATCCCCATCAAAATCATATTTAAATATTCTATTTCCGATAAAATCTTCTCTGGATGATAAGAGTTTTGAGTTGGTAGTAAAGGTTACTGTTTCACCGATTTTGATATTGCTTTGGCTAGATTTGAGAGTGACGATCGGAATATCTCCCGAGTCTCCACCCTTAGGCTTGAGGAAGATCACTGGTCACTTACCGATTACTGATTCTGATCTGATACTTTCATCATCGTTGTCCGTAAGCTTAACTCCAAAGACATACTCACCAGCTTCACGAGAAAGAGCAAAGGTGACAGTATTGGTATTGCCTGGTGTGATCTTGAGATCTAAGATTCTATCTGGATCGTCTGCCTTATAGTAGTACCATGTATAATATGATATATATCCATCAGGGTCTAGTGTATTATCAGCGGTGAGTCTCACTACCAGTGGCTCAAAGGTCTCAAAACTTGGGTCAGCCGATTGATTATTAAAGAAGCCGATACCTGCTTCATTGCCGTATTGTGGGAAGTTGACAGTAATGTTACCGATCTTGGGAAGTGCGTTTCTGACTTTGAAATAAATGGTCTTTTTGTCTTGCGTAGTTTGTGCTTGGTCTTGTACTGTAAGGTCAATACTATTACATCCGATCTCTGCAAACTGATATCTCATGCTTGATGATGTGATGATCTTGTCGTTTTTGGGTTTGAAATAGGTGTTGAGATTTGAGTTTTGTCCTTTGGTGTTGACGCTCATGCTCGCATCAATAAACATGTTTTGATACCTATCTACTAGATATGCATCATTACCATTACAGTCTCCGATCGGCAGTAAAATATGATTTGCCGCATCAAAGGTTTGCTGAGAACTTACCTGATATAGTGCTACTGGTTTACCTACCTCTCCTACAAATATCTGAGTCTTGATGGTATTGGATTCCATCTGATCGTTGGTGACGGTGAGCGTGATCGGGTAGATACCAACCTTGGTATAAGTGTGTGTTGCTTTATCAAACTGTGACATATTGGTGTTTCCATCGCCAAAATCCCAGTCATAGTTGATTACTGTCTTATTGGTTTTGACGCTAAAGTTGACTGCTTGTCACCGTACTGCTGCCACAGGATTGATGGTGAGCGATGGTCTGAGTGTACTATCGATTTGAATTGTTTTGGTGATTTCTGCATATTTACCGTAGTCATCTCTAACAGTAAGCGTAACCTGCTGAGGACCTACCTGATTGAAGGTGATAATTGCTTTTTGTTTATTGTCAGAATACTGTTCTACTTTTGCTGCATTTGGGTTAGAGAATTTCCACTCATAGCTGAGCTTATCACCGTTGACTTGATCGACATCACTACTGGCTGCCGCATCCAAAATAAACTGTGATGGTTTTTCCCATTGCTGAGTAGCTGAGATCGTAAATTGTGGTACTGGCTGGGTAGACTCTACATACAACTTATATTGATCAATATTACTTTGACCAAGCTCATCCACGACAGTCAGCTTAATCGTATATAATCAAGGTTTGGAAAATTGCTTATTGATCTGACGTGCTTGGATGGTGTCATTGAGATTTCCTTGTGGGTCAAACACTTCTCGTTTATAGGTTTTGAGTTTACTACTGACTGCATAACTATTTCCTCCATCAAACAGAAACTTAGTACTTGTTGTTCCCTGCTCTGGATTTGGTTTGATGATTGCTACTGGATCAGATACTATGAGTGGGAAGCTGGCAGAGATATCATTGTTTTCGTTATCAAAGGTAGTAAGTTTGACAGTGTATTGTCCATTGCCTGGGAGAGCAGTCTGGATAACACTGGGGTTACCTTGTCCTTGTTGGGTATAGGTATAGTTGTTGCTTGTAATATCCCAGCGATGTGAGATGATACGGCGACCACCAGTAGGAGCGGTACTCGTACCATCGAGGATGATTCCTTTTTGAGCTTCAGTTGTGCCTACTTTGATAAATGAATCTTCCTTCATCTTTTTACCGTTGACGTAGACTCTGACGATTGCGCTTTGTGGTGATACATTGACCTCCGCTGTTGCTTCTCCATCAAATACTCAATCAGCCCAGTTTACTGATCTTGCAGTAAGGCGAACGATATATTTACCAGGTCTAGTAAAGGTATAATTGATCACTGGTCAGATTCCTAATGTCTTCTGAATTCCATCGACATCGCTAAAATACCGATAGAAGTTCTCATTGGGAATCGTGTCTTGTGATGGATCCGTACTGCCTCTGGCATCAAGTGTGACATTATGAGGTGCTGATCCTGCTGCTGGCGTTACAACAATATCTGCTCTGACGGTGGATTGCGAGTTGATTGTGTTGATGATATCTAGTAGTGGTGTATAGCACTGGTTATAGAAGGTAGAAAAATCATCATAGGTATAGGTAGTACTCAGTCTTTGCGTGGTTATACGACACTGCTCGTAGGTAAGTCTATCGTTGGGGGATTGCGGAAGATACTGAAATACTGACTGAAATTGTGTGTTGAGTGCAGAAAATAGTGATGGTGGAATTGTCGTGCCGGTCTTGCGAAGGGCTTCAATCTTTACCATTGCTTCGTTGACTTGATCCCAAGGTCATGCGATCCTATAGTTTGCCTCGTATTCACTAGGAATAGCAGCAAACACCGGTCAGATGACAGATATGAGATAGAGTCAGAATACCATAATTTTCAATGATGATTTCATGTGCTTGATAGAATAGATACTTTTACCTTATTATACTGACGACTTGCAATAAGGTCAAATTTGGATAGTGTAGAGTAGTGATTTATTTTTGACATTTTACAAAATGTATTGTCCGCATTGTAGTGCTACCGACACAAAGGTCATCGATAGTAGATTGATTGATACAGGTACGACGGTGCGTCGTCGTAGAGAGTGTGATAGTTGTGAGTATAGGTTTACTACCTTTGAGCGTCGCGGGATGGTGGAGATGATGGTCATCAAAAAAGATGGAACCAAAGAACCTTATAATCGTCAGAAGATCCGTACTGCACTGACATTGGCGTTTGCTAAGAGGAACTATAGTGTGGAACAGATTGAACAACTGATTGACCAGCTTGAGATTAAGCGGACCTATAAGTGATCCGAGATTGCAGCATCACGTATTGGTGATGATATGCTTGCCATGCTCAAAAATACTGACGAAGTAGCATATATCCGTTACGCATCAGTATATCAGGCGTTTGATGGGGTAGAGGATTTTAGAAAGATTGTGAAATAAGTGGATATAGTTTTTTGTTGTAAAGTAGATGGAATTGGTGAAAGTAATTATTATAATAATGTTCTATTATTTGATAGACTATTTTTTCTTATGACTCACTCTTTCACTCTTACATCAGACTATATCGAACTCAATAAGCTCCTCAAGATTCATGGAGTTGGAGATAGTTGAGCACAGGCTAAGCATCTGATTGCTGAAGGTCAAGTCACTGTCAATGGAGTAGTAGAGCTTCGTATCCGCAACAAGCTTAAAGCTGGTGATCTGGTGAAGTGTCAAGATACTACTATTTCTGTATCGTAAATAATTTCAAATAATGGACACACTATTGGCGATGTCCCTATCTAGGTATATTATTCTAAATTCTCTAAATTCTCTAACTCTTATCATCTATGGCACGTCGCGGAAAACCTAAAATTATTGAAAATGTTACTATTACGAAGCTGTGACATGGCTGAGTAGGTATTGCTACTGCGCAGGATGGTCGCACGATTATTGTCAAGTGAGGTGTGTTGCCTGGGTCGGTGGTGGATCTCAAGGTAGTCAAATCTCGTACTGATATGATAGAAGCTCATGTGCTCAATCTGATCTCACTGGATCCAGCAATTGCAAATGGAGAAGTGTTGTGTCCTCACTATCTTCATCATCATGGAGGTCAGCAGATGCCCGATCATAAGCACGGATGTGGTGGATGTAAACGACAGATCATTAACTACCCACAGCAACTTGCGATGAAGCGCGATATTGTAGCAGAATGTATGATGGGAATTCAGGATGATATTGATCGTATTGGTGGAGTACCACTACCACTCACAACTGATGAGATATTTGGCTATCGTAATAAGATTGAATATAGTTTTGGTAAATATATTGTTTGAAAAAAACCAGAAAGGTTTCCAGACAAATCGGAAAAAACCAGAGAGCAAGAGTGAATACCCGAGAGGGTACAAATCGGAAAAGACACAACAGGCGATGTAACTCCGCCAAATGGCGGAGATGTATCAAGTGAATATAATTTCTCTGATCTTTCAGGATCTTTGTCTGATTTTTCTGGAACAAAGAAACAAGAACATCATCGACAGCTGGGGTTTCATCGTCAAGGTCAGTTTAGTAAAATTATCGATATCGATCAGTGCTACCTGACAGATGAGAAGATGAGAGCAGTATTTACCTACTGCAAACAGATTCTTAAGACTACATGACTTCCCGTGTATGATCAGATGAGACATGATGGGGTGCTACGTCATCTTATGATTCGCCAAGGCAAACATACTGACCAGATGATGATTATTCTCTCGGTTGCAGATCAGCAAGCAAGCCTGCGTGATATGGCGCTATTACGTACGACGCTACTCGAAGATGTGAAGCTTCGTGAGCTTGTGACTACGGCAGTATTGGTGGTGAATAATGGATTGGCTGACATCATTTATGATCGTGATAGTCAATCGCAGGTACTTTGGGGTGATGGTTTGATCCGTGAGGAGTTGCATTTTGATGAGATCAAATTATCATTTGAGATTGCTCCTACGGCGTTCTTCCAGACTAATACACTCGGTGCACAGTTACTATTCCGTACTGCTCGTGATATGATAGGAGAGGTGAATTGAACTTTGCTGGATCTATACTGTGGAGCTGGGACAATAGGATTATGTCTGCTTGCTCAGTGAATAGGGTCACGCTTGGTAGGTATTGAGCTTGTTGCAGCTGCAATCGACAACGCATGGATCAATGCTCGTCTTAACTGACTCGATGGATCATGTGAGTTTTATGCTGGGAAGGCAGAAGCAGTGATCAAGGAGCAAGATTTGAATCTTACAGATTTGGAGTGTATTGTGGTAGATCCTCCACGTGAAGGGCTACATGCAGATGTATCAGAGTTCCTTGTGCAGCTAAAGGTATGAGCTAAGGCTAAAGGACAAGACCTTAAGCTATGCTATATTTCTTGTAATCCAGCGACGCTGGCCAGAGATTTGGCCTTACTTACTGTGAAGTGAGGATATAAGTTGACAGCACTACAGCCAGTAGATATGTTCCCTCATACGCATCATATAGAGAACATAGCACAATTGTGCTAAGCTGCTATGTGATATTTTGATGAGGAGATAAGTCAATACTAGTTTCTTGCATTTTTGTGTATAATAATCATTATTAGGTTTGATTTAGAATTCATTATGTTCATATGAAAACTCATCTTTGAGTAGTAGTGTTAAGTATAATATTATCATCTCTGGGCTTTTCTTCAGCTCAAACAGTAGATGCGGGTTTGGTGAGTACATCGAATACAGCAAAACCATCAACAACTACCACAACTACCACACAAGTAATAACTACCGTAGCTAGTCAGCCTACTACATCTTCATCAATTGAAGTTAATTATTCTCGTGAGCAAGCTCCCTATCCTGGTTGTGTACAGCAATTATTTAAGATTAGTGGATATTACTCACCTAAGCCAGTGCAGGATGTCTATACTCGTGATACCTATGATGCAGAGATTAGACTCAATGGTCGTGGTACGCATGGCGCATCGTGAGCTCCAGTGTTTAATGGTATGGTTGCAGCTCCTAAGAGTTATGCGTTTGGTACGGTGATTGTATTACCAGGACTGGGTATCTGACAGGTCAAAGATAGATGATGAGCAATAGTAGCGTCTGACTGATATGATCGTATAGATGTGCGGGTGGGTGAGTGAGATGAAGGTATTCATCGTGCCAAGTCTATTGGTCTGAGATGGGTAGTAGGATGGTATTGTCCAGAATCGGTGACTGATCAGATTGGGTTTGATCGAGATAGTATTCCACATTATACTAACTTTGTTCAAGTTGCGTTCTGGTCAATCGATCAGAATATTGGTAGATCTGGACCACTAGTGACTCTGGCACAAGATTATCTGAGGAAGATATGATATCTGAGTACTGATGTAATCCCATGAGTGTATAATCAGCAGATGAGCCAGCTTGTATGTCGCTTTCAGATTGATACGCTGTGACTCAGTGGCGGTGAAGACTACTGTGGTACACTGTGACCGATGACTCGCAGTAAACTTAAATCCAAGCTTGTCCAAGCATGAGTCGTTTCAAATGGTACTATCTATGCACTAGACAATAGCTCCAGTATCTCAAGCCTGTTTACACAAGCCAATGTACGTCCCGCATGGAATTATGAAGAAGAGGTAAAGCCTGTAGTCAGTAGTCCAACTTCCACGATAACTGTTACTCCCAAAGTAGCTACTGTAGCACCATCAATTCAAGCTGCTCCATTAAACCTTAGTCTTATTATTACGAAATTTGATAGGGAAGTGGAGATTGGAGATGTGAGTGATATGGTGGTTGTATTGCAGAAGGTATTGATGTTTGATAAGTTATATGATTATGAGATTACTTGATATTTCTGACCGATTACCAAGACTGCTCTTGCTCAGTTTCAGCTCAAATACAAACTCATTGACTCACTTGATCATCCGGCAGCATGACACTTGTGACCAGCGACTCGTGCATTATTGACCAAAAGACAGAAATTATTACGTCTTGGGTCGCTCAATAGATAGCGTGTAGATTTGCTTCTTGACTCTGTTCGTCACATGATTATAGTGTGTAGTATCTTTACTATTATATCTTATTATTGATGAAACGTATATGAATGATGATTGCAACACTATCTTTTGTGTTGATCTTATCTGGTTGTGGTGCTACAACTGATACTGCTGTGGTAAATTCACCAGCAATCGGTCAGCTTGCAAGTTGTTTGACTACTAATGGAGCTACTTTTTATGGTACTGAATGGTGTCCTCACTGTAAGTCTCAGAAAGTATTATTTGGTGACGCAATGACCCAGGTAAACTATATAGACTGTGACAAGAATAGTCCAGCATGTCAGGCAGCCGGAGTGCAGTGATATCCAACATGGGTGTTTGCTGATGGTAGTACATTGGTAGGTACACAGACTCTTGAAGCTCTTGCCGCTAAGGCTGGATGTAGTTTTGCTCCTGAGGCAATGATTCCAGAGATTGAAGCGCAACAAGCAGTTCAAGTATCTGGTGTTTAAATATATTGTGCGAAAATTATTCTTCAAGTGTATTCCATAAATTCAAGTAATTATAGTAAATTTGATGTGAATTTACTAGGTGGTACATTGCCTAACATGAATTCAGAACTAGACTTTCACTTTGTGAGATTTCAGCTGAATTCTGAGGTGATTTACTGTAATACTTGGATTTTTTAGTTAATCAAAAAAATTGATACATAGTCTTTCTCTAACTACTTGAAGTTAGTTAGTGGTGGATACATTAAGGAAACGTACAACAGCAAACTAAATACGATATGATAGACTATAATAAACTTTGATAATATCATGTCCTAAAGGATTTCTTTCGGGTATTAGCTGCGTGTCAACTCCGCGTCAGGGTTTGTGTAGTGTTTTCTCAAGGCTTATGGTTATATATGTAAGTTAATATCTTGTTTTTATCATCAGTATAACTTTATCTTTACCAATATATTTTTGGAATGTAGTATGTTATTTTCTTAATCTTCCAAGGTCTATTGTTTTTACATCTGCGAGTTGATCGACAAATGTCTGATCATGTGATACCATAATGATTGCGCCTTTATAATTACTGATTGCTTGTGCGATGACTGGAAGGTGGCGGAAATTGATGTGATTAGTTGGCTCATCTAGGATAAGAAGATGCGGCTGTTGAATGACAAATCTTGCATAACATAGTAGTCACTTCTGACCTTCAGAAAGTGATGATACCGTATTTTTGAGGATATCTCCCTTAAGCAAGAATTGTGCAGCGACACGATACGCATCTTGATCGGTGATTGCGTCAGACATCTCGCGTAGCGCATCCCATACCACCATATCCATATCCAGTGCGTTAAAATCTTGGCTATAATATCCTACTCTGACATCATCATGGATCGTTGCATCACCATCATGCGCATTGACTAGTCTACGGAGAAGTGTGGTTTTGCCGATACCGTTTGGTCATTTGAGAATGATACGATCTCACTTTCTGAGTTCGATATCCATCTTGTGGGATTCTGGTTTCCAATCCAGTCACATGAGTGATATATTGTTAATTGTAACAATCGGTCCATTGAGGTTTTCAAATGGAATTTCAAACTCGGTGATTGTCTTATCATCTCTTCTGACCTCTACCTTACTATCTTCTGCATCTTCAATATCATCACGAAATTTACTTGCGAGTTTACGCATTTTACCTCATTTGTTAGCAAAAAAGTTTACTTTGTCTTTTTTGTCTTGGATTTCTTTTTCCATGCGGGCGTTGTTCATCTCATCACGCTCGATCTGACGAGCAATTTGATCTACTGCATCATAGTAATCTCACCAGAACTGTTCTACCTTTTTGAGGTGGACGTTAAGATATAAGACTCCATCGGTAAACATATTGAGAAAATCTGCATCATGGGAGATTACTACTACTGTCTTGTCATATCATAACAAGAATCCAATTAAGTTACCGATTCCATCTCCATCGAGGTTATTGGTTGGCTCATCGAGAAGCAAAATATCAGGATCTTGGATCAACGCATACGCCAGTAACAAACGTGCTTGTTGTCAGCCAGACAAATCCTTCAACTTTCTGGTATAATCGGTAATCGGGAGGCTGACTTCTTGGAGGACTTTAGTCATATCACGATCAAGTTGGTAATTGATATCGTCAAATGCTGTAGCAAACCACTCAGACATCGTCATATCCATCTGATCTCTAGGGATTACTTGACGAGCAATCGCGATCTTCTTATCCTTTGCAATCACGATCTTACCTACCTGAGGAGTAAGTTCTCATAGGATCATCTTGAAGATGGTCGATTTACCCGCGCCATTCTGACCCATGACGGTGATTTTGGTATTTTCACGTATGGAAAAATCTGAATACTCAAGGATTACCTTCTTCTCATCATAGGCAAATGATACATTATCAAAACGTAGGATTACGGGGTTGTTCTGGTTAGACATTGGATGTAACAGCTAAAAGCTAAAGGCGTAAAGCAAAATATGTGCTTTCGTCATTGCGACCTGCCTGTTGGCAGACCGATGGAATCCGGCGTGCAAAATGACGCAGCTATCCATATGCAATATTATATGTAGTATAATGATTTTTGTGATAAAAAAAGATGAAATTACTTTCATCTTTATTATGTTGAGAAATCGTCATTGCGAGGAGTGAAGCATAGCGGAATGACGCGGCAATCCAGTAATTAAATGATAAATTTAATAATTCTTAGCAAATAAAATCCTACGTTCACTTGGCTGATCAGTGAGAATACAATTACCAGCTTCTAGTGGACTATCAGCGGGAATACATCTGGTAGTGGCTTTGGTGAGTTCTTTGATTTTATCTTCAGTCTCGCTAGTTCCATCCCAGTGAGCCATGACAAATTTACCATCTTCAATACTAGCGGCAAACTCATCTCGAGTATTTGCGATAATAGTCTTGCTTGTTCTGAGTGCAATATTTCTTGTCAGAAGATTTGCCTGGATATCTTGAAGTGTTGTGATTACATATTCAGCAAGCTGGGTAATTTCTACTGATTCTTTGCTTCATGTGTCTCTGCGATATACTTCTACTACTCAGTTTTCCATATCTCTCGGTCATACTGCAATACGAAGTGGTACTCATTGTAGTTCATATTGATTATATTTCCGTCAGTTGGTCTTGTTCATATCATTGTCAATTTTGATCTGCAGTGACACTTGATAATTCCCGAGAAATGTACTCTTAATACTGAGTGAACTTGACTCTATCGCATCCAATGATGGCTGCATATACGACATCAGCGAGGTCAGGATTTCCTCATTTTTCGCAACTGGAATGACTACCACCTGAAATGGAGCTAGTGCTGGAGGCACAATAAGACCCTTATCATCACCATGTGACATAAACATACCACCCAATGCACGAGTTGAGATGCCCCATGAGGTTGCATATGCAAATTCACGTTCATTGTTTTGATTAACAAATTGTACGTCAAATGCTTTACCAAAATTCTGACCAAGGTAGTGACTTGTACAGCTCTGAAGTGCCTTACCATCGGGCATCATATGCTCGATGGTATAGGTTGTCTCTGCTCCTGCAAATTTTTCACTTTCTGTCTTGCGTCACATCACACCACTGACCGCCATAAAATTTATAAAGAAATCCTGATACACGTTCCACATCTGCTCTGTCTCCATGATTGCTTCTGATTCAGTTGCATGAGCAGTGTGTCACTCCTGCCAGAGAAACTCAGCAGTACGTAGAAAAGGTCTTGTACGCATCTCCCATCTCATCACATTTGCCCACTGGTTGACAAGAAGCGGCAGATCACGATATGATTGTACCCAATCTTTGAAGGTATTTCGGATGATCGTCTCTGATGTAGGTCTAATAATAAGTTCTTCTTCGAGTTTTGCATCTGGGTCAACTTCAATTGTACCAGTAGATTCGTCCTTTTTGAGTCTGTAATGTGTGACCACTGCTGCTTCAGTTGCAAATCATTCAATATGTTTTGCTTCCTTGGTAAAGAATGATTTAGGGATGAGAAGAGGGAAATATGCGTTTTGATGTTTCTTGCCAGCAATACCAGTACGCTTAAACATTGTATCAATAACATGTTGCATGTTTTCCCACATAGCATAACCATAAGGCTTAATTACCATACACCCACGCACTGCACTATGCTGTGCAAGATCTGCTTGCTGGATGAGTTCGTTATATCGTTCAGAGATGTCTTGTGACATAGGAGTAAGAGCCATGATATGTAGTTAATAAGGTATAATAAAAAGATTTTTTGCTATTTTGCATAATCCAGGAGTCTACCATCCATCGTCTTGAACACATGTCATGGAGTCAGAGCTCATCAATTATCATGAGTTGGATAATTAGGTCCAGTGGCTCAAGTACCGAGATGATAAGGATCTTTGATAGAAGTTGATATCTTGCTTCCATTAGAGTTTCTCTTATAGGTCTGCATGTGGATATGCACATCATCTCGAGAGTTCTGCGGATCAAACACATAATCCCTAGGGATATAGTTTTCGTCGACATTTTCTCAGTGCTCAAGACCAGAATTTCCTGCGTATCAGATAAGTTCTCACTGCTTCACCGGGATGACACGTGTACTCATGGCCCTCAAGACAAATGCTAGATCAGTATAGGTCAGACTATAATTATCAATCTTCATCGCATCTTCTACTGGATCATAGATATAATCTGACCCTTTGATAGTTTGCTCTACTATGGGGGAGAGTCTACTCAGATGTGCGAGTTGGATAAAC
>Ga0105050_10007901_pt1 | contig 12486 bp, 12 predicted proteins | sample FRY01_FD_78088 | JGI IMG/M metagenome (GOLD analysis project Ga0105050, IMG submission 78088) | Freshwater microbial communities from Lake Fryxell liftoff mats and glacier meltwater in Antarctica - FRY-01 | ecosystem: Environmental > Aquatic > Freshwater > Ice > Glacier meltwater ... | reverse complement strand
TGGTATGCTTCAATTATCTATAAAAGATTTATTAAAAAATGATTTAGTAGATAGTATTAATATGAGAGCCACTCAAATTTATAAAGGTATTGTTCTAGATGCTTTAGTTAATTATTCGGGGGTTAAAATAAAAAAAGATAAATCACCATTAAGGAAAGAGATAGATGAAAATGGTATTGTACCCAGTTATGTTGATGCTACTGAAGGTGGTTATATAATAGAAGGTGAAAATATGCAAGAGGTTGTCAATAATAGTAGTAAAACTTTTAGATTTATAGATCAAGATACATATAGAAATCTCGAGAAAGGAGGTAGAGATTTCACAGCAAAACTAACGTTATATCTTTCAGAGAAAGGACAAAGTAATAAAAAAGAAGTTAACGTTGCAAATTTAAATTTAAATGATCAAAAAAATCTAGTTAATAAGGAGACTGGGGAAAGTATAACATTAGACCAAGCTTTGAGGTTAGCTTCAACTATAGAACCGATTAAATCACCAAGTGATTTCGACAATCTTTACAAACGTATTATTTCAAACAGACCAACTAGAGGGACAGCGATGAACCCGGATAGTTCAAGAAGTCATTTATTTATTTATTTTGATTTAATAATAAAAAATAATAAAAATTCACCAGTTTTAACTTTTGTAGATTTGGGAGGTAATGAGAATTTTTTCTCAGACCCGGGTATTAAAGGCACTGTTTTAGCAGCAGAAGGTAAAAGTATTGTAAACGAACTTACAGTTTTAAGAACATTGTTTGAAGCATATGCCGATGGAAGAATGGTTGAGAATTTAAAAACTCCGGATAATTTGAATAAAATAGTTTCTATTTTAGAAACAGCTAAAGAATCAGGAAAAGAAAATACCTATATACCAATAGTAGAAGATTGTGATACAATGTCTTCTGCAACGGCAAGTGATAATTATGAAGGTCAAAAATTTAATAGTACAACTGCATTAGAGAATTGTAGATGTATGTCTACTTATTCTAATATAACACGTACAACAACAAAAGACCCAATTATAAACATAAGAGGTGGTGATATGACATATGCGATTTATAATCTACTTGATTCTGTTATTAATTTCTTTAAACCACCAAACAGTTCAACACCTATAACTAAAATCCAAATGTATTTATGTTCGCACGAAAAAGCTAAAAACGATAACTTAAAACTTATTTGCGATACAACCTATAATACATTAATAACTGGAGAAAAATTATTGGGTGATGAAAAAACTATCCGGATACGTGCAACTAAGGCAACACAGTCAAAAGCAGGAAATGATATTATTAATAAAGATAATAAAATAAAAGAATTAAATGGTTTAGCTAAAAATGATAATGTTACTAATGGTGTTAAATTTAATGGCGTTAAAACTTTATTTATTGATACAATCAAAAAGTTAGATTTATATACAGACAGTGATATAACTGCTGATAAATTTGGTTTATTTATTGAAAAAATAATAAATATTTTAAACGATAAAAACAAAATAAGTGATGATAACATAATAAATATTAATCAATCCGAAGTAGATAAGTTTATAGAAAGTGCTTTAGACGAAGTTGGTATAGATAAAAAGTATGGTGGCAAAACAAAATTTGGTAAAGTAGCAAGACGTCGTAGTTTTGCACAACTTCGAAAAGTTAAATCAAGGCGTCGCAGAGAACGTACACCGAATGTGAAGAAAAGGGGTAGTGGAAAAATTAAGAAAAAAAGAACAAGTTATGCAAAAACAGTAAGACCAAGAACAAGACGAACAAAGGATCGTAGTATCCCTAAAAAATCAAGGCCGAAAAGTCCGGTAAGACCGGTAAGGCCGAAAAGTCCGGCAAGACCGGTAAGAATTAAGAGAAGAAGTCAAAAAAGTCGCCGCAAGATAAGAGGTTCTAATAAGATTACAAGAGCAAGACGCAGAAGTAAGGTAATCGTAATTTAAAAAATAAAAAAGAATTTTAAAAAGATTTTTAAAAAAATTTTAAAAAGGTTTAAAGAATTGTGGTATAATTATATTATAATGAGTAAGAGTAGAATTGAATTAGTATCACAATTAGTATCCCAAAAATCTCAAACAACAAGAAATATGTCCGTTATCCGCGCATCCGATTTGGAGGTAAGTAATGTCGTTCACGACAAAATTAAGCCCAAGGGCAAAGGAAAATTCGTAAAGATGAACTACAAGAATGGAATGATTAGGATCCAGATTCCCAATGCGCGGGTCCCTTTTGGTCTAAGTATCTACGAGAACGAAAACGATAAAAGTAAGAAGTACAGCCTTGAGATCTCTCTTGGAGGTGATGATAAACTTGATGCTTTTCGTGAACAACTTGAAGAGATTGACCAACTTAATATTAACACTATTGTAGAGAATAGTAAAGCGTGGTTGGGTGAAAACAAAGCGAAACCTGTAGTAGAAGGCGCGATTTACAGTTCTCTTATTAAACCCGACAAGAAAGGTGAGTCACCTTCCCGGTTTAAGCTTAAACTACCCGTTTGGGATGGTAAGCCGATGTTTTCGGTATATGAGAAAGGCGAACGTACTCCTATGCAATTGGTTGCACCCGACGCAGACGGAAATCCAGTAATTAACTGGGATTGGGCCCAAAATGGTATGGAGGTTACTATTATTGCAGAGTGTGAGGGACTTTGGGTAGTAAGTAAGAATGTATACTGTACTTGGCGAGTTGCATCAGTCAAAATTAACAAAAAGAGTAACCGTGTAACCGATTATGCTTTTATGGATGAAGAGGATACAGATTCAGTAAAGGAATCCGGTGACACCGGAGACGGCAACGGAAACGGAAACAGCAACGGCAAAGAGTCTGAGGAAGAGAATATTTCGGAAGAGGAAGAAGAAGACGTTTCGGGTGACGAAGAATAAAAGAATAAATAAACAATAAAAAAAGAATAAAAGAATAAATAAACAATAAAAAATCAAAAAATAAAATATTAATAGGTTTTAATAATGAATATAAATAATACAATAAATAATACTTATAATATAAGAATATTCATAGACTCTGACTCTTTATTAAATAATCAAGAGTATTTATTATCATTTCACAATGGAATAATTAAAATAGGGGATAAAATAAAAAGAAGTCTTGGTCCTTATTACAGAATAAATAATAATGATTCTTTAATAAAGAACAACGAAGTATGTACCGTTTGTTTAGAAACCTATAAGGTTGGTACATACAAGAGAAATTTATGTTGTTCTCACACATTTCATAAAAAATGTATAGATAAATGGTTTAAAATATCCGAATCGCAAAATTGCCCTATTTGTAGAAATCATCACGATAACATTTTAAAAACAATTAAACAAAATTAATATTCCCACTCCCAACCCGGACCAACTACTTTTTCATAGTGTACCATATTTACAAAATATTCGAATTGTCTAGTATATTTTTATAGTCTAGACAATTCGAACATTTAACATTTACGAATATATAACGATATAAGGATACAAATTATAATAATAATAAAAAAGGCAATTTCGTTACAATTCATTTTACTGTGTATTTTTATTATAATAAATAAAAAACCACAATAACATGGAAATGGTGTCAGATTCAGACTCTGATAGTTCGGGTGATAGTTCGGGTGATAGTTCGGGTGATAATTCGGGTACTATCAATTTGTCAAATCCTCATGTTACAAGACCGGAAATCACTAAATTATTGGGTATGAGACCTAAAAATTTAGACCACTATCTAAGAGCTTTTGTTCACAAGTCTATTAATAGAAATGTAAAAAAGGCTACCAATCAAAAAGTTTTAGAGTATATGACTGAATCTAATGAAAGATTAGAACTTCTAGGAGATTCAGTCCTTGGTTTAATAGTAACAAACTATTTATTTGACAAATTTCCCAATAAGGCAGAAGGTTTTCTAACACGTACAAAAACCAAAATTGTTAGAAGAGAGGGTTGTGCTTTGTTTGCTAGGAAGTTAAATTTGGGAAAGTATATTCTTACAAGCGACCATATAAAAATTAATAAAGAATCTGATAAAATTTTAGAAGATACTTTTGAAGCTTTTGTTGGCGCTATTTACAAAGATTTAGGATTTAAATTTGCCCAAGCTTTTATTATTAGACTTATTGAATCACATATTGACTTTGATGTTATACTAGTCGATAATAATTATAAAGATGTCTTGTTGAGATACTCTCAATCAAAAGGGTATCCTCTTCCAGTTTACGAAGAAGTTACAAAGGATGGTCCTGCCCATAGCTGTAAATTTACAATGTCTGTAAAATTATACTTGGACGACTCTTCGAACAACAATTTTGTCATTTCTAAAGGGAGGGAAAAAAGTAAAAAACAAGCAGAACAAATAGCTGCAAAAAAATTACTATCTATGATTGATAAAAAAGATCTTAATATTTTTATTAACAGAGATAACCCGAACGTAAAAATTTAAAAATAATTTAATTTTATTTTCGTAAAAAAATTCTTTGGTGTTAGTATCTTAATATTAGTAATGGTTGCTAAAAATACCGTTGGTCAAATTATAATAGTAATACTTTTATCTATACTAACATTTAGCGGGTATACTTTCTTCAGTAATAAATTAAACGACAAAGTAGAACTAATAACTAGTGAAGTTAATGGTAAAAATTATAACGTGAGGTCTGATACAACAAAATCTGATAAGAAAGAGACGGCAGATTATTTAGCAAGTATTTCTGAAAAGGTTGACTTGTTAGTCATATACATGAACGAAAAAAATCTACCAGACAAAGAAATTTCACAAAGATTAAAGGAAAGATGGGGGAGTTGTAAATTTAGAGAAACCTCAAGTCATGAATCTGCCGCAGCCTACACTATTAACAAAGGTGATGAAATGAGGTTGTGTGTCAGAAATAACGAAACTTTAGAAAATATGAATACAAGTATGTTTGTCGTACTTCACGAACTTGGACATTTAATGAGTATATCATATGGTCATAACGAAGAATTTAGGAATAATTTCAGTTATGTAGTTCATTTGGCAAGTAATTTGGGGATTTATAAACCAGAAGATTTTGAAAATAAACCAGTAGAATATTGCGGAACTGAAATTAATACTACGCCCTGTATGTCCGGAACTTGCGAATATACTACTATACCACTTATAATAGGCGAATTTAGAAATACAATTGGTATGATTTAATCAAATTAATTAAAACAAAATTAAAATATTTATAATTATTAATTATGGGGCTGTTTAGAAAAAGATCGCGAAAAAATTCCGTAAAACGATCTGTTAATAAAAGACGATCAAGAAACGTTTCAAAACGCACAAGAAGACGTTCGGGAAGGCGTACAAGAAGAAGTACAAGACGTTCGAGACGTACAAGAAGACGGTCTGGAAGACGTACAAGAAGACGTTCGGGAAGACGTGTTAAAAGGTCTAGACGTACGAGAAGGCGTACAAGGTCAAGACGATCGAGACGTTTCGGATTAGTGGCAGGTGAAGGTTATGAAGGTGCTACATCTTTTAATAACGGATACTCTAATTATTTTGGTGCTAAAGAACCTTTTGTAAACGCATCTGAATGGTTTTATCCCAACCCTGGAAGTGCTGGTGCATTAATAGGACAAGGCGGTAAAACAAACTATCAATCACCCAACATGATTTATAAATATTAATCTTTTAAATATTAATCTTTTTAATTAATATAATGAACCAAGCTCGTACTGAAGTAAAGAGTATTAGGTGTGCGGTTTGTAATAAAAAAACGTTAACGGGAATATATTGTAAATGCGAAAGTTATGTGTGTATGTATCACAGACACCCAGAATCTCACGGCTGTACTTATCAAGCAAAACAATTAACTGTTTATCATGATAAATTAAAAGAAAAACTAATGAATGGATCTGTCAAACCGGATAAAATAGACAAATTATAACAATTCTTTAATCTTAGACTTTGATTCATCACTCAATTCCTCTGGAAAATTAATTTTGAAATTAATAATTAAGGAACCTGAATCTTTCATTCCCTCTTCTTGTATATTTTTAACCGTAGTAGGACTTATAACACTCTTTCCTTGAATATCTAATGTTCTAGAATCTAAGTGTGTTATACATCTTTCAAACCCTGTCAAAGCTTCTTTTAAACTTAATTCAAGTGTAATGATTAAATCATCCCCAGATCTTTTGAAAACGTCGTGTTTTAATTCGTTGACATAAATTATAAGGTCGTGATTACCTAAATGATTTGGTAATATTAAAGGACAGTCGGTATTATAACCAGGTTCTATAACTATGGTAGTCTTATTTTTAATAATCTCTTCGTCCGGTACCATAAAAACTGCTTGAAAAGAACTACTACCCATTAAGTCAACTACTCCTTGAATTTCTGGTGAAACTTCCATCTGTTTCATTCCTTTAATATTTTTAATAGTATACTCAACCTCAAATTTACCCCCAGAATAAATTTCCTCAAGAGTTAGAGATATATATGCTCTTGCAGTTGAACCTTTCCCTACACCCATACTCATCCCCATTCCCATACCAATAGGTCCACCAAACATAGATCCAAACATATTAAAGAGTTCTGACAAATCTGGAAACTCTTCTACTATATTACTTGGGTTTGTAATAGATGTATAAGCTTCAGTAATTTTTTTAAACTCATCTGCTGCATTAGGTTCATTGTTTTTATCAGGGTGATATTTAAGTGCTAATTTATGATATGCTTTTTTAATTGTTGATTTGGAGTCATTTCTAGAAACTCCCAATATTTTATAAGGATCGCGAAGCGAATTCATAATTGACAATTAGAATAACTATTTTATAAATAAAAATCAAACGTTATTATAAAACCCCTTTAACATTATTAATATTACATTCTCTTTTTACTTTTCTTACTTTTCTTACTTTTCTTACTTTTCTTAATCTTTTTACTCTTTTTACTCTTTTTTCTACCAAACTTACTAACTTTTTTACTCTTCTTACTTTTCTTTTTACTTAACCGTTTTTTACTCTTTTTACTTTTCTTTTTGCTTAACCGTTTTCTACCAAAACTGTATTCTTCTTCTTCTTCTTCTTCATTATTGTAAGGATCTTTGTAAACGAAATTCTCTTCGTCTTCACCGTCAGGTACTTCGTAACCACTGTAACCGTAATCGCCCATCTTTTAAATAATACTTTATATTTTAAATAATACTTAATATTTATTAATTTTTTCATAATTATCCATTTTAAAATTCCATCCTTTAAATTTATCATTAGTTGAAATTTTATCATTACACCAATCCTCTAACCCTTCTTGATCTTTTTTGGTTATGTCTATACCAGAAGCCAACCAATAATCACTTAATTTTCTTACCTTTCCAAAACCATATGAATGCAAATCTTTAAGAAATTCTGAACTTATATTATTTTTTTTATCCAACCCCAAAAGATACAAAACCCTCTTTTCAGCTTTACGCCTACAAGTAGATGAATCTTTGTGATCATTCCAATAATGAGGTTTATCTTCCCTACCATAGTGATGCCAACAAGTTTTTATATTAGGAGTATAGAAATCATAACCAAAAGTCCATAGTCTAGCTGATAACAATGTTTCTTCTCCTTGAAATAGATGACTTAGGTTTGGGTCATAAGGAACATCATCAAGAAAGTTTCCATGAAGAAACATAAATCCTCCAGCAGCAAACGGCTTTGGGCATTTTTTTGGTTTATCAGATTTACTAGTCCATCCAGCTAAGAATATAGGAATGTTATCTGAACTTAATTTCCCGTTACACATTTCTGGAGCACCGTCTATCTTCATTTGTTCTTGTGTTGGTGGATAGACCGTAAGGATTGGTTTCTTTGATTCTGTTTCGCACTGTCTAAACATCTTTATTAAATCTGTGTCCCAGTGTTTTCTAAAATGAGTATGTGAATCAATTTGTAAAAAGAACTCTTCTCCTTTCCATAAACTAGCACACCAATATCTTGCAAAAGTAGGTCCTTTAGCTTTCATATAATCCATTGTAATATCTCTTACTTGTTTTTTGAATTTTGGGTCTAATCCTAATTCACAAGATTCTTCGGGGTCTTTGTTTTGTTGACAGACTCCGACAAAAATTTTAGTTGGGTTATCCGCATTGTCAAATATTGATTTTAAAGTTTGTTGACATTCGTCATCTCTATAACTAGCTACACTGACAAATATTTCGTTTGGTTTAATGGTTTTTTTAATAGGATTCTTGAAAGGAATAAAATCTATACATGTACTTCCAAAATGTTCTGTAAAAGATTCATTTATATTACAATACGTCATAAATAATATTGCAATTATAAGTGCAGAAAATACAAGTAATTGACACTTTTCTTTGGTCTTATTAGCAACCATCTACATATAGACTAGATAAAAAATTTAAATAAAGTAATTTTTTGGATTTAAATGTACGGATTTAAATGTATAATATAATAATTGTATTATATATTTAATACAATGAAAGAACCAACATTAATAAAAAGTATTCCAGTTGGAGCATTAATAGTATTTATTGGATCATTTTTTATTTTCCTATATCTTCTAAAACTTGATAATGATTGCGAAGACTCTAAAGAACGTAATGTAGAAGAAACCATTTGGATTGGAATCTTTTTTACTATGTTGTTGAGTTGTATTGTTATTTCAGCTTTATGTATTATCAATTCACAAAAAGAAAAAAAGGGGACATTAACTTATAAAATCAATAAAAATGTTAATCTATTACGAGAAAAATTCAATGACCTAATTCCTAGATTTGAAGGAAAAAAATTAATTTAATCCATTAAGGTCACACTCTACATTTATTTTATTATTTTTCTCAAGAAACTCCAAATCTTTCATGTAAAGATCCCTAAACGGGAAAATTAAAATTGTACTTCCTTCTGGATGAAACTCCACAGAATTTTTACTCAAATCCCTCAATACCTTTATTTTAGTAAAATTATTTGAACTTTTTTGCTTAAACGAATAAGGAAACTTTATTTTAGTAAAATTTTCAACCCCTTGTTGTTGTTCAAACATTACAAATTGCATTTGTTCATTATTCATAATAAAGATAGGATTCTTTTGTATTTTAATTATTTTTCTTAAATTTTCAACCGTTGTAGAATCCACAACCAAAGTTGTAGAAATTAAACTTTTATTTAAACTATTAATACTCTTACCAAGTATATAAGTAGGCCTTTCTGTTTTCCAAAAGAATGAAAAAGGTGAAGGAGGATCCATAGATTTCAAAACCCAATTTTTTTTTTCAGAAACTACATACTGACCTCCCCCTTCAATAGGGTCGGGTAATTTAATATTAACACCATCATCGTCAATAGTTACTTCTGATTTTAAAGGAGGAATCAGTTCCACGTCATTTAATTCAGGATATGGTAAACCCCAACCATAATCTCTTATAGTCCCCGGATAACTAATATTTGATAAATTTGGCTGTCCAGCAACTACATTATCTTCAAATTTACAGTTATTAATTCCTCTTACAAACCAAAAATAACCTCCTCCTAAAAGTTTATTAGGTAATCCAGCTTTATCGTAATCTTTAGTCCACCCACTTGTTCCCCATTCAACCCCCCAACTATTCAAACAAATCCAATAAGGAATGTCTTTATAAGTCCCCCATCCAGTAATAGTTATGGCATGACCACTAATAGGTTTAGTACCATCTTCTATATGCATATAAATTAAACAATCATTCTTTCCACCAACAACATATTTTGAATTTTCACTGTATTTCTGCCCCCCTAAACCTTTAGCTCCAAACTCATACTGGAAATCAGAATAAACTTCAAATCCCGTTGTTACTGGACCACGCTCGAATATTTCTCTTTGTATATTGGTCATTGAATTGTTTACCTTGTATGCGTTTTTTGCCTTGAATCTAAAAAATTGCGGATTTGTCCAAGGTAAATCCATTCTTTCGTTCTTTTCGTTCAGTAAAACTGGTTCCAATCCACTTTGTTCTGTTTCTTTTATAACTTTATCATATTTAGTTTTCCATCCTTCTACCCCAACCGAATATCCTGAACAATAAGAGTAATTAGGTCCTAATAACTCTTTACAACTTTTTTCTGGGTCATTTTCTTTCCACTTATCCAAATTATAACCAATACATAAACTTGTAGTTGTTCCAGTATCTCTTAAAATTTTCCAAGCATCTATTAAAGTTCCTCCTTTACATTGTGGATTATTCTTGTTTACTGATTCCTTTAATAGCAATCCCTTTTCTGAATAACAAGCAGGATAACAACAAGCAATTAATTTTTCTGCAGATAAAGTTATAGGTTTCTTTAACCAATCCTCTTTCCATGTTTTTAAATTTATAACACCATTAATGTTCCAAGCTTCAAACGTTTTTTTAGCCCTGTCTAAAATCTCCTTTAAATTTGGGTTTGTTTTAGAAAATGTTATTGATCCTAAACTTTGAAAATTTAATAAGTAAATTAAGGCTTGTAGTCCTTTGTAATTATTTAATTTGTCGTATAATGCAGTTTTATGAGCCTCTTTTACAGTATCCAACCACTCTGATTTATTTATATCTCCATCTTTGTCAATATCTATGTTTTTTACAATCTTTGATAATGAAATTTTAGTAAATTTATAAATAGAGTCAATGTTATTTAAAATTGTATCTAAAGCTTGTTGATTAAACTGAGGATATTTACCACAACCATTACTACCACAAGATTCTATATAAAATCTACTACTTATTGACGTAACTACCGCAAAAGCCCAACAACTTCCACAATCACCCTGAAATAAAGGAGAAGGAAGACAACCAGGCCATTTATCCCAAGCACTGAAATATGCAGGAAAAGTTAAAAAATTACCATTTTCTAAATGAATGTGGTGTGGGTCTGTACCCGGTAAGGGTTCTGGTAAATGATTTGTATGAAAACCTTTTTCATCATGGTGACTAATACTTTTTAATTTTTTTATTATTTCATCAATATTTTGTTTAGATACGATTATGTTTATTTCTTGATTACCACGACTATTTAAACTAGTTAAACTAAGAGGAGCACTAAAGGTTAGTTCTGACCCAAAAAATTCAGGATAATATTTGCTACAATTTAAATACAAAAATAATAGTAACAACAGTATTATAATAAAAAATAATAAATACAATAATTCATTATTTGAGGCTGTAAATGACCAAGCCTTACCCATTCTAATAATATAAAAGGTTTTTTTTAAAATTTAATTTCTTTTATAATATTAATGAACAGAACTTTAGAAGAAAACCAAAGTAATAACTTTAGTAGCAAATTTGCAAATACCAATGTCGCATACCAAGAAAACAAAATGGGAAAATACACCTACCAAAACGAAAATTTAATTAATAAAATACCTATTCAGTGGAATACTAGTGGTAATATAAGTAACGACGGAGTTAGACCACCAAATCCTTCCATGATAGTAAAAAACTTTAATAAACAAGGGAGTGGGTTTCCTGTTTTTGAAATAGAAGCTAGGTCGCCATATAAAGTACAATATTTAGTAAACCAGTACGGAGGACATCAGACTAAATTCGGTACTATGATACACTTGCAAAATTAATAAGGTATAAAGTTAAAATAAAGTTATAAATAAAATCAAAATTTAATATATTCTAGATTATCTTATAAAATATTTGAGTGATTAGAATGGAATTTATTAAATTTGAAGAATTGGTTGGTATAAGTAAGGTTGAAGAATTGGATAGATTATTGTGTGAGAAAAATGTTTGTGGAGGAAAGGTAATGTGTTTTTTTAGTAAAGATGGAAAATATGTTGTTAAAGAAATGAGAAAAAGTTTTAATGAAGGTAAAGATTGTATGGTTTTAGATGAATTAAAGGAAATTTTTGGATTTAAAAAAATGGGGATGAGAAGAATAAAATGTGATAAAGTTGTTGAAAGAATTGATAAGAAAATTAAATTTTGGAAAGGGAATATGGTTATTAAAGAAAAGAAAAGTGTTTATTTAATTATGAATAAATTTGAAAATATTGGAAGTTTAAGTAAAAAGAAAGAGAGAGATGAAAATAAAAAAGTTATGATGGAATATATGAAAATTATATTTTTTAGAGGGATTTTTAGAGTTAGTGATGGAAATTATAGAAATGTATTAATTAATAGTAAAAATGAATTAATGAGTATTGATGAGAATAATATTGGTAAAAGAATTAGGGTTTTGGAAAGAAGGTTTAGGATTAAAAATTATAGTGAAGAAGATATAAAAGAAGTTATAAATAATTTGAAAAATAATAATATTAAGAAGAAAGAAGAAATTAGAAAAGTTATGAAGAAATATAATTTTAGTGATGAAGATATTGAAAAGGTTATAAATAATTTTGATAATTTAGAAGTAGATATAAATAATGATATTAAGTTTTTTTGGAAAGATGAAAAGGTTGAAAAGGTTGAAAAGGTTGAAAAGGTTGAAAAGGTTGAAAAGGTTGAAAAGGTTGAAAAGGTTGAAAAAGATGAAAGAAGTATTAGGGTTTTTGGTAG
>Ga0105050_10007900_pt1 | contig 12489 bp, 10 predicted proteins | sample FRY01_FD_78088 | JGI IMG/M metagenome (GOLD analysis project Ga0105050, IMG submission 78088) | Freshwater microbial communities from Lake Fryxell liftoff mats and glacier meltwater in Antarctica - FRY-01 | ecosystem: Environmental > Aquatic > Freshwater > Ice > Glacier meltwater ... | reverse complement strand
TTTGCGTGATCCGCAGCTACCTATCTACCGCGCGCAAACAAGGCGTGAACCTCATCACCAGCATCCGTAACGCTCTCGACGGAACTCCCTCCTGCTTCGCTAGGGGTGCTGAATAGTTACCATACAGAAAGTACGGGGGTCACGCTCAAAGTTCATCCTTGAACAAGAAGCGGCCCTCGCCACGAAACTTGGAAAGAAGCCTTCAACAGTAGAATTGATGAAGTATCTGGATGGCGGGATTGATCCAGAGTCGGGCCAGAAAATCACATCTAGCCAGGACGAAGACGGCACCTGGGAAATCCGATGGGCCGATGACGACAAAAACACTCGGAAGGTTTTTGCCTCAAAGATTTGGGAGCTTCGGAAGAAAAAGTCGAAATAAGTTCATCAGTGTTTCGGCCATAGCCTGATGGGCCGTGCAGGAGCTTGCCTGCATGGACACGCTCCTCACTGACACACCCGCCACTTCCAGCCTCCCAGCCGCGAAGAAAACCCGCCACGAGATCGCCACCCATACGGCGCTTTCGTTGCGATACATTGACGAACTCACGCACAACGGAACCCTTCCATACTTCAAAATCGGGAAGTCCATCCGTTACGACCCCGCCGAAGTTGAAGCCGCCTTGCGTGAGCGATTCCATGTCAATGCCAAGGCTCGCAAAACAGGAACCCGCGCACCTTCATCCGCCACTTAATCCGCCAACAAACAACCGCTTCCCCGACGAAGGAAAAAGCGGCTGCTGTTATGCGGAGTAGAACGCCGCAAGGGTAGCCAAAATTTCGTCTCGGGCAAGCTCACATATGAGCACCCATGAAATCAAAACTCACGCGCCTGATTGCCTTCCTGCGGTCACGCGCTGCCGAAACGTCGAACCCTCGCGCCCGCATTGAAACCCGGCGATTGCTTGCCAGCGCACTGCGCATTCATGCAGCATTGAAAGGTAGGCCATGAATCCCGAACAGGTTCAAATCGGCTTTTTCCGGCACTACGCCGCGCCGGGTAAAAATGTGCCGCTGCATGAGTTTCTGAACGGCATCCGCGATGGCAAATGGGCAGCGCAGATTCAATGCCTGCGGGCCGCGAGTGAACCGGCAGCACGCGACAAGCTCAAGAAACGCCTTCCAGCATTCATGTTGTCCAGCACCTCCGCAGGTGGACGCAAAGCCGCCGACATGCTCAAGCATAGCGGGCTGCTTCAAATCGACATTGATCATATTCCCGAACCTGAAAACCTGCGGGATCGAATCGGCGATGATCGTCACATCCTCGCCGCCTGGCTTTCACCGTCTGGCAATGGCGTGAAAGCCATCATGCGAATCCCTGCCGACATTGGACAGCACAAGGACTCCTTCGCCGCCGCTGCTGACTACATGCGCGAAACCTACGACCACGAAATTGATCGAGCTTGCTCCGATTGCGGGCGCTTGTGCTTTGTCAGTCACGATGTTGAGATTGTGACGAATTTTGATGCCGTGCCGCTGGAATTGCCAGCCACTCCGCTTTCACAGCCTTCTGCCGCTGAGGGGGGCGAGGAAGGAATTCGTCTGAATCTGAATCTGCATAACAAAGCACCCATTCTGCATAACAAACTTTTTGAAGAGTTTGAGAGCCTCACGAAAATCTACCGGCAACTTGTCGAACGCCGCTATGGCAGGCCGCAGCGAGGGCAGCGCAATGCTGTGATGGTTGAAATCATTTCCTCCTGCTTCTTTGCCGTCACACCCGAATTTGCGCTGGCGTTCGCCGATGAATTTTACAACCAGCACGCCGAAGCTTTCGAGGATTACGGCCTTGAACAATGGCAGAGCGAAGCACGCGCCTTGATGGCAGGATGCGGGCGAAGCTTCCTAGAATGCCTCAATCAAGGCGAACAGGCCGCCTTTGCCGGGCTTGGCGATGAAAAGGAACAAACCGCCTTCCGAATCTGCCGCAGCCTAGCAAACTGTGAATCAAACGCCACCGTGCCGCCGCCCCTCTTTCACCTCTCATGCCAGCAATTGAGCGCACGGCTTGGCGTCCTCGAAATGAAGGCATGGCGCACGCTGAAGGCATTCGAGAAATCCGGTATCCTCGAAATCGTGACGCCTGGAATCAAGCGATCCGCAGGCAAGCAAGGTGTCGCGACGACTTACCGCTGGCTGTTGGTGCAGTCGTAGCGGCTACCACACGCCCGCCAGCAACTCGTCATCCAGCATTTGCAGGCGTTTTGACGCGTCCAGGGCCGAAAACCTCCGATAGCCGCCAAAGCCGCTTCCCGCCGTTCTAGGGCCGCTCTAGCCCTTACCAGCGACATCCAGAGGGAAATGCCTTATTGCATCGCTAGTGGCGAGCTGGGGGCAGCGGGCGAAGGCTACGGCTAAGTGACAAAGCCTAAACACCGTAGAACTAGTCTTGGACTCTTGTGGGTCGAAATCCCGACCCGCTGGCTTTGCCATCTGCTGCATGCTCTCTCCCGTGATCTGGTAGCCGTCTGGCATGATGTGCGAATCCGCTAGTGGAATGCTAGTGGGTTGCAGTGTCCTGGAAGACTTGTCGCCCACCTTTCTGACCACGCCGTCACTCCCTGGTAGTGGTGCTCCCCACTGGTATTCTGCCTTGGGGTTGTCGAGTTCCAGCTCTCCAGTTATGCGCCTGGCCTTGCGCTCCTTGATGCAGTTTTGCGGTAAGGTTTGCCCTTCGGTTTTGCGGGGTCGGAATTGCGACCCGCGCTAGACCACGGCTGGCGGGAATGGCTGTCCTGCAAAGCGAAGGGATTTGTGCTGCCAGAATCTCCAGCGGTCAATGCGGTGACACCCTTTGGCGTCAAGAGCGGCAGTAAACCTGTGCTGCTAGAGGTTGCGTCAAAACAAACTTGCAGGCTCATCAGGGAGCACTCTACTCAGTTCCATCGCGCTCCCGGCATCACTGCGCGGCGTGGCAATGACTCAATGACCGGCAAACATCCATGACACTCTCTCCCGAACTCACTTCCCGCCTGCAAGCGCTCAAAGCCTTGCTTGATCTGGGTGATGTCGAGCTGGCGACATCTGCGGCTACCCGACTCCAAGCCCACAAGGAGACCGACGCCATCGCTCAAATCATCGCGCATTTTGGGTCTCACCGATATGCGGAGGCGAGCGCCCTCATCACCACCCTGCTGAGTGAGGGCACCCGGTTGGTTCGCTGGACAGACCCCGAAATCAACTTGCTGGAGGCCGAGTTGGAGCGGCTGTCGTCTGAATTGGCGGAAGCGGAAGTCGAGCAGGCGGAACTGGCGCATCAAATCTCACGCTTTCATGCCGCCCACCATCAAAGCCTCGGAGAACGATTGGAGAAACTGCTGCGTCTGCGCCTGCTCGTTCGGCAGCGGGCTGCGGCGGCAGACCCGACGAAGGCAAAGGAGGCCAAACAGGCGCAGGAAGATTTCGACGACTTCCAAAAGGAGAGTGCCGCAAAGGATGCCGAGGATGCCCGCACCAAATGGGATTTGTCTGAAGATGAGCAGCAGGAACTGAAGAAACTCTTCCGCAACGCCTCGAAAAAATGCCATCCCGATGTCGTGCCAGCGGAGCATCAGGCCGCAGCAGCGGCCATGTTCCGTGATTTGAGCGAAGCCTACCAGACGGGCAATCTCGTCCGTGTGCAGCAGCTCGCCGCGCAGGCAGAGGCTGGTGTCTTCACTCCGGCAGGTGAGATGACAGCCGCAGATCAAAAAGCCAGCCTTCAGGCCCGCATTCAGGCCGTGCGCACCGCGTTAGAAAAAGCTGTCTCCGAGTTGGCAGATATACAGCAGTCCGCCACCTGCCGCGTCATCTCCCAGCATCCCGACTGGGACACCTACTTCCAAACTCAGGCCGTAAAACTCGATCAAGAAATCGTGCGGCTGGCCGAGACCGTTGAAGATACAGAGCCATGAGTAACGAACCGCAGCCCAAACTCGAACTCCAGATCAGCACACCACAGAACTTGGTGCGGCGCATGGACCAGCAGTTGGAACTGATGGAGCGCCTGCTGGCCGAGGCGGATGCTGCTGATCAAGGACATGCTGAGGCGCAATGCTGGCTTGGTTATGCGTATTACAAGGGCAAGGGCGTGCCGAAGGATGAAGTGGAGGCGGCGAAGTGGTGGCGCAAAGCTGCTGATCAGGGACATGCTGTGGCGCAATTTCTCCTTGCTGGTGTGTATGCCAATGGCAATGGCGTGCCGCAGGATGAAGTGGAGGCGGCGAAGTGGTATCGCAAATCTGCTGATCAGGGACATGCTGCGGCGCAATTTCTCCTTGGTGGTTCGTATGCCAATGGCGAAGGCGTGCCGGAGGATGATGTGGAGGCGGTGAAGTGGTATCGCAAAGCGGCTGATCAGGGATTTGCTGCGGCGCAAAACCGCCTTGGTTATTCGTATGCCATTGGCGAAGGCGTGTCGAAGGATGCAGTGGAGGCGGTGAAGTGGTTCCGCAAAGCTGCTGATCAGGGAGATGCTGTGGCGCAATTTCTCCTTGCTGGTTTGTATGCCCTTGGCGAAGGCGTGTCGAAGGATGCAGTGGAAGCGGCGAAGTGGTATCGCAAAGCGGCTGATCAGGGACATGCTGGGGCGCTCAAGATACTGCACGGGTAGGAGCAGCAGGGGCGCGCGCTGATTGGCGTGAAGATCAGCTTCCTGGTGGCACCGATCCCGTTGGTCCCAGCAGTGGCGTTAGCCGCGTGAATCGCGGTAGCTTGCGGAGCAGAGCCAAGAAGTTGTAAACCTCATGGGTCGGGATTCCGACCCGCGCTGGCCTACTGCTGCATGCTCTCTCCCGTGATCTGGTAGCCGTCTGGCATGATGTGCGAATCCTCTAGTGGAATGCTGGGCTTTAGTAAACTTTTTGCAGTAGTGTCTCCCGGCACGCGGATCACTCAATCGTGTTCCGGTAGTGGTGCTCCCCACTGGTATTCTGAATGTCGCTTGTTGGCCCTCATTTCACCGTTGTTGTGTCCCTTTGGTGCGGCTTTTTGCGAAAAGATCACCTTGGGGTTTTGCCGGGTAGGGCTTTCGTCCCCATGCCGAGATGTGCCATGAACAGCGATTGCTCGCTTGCTTGGGGCGTCTCTACTCCTCCGCTTCCTCCAGCGCTCGCGACCCCGGTGGAACGTGAGCCAGAATCTCCATCTCCTCTTGCGACAGGTTCAGGTCTGACAGGTAGATGGGTTTGTAGCTGGGCCTGCTTCGGCCCATCGGTTCCACCTGTTACCCACTCAATTCAACGAAGCCGCTTGTGATTTCTGGGAAGCCAAGCGCTTTAAGCGCTGCTGTAATAGCTTCTGGCGCTCTTCCCATATCGCTATCGCTTCGGACTGCGAGGCTTGCGAGGGCGGCGCGGGCTTGAGCAAGCCTTTGAAGGTGCGTGTTTCGGTCGATTTCATACTGTGACTTTGGCGAGGTTGCCGCTCTATGCAAGGCCGGAGCTGCCATTTGCAAAATGCTGTCCCTTAACCCTAATCCTCGTCCTCCATCCCCTCCACTTCCGGCAGTGGTATGCCTTTTGGGAAGGAGTGTGTCCCTAAGAGCCTGTTCATACTCGCCAAACTGTCTTGAAAGCTGACCAGCGGTTCCACGAGCTTCGGCGTCTTTTCGGGAGATTTTGGGTCGGGATTTTGCATCCTCCACCTTCGCACTTTCTGCCCACTTTTCAAACACAATCGGGTTAATGTATCGCTCCAAGACCACGCTGCGGGTATCACCAAGTTTGCGGGCGACGACATCGGCAACAGCGTCTCTTTTCAGCCAGTAATCAACCTCGGTAAGTGGTGCCGCGTTGGCATCGACCAGATCGTTGGCGAGCTTGGTGGCGTTCCAGGTGCGCAGGTCATGGTTTTTCATGTCCGTCAGCCCCGAAGCCTTGCGGATGAATGCCATGACCTTGTTTGGGGCGCTCTTGAATAGAGCTCCGCCTTTAGCCTTGCGTTTGTCCAGATCGGCAGCGAGCGCTGAGTCAATAACAACGTGCTGTTGACGCACGCCGGATTTGCCGATGAAATCAAAAGTCACGATGTCACCATCAACTTCGACATGCTCGGCACGGAGGGTGCTGGCACCGTAGGCTTTTTGTGCCGCTCCTGTGTCGCTGTCGCCGCCGATGCGGAATCCCGTCAGATAAATCAATTGGGCAATGGATGATTCTTCGCTTCGGACGCCATGCGCGTAAGCGACTAAATCGGAGATAACCGTGTTGATGCGCAGCAGACGCCCGAACTTTTTCGCAAGGCTGGCCGCTTTGGTTTCTGGCGTTTGTTCCGACTGCGGTCTGCCTGCTGAGTCGATGCCTTGAACAAGGTAATTAGATCCCGCACCGGGGATAACAACGTTTGTCCATGCTGGCGGGATGGGGTAGCCGATTTGCTCACTGGCGTCTTTGCGTGCCTCAATGATGCTTTGCGCGGTGGGGTTGGTGGCGTGATAGGCTACTGTGAGTGCTGCTGCCTTTTCCTTGATTTCGTCGGCGCGAAGTTTCTTATCTTCTTTGCTTGCGTCCTCTGGCAGGGGGTTGGCTTCAAGAAGGGCTTTCAGGTCATCTTGGAAGGACTGCCAATTTGGGATGTCTGGCAGTGTGGCTTCCGCATCATCAACCAGCCCCCGAGCCTCCGCCGTCTCTGCCTCGGTGATCGTCCCGGCGTTGAACTTTTCCTCAAGCGCGGCGTGGCGTGCGAATGCTGGAGCTGCCATCTGGAGGATGCTGTCTGACTCAGCATTCGCCCATTGGCTAGGCGGGATGAGCTTGCCGCTGTCATCGGTGGCGAGCGGGTCGGCGGATTTGGCTTGGCTTGATTTGAAGAACACGAACACGTCCGACGGCGTTTCATCATCAATGGAGTCGATTGTATTCTCCATAATGACGCCATCGTAGCCCTCGTCCTTGGCCTCTTGCACCAGTTCCGAGTAGCTCTTGTCCTTGAAGGTTCCGCCAGCAAAGTCGTAGATGAGTGGGTTTTCAAGTTTGAGATACAGGTCAAGGAGCGTGCTGCTGGCCTCCTTAGCTTTGGCTTTGGCCTCATATTCTGCGAGTTTGTTGTCGAGACTTTTTTGAGCCGCTTCGATGGCTTTGTCTTTCTCGTCTTGGGCCGCTTCAATGGCGGAATCCTCGTCATCGAAAGACGTTTCCTTGTTGCCATCATTATAGGCGTCGTAAGCATCAGCGTCCCATGTGTAGGGTGATCCCCACTGGTCGTATCCGCTTAGTTTGCCGACATAGCCCTCAACGTCCTCGTCCCATTCAGCGGAAACCGAGACATCTTCTGCGCGGGCAAGTTTGTTCTCTGCCTCTTCTAGGTTGAACCCAAGCGGCCCGGTGTAGCCAGCGTTTCGCCGCTCATTCGCGGTCATGCGGTACTGTCTAGCAACTTCTCGACTGGATGACGCGAAGAAGCCTAGGAGGGCCGAGTTTGACCCTGTGCGCTCCCCACCGCGCAATGGATCAAATACCCAGAAGGGTTTATTCGGAGAGCCGTGATGCGCTTTTTCATCCCACCCCGCCGCCTTCAAAATCTCCGCACGCATCTTCTCAAGCTCCGCGTACTCCGCAGGGTGCGAAGCCTTGAAGTTCTCGATGTCGGCCTTCGTGGGCTTGGCTGGCAGGTCTGCGGTGAGACGGGCAAAGGTCGCGTCCCGCTGCGCGACAGGCGGGGTGGCGCTGGCCTTATTGTTTCCTGGGTCGGAATTCCGACCCGGCTTCGACATTGGGGCTGCCATCTGGAGGATGCGGTCATCGGTGGCGAGCGGTTGGTAGTTGGCTTTACTCAGCGGATAGATCATCAACATCAAATCCAGCGGGAGGATTTTCCCGCTTGGAAGACGCTTGTAGTTCGCGGGCCTGGCATCGGCCACCAGCAGGCCGTCCGAGGCGCGGTAGTAAGTGATGCCGTTCATGCGGTCATCGCGGAAGGTTTCGCCCGTCATGTCCTCTACCGGCAAAAAGCCGTAGGCGCGAAGATCGGCGTCGATCTCCTGTTGTGTCACGTCTTGGCTCCCCTTGATAAGCGTCTGGCGGGTGATGATAAGCGGCCCACCTGCGTCGGCTTGCAGTCCGATAACTTGCCACGGCACATGAAAAGTCCGCGAGAACAATGCAACGCGGTTAATGTATTCCGCTGGCGTAGCCTTTCGCAAAATGAGGCGCTTGAAGTCTGCGCCGTCTTTCATGGAGCCATCTGCCACGTCCTCGGTCGGGACGTAGCCGTAAAGGCCGGGAAGCGTTACTTTGGTAACGTAGTCGCCGTCGTCTGGGAGATAGACGCTATGCTCGCCTTCTTCTGCTAAAAGCGCTCCGTACTGCCCTTCTTGGGCTGGTTGCGCAGCAAATCGTCCCAATTCTTGGACTTGTCTGATCCTGTCTCGTTCAGTGGACTCCCAAGGCTCAAACCTTCCTGGAAGGAAGCTCTTGCCTCCTCCAAGCTCATTCGCGGCTGCGGTTTCGAGAAGAACTCGCGCCGTTCGGCTGGCGTCATCAGAAAGGTTTGGCTCATAGGGTAAAAATGCCCTTTTTAGCGCATTTTGCAAGGCTTTATACTCATCGGTTTGGCTCACAGATTGAAGCTGTTTCCCTGTCGCTGGCGCGGCCATTTGTTGGTCAACATCCTGAAAGCCGAATGCCGCCATGTCCTCGGCCTGGGCCAGCAGTGCCGATATGGAGGTCTTGGCGTATTCTGCTGTCCATGGCAGAATCTTCTGCGAGGCTACAGAAATGATGTTCACATCGAACGGCATAATCAAGCCGTCTGGGCGGATGATTGCGTTCCCCTCGTGCAGGTCTTTGATGGTTATGCGGCCATCGGGGGAATAGTAGCCTCTGGACCATGTGTTTTTCTCCACATACCAGCCCTGCTCTTCCATTAAGTCCGCGATCTCGATCTCGTCCTCTGGGAATTCACCATCCACCCAAGGCTGACTGATCCAGAGCCTGCCATCTGGGTGATAGCCTTCGATGCGCTGGTCGTCGCCGAAGATGAGGTTGGATGCCAACATGCTCTCAACGTATGGCAAGATATGGTCACTCAGCCCCCATTTGCCAAGAGTTTTGCCTCGGGAAATCTTAATGGCGCGCACCGGCTCACCGTTCCACCTATCGGTCATCCATACGGTATGCTCAATGCCTGGATTTACTCGCCGGGGCGGCTGTTCGCCTTGCGCCGCTGGGACTTGGTCTATGCTTGTGATTTCTGGGAAGCCAAGCGCTTTAAGCGCTGCTGTAATCGCTTCTGGCGCTCTTCCCATATCGCTATCGCTTCGGACTGCGAGGCTTGCGAGGGCGGCGCGGGCCTGAGTAAGCCTTTGAAGGTGCGTGTTGCGGTCGATTTCATACTGTGACTTTGGCGAGGTTGACGCTCTGTGCAAGGCGGGAGCGGACATCATCTGAGCGTCCTCGGGGAAGCCCAGGTCTTGCGCGGAGCTGATAGAGTCCATCAGCTCGCCAACGGTCATGGGTCGGAAGTCCGACCCATGAATGTCCATCATCTCTTCGTAATTGTCGGCATAGTCGAACTGCTCCTTCGTGATGAAGTTCACATCGACAGCTCGGAGCTTCTTGGAGGGCGTGATGATGAAGTTGCCCTCGTGGGCATCTTCCATGTAAAGCCGCTCGTCGGGACTCATCCAAAGCGAGTTGAACTTGCGCTTCCAGCCTGCGGCGATGAGGGCGCGATCCACCTCCTGCTGTGATGGCTAGTAGCCCTCGATCCATGGCTGGCTGATCCAGAAGCGCCCATCCTTACTGATGCCTTCGACATACTGGTTGTCGCCGCCGAAGAGCATATTGGATGCCTCCATGCGCCCCAGGTATTGCTCGGCATTGTCGCTCAAGCCATACTTGATCGTTGCGCGTCCCGGCTGCTTGGGCATGCCGCCCTTGGAGATTTTAACAGCTCGGGCACGCGGGGTGCCGATCACTCAGACACGATGCTCCTGCCCGCCTTTTACTTCTTCGGCTTGCCGGTCGATTTGCTCGATGGACTCGATGGCAGGTAAACCCGCTCCGAGTGCGGCGTGAACGGTATCTCGCTGTGATACTTCGCCTGTTGAACCATTTGCGCGGTGGAGAGCTTGCACAGCCCTACGGGCGGCAGTAAGCCTTTGAAGTTGCTGTGATCTTTCTGCATGGCGTTAGTGGGTTTTTGCTAAAACTCGGGTTGTCTTCGGCAGGAATCGTCAACCTGTGGAGTCATGCTGACGTTCCCCGAGACTCTGACAAGCTGATAGTGTGTCATACGAAGTGCTGACATGACCTGGCCTGCTCGCCAGTGGGCGTGCAACAGGCGCGTGGTCTGCGCCACACGCGCGCCATTCGTTACTGAAATGAGCCTGACCGCCGCAACAGCCTGCCGGGCTTCCGAGTAGCCCGGTTCAATTGGAGCAGTAGCTTGGCGGAACAGAACCAATAAATTGGCAAAACCTCATGGGTCGGGCTTCCGACCCGCGCTGGCCTACTGCTAGGTGGGGTATGTCTGTTGCTTGCGGTCATTGAGCACGACAGGAGTCGCTGCTGGTCAAAACTACCAATAGATTACCAGGTCTATGCGGTGAATGTGGCTGCGCGAAATGCGCCAATTCGTTTGCGATCCTTGACCGTCTTCAGCTTTTCATTTTGCATGCTCGGCAGTCATTTGGATGTGCCACTCTCGCTTTGTTTCATCTAAAACTCTCACCCGTTTATTGAGGAGAAGAGGCTCACTATCCTCAAAGTTTACTCGCACACCGTTGGAGAAAACAAAATATTTGATTTTGTAAATGCGGATAAATTGTGACCCGTCATCACCATACGAGTACTCATCATGGTAGGATTGAATCAATGCTGGAACCCGATAATTTTTAGATGTGCTTTCTTCAGGATACGCATAAACAAACAACCGTGTCTCATATTGGCTCTTCTCAAATAGTGCGCTAGGTGTTTCAGAACCAAAGGTATCATAAAACGAGCGCCTCAAGAACGCCCCGCTAAACAATCCTCCCACTAAAAAGACGGCTCCTCCTATCCAGAGCCATTTCTTTATCGCCGGAAAACGTTTAACTAAGTCGTCTTGAATACTGACGCAAATTGCGATACAAACCAGGCATGGTACAAAGAAGAGCACCATTTCAACGGCAAACGGAATGAAGGTTTCGTAATAGTAGAATAGGATGACCAAGCCCATAACGCCACCGATCCTCACCTTAAACATTGCCAATTTATGAGCGGCCTGCGTGCTGTTGGCAGGGGGAAGGTGTGCAGATGCGCGGCGCTTATTTCTGGTATCTGCTTCCTCGCTCCCTTGAGAGGCGCGGAAGCGGTCAATGAGCTTAGACAAGAGTAGCCCAACAAAGACCCCGAGTGCAATCACCCAAGCCACTTGAGCTGCTTGCGTATCGTTGAAAGCGAGGATGTTCATGTTCCATTTCTGCTGCTGTTTTCGCCAGACATCCTTCCCGCATGAATCACTTCAACGCCAGCGTTGTCTCCAGACCTTGTAAAGGCGGAGCATGAGGCGGGTCAATCCTGAAGTCTTGCCCGTGCGGTTGAAACGCGCCGCATCCCACTGCGCCCACGCGATGCCAAACCCCGTCAGCGCCGTGAGCCAGCGCGTCAGCAGATCACCGGCGAGCCAGGCATACCCAAAGGTGATGGCGACGATCACCAGCCACAACACCGCCACCGCCCACAGCCCGCCCTTGAACCCCAGGCGCGAAAAGCAGCGCCGTGCTAGGGGATTCATTTCTGCCTCCGGCCCGACTTGCTTCACCGTGGTCACAAAATCGGCCACCTTCGTGATGACAAGGGCTAGCAGTGAGAGGAAAAGAGCGATGGAGGCCATGGTAGGAGGGGCCAATGCTATTCCGTGTTTCCTGCGCTTCAAACAGTCAAAAAGACGGGACCAGAAGTTGGCAAAACCTCCGGGGTCGTAATTGCGACCCGCGAATCGTTGCCGTTGCCATGGAAGACATGTTCGTTAGTGTGATTTGATATTCTTCGCAGGCGTTCCGCGCACCAGTTCGATTTGCCATCCGGTCATACCCTCAGCATTGCCCACGCTCAAAGTGACTACAGCTATCGAACCCGAACGGGCATCTAGGGCGCAGGCAGCACGTCCAAGCCTTCCGCCTTTGCCAGTTCCCGCTGCGGCCCATCGAAGGAAAGCAAGGTGTCGCATCCCATATCGAGGGCGCTGGCAACGTGCAGGATGTCCATCGCCCCGAAGCCCTGGTGGGTGTTGTGATGCTGGCTCAACCGTCTTGCCGCTGGATAGAGCCTGCGCACCGGCACTTCCCACAACTCAATGAAGCCCTCCAACTGCGCACGTTGCAGGGTTGCCAGCGCATGATTCATCTCACTGGCGGAGAGCTTTCGTGCCACCCGCATCACACGGAGGGTGTTCTCCGCCTCGAACAGCGCCAGCCGGGAGGTGAACATGGCGCACGGACTTTTCCGCCACCACGCTTTGGCTTTCGCCCCATGCTCATCCTCGGCACAGAAGGAAACAATGAAGCTGGCGTCTGCGAAAGGCTTC
>Ga0105050_10007894_pt1 | contig 12497 bp, 6 predicted proteins | sample FRY01_FD_78088 | JGI IMG/M metagenome (GOLD analysis project Ga0105050, IMG submission 78088) | Freshwater microbial communities from Lake Fryxell liftoff mats and glacier meltwater in Antarctica - FRY-01 | ecosystem: Environmental > Aquatic > Freshwater > Ice > Glacier meltwater ... | reverse complement strand
GTTTAAGGAACCATTTCCGAAAGCTTTACCTGAAATTTTAGCAATAAAGTTATTTGATGTAGGATCCTTTTCAACTAAATCAAAATAATGAAAGTTTTTATCTGTTTTGAATGAATGATTAGTAATGTCGGCAATAACCCAAAACTTTAGAGCATTGAATTTATTCTTAATAGTATCTAAAATGATATTATTAAGTTCTGATAGTTTTATGTGTTTTGTTGCTTCCAAATATTAATACAATGTGATTATTTTTTGATTGGATTTACTCTATTTATAATATAATCATCAAAGAATAAAATAGAATATTTCTCTTCTTCTGTAAAGTTTAAACCAGTAACCTTTGTTTGTAAAAATTCTAACATATGAAAACCTCTTTTTGAAATATCAACATGTTCCCAATTAACGTTTTTGCTAATATCAATTTCATTGTATGAACCAGTAATAAATCTATCTTTTTTATCTTTCCATCCTTTATTACCAAGTGAAATATTTTTACCGTTTTTGAGAATAGTTAAATTACCTAATGTGTTAATCAAAACTTTAATAGATAAAGCAGTTTTATCAGGATTTAAACCTCTTGAATATCGATTGATAAATACACCCCAATTATCAACATACTTTTGAGGAATAATGTGTTCGATAGTAGTGTCATCAAAATCATTTAATGTTACTTTATCATCTGTTTCTCTGAACTTTATTTTCAAATAATCTTCAAATTCAAATAAAAAGTATTTAATAATATTCCATCTATAAAAACCTTTAATACCTCTTTCATAAGTGTATAAAGACCTGAAAGCTTGTACTATATTTTCAGCATTTACAGAAGTGTTTATTAACTGTATTGTTTTTAAAATAATATCTTCAACAGTTTCTTCTTTGTTATAAATATCTCTAGCCCAAGTAGCTGAATTTCTTTCATCCATTACCCATATACCTGGTACTCTATTTCTGAATAATATTTTTTCAAGGTTAAAAAGAAAATCGTTAAATAAATCTTGTTTAATATCCGCCATTAATAAAGCTGCAATCAGAATTTTTATATCCTTACCACTATTCAATAGTAAAATTTTCTTAATTATTTTTGAATTTGAATTGTGAACTTCATACCATTTGGGAGCTAATTCAGATAGTTTTAAAATGTAATTATCAATTTTCTTATAATCTACTGGCTTTTCTTTCTTACCACTTACATCAAGGTCAAATTTCTCCGATCTATTGCAAAACATTTCAAACACTTTCTCTTCTGCTAATTTTTCTGAGAAAACTGCTTCTGTCGGTTTTCTATATAATGATAAATGAGCTGAAAGAAATACATCCTCATCTAATATTATATTAGGATTTTTAGCCAAACTCACATAAATTTTACCCCAAGCATCATTAATTTTCTTTCTAAGATTATCTTTATCTTCTCTAGGTGAATTAAGTTTTTCCGTTAAGTAAATTAATCTGTTTTTTAATTTTTCAAGTGTTGAAAGAGGCTTTCCTCTATTATTCATAGTTTCGAAAACTGCTTGAACATCTAAATCCTTTTCAATAGTTCTAACATCAAATTGAAGCGATGTGATAATTTTTTTAAATAGTAATTCTTTATCAGCTTCCTCCATTGTTACTATTCTATTTCTAAAAAAAGCTTTTGCGTTTTCTAAATTTCTAATATAAAGATTTACTGAATTGTCTTTCAAAACAATACTATTATCTTCAAATATTTTATTCAAAAGAAATTCGTAATTCTTGTCATTACTAGAATAACTAAATTTATAAACTTTACTTTCGCCGGAAGCATTTGATTTTACAATGAAATTTTTAATTAAATCAATTTTACTTTCTTCACAATAACCAATACTGCAATTATTGATTAATTCGAATAATAAAATACTAATTGATGTTAATCTTTGTTGACCATCTACAATGTTGTAAAACTTAACACCAGTTAACCACTTCTCACTAAGATTTGATACTGTTTCTTCTAAATAAATTGTACCTGTGTAATGCTTTTTTAATTCTCCATCAATTTCATTAATGTCCTCTAAATCATCCCATAGCTCGGTTAATTGCTTATCTTCCCAAGCATAACCTCTTTGATAATCAGGTATTCTAAATATCTTTTGATTAAATAATTCTGATAGATTTATTGCGGACATATTTTATTTTTATTTTAAATTATTTAATTCTTTTTTTACACCTTCCTGAAAATAAATAACATCATATTTTCCAGCATTATTTAAAGTGCCAAAAATTATTGCAACACCTAATTTATAATTGTAGTGATTTTCTAAATAATTGATTGTCATATGCTCTAATTTTATTAAATCATATTCTTTTCCAATAGGCTCATGATTATCTTTTTTAACCTCAAAAATTACTAAATTGTCGTCATTAGTTTCTGGTTTATGAATTATAATATCTGGCCTTACTTTATATATATTATTTTTATTTGATTTCTTTTTTATCTCAAGAATTCGTCTTCTATCAACAATTATTTTTTTCCTATCTCCTTCGTTTTGTATATCACCATTATATTCAGCGTTAACATCGTAACCAGGAAATAAAGGTTTTAAATAATGAGTTAGAGCATTTGAAATAATTTCCTCATTTAATCCTCTTTGTAATATTGAAATGTCATTTTCAATAACTTTTAAAATTGAAATATTAATATTTTCAATTATATTTTTTATATCCATAATTTAATTTACTGAATGTATTATTTTAAGTTTTAATGTTCGCCATCAAGCCAGTAGGTTTTTACCTTATCATCAATTTGGCGGTACTTAACACCTATTTTACCAAAATGTTTTATAGCACAGTCAATTTTTCTTTTCTCGTTAGGGAATTGTAAAAGATTGGCGTTCATCGTTCCTTTTGTTTCACGAACTAAATTAATTGATGTTTTTCCATCTTCTCCTAAGCGAATAACTCCCCAGTCAGGATTATAGTTTCCGATGATTTTTGGTATTTTAATTTTGAATGTTGTTGGGAATTTAAAATAACCTATAATATTACCATTTTCATCATCTGGAATTACTTGATTTTTAACAAAACGTTCTTCTACATCACTATCCGTTTGAATGAAGTTATAGAGTGAATTTTCTGAACCATCTATTAATTCTTTTTGAGCAAACTCTTTTGATTTTGGAAAGACTTCGTCATAGTCGTATTCTTCAAGTTTATCTAAAAGCCTGTATTCAATCTTAGCTGCAATGTGGTCTGCTAATTGGTTTTTTATAGTTTCAATGAAAACCGATGAAAACCCTTCTGGGTTTCTAAAAATATGTTGTTTTGTTTCCGGTTTAACACCTTTAAAAATTTCTAAAATTGTTGGTCTTGTAATACCTAAAACTTTACTGGTTCTGTCTATTAAATTAAAAATTGGATAATTAGTTTGAGCTTCTTGTCTAGTAATGGTTCCTGTTGAATGTCCACTACTGTCACTTATTTTTATTGTTTGCCCGAGAATTAATTGTTCTCCATTACCGAAATGTACAATTGCATCTGATTTATATTCTTTAATTTCTACAACTTTATATCCTTTTAATCTTGGATCTATTTTTCTGCCAAAATCAAAATCTTTTTTATACCAAGCTCCTGATATGTTTTTATTTACACCATCTGTGTCTGAAATAATCAAGTCGATTTGAGCAAGACCAACAGAAACTTTATTTAGTTTTAATTGTAATTCTGTGATAACAAATTTACCTCTTGTAATGATGATTTGGCTCTCTGGAAACTTAGTATTTGGGCTGTTTAGTTTTAGAATACATTCTTTTATAAGACTATCTGTATCAATGTTGATTGTATATTCTGTTTTTTTAGATAGGATATTCCAAAAGGCTTTGAAGTCAATAGAATTGAAAACATTATCGTTTCTTATAGCCTTTCCTTTTCTTGCTTTTGAAGGTTTGTTTGGTGCGATATCTCCATTATCTCTGTATTCTTTTTGAAGGTCATTGCAATAATCTTCGTAATGTTCATTCGCAATAACCGTTAGAATATTTACTCCTTCATCTTGAACTCTGTCTCCCTCTTGATTAACACACAAACGAAGACCACGACCAATTTCCTGTCTTTTACGAGTTTCAGAAGTTGCTGTATTAAGAGTGCATATTTGAAAAACATTAGGATTATCCCAACCTTCACGTAAAGCTGAGTGAGCAAAAATAAATGATACATTTTCATTGAAGTTTAAAAGAACTTCTTTGTTTCTCATAATTAATGCGTAAGCTGCTTTTTCAGCTTCTTTATCATCTTTAGTTTTAGCACTTTCTTCAATTGCAGTATCAGTAAATACTTCGGTCGTTTTATTTATTTTCTTTTTGGCAAAATATCCTTCTCTAACTTGTGATGGATTAAGCTTTTCAAGATTTTTATCTAAATGTTTTAATTTATTGAAAGCATCATCGAAAAGCTTTTTAATAATACCATCATCTTGAACATAATTATCAACTTTATCGATAAAAAACAAACTCAAAACTTTAATTCCTTTTTGTCTTAATTCTTTTTGTCTTTCAATATGAAAACGTATCGTTTGCTCTATTTGAACTCTAAATATTTCCGTTTTAGAAAGTGTAATTCCTTGCGTTTTATTATTGCTTAAAACACTACCATTAGTAAAAATTACTTCTTGTTTTTGAATATTTATATCTTCAATTTCAAATCCATCAAAGTCAGGATTTTTAGTTTTATCGAATAATTTATCTCCTTTTTTTAGCGTTAATGATTTTATTCTTTTTGCACCATTCTCAATGCAATGTGCTTTTACAAGTGCCTGAATAGAATTATTATTACGAGTAACTTCTTCTATAATTAGACTTAAATCACTATCATTAAGATTGTGTTGTTCTGTGACACCTTCGACTTGTATTTTCTTTACTAAATTTAATTTGAAAGCATCTACTGGACTTAAACGATAAATAAGATTAGGTTTAACCTTTGGAGTAGCTGAATAATTGATAGCAAAAAGAGGATTGAAAGAACGTAATGCTTCTCTACTTTTTGTAGATTGATAATTTTGGCTTTCGTCGAGGATAAAAATTGGTTTAGTTTCTTGAATGTATTGATATGGTTTTTTTTCTCCTGGTAATTTTTCAGTTGGTTTATAAATATTGTTTGATTTACCATTGAAAGCATCAATAGTCATAATCATAATATTGATGTAAGGATTTATAGCAAAATCTTTAACTCTACCAATTTGTTGTCCATCGTATTTTATAGCATTTACAGTAGTGTTACCGTACAAAGTTTTGAAATGTTCTTTTGTGATTTCAATAGATTTGAAAACACCTTCGAAGATTGCCACACTTGGAACTACAATGATATATTTACGAAAACCGTACTTTTTATTTAATTCGAGAATAGTTTTTAAATATGCATAAGTTTTACCCGTTCCAGTTTCCATTTCGACTGTAAAGCAAGGAAAACGATGTGTATTGTAACCATCGATATCAATCATTGGACCATCATCAATATCAAGACCGATGTTAGGCTGTAATTCGTTATGTTCTTGGACTGCTTGAAGATTTTCAAGTAACCAATTTTCTTCTAAATTGTAATAAGGTTCAATGTTTGGAGCAATATCACTGCCGAACTCATTGATAACCATATTTTGTGAAAAGCCATCAAAAAGGTTAATAACACTATTTACCGCAATGTTTTGATGCTCTTGATTACTCTCGAACTTTAGTTTAATATTTTTTGCCATAGTGTACTATTAAATAGTTTTGATTAAACCTTTGTCTTGAAGTGTAACCTTGTCTTTGTCTGAAATAGCAGTATCTAGACAAATGAAAATATCATTGTCTGACAACGTAAGTTCGTTAATAGTTTCATCATCAATTGTAGTATCAAGACAAACTAATAATTTATGCTCACAAAAATCTGAACGCAACTCTGTGATTGAGTTCTTTTTATAACTTTCTAATCGATTGATTTTGCTGTCTAATGGAAAACCCTCAATTAGTATAATTTCTGAAAGAAGATTTTCTTCTTTCCAATCTTCAACTAAAGGTGAATTATTACTCTCAAATAGATTTTCTAATTCTTTAATATCTGTTCCAATATAATTTTTCCAAGGTTTAAAATTAGAATGTTGTAATTTAAAAGTTTTAAAACCTAAATCTTTTAATTCATTTTTTTTCTCCTTTTTTAAAATTTCGCTAACTCTTTTTAATCTGCTTTTTGTAATGTCTGATATATTTTTATATCCTAAGGAAAACGCAACTGATTTTTCACTTAATGGTTCCTGTAATTGAATTAAAATAAACTGAATTTCTTTGTCCTCTTCGCATATTAAATTAAATACAGAATGTCCAGTTGTTCCTGAACCAGCAAAAAAATCTAATACAATATCACCATCATTAATATTATTTTTTATAAATTCATTAAGTAACTTTACAGGTTTAGGATTATCAAAAACATCCTTAACACCAAAGATATTAGTTAGCTCATTTGTACCGTCACCAGTGCCAGCTACATTATATAAAATACTTCTAATTTTATTTGTTTTCTTTTTTGTAATATCAAAATATATTTTTTCATACGGTAACCATTCATCATTTTTAAATTCAAAATGAATTAGTTTATTTTCAATTAATTTTTCCATAGTTTTTAAGCCAACTCTCCATCTACCTGCACTTTTATCAGGAGCTATTGGAAGGACTTCCGATTTATTAGGAGCAAAAATTGGAAAATGCATAGTTGGTCTATCTGCTCTTCTAGCACCTGAGCCCCATTTTGCTAGTTTCACTAATTTAAAATTTCCTTTTTCATCAATATTAGGAAACGATAATATATTATCATCAAATTTTTCATCACCCCAAACAAATTCATTAGATTTTCTATAAACAACGATATATTCGTGCTCCGTAACAAAAAATTCATCTGTTTGACCACCTCCACTTTTTTTTCTCCAAATAAAAATACCAACAAAGTTTTCTTGTCCAAATATTTCATCCATAATTAGTCGTAAATTATGAATTTCATTATTGTCAATACTAACAAATATTGCACCTTCAGGTAAAAGCAAATTTCGTGATAAAAGTAATCGTGAGTACATTAAAGTAAGCCAATTTGAATGATATCTACCACTAGATTTGGGGTTACTTCTAATCAAACTACCACTATCATCTATTTGTCCAGTTTTTATTAAATAATCATCTATGCTATCGTTAAAATTATCATTGTAGACAAAATCATTACCAGTATTATATGGTGGATCTATATAGACAAGTTTTATTTGATTTGCATATCCCTTTTGTAGAAGTTTTAAAACTTCTAAATTTTCTCCTTCGATAAATATATTTTTTGTCGTTTCTTCATCAATACCTTCACCAACGCAAGGTATAAGTGTACCCAAGCTTGGCGTACTTGCTATTTTACGAGCTTCTCTTTTTCCTGGCCAAAATAATCCAAAATGTTCTGTATTAGCATCTTCATCATCAACAAACTCACCTAAAGCTTCTTGAAGGTTTTCCCAAATAATTTTACCATCTGCAAAAGCTTCTGGAGCAATTTGTTTTAGTTGTTCAATTCTTTCTGCTTCAAAATGAAATGACGGTTTTAATTTTTCTATTGACATAGTATTGTAATTATGAAATGTATAATTTATGTTTTTAACCTTGTGGATTTTCTGGTATTGTGTTTATTTTATCTAGGTTGATTGATGCGTTAATGAACTCTTCTTGTTCTGCATCTGAACCATAGTCTTCGTAATATTTTTTGAAACTCATTGTAGTACCTCGTTGTAATTTGGTTGCATACTCACGAAATGAAGAACAGGAGAAACGTGCATCACAGTTACGACAAACACGAGTTGCGAATTTGCTATTTGTACCCTCGACTTTTTTATCTAAAATTTCAACTGGTGGCGGAGTGAAACAATGTTTTTCAATATTATCTACCACTAAAGCAAAATCAAGAATAGTTTCTTTCACATTATCTTCGATATATGGAATTTCTATAATTGGTTCCCATTTTTCTAATTCTACTTGCATACGGGTTTTGTTACCAGTGAAGTTAGCATCTTTTAGAGCTGCTGGAATAACAGTACTGATAACTGCTGTATGGTCTAATGGATTGCCTCGTAGGTTTTCCCAAATGTGAGCATAAACATTAAGTTGTTTTTCGTAAAGGTCTTTATTGGCTCTGACAAACTCTGGGTCGTGTGTTTTTATGTCGTACATCCAAACTTCGTCTTCTTCTCTAACAATATCAACAATACCTTCAATAGTAAAGCTCCTTCCTTCTGGAGTTTTTTGGTCAGGTAATGTTAGTTTTACTTCTGTATCTGTAACTTTAGTTGCTACTTCTTTTAGTTTTCTGAAATAAAATAGAACCTGATTGAAAGCATCTTTTTGAGTTGCTTCTGTCAATGAATGTCCTCCTTCAAGTTTTAATAACTCGTAGTTTTGTGCAAATATCTCTTGAATTTTTAGTTCTATATCGTGGTCAGTCATTATGCAGTAGTTTTATTTCGTTGTTTAATCAATAAATGATGTAAATCTTCGATAGTTTGATGCACTAATGAACCAAAAAACATTGTCTGTGAGCGAGAAGGAACAAAACCATATTTTCTGAAAATCATATAGTTTCTAGGACATTTACTGTATAATAAATAATCGGAAGTATAACTATAGCTTTTGCCTAAATCTTCTTTTACTAGTTGGGCTTCTGGAACTTTCTTTAAATCAAAATCAGGTATTTTTTGTAATGGATAATTAGTGAAAATATCTTTAAAGATTTCAGTTGCAGCAGAACCGTGAGTGTATTGTGGAAGTACCAACAAATTTTGAGCACGAGAAAGAGCCACATAAAACATACGCATATTGTCAAAATGAGTAATACGGTCTAGTGGTTCTCCCTCTTTATTAAGAATTGAACGTACAATAATCTCTTTTTGGTCTGCTGCTTGTTCACGTTTGAAAACTGCACCTAAAACGACAACAGGAAATTCTAATCCTTTGGATTGATGAATTGTTAAAAAAGGAACTCTACCTTTAGGAAAAGGGTCGTCTGCATCTTCGTATTCACTTTCTCCTAGTCTTTGTAGTGCATAAATATATGAGGCAAAGAACGTTCTAACAAATTTCTCTTCTGATAAAAACGAAGCTGTTAAAAGTGTTCCATATTCGTCCATAAAACGAGAAAGGTATTGGGAAAGTAAACCAAGATTACATATTGGTCCTTCATCTGTACCATCTTCTGCTAATAAATACATTTCACGGAAATGGCGGAAGCCATTTAGTTGATAGAAAAGGTCAAGAATAGTCCAGTCTAATGAAGTTGTACGATTTATTATGTAGTCAATTGAATACGGTTTATTGTCTTTTTCTTTGAGTTCTACTACGGTTTTAAAATATGAATTGGTTAGGTTTTTTTTAGCTTTAACAGAGAGTTTTGGTGTTTCTGCAAAATCTCTAATCATTGAAATTTTGAATGGTTCTTTTCTATCCCATTTCTTCTTTTTGATTAAATTTAAGAGTAAGTTATAATCCTCTAAAGCTACTTTTATTTCTTGTTTTTTATCAAAGACATATTCTTTTAAAAGACTATCTTCTTTCATAAGGTCATCAGCATAACTCATACAACTTATCATCCAATTACGGAACTGAATTAGATTTTGACTACTTGTATTGCCATAATGAGGACGATCAAAAATTTTAAGCATTAAACCAAAAACTGCCTTAGCCTCATCTACTTGGACGAAACTATTTGCTCTTGGTGCATATACTGGAATACCTAACTCTTCAAATGCATTAGAAAAACCTTCAACTCTTGAACTTCCTTTAAGATATGGGAAAAGAAAAGCACATTGATTATAATCTTTAATTTTATCTGTTTGTTTTAAATCAAAAACTAATTGAGCTATTTCCTTGTAAACATTATCAGCCCTATCTTTAGTTGATACAATTACAGATGGTTCAACATCAGAACTATGAGCTTTAATAATTTTGTCATTTACTCTAAAATGTGTTCCTTTTTTCTTAGGATTTTCCCAATTTGATTGTTCAATAAAATGGGTGTATAAATCAACTATTTTTTTTCTTGAGCGGTAATTAATATCTAAATCTATTCTTTTTGGTTTTTTACCAATGTTTACTAAACATCTATCTTCAAACTCAACAAGGTTTTCAACGGTTGCACCTCTAAAACGATATAATGCTTGGTCATCATCACCAACTACACAAATATTCTTAGAACCACTAGACAAGGCAAAATATAGTTTTTCTTGAATTGCATTTGTATCTTGGTATTCATCAATGATTATGTGTTTAAATACATTTCCAGAATTAGAAAAGTTTTGAATTGCTGCATACGCTTCTTGTTGTAAAAGTGAAAAATCAACCTGTTTTGTATATGAATTTAATTGAAGAGAACTTTTATAATAATCATACATTTTAAGTAAACTCTTTAGAACTACATCACTCGTTTTAATGTTTGTCGTATCTAAATTTTCCTCTGAAAAGCGGTTGAATAAAGCAATGCAAGAAGTAACTGCTATGTGTCTGGAGTTGATATCTTTACCGTTAAGGTATTTGGTGATAGCATTTTGTGCTGTTTCTTCATCTGCAAAACCACCAGCTTCCCATAGTTCAGCCCAGAAACGTTTATTATAAATTTTAAAATATTGTGATAAAGTATCCATCAGAATTGGTGCATTTTTTCTAGCACCATCATTTGAAAATCTTCTATCTGTTATTAATGATTGACAAATTGAATGAACTGTTCCAATAGACATTTTAGAAATATCATAAGGTTTTCCAGTTACATTAGTAACAATACCTAATAAAGTTCTTAAACCATCTTTTAATTGAAGCGACGCTTTTTCTGTGAATGTTGAAAGAAAAATATCTTCGGGATTAACTTTATGAAATACCAACAAATTTAAAGTTCGCCATAGTAAAACTCTAGTTTTACCTGAACCTGGTCCCGCTGTCAAAAATAAAGGACCATCAATGTGTAAGATTGCTTCCCGCTGACTATCATTAGGAATAAATCCTTTGATTGCCCAAAGTTCTTCGATTGTTGTTGGTTTATATGCCATTTAAAATATGATTATCCTGTAATTGATTGATGTTTTTTTTGAAATTAAACTTGCGAAAAATTTAATTTAACAAACATACAAAAAAGTAAACGAAAGAAAAATGAGGAAAACCGTAAACGCAGAAAAATAAGGAAAAATAAAGCAAAATAATTTAGGGTGTAGGGTGTAAGGGAAAAACGCCTAAAAGATTTTTTATTTTTTAAGATTGTAATAAAACGGATTTACAGGGAATAATGGGTGCAAAATGGTTTTTGTTGTTTATTAATTTGCATTAATAAGTTCTAATGTTACTCGATTTATTTTTTGAAAAAAAATAAAAAATATTTGTGTTGAAAAGTGGTTACACCACCTTACACCCTAAAAGTAAAGTTGTACGGTGCAAACTAGTGTTATTTTTTTAGTTTTTATTTTTCAGTTAAAAATGATAGAAAATAAAAAAAGTGGAACTTTTGAGTTCCACTTTTTGGTTGTTATTTATTCTTCGACTTCACGGTTTTTTGCATCAACTTCTTCGTATGTGAATTCTTTGACTGCATAGACTGGTTTTCCTTGCCTCATTAATCTGGTAAAATTGTGTTTTTTTAATGCTTTCCCAAGTTTGTTAATAGTACCATCATTCAAGTTTAATTTTGTTCTGTCGGCTATTTTGGCAGCTATTTGTGAAGCATTTAAAAATAAGGTTGCTTCTTCTTTAGGACAAGGTTCGAACCAGGTTAACAACAATTCTTCTTCTGGACTGTGTAATTGGTATTGTTCGTTATTGGCTGTTATTGATTTGATCTCTTCTTGGTCGAACCAAAACCTAAAACCACTTTTGAAAAGAAACAAAGCCTGTGAAAAAGCCATATTAATATCTACTTCGTGTTGGTATTGTATGCCTTCCAATTCAAAACAAAGAAATCTTCTGCTTCCTGTACTGTCGTTTAAGAACTGAGCTGTGTTGACACTTCCTGCAAATGATGCCCGTCTGGGCATTGTTTCGTTGTTGTGTCCGTAGGCTTTTCTCATTCTTATTTGAGTTTTTGTGATGATTTCTTTTAAGCTACCAATTTCGGAACGGTTTAGGTTTTCTAATTCATCCAAATTGATTAACATACATTCTGCCAATTGTACCAACGTATCTTTGTTGTTTGGGTTTATGGTTCCGGAAAATAAATACTGCTTCAATTGTTTCGGTACTAGCTTTTCAACCCAAGTTGTTTTACCTAATCCTTGTTTACCACTGAACACGATTACTGTGTGATTGATTACTTTATCATCGAGTACACAACCTACCATTGCCACTAACCATTTTTTAAAACATTGCTGCCAAAGGTCTTGTTTAGTTGTGGTTATGGTGTTGGCTAATTGGTTAATGTAATCTTCTTTTTCATCGTACTCTGGTAAATTGTCGAAGTAGTCCTGGAACGGATTGAACAAAGGACAAAAATCAGAGTTTAATAAGTTACGCAATGAAGAAAGG
>Ga0105050_10007890_pt1 | contig 12501 bp, 21 predicted proteins | sample FRY01_FD_78088 | JGI IMG/M metagenome (GOLD analysis project Ga0105050, IMG submission 78088) | Freshwater microbial communities from Lake Fryxell liftoff mats and glacier meltwater in Antarctica - FRY-01 | ecosystem: Environmental > Aquatic > Freshwater > Ice > Glacier meltwater ... | reverse complement strand
TGGATGGAGCAGGAAAAAGAGCGCGGTATTACTATTCAGTCTGCAGCGACTACCTGTTTTTGGAAGTCTTACCAGGTTAATATTATTGATACACCTGGACACGTTGACTTTACCATTGAAGTAGGTCGTTCGCTTCGTGTGCTTGATGGAATGGTTTCTGTATTTTGTGGTGTTGCTGGTGTTCAGCCACAGTCTGAAACAGTGTGGCGTCAGGCAACTCGTTATAATGTTCCCTCAATTGTGTTTGTTAATAAAATGGACAGAGTTGGCGCGGAATTTTTTTCAGTAGTAAAAAATATTAAAGAACGTTTGGGTGGCAATGCTGTTGCTATGCAAATTCCTATCGGCTCATCAGAAAATTATGTAGGTGTTGTTGATGTATTAACTTCTAAGCAAGTTATTTACACTGGTGATGCTGATTCTGAAGTTGTGTGGACAGATGCGGCTCCTGAGTATGCTGATCAAATTCAAGAATTACGCTCAAAAATAATTGAAGTTGCATCTGATTATGATGATGCGATTGCTGATAAATACCTTGAGGGGGCTGAAGTTTCTACAGAAGAAATTAAAGCAGCTTTGCGTAAGGGTGTTTTAAATCGTGAAGTATTTCCAGCATTCTGCGGCAGCGCCTTTAAAAATAAAGGTGTTCAGCCAATGCTTGATGCGGTTATTGATTATCTTCCTTCTCCTTTAGACGTACCTCCTGTTACAGGTGTTATTTCTGGAACTGAGGAAGAGTCTACTCGTGCCGCTGATCCAGAAATTCCATTTGTGGGTCTTGCGTTTAAGATTATGAGTGATCCGTTTGTCGGTACACTTACTTTCGTTCGAGTTTACTCGGGTCGTATTTTGTCTGGTTCATATGTTAAAAATGTGAGCTCAGGTAAGAAAGAACGCGTAAGTCGTATTGTAAGAATGTTTGCAAACAAGCGTGAAGAAATTGATAAAGTTGAAGCAGGTGATATTGCTGCGCTTGTCGGTCTTAAAGATGTAAAGACTGGTGATACTATTGCAGATGAAAAAGAAAACATATTGTTGGAAAACATTGACATTCCAGCAGCTGTTATCTCTTCTGCAATTGAGCCTGTTAACAAGGGCGAATATGACAAGATGATCGTTGCGCTCCGTAAAATGAGTCAAGAAGATCCATCTTTCAAATTATCCTACAACGAAGAAACTGCGCAAACAGTTATTGCCGGCATGGGTGAGTTGCATCTTGAAGTTCAAGTTGATCGTCTAAAACGTGAACATAAAGTTGAAGCAACACAAGGTAAACCGCAAGTTGCTTATAAAGAAACTATTCAGCGCGCTGTTGATGTAGAAGGTAAGTACATCAAGCAATCTGGTGGTAAAGGGCAATACGGTCATGTGTGGATTAAATTCGAACCGCTTGAACGTGGTGCAGGGTTTAAATTTGAAAATAAAGTAGTTGGTGGAACAATTCCAAGGGAATTTATTCCGGCAGTCGAAAAAGGCCTTTTAGAAGCTATTACTTCTGGTGTGCTTGGTGGGTACCCGGTTGTAGACATTAAAGCATCTCTTTATGACGGTTCATACCATGATGTTGACTCCTCTGAAGTTGCATTTAAAGTTGCAGCGATTATGGCGTTCAAAGCTGGTATGAAACAAGGAAGTCCTGTTTTGCTTGAACCTGTTATGAAGGTTGAAGTTGAGACACCAAGTGAGTATATGGGCGATGTTATGGGGGACTTAAACTCACGTCGTGGAAGAATTCTTGGAATGGAAGAAAGAGGTAATGGTCAGGTAACATTAAATGCACAGGTTCCTTTAGGGGATATGCTTGGTGGTTACGCGACTATATTGCGCTCCCTTTCAAAAGGTCGTGCAGGTTATTCGATGGAATTTGAGTGTTATCGTGAGATTCCAAAGAACGTTGAAGAAAGCGTTCTTGGCAAGAAATAGTTATGAGTTTTTAGCAATTCAGGAGTAAACCTATGGCAAGAGGTGTGTTTGATCGTAAGAAGCCGCACGTTAACGTTGGAACAATTGGTCACGTTGATCATGGTAAAACAACTTTAACTGCTGCAATTACTAAAGTTTTGGCAGACAGGGGTTTGGCAGAAGCAAGAAGATTTGATGAAATTGACAACGCGCCAGAAGAAAAGGCACGTGGTATTACTATTGCAACATCGCATGTTGAATATGAAACAGAAAAACGTCACTATGCGCACGTTGACTGTCCTGGTCACGCTGATTATGTAAAAAACATGATTACCGGTGCGGCTCAAATGGATGGTGGTATTTTAGTAGTATCAGCTTCAGACGGCCCGATGCCTCAAACTCGTGAACATATCCTTCTTGCAAAGAACATTGGTGTTCCTGCATTGGTTGTGTTTTTGAACAAAGTTGACATGGTTGATGACGTTGAAATGGTCGATATGGTTGAAGAAGAAATCAGAGATCTTTTAAAGAAGTATGATTTCCCTGGAGATACAATTCCTGTTATCAGAGGTTCTGCATTAAGAGCTCTTGAAGGTGACGCGAAGTATGTTGCTTCAATTAACGCATTGATGGATGCTGTTGATGCTGCAATTCCAGAACCAGTTCGTGAAATTGATAAACCATTTTTGATGTCTGTTGAAGGTGTGTTTACTATTTCAGGTCGTGGTACCGTTGCAACTGGTAGAATTGAACGTGGAAAAGTAAAAACTGGTGAAGAAGTTGAATTACTTGGTTTGGGTAGAACATTCAAAACAACGGTTACTGGCGTTGAAATGTTTCGTAAGACTTTAGACAGTGGTCAAGCAGGTGACAACGTTGGGTTGCTTCTTCGTGGTTTGAAAAAAGAAGATATTGAACGTGGTATGGTTGCTGCAAAACCTGGTTCAATTACTCCTCATAAAAAATTCAAAGCGAAAATATACGTTTTGACTAAAGATGAAGGCGGTCGTCACAGTCCATTCTTCCCAGGATATCGTCCACAGTTCTATTTCAGAACAACAGACGTAACTGGTGTTGTGGAACTTGAAGCGGGCCGTGAAATGGTTATGCCTGGCGATGACGTAACAATCACAGTTGATTTGATTACTTCAATTGCTATGGAAAAAGATCTTCATTTTGCAATGCGTGAAGGTGGTAGAACTGTTGGTTCTGGTGTTGTAACAGAAATTATCGAGTAAGGTTGGAATCACGCTGATGAAAAAATCGAAAATTCGTTTAGCATTAAAGTCATATGACCATCAGTTACTTGATAAGGCGGTAAAGCAAATTGTTTTAACAGCGAGAAGAACAGGGGCGCAGATCGTAGGACCTATTCCCCTGCCTAATACTCAGCGTTGTTTTACAGTGTTAAGATCTCCTCATATTGATAAGAAGTCTCGTGATCAATTTGAGTTGGTCACACACCGTCGTGTTATGGATATTGTAACTCCATCGGATCAGACGATGGAGGCGCTGATGAAGTTGAACATCTCCTCTGGTGTAGATGTCGAGATTAAGTGATAAGGGAAGGCGCCTCATGGTGAAAGGTTTTTGGGGAAAAAAGATAGGCATGGCACAAGTCTTTTCGGGCAACGATGTTGTTCCGGTGACTGTGGTTGATGTCTCTAGTTGGTTTGTGCTTGATATTAAGACTGAAGAACGTGATGGCTATAACGCTGTCAAGGTTGGACGCGTAAGAAAACGCTATGAGGGCCAGCCATTTTCTCCTGAATGGTTGAAAAAGTTAAAAGCTTACTTTCAAACTGTCAGAGAAATCGAGTCTCGCAATCCAGTACAAGATATTGTAGTGGGCCAAGATGCTGACTTCTACGAAAGATTTGTAGAAGGTGCTTTAGTCGACGTTTCTGGAATCACAAAAGGTATGGGTTTTGCAGGTGTTGTAAAACGACATGGCTTTGCTGGTGGGCCAGAGAGTCACGGAAGTATGTTTCATCGTAGACCTGGTACTATCAGCCATCTACGAAGCTGCGGAAAAGTTATTAAAGGTAAAAAGATGCCCGGACATATGGGGGCAGAACAACAGACAACTTTGAATCTCCCGATCGTTAAGATAGTTAAAGACCAGAAAGCTGTTTTCATTAAGGGAGCACTTCCTGGTAAGGCTGGATCGGTTGTCTTTGTTCGCGACGGGGTGAAGGCATGAGCCAAAAACTAGGACGAAAAATGCGCGAAGCATTGGACGGGATGTCGTTAACAGCTGTTGATTTAGGTCTTACCGAAAGTCAAAGAAAAGCTGTTTTACCAGAAACATTCTCGGTCGATGTTCGCAGGTTATTGCAAAATTGGCGACAAGGAACTGTTGCGTGTAAGGGTCGTTCACAGGTTTCTGGTTCTAACAAGAAACCGTGGAAACAAAAAGGAACAGGCCGCGCTCGCGCGGGTGCTGTCACTTCTCCTTTATGGCGTGGTGGTGGTGTTACTTTTGGACCACAAGAACGTTCAAGAATGCTTAAAACTAATAGAGATATTCGCAGAAGAGCTGCGCACGCTTTATTGTGGAACGCTCTTGATCAACGCGCAATCACTATCTTAGACTGGATGATTACAGGTGATGCTCCTAAGACAAAACTAGCTTTTGGAGCGTTGCAACAAGTGAATCTTGATACTGTTCGTGTAAACCTTTTCTTGGCTCCACATGATCTAGTAACAGCAGCGTCGTTTGCAAATATTCCTTTTGTGCGCATTATATTTTTTGATGCAGCAAATACGTACGATTTAGCTGATGCTGCGCATTGGATTGTGTTGAAAAAAGATATGGAAGGCTTTAAGGAAATGGTGGCACGATGGATTTAACGATTTATGATATTGTCAAAGGTCCTGTCATCACGGATAAAGCGTACAAATTAAATAGCAAACTTAATCAACTTGTTATTCAAGTACATGTTGCAGCGAATAAATCGTTGGTACGTGAAGCGCTTGAAAAGTTGTTTGATGTAAAAATTGAAAAAGTACGCATAATTATTCGTAAGGGAAAACGCCGTATGGGCGGAAAAAACAAAAAACGAGTAATTATCGGGGCTACTCAGAAAAAAGCGATTGTGACTCTTAAAGAGGGTTACAGCATCGATGCATTAGGGCAACCAGGTGTTGAGATTGTAGCACCAAAGGCGACTGAAAGTGCTGCAAAGGATCAGGAGTAAACAATGGCGATTATCAAAAGAAAACCAAGAAATCCTTCTTTAAGGTTTCAAACGTTTTTATCTTCGGATGATATTACTAGAAAAACCCCTGAAAAGAGTCTTTCTATAGGATTGAAAAAACATGGCGGCAGAAACTCTTACGGGAGAATCACTGTTCGTCATCGTGGTGGCGGAGCATATCAACGATATCGCATCGTAGATTTTCTTCGTGGAATGCGTGATGTTGATGGTACTATTACTACGGTAGAGTATGATCCAAACAGAAACGTTCGTTTGGGCCTCGTTGTATATAGAAACGGTGCAAAGCGTTATATTCTTTTGCCTGAAGGTCTTAAAGTAGGCGATGTTGTAACAGCAGGTGAAAACGCTGAAGCACGTCCAGGAAACTGTTTACCGATAAGAAAAATTCCTGTTGGGTTTACTATCCATAATGTGGAAATTAGACCTCGTTCTGGTGGAACGTTTGCACGAAGTGCAGGAGCAGCCGTTCAGTTAATGGGTAAGACTGGTGATTACGCAACTTTGCGTATGCCTTCTAGTGAAATTCGTATGGTGCACGTTGATTGCTGGGCGACCATTGGAACCCTTGGCAATGCGGACTTTAAGAATATTTCATGGGGTAAGGCTGGAAGAACTCGTCAAAGAGGATTTAGGCCGTCTGTTCGTGGTATGGCAATGAACCCTGTAGATCACCCGCACGGTGGTGGTGAAGGTCGTTCAAAGTCAGGTGCTCATCCGCAGACACCATGGGGTAAAGGGTGTAAAGGTACTCGTACTCGTAAGAGTAAGAGCTCTTTAATTGTAAGAAGACGAAAAAGTAACAAATAAGGTAGGACGGAAATAGCGTATGGCTAGATCAACTCGTAAGGGTCCTTTTGTTGAAGTTTCTTTACTTGAAAAAGTTCGTAAATCTAAAGAAGCAAACAAAAGAGAACCGATTAAAACCTGGTCTCGCAAGAGTATGGTGATCCCCGAATTTGTCGGACTTACCTTTGCGGTGCATAATGGAAAGAAATTTGTAGCAGTCTATGTTACGGAAAACATGGTAGGACATCGTTTGGGGGAATTTTCTCCAACTAGAACATTCCGTTTGCATAGTGGTCAGCGTAAAGCTGGGGTTGCTGCTAATGGATAATTACGGTACAATGAGACACATGCACACACTGAATAGTTCGAGGTTTTAATATGCAATTTGTAGCAAAAGCAAAAGGCCTACCATTTTCTCCCTACAAACTTCGTCCCATTGCGGACATCGTTCGTGGGAAGGATTTGGCATATGCACTTGGTTGGTTAGCGACCTATAAAACTAACAGAGTTGTTCCTTTGAAAAAAGTAATTGAGTCTGCGGCTGCCAATGCAAAGAGCACACAGGGTGTTGAAGTTAATGATCTGTGTGTAAAAGAAATTAGAGTTGATGAAGGTCGTACATTCCGTTACTTTAAGCCTGGCGCAATGGGCAGAGCTGCTATGCAGCGTAAGCGTTTTTGTCATATCAGTGTAATTTTAGAGCAAAAGTCTGTTGCGGTAAGAAAGGCATAGTATGGGACAAAAAGTCAACCCTCGCGGTTTTAGAGTCGGGGTATATAGAGATTGGGATGCAAAATGGTACGCTCGTCATAGTTATGGCAAGCAACTGTTGGAAGATCTTGCTATTAGACGTTTTATCGACAAAGCTCTTAAAAATGCTGATGTCGCTCGTGTTGAAATTGAAAAAGCTGGCGACAGCATTAAAGTTATCGTTCATTCTGCCCGTCCTGGGGTTGTAATTGGTAAAAAAGGACAAGAAATTGATTCTTTGCGCCAAGAAATCATCGCAATTACGGGTAAGAAATCGGTTGAAGTTTCGGTACGTGAAGTAAAAAATCCTGACCTTGATGCAACATTAGTAGCAAAAGGTCTTGCAGAGCAGCTTGAACAGCGCGTTAGTTTTAAGAAAGCCATGAAACGTGCGGTAGCAAATACCATGCGTGCGGGCGCTACGGGCATCAAGATTTGTTGTTCTGGTCGTCTTAATGGTGCTGAAATTGCGCGAAGCGAGTGGTCTCGTACTGGCTCGGTTCCGCTTCACACGTTACGTGCAGACATAGATTATGCTCTTGCTGAAGCGAAAACAACATATGGAATACTTGGTGTGAAAGTGTGGATCGGTCGAGGCGAATATCAATTTGCCTAAACGAATAAGAGACGTATTATGTTAATGCCAAAAAAAACAAAATACAGAAAAACGCAGCGAGGAAGAAGAAAAGGTATTTCTAAAGGCTGTCTTTCTATACAGTTTGGAGAATTTGGATTGCAAGCGGTCACCCCGGCGTGGATAACTTCACAGCAAATCGAGGCGATGCGTGTAACTATTACCAGACAGATCAAGAAAGAAGGAAGCTTTTTCCTGAGACTTTTTCCTGACAAACCTGTAACTAAAAAGCCAGCCGAAACTCGTATGGGTAAAGGTAAAGGAAATCCTGAAGTGTGGGTTTCTGTGGTAAAACGGGGGCGTATTTTCTGTGAACTAGCGGGAGTTACAGAAGCACGCGCACGTGAAATTTTTAAGTTGGCAGCTTCCAAGCTTCCTCTTAGAGTGCGCGTAGTGAAGAAATCTGAGATGACAGCTGTACAAGAGGAGCAACCAAATGTCGCATAAAAAGACGCAAGATCTTTTTCCATTAAATGAGCTAGATCTCAAGACGAGAGTTGATGGATGGAGAAGAGAATTGTTTGGGTTGCGCCTTAATTCCGTTGCTGCTCATGTCAAAGATTATTCTCAGTTTAAGAAACTGCGTAAAAATATCGCAAGAGGCTTAACCCTCCTGACGCAAAAAATAAGTTAAAATGCTATCGACATGTAGTTCGGTAGAGAGCAAGGAATAGTGTTTTATGGATACAAAGAAGGCGAAAAAACGACTCTTTCTGGGAGAAGTAGTTTCTGACAAAATGGATAAAACTGTTGTTGTCAAAGTGACTCGGACATTTAAGCACCCTGAGTTCGGAAAGGTGTTAAAAGCGTCTAAGAAATACAAAGTACATGATGTAAAAGGTGAGGCAAAAGTTGGTGACGTCGTCGAATTTTTTGAAGGTCGTCCGATGTCCAAAACAAAGCATATGTACTTAGAGCGTATTGTTTTAAAGCACATAGATTAGACCGGCTGGACTACTCAGGGGAACCAAAGATGGTACAAAAAGAATCTTTTTTAGAAGTTGCGGATAATTCGGGAGCAAAGCTCCTTCAATGTATCCATATTATCGGTGGCACAAGAAAGCGTTATGCGTACTTGGGCGACAAAATTAAATGTGCTGTTAAAAAAGCGCTACCAAATGGGACAGTTAAGAAGAGCGATGTAGTGACTGCCGTTATTGTACGGACAGCAAAAGAGTTTAGAAGAACTGATGGAAGCTATATTAGATTCGGGGAAAATGCTGCGGTTATCATTGGTAAAGATGATGAACCAGTAGCAACACGTATTTTCGGGCCTATCGCACGTGAAATTCGTCCTCGAGTTGGCTATAAAGGATATCCAAAAATTATTTCTCTTGCTCCAGAAGTGTTATAGAGAGGTTATACTATTATGATGCGTGTTAAGAAAAATGATAAAGTGATGGTAATTTCTGGCAAGGACAAGGGTAAAGTGTCCGACGTGATTGCTATTTTGCCTAAACACGGTAAAATAATGATCAAAGATGTCGCTGTAGTTACTCGTCACGTAAAAGCTCGCAAGCAAGGTGATGTTGCGGGAATTAGAAAAGAAGAATCATACATTCCTCTTTCTAAAGTTATGCCTATTTGTCCTTCATGCAAAAAGCCCTCTAGAACCGGTGCGATTGAAATGAAAGATGGTAAGAAGGCTCGTACGTGTGGTAAATGCAATGAAATTATGTAAATGGTTCAGGTAAAGGAATAGTATGTCAAAGACTCGTTTGCATGAATTTTATCATAAGACTGTTCGCCCGAACCTTCAGAAAGAACTTGGTCTAGAAAATATTATGGCCGTTCCCAAGATTGAAAAAATTGTAATCAATGTTGGGGTTAAGGAAGCGGTGAGCGACAGTAGAATTTTGCAAAAAGTTTCTAAAGTTATTGCAGACATTGCTGGGCAAACTCCGGTTATTACTAAAGCTCGTAAATCAATCGCTGGATTTAAAATCCGTGAAGGTATGCCGCTTGGTGTTATGGTGACGCTGCGTGGACATGTCATGTACGAATTTTTAGATAAATTGATTAATGTCGCGCTTCCAAACGTTCGTGATTTTAGAGGTGTGAAACCTGTATTAGATAGACGAGGAAATTATAACCTTGGCGTAAAAGAGTGGAGTGTGTTTCCTGAAGCTGACCAAGCTGCAGGCGAAAAAGTGTTTGGTTTAAACGTTACCATTCATACTTCAGCACATGATGATGAGTCAGCTCGTTTACTTCTTAAAGGTTTTAATATGCCTTTCCGTTCGAGTGAAAAGTAAGGTAAAGCTATGGCAAAAAAATCTTCTGTAATAAAAAATAACAAGCGTGTAGCGCTTGCGGCTCAATACAATGCGAAACGTCTAGAGCTTAAGGCTTTAGTAAAAGATAGATCATTGTCACTTGAGGACCGTTTGGCTGCGCAGGATAAGTTACAGGCAATTCCTCGTAACGCAAGTCCTGTAAGAATACGTCGTCGTTGTGCGATAACAGGAAGAGCCCGTGCTTATATGGGTTTCTTTAATTTATCTCGTATTAAGTTTAGAGAATATGCGCTACAGGGAATTTTACCTGGCGTTAGAAAAGCTAGTTGGTAAGGTTAACGTAGGGAAAGGTTTTTCATGTCAGTTGATTCAATCGGTAATTTTTTGACAGTTTTACGCAATGCAGTCATGGTGTCAAAGCCTTTCGTCGTTGTGCCTTACTCAAGAATGAATGCTGAAATTGCAAGAATTCTTGCTGAAGAAGGTTTTGTGCAAGGCGTTGAGCATCTTGCAGCTCCTACAGAAAGAAAGCAGCTTAAGGTTGTTTTAAGATACGTTGAAGGCGAATCGGTTATTCATGCGCTTACACGTATAAGCAAACCAAGCCGTCGTATCTATGTTGGAGCAAAAACAATGAAGCCTGTTGTTGGTGGATTAGGTATTTCTATTCTTTCAACAAATCGTGGTGTGATGACTGACAAACGGGCAAAGAGTGCCGAGACGTTTGTTGGTGGCGAAGTTATGTGCACAGTCTGGTAGGAACAAGCGATGTCAAAAATTGGAAGACAGCCAATTCCCATGCGGGATGTAAAAGTAGAATTAAAAGGGCAGGAAGTTCATTACGCGGGGCAGTTTGCTTCTGGAATGCATCTTCTTCCTCTTACTTTGAGTGCGAGAATAGAGAATGCTACTTTGTGTATTGAAGCACAGAATGATTCTCGTGATGTTCGCCAAGTATGGGGACTTCATAGAGCTCTTCTTGCAAATAAGATTTCGGGAGCGCATGCTCTTTTCCAAAAGCAAGTTAAGATTGTTGGGTTAGGGTATAAAGCAATTGCTCAGGGGGCGAATAATATAGAATTTTCTCTTGGGTATAGCCATAAAATTAATTTTAGTCTTCCTGCTGGTGTGACTGTTGAAATTGACAAAGTAGGTCAATTACTCACGCTAAAATCGGCTGATAAAGAACTTGTAGGAAAAGTTGGGGGCGAAATGCGTTTGCTCAGACAAGTTGAACCTTACAAGGGAACCGGTGTCTATTTAACCACCGATATAATTATTAGAAAAGCTGGAAAAGCAAAATCTAGTTCATAGTTAAAAATAGTTTAAGGGTACGAGCGTGTCGATTGCAAAAAAACTACAATTACAAAAAAGAAGAAGAGCGTTGCGTGTACGCAATCGTATAAAACGTGACACTACGCTCCCACGAGTATCAGTATTTAGAAGTTTAAATCAGATTTATGCTCAAGTTATTGATGACGTTCAACAAAAGACGCTTGTAAGTTGTTCTTCTCTTGATGTTGAAGTTAAGGGAACAAAAACAGAAGTTGCAACTGCGGTTGGCAGCGAACTTGCAAAACGTGCTTTAGCGCATGGCGTCAATAAAGCGGCGTTTGATCGTGGAAGATTTTTGTATCACGGAAGAGTGAAAGCGCTTGCAGAGGGTTTACGTGCAGGTGGATTACAAGTTTAGAGTAAAGAAACAAGGAACGGAAAAGCTATGACTGCAAGAAGCAGAGAAGATAGACACTCGGATAATACGTTTGTTGATCATGTGGTTCAAGTTCGTAGAGTGACAAAAGTTACTAAAGGTGGGAAACGTTTTTCGTTTTCAGCATTAGTAATTTCAGGTGACCAGAATGGAAAAGTTGGTATAGCTCTTGGTAAAAGTCGTGAAGTATCTTCAGCTATTACTAAAGCAACCAATAAAGCACGTAAGAATTTGATTACTGTTGCATTAAGAGGCACAACAGTTCCTTATGACGTTATTGGAAAGCATGGCGCAAGCACTGTGATCATTCGTCCTGCTTACAAAGGTACTGGCGTAATTGCTGGTGGTGCGGTTCGTTCTTTGATGGAAGCTCTTGGTGTAAAAGATATTTTAGCTAAATCACAAGGCGCTTCAAATCGAGTAAACGTTACAAAAGCAGCTTTGAATGCATTAGCGCAGTTGCGTTCGCTGAGTCATATAGCAAAACTTCGTGGAAAAACTTCTGAAGAAATTATGAAAGGCGCCCATGTTAGAGCTCAATAATCGAGTAAGCCTTACTCAGAAAAGAAAACGTATTGGACGTGGCGGTAGCAGAGGGGGAACTTCTGGTCGCGGTACTAAAGGACAAAATTCTCGTTCGGGTGCTGGTCGCAAATTGCGAGCAGGATTTGAAGGCGGACAGATGCCTTTACATCGTCGTTTGCCAAAACGTGGTTTTAATAACGCAAATTTTAAAATTGAATATGACTTAGTAAACTTGGGTGATTTGGAACTTCGTTTTGAAAACGGACAACAAGTTACTAAAGAACTTCTTGTTCAAGAAGGACTTATTAAGTCTGTTAAAGCACGTGTTAAATTACTTGGAAATGGTGACTTTTCTAAAAAAGTAACAATCCTTGTGGATGCATGTAGTGCTCCTGCTCTAGAAAAAGTGAAGTCTTGTGGTGGTGAAGTTATACTCTCATAAAAGGGGTTTAAAACAGTGACACTTTTGCGTACCTTAAAGAATATTTTTTCAATTACAGATTTGCGCAGAAAGTTGTTTTTTACGTTAGGCGTTCTGGTTGTCTACAGGGTGGGATTAACTATTCCCGTTGTTGGAGTTGACACGGTTGGACTTTTAGCGATCATGAAAAAAGCATCTCTTCTGGGTAAATTGCTCGGGTATCTGGATGTGTTTTCTGGAGGAGCGCTTTCTCGGTGTACTGTTTTTGCGCTTGGAATTTCTCCCTACATCACTGCATCCATTATGATGCAAAT
>Ga0105050_10007889_pt1 | contig 12501 bp, 6 predicted proteins | sample FRY01_FD_78088 | JGI IMG/M metagenome (GOLD analysis project Ga0105050, IMG submission 78088) | Freshwater microbial communities from Lake Fryxell liftoff mats and glacier meltwater in Antarctica - FRY-01 | ecosystem: Environmental > Aquatic > Freshwater > Ice > Glacier meltwater ... | reverse complement strand
TTATTTCAAAGCTGGACACATTGATGAGGCATGGGTAGCACTTGGACCAGATGCGGCGGCAGTTCTCAAACGCCTAGATGACACGAAACAGCTCAAGTACGCGAACCTACTTGGTTCGGAATCGTCTCAAAGCATTCTCCTCATTCGCATAGGTCAGATCATTTTTTGTGAATGGAGCCATAACGGTCGACTTCGTGCACAGCGAATGGATTCGCCTGTGTCTCCTGCAATGTACAAGACCTACTACGACTCAGAGGCCCTTCGATTTCAGTCCTTGGATTTCAACAACGGGCTAACGCAAGATCCCGGTCTAGTGCACTTCAGCTCACAAAACAGCGGGTGGCAGGATCGAGCCCGCCTATTCATACAAAAGCAAATTGGGATACGCATCTCCCAGGCAGAGGTAACTCGATGAAGATGACCATCATAAATAATTTCATTCAATTTGAATTCCCGCAGTCTTTGGATTTTTGGACAAGCACTGCAAGCGACAAGCTTGCATTGGCCGCAAGACTGCTTGCTGACTGTGAAGCTTCGCAAATCCCTTCCTCTGCAGCAAAAGTGCAACTTCCTGCCAAGCTGGTTGCTGCATGGCCTGAGTCACTCGCTGTCAGCGCTGGGCTACCGCGAAACTGCCCATTCGGATGTGACCTGCGCTTGTCGAGTGGACTTGGCCAGACAGGAACAACACTTTCCGTCCGCTGGTTAAAGCCTTCAACGTCAGTACCCTTGAGCCAAGCCCCTGTTCTTGATGGCTTGTTGATCTCTTTGGGCGCACACACTTTTCGACTTCAGGAACCGTATTTCTCGGTGCTTGAATTGGTTGAAGAATTTAACGAAGCTGGAAGAGCTGACCCCCGAGAGCAATTCAGAATTTGGGCGCATATTAGATCTGCGCTTGGCGAAAATGCCGTCGGCAACGTTACCGATTCTTTCTTGCGTATTTTTCGTGTCACCAGTGCTGATTCATTGACATTTTCATTCACAACTGATGCAAATGGAGACCTACAAATTGATCCAGTTTTACTCACATCACAATTCAATATTGATGACGGAACGACAGGTAAGGTTCGTGCTCTCCTTGAGTCTGAAGAAACAACATTAATTTCTCGACTGGACAGCCTATCTTCCGGAGCAAGCTCATTTCCACTCTCAAATGGCACATATGTGGTTGTGGATGAGCGTCTTCAGAAGGCTCTTGCAGCAGTCAAAGTGCTGCGAAAAGCGTCGCCCGAGGAGCGCAAGCGCGCAGTGCTCCATCCAGAAGCAGTTATCGCCGAAATGATGGGGGAGGAAAACGATACGCAAACGCTACCGCCCGTTTTCATAGAAACCGAAACCTATTCAGAGCGTGTACTTGATGTTGCTGAATGGGTTGCGCCGATCATCCCCTGGATAAAAGTTGAGAGTCAGCAATGGCTTCCAGCCGACACATTTGGTTTTCGTGTTGGCAGCGCAGAAATTGCCCTTACCGAAACAGACCTCGAGGCTGCGATTCATCAAGTACAAACGGCAATTGAAAAGGGCGAGAAAACTGCATTGGTCAATGGTCAAAATGTACCGGCAACCGCAGAGACTGTTTCATCATTGATGGAGTTGAAGGATGCGATAACGTCAAGAAAAGATCCCTCATCAAAAGGTGAGAAATCCAAAATTTCGAAGAATGTTCTTATCATTCAAACGAATTTTCAGGACTCAGATTTTGTCCACACATCAGTATCCAATAGGCTTGGCATTATCGGGCTCCCTGATTCTTTGAAGACCCAGCCTAAACAACATCAAATTGATGGTCTTACTTGGTTGCAGTCACATTGGACAGTAGGTTCAGTAGGTGCCTTGTTGGCTGACGACATGGGTCTGGGTAAAACGTTCCAAGCGCTTGCTTTCTTGGCATGGCTGAAGGAGCAAATGCATTCTGGTCTCATTGAAAAGCGACCCATTTTGATCGTCGCACCAGTTGGTTTACTTCGCAACTGGGAGGCAGAACATACGCTGCACCTTTCAGCCCCAGGGCTAGGTGATGTAGTACGTGCCTACGGGGATCACATCAAGTTTTTGAAAAAAGGCTCGCACAAGCAAGGTAACGCTGGTCTGGATTCAGCTCAGCTTAGCTCTGCCGACTGGGTACTTGCAAATTACGAGGCTATCTCGGACTACCAGTTGACATTTGGAGCTATCAAATTTGCTTGCGTAGTCTTCGACGAAGCTCAGAAGATTAAAACGCCCTCCGCACGGATGACCCACGCCGCCAAAGGCCTGAACACTGATTTCGTCTTGGCCATGACTGGTACACCTGTTGAAAATCGTTTGGCTGATCTCTGGTGCATTTCTGATGTGGTTCAACCTTCTTCCCTTGGTTCCATCAAAGAATTCAGTGCCAAGTACGAAGGTACAGACTCTGCTGAAGCTGTCAAAGAACTTAGGGCAAAAATCTGGCAGGAAGAATCAGAAATACAAAGCAAGCTCCCACTGCTGATGCTTCGCAGGTTAAAAAATGAAAAGCTCAAAGGCCTGCCTGCTAAACACGAACACGTCATCCGAAAGGACATGCCTGCTGAACAGGCTCAGGCCTATAGCCACGCTATTGCACTTAAGCAAATCAAAGGTCCCCAGGGGACTTTGGGCACGATCCAGGCTTTGCGTGCTGTCTCTCTACACCCTGACCTTTACCATGGGACATCTCAAGATCTGTCCCCTGAAAAATCTGCAAGATTTCTCGTTGCATTAGACGTCTTGGACAAGTGCTTTGAGTTGAAGGAAAAAGCGTTGATTTTTCTGGAATCACTGGAATTGCAGTCGGCAGAACAACTTCCACTGATTCTTCAACAGCGGTACAAACTATCTAAGCTGCCGTTGGTCATCAATGGTGAGGTCAACACTTCAACACGACAAGACCGAGTTGATGACTTTCAAGGTCGGGACGGATTTGACGTGATGATTCTTTCCCCTAAGGCGGGTGGAGTCGGCATCACATTAACAGCTGCAAACCATGTCATTCATCTGTCTAGGTGGTGGAACCCTGCGGTTGAAGACCAGTGTTCGGACCGCGCCTACCGGATCGGGCAAACCAAAGACGTTCACATTTACTACCCCATGGCGATTAATCCGAATGACCCGGAGAGCAGTTTTGACCTGAAGCTTGACGAACTGATGACGCGAAAACGTGTACTGAGCCAGCAGCTTCTAGCGCCACCAACAATCACCAAACAAGACTACGAGTCCCTGCTTAGCCAGGTCAAGGGGTGATCTAAAAAGTATCAATGCTGACGTTTTTATACGCGACTACTAACAACAGAAAAATTAAATTAAGAAATCTATGGCGATAAAAAAATCCGATCTCTACTCGTCACTTTGGGCATCTTGCGATGAACTGCGCGGTGGCATGGATGCGAGCCAGTACAAGGACTACGTCCTGTTCATGCTGTTCATCAAATACGTCTCGGATAAGTACGGAGACTCTAATGACTTTGCCCCGCCGGTCACCATTCCGCCCGGAGCCAGCTTTAAGGACATGATTGCACTCAAGGGCAAGAGCGACGTCGGCGACAAGATCAACACGCAGGTCATTCAGCCGCTCATTGACGCCAACTCACGCCTTGCCCGCAGCGACTTCCCTGACTTCAATGACCCGAATAAGCTCGGTGAAGGTCAGGCGATGGTGGATCGCCTCACCAACCTCATTAACATCTTCCAGAAACCGGAGCTCGATTTCTCGAAGAACCGCGCCGAGAATGACGACATTCTTGGCGACGCCTACGAATACCTGATGCGGCACTTTGCCTCGCAGAGTGGCAAGAGTAAGGGGCAGTTCTACACGCCATCCGAAGTCAGTCGCATCATGGCCAAGGTAGTGGGTATTTCCCCGGCCAATGCAGTCGCATCGACCACCGCTTACGACCCAACCTGCGGCTCCGGTTCCTTGCTGCTCAAGGTTGCTGCAGAAGCAGGCAAGCACATCACGCTGGAAGGCCAGGAAATGGACGTGACCACCGCTGGTCTCGCCCGTATGAACATGATCCTGCACGACTTTCCAACCGCCAACATCCTGCAGGGCAACACGCTGGCCGCGCCCAAATTCAAGGATGGCGAGTCGCTGCGCACCTATGACTACGTCGTCGCCAATCCACCGTTCTCTGACAAGACCTGGGGTACCGGACTGATCCCAGCGAGCGATGCCTACCAGCGTTTTGCTTGGGGTGAGCCACCGAAGAAGCAAGGCGACTATGCCTACATGCTGCACATCATTCGCTCACTGAAAAGCACAGGCAAAGGTGCCTGCATTCTCCCTCACGGCGTCCTCTTCCGGGGCAATGCCGAGGCAGTCATCCGCGAGAAAATGGTGCGATCCGGCATCCTCAAAGGCATCATCGGCCTGCCGGGCAACCTGTTTTATGGCACTGGCATTCCCGCCTGCATCTTGGTGCTGGACAAGGAAAACGCATCAGCCCGCAAAGGCATTTTCGTGATCGATGCGTCCAAGGGCTTTATCAAAGATGGCCCCAAGAACCGCCTGCGCGAGCAAGATATTCACAAGATCATCGATGCGTTCACAAAATTGACCGATCTGCCACGCTACTCCCGCATGGTGCCGCTCACCGAGATCGCAGACCCCAAGAACGACTACAACCTCAACTTGCCACGCTACATCGACAGCACCGAGCCAGAAGATATCCAGGACATCGATGGGCATCTGCGGGGCGGCATCCCTGAGCGCGACCTCGATGCGTTGGGTGACTACTGGAGGGTGATTCCAGGTGTGCGCAACACCCTGTTCAGGTCAGCAGGTCGTACTGGTTATACCCTGCTGAAATTGCCCATCGCAGAGGTAAAAAGCACCATCTTTGCGCATCCAGAATTCACCTCGTTCAATCAAGCGGCCACCAAGGTGTTTGCTGATTGGAAGCAAGCCAGCACCCCGCTGCTGAAGGGTTTTTCGAAAAACGGCCATCCAAAAGCCTTGATCGAAACGCTGTCCGGAGATTTGCTTGCCCGATTCAAGCCGACCCCCCTGGTCAATGCCTATGACGTGTATCAGCACCTCATGGACTATTGGGCGGAAACGATGCAAGACGACTGCTATCTGATCGCCGATGCAGGCTGGCAGGCGGGTGCGCAGCCGCGAGAGATTCTGCAAGTCAAGAACAAGGATGGCAAACTGGCTTGGCCCGAAGCACATGATTACAAGAAGGGCAAACGCCGCTTCAAATCCGATCTGGCTCCCGCTCCGATTCTGATTGCCCGTTACTTCGTCGCCGAGCGCAATGCGATTGAAGCGCTTGAGGGCAATCTGGCCGATGTCGAACAGCAACTTCAGGAAATGATGGAAGAAAACGGCGGCGAAGAAGGGCTGCTGGCCGAGGTTATTGAGGGCGAAGGCGACAAGCAGAAAATCACCGCTAAGGCCATCAAAGCACGCCTGAAGGAAATCGGCAAAGACCCCGATTACGCTGACGAACGCAAAGCACTGCTGGACTACGCCGCACTGCTCGACAAGCAAACCGACGTAAAGAGCAAGCTCAAAGCTGCACAAGATGACCTTGAGGCCAAGCTGGATGCCAAGTACCCCAAGCTGACCGAAGAAGAGATCAAAACCCTCGTCGTGGACGACAAGTGGCTGGCGACCTTTGCCAATGCTGTGCAAGGCGAACTGGATCGCGTATCTCAGACTCTCACAGGCCGCATCCGCCAGCTCGCAGAGCGGTATGCGACGCCACTGCCGACGCTAACCAAAGAGCTATCAATACTTTCAGCGCAGGTAGATGAACACCTGAAAAAGATGGGGGCAGTATGGAATTGATGCCCGGCTACAAGCCAAGTGATGTGGGCGTGATCCCGGAAGACTGGGATGCCAAGCCCTTGGGTGAGATCGGAGACAGTCTTATTGGATTGACTTACCGGCCCTCCGAGGTTCGTGCGCATGGAACCTTGGTGCTGCGCTCATCCAACGTCCAAAACGGAGTCCTTTGCTTTGACGACAATGTCTTTGTCGATGCCGATATTCCTGAACGCATCATGGTCAGGCCTGGAGACATTCTTGTCTGCGTGCGAAATGGCAGTCGTGATCTGATTGGGAAATCAGCCCTGATCGATGAGCGGGCCATCGGCATGACCTTCGGCGCGTTCATGGGGCTGTTCCGTAGTGAGCATGGAAAGCTCCTGCATCACGTATTTCAGTCTGGAATTTTTAAGAAACAGATCAATGAGCATCTGGGCGCGACGATAAACCAAATCACCAACAAAAGCCTGAACTCATTCAAAGTTCCATTGCCACCAAGCAAGGATGAACGAGTAAAAATTGCGAACTCGCTGAGCGATACGGACGGGTTGCTTGCCGCACTCGACCAAATGATCGCCAAGAAGCGAGACCTGAAGCAGGCTGCTATGCAGCAACTACTAACTGGCAAGACTCGGTTGCCGGGGTTTAGTGGTGAGTGGCAGAGAAAGACCCTTGGGGAGCTTGGATCAACCTACGGCGGGCTAACTGGAAAAACGAAATCAGACTTTGGGGTCGGAACTGGGAAGTACATCACTTTCATGAATGTAATGACGAACGTGGTGATCGATTGCGCGGCGTTTGAGCAGGTGGAAGTGTCAGCTAACGAGACTCAAAACAGAGTCCTATGTGGCGACCTACTTTTCAACGGCTCGTCCGAAACACCCCAGGAGGTTGCATTTTGCTCGCTGATGGCTCAAGAGGTGCCGAATTTGTTCCTCAACAGCTTCTGCTTCGGATTTCGTCTTTTTGACGATCAACAAGTGGAAAATTTGTTTTTGGCCTACTACATCCGCGCCAATCCGGGGCGGGAAATGATGAAGTCACTCGCGCAAGGTTCGACACGTTACAACCTCTCTAAAACAGCCCTGCGTGAGGCGTCGGTTCTACTGCCTCCGAAGGATGAACAAGTCGCCATCGCAGAAGTCCTATCTGGAATAAACGCTGAGCTGATTGCGCTTGAAGCACGCCGCGATAAAACCAACAACATCAAACAAGCCATGATGCAGGAGCTGCTCACTGGAAAGACGAGGCTGTTATGAGCGTGGCGGATATGTTTTCTGATTTTGTCGGCAGTCTTGCAATTAGTAACGTTGAGACGATTAGCACACGCTATGGCGAGCTGACGTCAGCGCTGAATAAGCAGTTTCGCGACACGGAGTCAAAAACAGCGAACACACTTCAGGTCGGCTCGTTTGGCCGGAAAACGGGCATCAATGGAATTTCCGATTTGGACATGTTGTACATCATGCCCAAGTCAAAGTGGGACGACTACAAAGCCGGTAAGCAGCTGCAGCTATTGCAGGACGCCAGAGATGCCATCCTCAAACGCTATCCTACGACGAAAGTAAAAGTAGACCGCTTGGTTGTGACGGTTACCTATACGAATTTTCATGTCGAGGTTCAGCCTGTTTTTGAACAGGACGACCAAAGCTATCTGTATCCGGACACGAACAATGGTGGTAGCTGGAAAACCACAAAGCCGCGAGAAGAGATGGCGGCAGTGGCGGATTTGGACACGAAAAAGAATGCCAACCTGAGGCCTCTATGCAAGATGGCTAGGGCTTGGAAGAACAAGCACGGTGTCGGGATGGGCGGGCTGCTGCTGGATACGCTGGCCTACAATTTTCTTGAGTCCACCACGGATTTCGACACCAAGAGCTTCCTTTACTACGACTGGATGAGTCGGGACTTCTTCAAATACCTGTCTGAACTGCCAGAGCAAAGCGAGTACGCTGCGCCGGGTAGCCGCCAGCGAGTCAGGGTTAAGAAGAAATTCCAAAACAAGGCCAAGAAGGCGCACAAGCTCTGCGTGGAAGCCATAGAGGCTGAAAATCAAAAAAACGTCAACGATAAGTGGAAGAAGGTGTATGGGCGACCATTTCCTGCATCCGCGACGGTGGCACAAGAGGCTGTGGCCAAGGGTTTTGCTCAGATCTGGGATAACACCGAGGAATTCATCGAGGACAAGTTCCCGGTTGATATTCGCGAGTCCATGCGACTGGATTGCGAAGTAAAGCAGAACGGATTCCGTGAATTCTTTCTCAGCGACATGTTGCTCAGGAGAATTCCATTGTTGACCAACAAAAGCCTGCGCTTCGAAATAAAAGAGATTTCGGCAACCAAGCCATATGACATCTATTGGAAAGTTTTGAATCGCGGCGATGCGGCGCGCAAGAAGAATTGCATCAGAGGGAAAATTACCGAAGATGATGGATTGATGCAGAGAACGGAATCAACCAGTTTTCGCGGCGATCACATCGTTGAGTGCTATTGCGTGAAGGACGGCGTGGTGGTCGCTAAAAACCGGATTCACGTTCCTATCGATGGGGGGCAGAACAGTGACGACTGAAAATATTCATGTACTGGAAGGACAGTTGCGCGAGTGTTACGGGCGCGTTGTTTACTCTCATAAAACGCATGAGAAATGTGCGGACATTCTGCTTGAGCGGCAAGGCTGTATAAAGTTTTGGCAGATTGTTATTTCCGCATTGGTGACTGGCGGTATTGTGTCTACGTTCTTTGGGACGAAAGACATCGGGGCAGCAATTAGCGCCGTACTCTCTGCAGGCCTGCTTGCACTAAATGCCTACACCAAGGATTACGATCTTGGTGAGATTGCACAGAAACACCGTCAGGCAGGTTCGGGACTCTGGATTATTCGGGAGAAATATCTTTCTTTGCTAACGGATATCCGAGTTGGTGACGTTCCGCTCGAATTGATTCGATCCAGAAGGGATGCGCTTGTTGAAGAGCTTCATGGCGTTTATGCCGGAGCTCCCAGCACAAATTATGCTGCCTATAGTAAAGCGCAGGAAGCATTGAAGAAGCTGGAAGACATGACTTTTTCCGATGAGGAAATTGATGCCTTTCTTCCGAAGGAATTAAAGAGAACTTCCAAGGGAGATGGCAATGTCTGAACAAGTCCGCTCTGAGCGCAAAACGCAAAACCGCGTTGCCGCCCTGTTTACTGATGCGAGTCGCTCGGACTGCCTTGGCTACGATTATTTAGGTGAATGGAGCAAGCGCGACAAGAATCGCCCCATCGAAGCAGATTTCTTACGCAGCAACCTCAAGAGGCGTGGTTATTCTGATGCGCACATCTCGGCTGCCCTGCAAAAGTTGCTGACTGCGGCAGACTCCACCGGCATCACTCTCTACCAAGCCAATCTGCGTACTTATCAATTGCTGCGCTATGGCGTGCCAGTGCAAATTGCAGCTGGTCAGGCGCACGAAACCGTGCATCTGATCGATTGGGAGACACCCGGCAATAACGACTTCGGACTTGCGGAAGAGGTCACCCTGCGAGGTGGCTATGAGCGTCGGCCTGATCTGGTGGTCTATGTCAACGGCATCTCCATTGCGGTCATTGAGTTGAAGCGCAGTTCGGTAGAGGTGGCCGACGGTGTTCGCCAGCTCATCACCAATCAGGAAGAGATTTTCAACAAAGGCTTTTTCAGCACGGTGCAGTTGGTGCTGGCCGGAAGCGACTCGCAGGGCCTGCGATACGGTACCACCGGCACCCCGGAAAAGTTCTTTGTGGAGTGGAATGAAAAGTCGGCCAACTCTGAGCCCCCGAATTTTCCAATATCGGAAGGGGGCTTGCTGGACAAACCGCTGGCGCAAATGTTTGACAAGGTGCGCCTGCTGGATCTGATCCGCAACTTCATCATCTTTGATGGCGGCCAGAAGAAGGTACCCCGCGTCCACCAGTACTTTGGCGTGAAGGCCGCACAGGATCGTGTGAGGCAGCAGGAAGGCGGTGTTATTTGGCACACCCAGGGTAGCGGCAAGAGTATTTTGATGGTGCTGATTGCCAAGTGGTTACTGGAGTTTGACCCGCACGCCCGCGTCCTGGTCATAACCGACCGCGATGAGCTGGACAAGCAAATCGAAGGCGTGATGCGCAATGCAGGCGTAATCGGCGCGGAATCACCGTCGCCCCGAATCACGTCGCGTCAGGAATTTTTGGCGAAGCTGGCAGCAGGCTCGCCGCGCCTGTTGTGTGCGCTCATTCACAAGTTCGATCTTGATCTGACCAGCCCACCGCCGCCGATTCAGGGACGCTTCTATGTGTTCGTTGATGAGTGCCACCGCACGCAGGGTGGCGGCATGAACAAGCAGATGAAGCGCTGGCTGGAAAACGCTATTTTCATCGGTTTCACTGGCACGCCCTTGCTGCGCAAAGACAAGCAGACCACGCGTGAGGTGTTCGGCACCTACATCCACACTTACAAGTTTGATGAGGCGGTCGCCGACAAGGTGGTGCTTGACCTGAAATACGAAGCGCGCGATGTCCCACAGCGCCTGACTTCGAAGAAAGCCATTGATGCGTGGTTTGATCAGAAAACCAAGGGGCTGAACAACTTCCAGCGTTCGGTTCTGCGCAAGCGCTGGGCGACGATGGAGGAACTGATGAGTGCCGGTGAACGCAAGCAGCGCATCATCGCCGACATCATTCATGACTTCGGCGTGCAGCCGCGCCTGAATAATGACAGAGGCACGGCCATCTTGGTGGCAGCCTCCATCTATGACGCTTGCCACTACTTCCGCTTGCTCCAGAACACATCGTTTGGCAAGTACTGCGGAATCATTACCTCCTACGAACCCAACCACAACGCGATCTCGCGCGAGCCCAAAGATAGCGACGAGCGCTACAAGTTCGACACCTACACCCAGCACGTTCTGCAGAAAGACCAGACGACCAAGGACTACGAGGACAAGACCAAGCAGCGCTTCATTGACGAGCCTGCCAATCTGAAGCTGCTGATTGTGGTGAGCAAATTGCTGACCGGTTTCGATGCTCCCTCTTGCACCTACATCTACCTTGACAACGAGCTGCGCGATCACAACCTGTTCCAGGCCATTTGCCGCACCAACCGGCTCGACGGAGACGACAAGGACTATGGCCATATCGTCGACTACAAAGAGCTGTTCGAGAAAGTACAGGACTCCATCGCCGTTTACACCTCGGATGAGCTAGACATCGATGAGGGTGGCGATGACGGCAATGTCGCCGTGAAAGACTGGCTCAAGGAAGGTAAAGCACAGCTCGATGCAGCCCGCGAAGCGTTGCGCTATTTGTGCGAGCCGGTGGCCACGCCGCGCGAGATGGAGCAGTTCCTGCATTATTTCTGCGGTGACGCCAACGATCTGGAAGCGCTGCTGAACACCGAGCCGCTACGCATTTCGTTCTACAAGTTAGCAGCTGCGTTCCTGCGAGCCTATGCGGCAATTGCCCAGAACCTCGACGAAGCAGGATATTCAGCTGCTGACATTGCTACGCTCCAAGAAGAAATCGAGTTTTACAGCGACACCCGGGCGGCGATCAAGAAGCATTCAGGTGAAGAGTTGGACATCAAGCCCTACGAGGCAGATTTGCGCCACCTCATCAATACCTACATCCAAGCAGACCCGGCTGAGGATTTGGGCAACCTGAGCTCACTCTCGCTGACCGAGCTGATCATCGAAACCGGCATTCACGATGCTATTGCCAAGAAGCTCAACCAGAAGGGAAAGCTTTCGAAAAATGCAATTGCTGAAGGGATCATCAACAACGTCCGCAAAACGATTATTCGAGACCAGCTCACTGATCCAAAGTTTTACGACGAGATATCCAAGCTCCTCGAAGACCTAATCAAGCAGAAGCGCGATGACACCGCCGCCTACGAGAAATTTCTCCAGAAGGCCGAAGAGTTGGTGAAAAAGATGGCGACAAAGAATATGGGCAGCAATCCCCACGTACTCAACGGCCATCCAGAGGCCATCGCCCTTTTCAACAATCTTGCAAGCATTGCGGCCACAACTTTCGTTTGTCCGGCTGATGAAGACGGCAAAGTGACGCTCGCGCTTGAAATTGATCAGACTATGCGAGAACAGGCACCGGCAGGCTGGAAAGGCGACGACAACCGGGAGAAGCAGGTGCTTAATGCTTTGTTCCCCATCATGTCGCGGGATCGCATTGCCACGCAGGCTATTTTTGAAATCATCAAGAACCAACCGGGGTATTGATGAACGAGACGATCCAACTGGGCGAGGTGTCGATAACGGTGACCAGGAAGGACATCAAGAATGTTCACCTGACCGTTCATCCGCCTGACGGACGCGTGACCCTTGCCGCCCCAACCAACACACGCCTAGAAGTGGCGCGTGCCTACGCGATCTCCAAGCTGGTCTGGATTCGTGAGCAGCAGAGAAAACTTGATGCCCAAGCGCGGGAAACACCACGCCAGTTCGTTGAGCGCGAGAGCCACAACGTTTGGGGGCGTCGCTATTTGATGACTGTCGACTACCAAGATGTGAAGCCCTCCGTTGTCCTCAGCAACAAGCGGATCACCCTGATCGTTCGGCCTGGCTGCAGCGCAGAAAAGCGCGCCGAAGTGATGCACGAGTGGCACAAGTCGCTGCTGCATGCGGTTGTGCCACCGCTGGTGAAAAAGTGGGAGCAAAAGCTCAAAGTCAGCGTATCAGGTTATTTTCTGCAGAGGATGAAAACCAAGTGGGGTAGC
>Ga0105050_10007887_pt1 | contig 12504 bp, 18 predicted proteins | sample FRY01_FD_78088 | JGI IMG/M metagenome (GOLD analysis project Ga0105050, IMG submission 78088) | Freshwater microbial communities from Lake Fryxell liftoff mats and glacier meltwater in Antarctica - FRY-01 | ecosystem: Environmental > Aquatic > Freshwater > Ice > Glacier meltwater ... | reverse complement strand
GATGGAACCACTTTTACTACATCTGACATATATATTAAATTTACTTAGAAATCATAATCATATCATTCGATACAAATATAATACAAAAAATCAATTACTCAAAGGAAATTCTATTTTAGGATGACAATTATATTCCACAATCTTAAAATCATCTGCTACATAATCAAATATAGAGTCTTTTCTATCATAAACCAACTTAGGTAATGTGTCAAATGGAACTCGTTCTATCTGCTCTTTCACCCCCTCTATTTGATTATTATATATATGTGTGTCACCAGTAGCGGCTTTTAATCTATCTGGTGCCATATTCAAGTGTTTAGCAATTATATCTAGCAATAACGCATATGATGCAATATTAAAGGGTAAACCCAATGGCACATCAGATGAACGCATATAGAATAGTAATGATAACCCATGAGTTGGTACATTCTCAGCATCCATCTCTCTCTCTATAAAATCATGATGTGGTTTATTATAAATATTAAAACGCTCACTCTGCTTTAACTCTCTTACATAGAATTGAAACATGACATGACAAGGTGGTAGAATAGATTCGGCTAAAGCATTCGGGTCCCACGCATTTACTAGGATTCTCCTAGAATCTCTATTATTAGTTAATAGATTTAGGACTTCTTGTATTTGGTCATACTTACCACCGAAGTTTCTCCAGTTAAACCCATAAATAGGACCCAACTCACCCCATTTCTGTGAGAATTCATCATCAGATATGATTAATTGAATAAACTCACCTCTACTGACTGGTTCACCACATTTCTTACAGTAATTCTTATACGCATCACCTACCCATATATAGTTTCTATTCTCTAATAAATATCGAATATTGGTATCTCCTTTCAAAAACCAAATAAGCTCAGACGCTATCTGCTTAAAGGCCATTTTTTTAGTAGTAAGAAGTGGAAATCCACTATTCAATATATCTATATCTAGGAAATTACCAAAGGTTGATATAGTACCAGTACCAGTTCTATCATCTTTAATATTCCCATTATCGAGAATACTTTTACATAGGTTAATATATTGTATGTCTAAATTGTTCATTTGTTGAATCTTTTATTACTTGTCATTATTACGTGCTTAATCATCTCAGGATTAAAATGTTTGATGTCTTTAATAAATGCGTAGCTCATAGAGCTTCTTAGATAATGAGAAAAATTCTCTACCCACCCACTCAATGTATATTCTACCTTATTATACTTAACGATACCCTCAGATGTATTTACGGTATCTCTGTTCCACTTACGTTGTACTTCCTTGGTTGACATACCACGATACTCTTTAAATAAATTACCTTCTTCCATGAGACCTTGAATATCATCACTCTCGGTAAGATATAAACTAGTATTATATTTTTTAACTAATCTACCACAACTCTCCAGTGCCTTATTAAAACTTGAACCAACCATGATATAATCAGCACCCAGACTCAATCCCATAATAATGTCCCGATATGTTCTGAATCCACCATCCGCAATAATTTTAGGACCACTTGGATTAAGACTTTTAATATCAAAACACTCTTTAATTAGAGAACCCATCGGATAAAATATGCCAGTCTGTACCGCAGTTAGACAAGCAGTTCCCCCACCAATACCGACACGGATATAATCAACTACATTAGGATAAAACATACAAATGATTCTATATGTCTCTGGATTAGCAATATTACCCACCATTATCTCTATATTTGGATTAAGCCCCTTAATAAGTTTAGATATAATATATATAGCTTCCATATGACCATTCGCCACATCGATAAGAATTCTCTTAGGTAAATTAGCTAGTTCAATATTATCCAACTTCTCTAAATCATTTAAACCATAGCTATGAAAAACCTCATCGTCATCAACTTTCTCACCCCTAGGTAATACTACTATAATATTATTGGATTTGAATTTTCTATAATTAGTAGCATCGACCACCGTATCCATTGGTGCGGTCATTAGAGGTAGATTACCATCCTTAAAAATGTTTATAATTGAGCGATGTCTAATATTACTCAGATTCTCATTAGGGACGATAGAAAAATCATCCAAATCATACTTAGTATCCATATTTTATATAATTGTGTTTAGAATTAATATACATAAAGAAGAGAAACTTTGTTTTATAAATAGGAGCGTAAAACCCATCCCATCAGCTTTGCTGTGGGTGGGTAGTTCACGTAGCTGACTAAACATTTATAACTATTTGAGTCTATAATATATATGAGCAACATGAACATATTACGAATAGACAAAGACCTCACAGGCATCAATCTTAGACCAGAGCAAACTGAATGCATCGATGCTATATTTGACCACATGAAAACCAATGATAGTAAATTTTATTTACTCGACTTACCAACAGGTGTAGGTAAATCTATATTGGCATTGTCATTTATGGTAGAGTATCTTAGACGAGTAAATCCCAATGCTAATTTTGACCTAATAACGGAGTCAAAACTATTACAAAAACAATACGCAGATGAATTTAAATCTGTCTCAAGTTTAAGTGGTAAAAATAACTATGTATGTAAAACATATAAAGATAGTAGTTGCGCAGAGGGAGTGGAATTCAGTAAGATTCTAAGCACAAAATGTGAGGGTTGTCCATATACAGCAGCAAAGGTTAAATATATGGGAAATAATATTGGCCTGACTAATTTTCACATGTACATAACGCTATTAATGGCTGGTATGGCGAGAGATGCTAATGTTCTTATAGTAGATGAATCACATGAATTGGAAACAGTATTTAGTGACTTCATAACAATAACTATATCCAAATTCGTTCTATCATCTTTTATGATGGAATCTAGTCAAATCGATGCTATTTTAGATAAACTTTTACATATATCTAACATCGATGAGTATATCGATTTCCACAAAAAAGTACTTACTCCTGTATTAGTAACGCATAACGATTCTTTAAATAAAAGACTTATCAATAACAAAGACGCTCATGATTATGATGCTCAACTACACGAAGCTTTCGATTTTGGGACAGATAACAAAGCAGATAAAGAACAGCTTAGAGTAATTAGGTCACTTAATAATATAGAACAATTTATCAAAAGATTTGATAAGTTAATAGATGAATATAATAAGAACAATAACAACTTCGTATTGGAGAAAGAGGTGGAACGAGTAGAGGGTGAAGTAAAAAAGAAGGTTAAACTTACTATTCAGCCAGTATGGGTACACGATTACTTTAACAAGACTATCTGGGATAAATATGACAAGGTTATATTGATGAGTGGTACTATATTAAATAAATCCATTTTTTGTTACACCAATGGAATCGACCCTAAAGATACATTCTACTATAGAATCAAATCACCGTTTGAAATAAAAAATAGACCCATTTATTATATACCATGTGGTAAATTCACTTATAAAGAAAAGGAGGAAAGCTTTAAAAATGCACTACCAAAGCTAAAAAAAGTATTAGCTAAGTATAAAGCACATAAAGGTATTATACACACAGTTACTTTCGAAATGCAAGACTGGCTACTGAAATCAGTACCATCTGATAGATATCTATCACATACCTCAGACATTGATTCAAAAAAGTTAGCACTTTATAGACACTACAACGAGAACAACCCTAGTATCTTAGTGAGCCCAAGCATGGGAACAGGTATTGACCTAAAGAATGAAAGAGCCAGATTCCAAGTACTATTAAAAATACCATACCCAAGCCTAGCATCGTTAAAGAATAAAAAACGTTTGGAAACAAATAGAGAATGGTATGCCTGGATAACTGTTGCTAAGATAGTTCAATACTATGGTAGAGCAGTTCGCTCAAATGATGACTTTGCTCACTTTTTTATCTTTGATTCCTCTCTATCAGAACTACTAAGATATTCAAGTGAGATTTTCCCAGAATGGGTATTGGATGCTATTAAATTTATTGGTAACGAAGAATAAGAACAATATTTTTAATATATAATACATGAGTGGATTATTAAAGAAGATATTAGAAAGTCGTCAAGAAGATATTGATATGATTCTGGATAAAATTTCAGCTAGTGGTATAGACTCATTATCTAATTCTGAGCTAAATATATTAGCAAATAGTGAGGGTGATACAGATAAACTCGACACTGACTTGGACATAGATAGAGACGATGAATATTTTTCAGATAATGGAAGATTCATGTTTGTACTGGAAGATATTAAAAGGATGGATGGTTTTATTATATTCTATGGTATTCTATCGGATAACATGGGAGTTGAATATACTGGTTGCATACTATTTAATGATGATGATTTGAGTTTCTTCTCATGTGACTTTTCTGATGTTAAAGGTAATATAATACAGGATGCTATCAGTGAAAAGGAACTAGAGGGTCTAACTAATTTTATATCAACTTTATATATAAAAAAGAATACTAATAAATGATAAGTATTCATAGATTTAATAAGTTCTTTGAAAATCTTTTAACCATAAATGATATACTTGAATCAATGGGTATAGGTGAGGAATCACTTCTCTCAATCATAGATGCTACAAGAATGGACATAACCGATATACTACCTGGATATGAATCAGCTCTCGGTAATAGCTTAGATAATATACAACAGAATGGAGATTTTATTGATGAATTAAGTAAGTCCAATCTTATTATGTCTGATATATCAGACACTGCTGATTTTGAGACCTTCTTGATAAACAGACTAAGGTTCGCTACACTACGTAATAAGGATAGCAATGAATTAGTTAATCCAGAATATTTATTAATCCAGAGCTTTAATGATGCTACGAATACATGGAGTAAGATTGTGCTATATAAGATAAATGATAGCTTCAATAAATTTTATGATAAGCTATCTTCTCGAACCATAGAACTAACAGACGGTAACCAGAAATATATTTACAAAACAAGTATAAGAAATGAATGGGAGCTCTCTAATAGAAGCAGTAATACAGATTTTCCTAAATTTATTAGAAATAAAGAGTTAGGTGATTTAATTAAGACAAAGAACCTAGAGCTAAAATATATATAAAAAATAACTATAATGAATGCATAAGAACGAGACTAAAAACACCAGGAGTAAAAAAAGAACTCCAAAGTACATGATGGAAGATACACCTGTTATCACATCAGTGGCTGTTACTTCATCTGATACTGTTTCAGCAAGTAAAATAAACTTTAAAGAAGGTGTTGAATTATCAGATAAGCAAAATCTACTGAATAAACTCATAAAGAAGAATAAAATAGTTCTAGCTACTGGACCAGCTGGTTCATCTAAAACCTTTACTGCTTGTTACACTGCTTTGCAACTCTTAAATGACCGCTTCTGTAGTAGGATTATTCTTTGTAAACCCACCGAAATTGTAGGTAATTCTGGACTTGGATATTTAAAGGGTGGATTAGATGAAAAACTGGAGCCTTATTTAGAGAGCTTTGTATCTAATTTCGCAGAGATAGTTGATAAGAAATTAGTTGATAAAATGATAGATGAAAAAACCATCGAGTTTGTCCCTGTCCAATTTATTCGTGGTAGAACATATAATTATAGCGTAGTTATTATCGATGAATTCCAGTCTTTTGATATCAAGGAGCTTATGGCTATCGTGACTAGGTTCGGTAGGAATAATTGTAAAATGATTTTTATCGGTGATATTAATCAAAGCGATATCAATAAAAGACTAGTAGCGGTTGATGTATTTGATAATATACTACATAATATTGATGGAGTTGGTAAGTTTAAGTTCGAAAAAAGCGATATAGTACGAGACCCAATCATCATTGAGATAACTGATAGATATGAAAAAATGAAGGAGTTGAAACAACTAACCCCAACGAAAGGAGACACATAAAAATGATTAACTACGACAGATTTAAGAAACTTTCTAATATATTAGAGTCGATTGATTCTAAATTAGACACCTATCTACAAGATGAGAATATCAATTATATTCTATTGAAAAACGATGAAACCATGGGTGCTGCACAAACATTAATGGAAATAACTGACCTAATTCTATCTGATATCACAGGAGCAGATGATGCCATTATATCTAATGCTGATATTGACATCATTGAGGAATATAAATCATATTCAATAGAATTATTTAGTGAACTAGACGCATTAGGCTATGAAGATATTGAAAATGTTAGCCAGGATATTATAGATATAAAAATGACCAGCTTATTAGATAAATATGACATTATGGATAACTATAAAATTTTCCGTAAAGATAACCTGGATGAACAGCCTATAGATATTACTATGGATAGTGAATATTTAAGTGAATCTGAACAAAATGATACTAAAGGTGGTATAATACTAATAGCAACTCATAAGAGCACTAAAAAAGAGATTGAGTTAGATAGATTTGATGACATCGAGGAATACGAAGATTTCAAAAATCTATATGATGGTTTATATGGTCAGGCATATGATTTAAGTATAAAAAATGAAATACACACCCAATAAAAAAGATATCAACTTTATAGGTATCGCCAACGTTGTCAAAAATTTATCTAAGGATAAAAGAACTCAAATAGGTGCTGTTATAATAGGCGAAGATAAACAAATAATATCTACTGGATATAACTCGTTTCCCCGTGGAATAGATGATGAGGTCGAAGAAAGAAATGTGAGTCCAGAAAAGTACTTTTGGATATCACACGCAGAAGTAAATGCTATATGTAATGCTGCACTAAGTGGAGTATCCACCAAGAACTCAAGTATTTATCTTACCTGTGGAACACCATGCACCACCTGTTGTGCTGCTATTATTAATAGTGGTATAAAAAAGGTGTTTTGTAGCTCAGATTTCAAAGCCTTCAGTAATAGCGTATGGGAAGATGAACACTTCCCCAGGTCAATGAAAATGCTCAGTGAGGCAGGAATAGAAGTTAACTTCTACTAGAGAACTTATCTAATATCCTATCTTCGATTGCCTTCCAATTCTTATCATAATACTCCTCAGTATCTTTATCAAGAAAAGAATCAACTTCGAATTTGAACTGCTCTGCTCTACCACTGTGATATGACCTTAACTTACCAGTTATCTCTACATCATTATGTTGATAGTTAACACTATAAGTGTTACCACCAGGGTCTTTAACTATTTCTATTTCGAATATATCTATACTCTCTTTAATATAACGACTAAGCCTTGTGTAAATTCTCCCCATATAATTTCTAATGATATTTACAAGTATATATTAAAAACAATTACTTGTATTTATTACTATAAATAGATAAACTATTAAATGTATTATTATGGGATGCCACACTTGGTATAGAAAACCTTTAGTTAAAGGTAAAGAGAATGTTCAAAAATATCTTAGAGATAGAATAAATTCTTCCAGAGAAAATGATTGGTGGGACGAGGAATGTGAACAGGAGGCGTTGATTAGCCTAAAAGCAATTGATGCTTTAGATGAACACATGGATGAACAATTATTAGAATATGTTTGTATTGATAACACTCTAATCTTCATAGATGGCGAACCACAAATATTTATTAAGGCAGACGGGTTTGATACAGACGAACCAAGAATAGGAGGATATCCTGATACAATTATAAAATCAGCTGATGAGATGTTTAAAGATGCATATAATCAAGAGGATGTCTGGATTAAGGATGGCATTGTAAATGAACTAATTTCTCAGAAAATTAGCCTGGAGAAATGGAGAAAAAAGCTACGTCACGAAATTATTGAATTAGAATCAAATATTAATAACTAAAACTTAGAAAAATGGAAACTATTAAAAACGTATCACTATCACTAGGCGCATTAATCGTACTTGGCCTATTACTACTCGGTGTTTATCGAATGACTTGTTTAACATTCGTGGAGGTACACGAATTCTCTTATAAAGTGAACCACCTAAATGGTGGTATTGAGAAAGTAAAACAGCAAAATGGATATATTAGACACCTACCAATTGTTGAGTCTATCTATACCATTGACCAAAGACCATTCCAGATTAGGGTTTCTGCTAATAACCGTGTATCTAACCAAAAGCTAATTAGATTCAATCCTGATGGCTAGGAACTATTCATTGAATACCACGGTGCTGGGGACTATTATGTCACACAAGAAAACGCTAATAGCTCATATAACGACCCGCATAATCTATACAGTATCATGTTGGCATATGCTTATGAAGATGATTTTAAGGACAGTAAATACCCATTCATTAGTATCCAGAAAACCTCAATGAATAAAAAAGATTATGAAGATGAAGATGAAGCGAAATAGTATCATAGGAGGAGTTATCACCCTCCTATTATATTTTAGTCTAGTATATCGGACTGGATACACAGAAGCGAGTATTAAGAAAAATATATTTACTGGCGAAGTAACTATAGACACTACCTATGGGTTCAATATTGAATATCCATGGGTTTTGGTGTCCCACGTACCCACTAACCCACGTAGGATGTGTATTGAATCTAAAGCGAGAATTCAACACTGTAAGTTAATACACTTCATCCCATCTCGTTATATGGATTTCGTAGAACGTGAGGGCTTTAGATACTACTGGTTTGATAATAGAATATCGTTCAACTCAGGTCATAAAAATGAATATAGAGGAATCTATGATACATTCTATGGCTATACATTTACTGATGAAAAAGTCTCTTTCATATATTGAGAAATGACAGAATCAGATATAATAAAGAAGTTTTATATATCCAGGGTTAAGAGATAAATGGTATCGATATTATTAGGATGGTTAATTCTACATACGGTATATCACGTAGGCGAATTAAAGCCATATAATCCATGGTTTGACCATATGCCACTTATTATTAAATACCTTGCGACAGCAACCTTAATTGGTTCTGATTATATGTATTAATTGAGCTAATATCTACTTATAAATAAATGAGGGGATATAACACACAAAACCATAACTAGAAAAATAGTAATATGAATACACCCAAATACATCACCCTATTAGTAGAAGAAATCAATGATGCATCATTAAAGGATAATGATAACAACCAAGTAATTAGAGAGGGTAATGCAATTCTCCGATACTACGAAAGAGATATGTTTAATCTTTTTCGCCCCATATATAATAGATATATCAGAGGAAAGACAATCACTATTAGTAATGGCTCAGAAACTAAAGTATTTATATCAAAAAGTACTTTTTTTCATACTTTTTTTCATAAATATGTGAATACCAATCTACCTTTACTCAATATACCAAATGATATCAAGGGTGAAATCTTTGAATATATCAGATATGCTGCTCTATTAGACAACGATATCGAGACACTAGAAAATATGAATAAAATAGATGGATATCTGGATAAACATATAAAAACTAATGATGATATGATGAGAAGAGTTAACTCGTCAGAGATAAACTATGATATGAGTGATATAGAGCGGATGCAGAAGGCGCTATATACCATGCTCATGACAAAAAACCACACCTTTATAATAAATGATGATGCATTACTAGATGAGATTAGAGATAATAAAAAATGTGTTGATATAATAAGATACATAAACAGTAACAATATCTACTATATGAAAGGCAAACATGTACGTATAGAAAAAATAAAAAAGGACTTAGTATCAATACGGAAAATATTACACAAAGGGTTTATCAAATATGAATAAAAGTTTTTTTAAGTCAAAACTTCTATTACTCAGAGAGTTATATCAATCGGAGTATAGCCAATATATAGAACTAAGTTATATAGTTAGAACAAGTAGCCTGACGAGAAAGATATCATATTATCAATATAAAGACTTCATTGATTTATGCAAATCTAGGTATAATAGCTACGCTGAGCTATATCCATACATCGATATGTTGTATTTAGAATATCTATATAATAATGGAAAGGTTTTAGATAATCGCAATAATGATGATTTTTTATGTAAAATTGCAGATGGAATGAGTAATACCTATGAATTAAATAGAAATCCACAAAGCCCTAATCGCCTAAAAAATAAAAAGAAGGAGTTAAATAAGCTTAAAAAAGAAATACTTAGATATGAAATGATTATATCCATTAGTAATGAGGGAGGAAAATGGTATGACCGTAATTATGAGAAGGTGGATAATTTATATGTTTATAAAGTGAAAGACAATACCTATATTAAGACTAACACGCCTAATTTCCTCGTCCATCTATGGCCAGATATAATGGGTAATATAATTGTCGTGACTGATTATCCTATAATCAGTGTAAAAACAATAATTGAGCTACATCATAAAGGAAAGGTGTATAAAGATAATAGTAAAATGTCAGTTAAAAACGCATATGATATATTTATTTAAAGAGGAGATTCAAGCAAATATCATAACACTTGAGCGAGTTCACATCGCTGAAAATAGTAAATATATCGCTGAAAAAATGTTATATGATAGCTATGAGTCATGGAGTAACAAAGCGCATAAATCACTTAAAGTGTTAAGTAGAATATCCCCTACTATTCGTAATAATCAAAATATTAAAGGTTGGCATCTTATGTGCATGATATGCAGTGACCAACATAATTACTTCAGTAATAAAAAAGAATATCAAGATATTTCAGATAATATTAACCTGGAGATAAAAAAAGAGCTATATAATATATTATTAGATAATGACGTAATCCTCTTTGGTGAAATAAACGAAGCCATTGATAATATCAATATATATAATATACATAGCCTATATGATGGTGTAAATGTACCATCATATAATAATAGGTGTCGGAACCAACTAAAGGGGCTTAGAACTAAGCTTATGTGCATTCAGTGGTTAGATATACTAGGTGATAGTTTCTATATTCACCAGGAGATTAAAACACACCATAATAAAGTGATTCCTAATAATTCATTTATTAAGATTACCTTTAGTAAAAATAACGATAGTAAAATTATCATTGATAATAAAAGGAAAATATCAATTACTGATAATCAACTATATCAACTATTATCTGAGCTTAGAAATCTGTGATTTGTTAATCTTAATCTCCTCACCTTTCTTATTCAGAACAACAACATCACCATTCTCTTCAACCTTAACTACCATCCTAACAAGCTTCTTACCATCCTTAGTGGTATATTCAGCTTCCTTAGGCTCCTTAGTCTCCTTAGTCTCCTTAGGCTTAGCTTCCTTAGGTGCTTCTTCTTTAGGCTTAGGTTTATCTTCCTTAGGTTTATCTTCCTTAGGTTTATCTTCCTCAGCCTTAGCTTTCGCATTAGCCTCCTTTTCTAACGCAGCACTTTTCTCTGCTGCCTTTTTGGCCTCCTTAGCACTTTCTTCTTTTTTGCTATTATAAGACGTAACTAGTCCATTCACATACTCACCTTCCACATTTAGGTTTGATAACGTTGATAACTGAGTATCTAATAGCACAGTTTCTACTTCATTTTGTTGTAGTTGATAATATGCTATCTTTCGCTCAGAATCCTTTATCAAAGGTGCTATAGTAGTATCCAACGTCTTTTTAACCTGAACCTTCTTTTTATTCAAAACCTCAATTATAGATGAAATACGCTGTTTAATAGAAGCGTCCTTAACACCCTTTAGCTTAGATATAGCAGCAGACTCCTCTTTATAGATTGATTCCATATCAGCCTTATATTTTGCTACAACAGTATCTATTTTACCAATATCACCACCAAGACTTCTTGATATATTGTTTTTTATCTTATTAGCTAAGTTATTTAATATCCCTTCATTGATATCTTTAAGTTCTTCTCGGTTTAGAATATATTTACTCATGTTAGTGTGTTTTTTATTTAAACTATATATTAAAAGCACATAAGCCTATATTTTTAATATATAGTTTAAACAAACAAATAATACATGATTGTAAATATATCATCACCTACTGAATTATCTGGATTCCATATTGTATATGATGGTTCTACCCTAATTGAAACACCCAAGAACTACGGGATATCACATTTAATGGAACACTTAGTATGCAAGGCACTAGATGAGCACCAGGATGAATTTACCACTCTAGGTATCGACTTTAACGCATATACGAGTAGCAATAAAATTGTTTTCTATATGACTGGTCCAGAAAGCTCTCTATCTAAATGGAGGAATATAATGGTTGAAAAACTTACCGAATTCAATGTATCCAAGGAAGAGTTCGAAAATGAAAGAAATATTGTTCTACAAGAATATAATAATGCATTCAATAGCCAGACATCAGAACACCACTTAAATCTAATGAGAAAGAAATTTAACCACTATTCTGCAATTGGTGAGAGAAGTGCACTTGAAACACTTACCTATATGGACTGTCTGAATTTCTTTAAAGCACAATATCTAAAGCCTAGTAAAATATATAACATATCAAAAACTATAGACTTCTCTGCTAACCTGGAATTTAATACACCAGAAATAGATACAAAAATACCCATACTAGACCCATCATTGGATATACTAACATCAGACTTTAGTGAACTAGAGGGATTTAAATATGAGTTGAATAGAGATAGCAAATGGAAAAATATATCCTTGATTCTTACCAGTAGTGGTATCAAAGGTGACCTAGATATACTC
>Ga0105050_10007884_pt1 | contig 12514 bp, 6 predicted proteins | sample FRY01_FD_78088 | JGI IMG/M metagenome (GOLD analysis project Ga0105050, IMG submission 78088) | Freshwater microbial communities from Lake Fryxell liftoff mats and glacier meltwater in Antarctica - FRY-01 | ecosystem: Environmental > Aquatic > Freshwater > Ice > Glacier meltwater ... | reverse complement strand
AGTTGGTGTTGATTTGGCAAAGCAGGTGATACAAGTCCATGCAGTGGATTGCGCAGGTAAGCTGGTAACCAACCGCCAGCTGAGTCGCGACAAATTCATTTCTTGGTGTGTTCATCTGCCTGCTGGCTGCCTGGTTGCAATGGAGGCCTGCTGTGGCGCTCACCATTGGGCCCGAAAGCTCTCTACATTGGGTTTGGATGCCAGAATCATTGCCGCACATCTTGTTTCTCCGTATCGGCTTCAGGGCAAAGGGGGAAAGAACGATGCCAATGATGCAGCGGCTATTTGCGAGGCTGCGTCAAGACCGAACATGAACTTCGTGCCGATTAAAAGTGCTGCCCAGCAAGGGGTGATATGTGTACACCGTTTGCGCGAGGGGTTTAAGGAAGATCGCACGGCTTGCATCAATCGTATCCGAGGGATGCTGGCAGAGTTTGGTTTGGTGGTGTCCAAGAGTCCCGAAAAATTGCGGGAGAAGTTGCCCGATCTCCTGGAGGATGCGAGCAATGAACTTCCAGGCTTGTCAAGGCTGGTCATTGAGGAAGCATTCGATCACTGGAAGTCGCTAGACGAGCGCATGAAATGGTGCGATGCGCGGCTTAATGCGCATGTCAAGGAAGACCCCAAGGTCAAGGCGGCCATGAACCTTATGGGGGTCGGTGTCGTCACCGCCTCAGCCACAGTAGCCACAGTAGGTGACTTCAAGCAATTTAAGAATGGAGCGCAGTTTGGTGCCTGGTTGGGTTTAACACCCCGACAAAATTCCAGCGGTGGGAAGAGCAAATTGAGCGGCATCACAAAGCGAGGAGACATGTACCTGCGCACCTTGCTGATTCAGGGGGCCAAGTCAGCGGTGATGACGGCGCAAAAGCGTGATGACCCAATTTCCAGATGGGTGTTGCAGCTACGCGAAAAGTCAGGCTGGCAGAAAGCTGCTGTGGCTTTAGCCAACAAGAATGCACGCATTTTGTGGGCGATCATGACCAAAGGTTGTGATTTCGATCCCCGACATGTGAGTGTCAAGCCAGGAGGATGTGCAAGTGTTTTGGTAGTTGCTTGATCCTGGCAGTATTTTCTGCAAGACGTGAAACTGGAGATGCAGTAAACAGGTTAGACCGGAGGTGGGTAAGCTCGATACCACGTAGGGGAATGCATTTGCAAAACCCGATGTCCAAGTGGAGCCCCATCTAGCGGTTCGTATCTGGGTCCGCACCATTGAGTGCAACAAGGCCGTCTGTAAATGTGCAGTCTATTCCTCGGTTTATTCGTCGACACACCTTGCGCCTAAGCAGAAAACCGTCACCAAGAAGAAAACCCAAAACATTCTTGATTATTTGTGGTAGTCCCTGTAAACGTGGTATGAGCCTGAGCGGCTGGCGTATTTCCAACCAGGTATGAGCGTAGTAATCGGCCCACTGCCGCAAATCGCGCCGAAGAAACACTTGATGAGATCGGAACGGATCAGCGCGCGAACTCCGCTGGCGTCGTCATCGAGGGATTGAGGCCCGTATCCTGCAGGCGCTTTGCCGTCGCCGGATTGGTGAGCGCCGCATGCACATCCTTGTTGAGGCGCTCGACGATGTCCTTGGGCGTTCCCGCGGGCGCCGCCAAGCCGAACCACGAGGCGGCGTCGAAGCCAGTGAGGCCGGATTCGCGGAAGGTGGGCACATCGGGGATCGCGCGGTTGCGCTGGGTCGATGGCACGCCGATGCCGATGAGTTTTCTGCCATCGATGAAGGGCACGGCGACGGCCACCGAGATGAAGGCCGCGGGCACGCTGCCACCGATCACGTCCAGCACGAACTTGCCGCTGCCCGATGCATAGGGCACGTGCACCCAGTCCAGCCCCGCCTTCACGCGCAGCAGCTCGCCGGCCATCTGCGCCGTGCTGCCGAGGCCGGGAGACGCGTACGACAGCTTGTCCGGATTCGCCTTCGAGTACTGGACCAGTTCCATCACGTTGCGCGCCGGGACCGCGGGATTGACCACGATCACCAGGTCGACGTCGGCCAGCTTGGACACCGGCGCCAGGTCCTTCAGCGGGTCGAACGGGAAGCTGGCCTGGATCACCGGGGCGATCGCGACGGTGCCATCGAAGGCCAGCAGCAGCGTGTGGCCGTCAGGCTCCGAACGCACCACATACGTGGCGCCAGGCTTGTTCTCGACGATCACCGTCTTCTTCAGGGGGAAGCGGTGAGCCCTTCCGCGATCACGCGGCAAGCATGTCGTCCGAGCCGCCCGGCCCGAACGGCACCACCAGCTTGATCGGCTTGGTCGGATACGGCTGCTGCGCCCGTCCGGCCAGCGTATGGAGCAAGGACAAGGCGACCATGGTGCCCAGGCGCGCCATCTGCAATCTGCGGTTGTTCATGAATGCTTTCGGGGTTTCAGGGGTTGAGCGCGCGCGGATAGCGCAGCACCAGGACTTCCGCGCCGACGTCGGAAGCCTGCAGCGTGGCGCTCCCCTCCTCGGGCGCCACGAACAAGCAGGACCACGGCGCGTAGCTGCGGCCCGACAGCGTCAGCGCACCGGCCGAGACCAGCATCGACAGCCCGTTGCCTTCGGCTGCCGAGGGGGTGGTCATGGACTCGTTGGGCGCCAGGCGCAGGTAGAAGATGGCCAGCCCGTCGTCCTTCTCGAGCACTGTCTCCAGCACGCCCGCCTTGCGCGCGGCCACGTCCTGTAGTTGCCCCATCAGGATCCGCGGGGCGATGACGTTGCGCTTGGGCAGCGGGCGCATGCGCGGCCGCGCGCCCGGCAGGTACTGCGCGCCGGTCTCGTCGGCGCTGGCGCGGAACGTGAAGTAAGACAAGCCGGAGTCGCCGGGCGTGATCGGGCCATAGCCGGTGCTGGCGCCGGCGAAATGCACTGCCAGCGGTTCGACCGCGTGCGCGCCCAGCTTGCCGCCGCCGGCGACCACCACCTGGAACTGGTCGACGAAGTGGAAGTGCGGCGGCACGACGGCGCCGGGCTCCTGCTCCACCAGGAAGGCCTGGGCCGGGCGCACTTCGCCCGGCCCAGGCTCACGGTAGTCGATCGCGCCGGCGACGGCGAGCGAGTCGGAGGACACGGGAGACGGCGGTGGGCCGAAGAATTCGGTCCGCCACACCAGTTGGCCGCTGGTGAAGACCCGGGAAAACCTCGTGGAAGCGACTTCCACCTGGGACTTGGCAAGCATCTGTTCTATCTCCTGTTGGTTATTCGACACGCGCGTTCGATTCGCGCACCGCCTAGCCCCACTTTATCACAGCACGGCCGAGGCGCCACCATCCAGATTGATGCTGCTGCCAGTCACAAAGCTGGCCGCTTCGGACGCAAGAAAGGCCACCACGTTGGCGACTTCTTCCGCGCGCCCGACCCGACCGAGCGGAATCTCTTTTCCCATGTCGCTATAGAGCGTTTCCACAGCGATTCCAAGCTGGGCCGCCCTCTTCTCGTGCTGGTTTGCCCGGACCAGGCCAATGCATACGGTATTCACCAGAATGTTATCGGGACCGTATTCCTTGGACAGCGCCTTGGTAAAGGCGAGTCCGGCTGCACGGGTGACCGTCGTCGGCATCGATCTGGCGTGGGGCTGCTTGGCACCTATAGTGGTAACGTTGACGATCCGTCCCCACCCATGCTGCTTCATGTGCGGAATGGCAAGGCGAGCCAGCCGGATCGCCGAAAAAAGCTTGAGGTCGAAGTCCGCCTGCCAGGCTTCGTCGGTCACGGCTTCAAATTCGCCTTTGGCAGACGTGCCGGCATTGTTGACAAGGATGTCGAGCCTGCCGAAGGTCGCAATCGTCTCCTGTATCAGTCTGCTGCAATCCGCGACGGAACTGACATCTCCCGATACCGTCGCGACCCGTCCACCGGCTGCGCGTATCTCATCCGCGACTTGCTCGAGCAATTCCCGGCGGCGCGCCGCGATCATTACGCTCGTACCCTCCTGCGCCAGCCGCGCAGCGATTGCTTTGCCCAGCCCCAGCGAGCCCCCGGTGACAAGGGCCACCCTGTTGTTCAGTCCAAGATCCATCTGATTGTCTCCATAATTATGTAACTCTCGTGATTTGCCCGTGGGGTCGAAAACCTAAAATGCACTCGAACCGTTCGCAGTACATGGGCCAAGCTTCCGGGTTCACAAGCCGTGGCGGTACGTCGCCGCTGAAAATGGTCAGCCATTGTTCCGCCGCAAAGCGGGCCATATTGTGCAGTGACTCGTAGGTCAGCCCCGCGATGTGCGGACTGGAGACAACCGAGTCATGCAGCAGGAGTTGATGATCCGTGGGTGGCGGTTCACGTAGGAACACGTCTATTCCAGCACCGGCAATCCGATGTTCCACGAGCGCCGCCAGGAGAGCTTCCTCGTCATGAATGCCGCCCCGCGCGGTATTGATGAAATAGGCCGTCGGTTTCATCGCCTCGAATTCCGCCCGCCCGAACATGTTCATGGTTTCGCTGCTGCGAGGACAGTGAACCGAAACGAAGTCCGATCGATGCAACAGATCCATCAACTCGACCTTCACGGCGCCCCATTGCGCGATTTTCCACTCGGTCAAATAAGGGTCGTAGGCCAGAACCGTCATGCCAAACGCACGGCACAATTCAGTCGTTCGCGACCCGATGTGCCCGATCCCGACGATCCCGACCACCTTGCCTTTCAGGTCATTGCCGGTATACGCAAAACGATCGAGCGCATCGACCCGCTTCATCGCGCGATTGGCAACCATGATCTTCTTTGACAGGCACAGCATCATGCCCAGCGCATGTTCGGCTACTGCCTCGCGGTTGCTACCGGACTGATTGCAGACGATGACACCCGCACCGGTACAAGCCTCGACATCAATCATGTCGAAGCCAGCGCCTGTGGAGGTGATGGCCAGCAAAGAAGGACATTTTTCGAGCAGGCACGCGCCTCCAAACCAGGGTTCCTTCAGTTCACCTCTTGGCGCGATCTGATATCCGTGCGCCTGGCTGATGATCTGCCACGTGTCATCCTGCGGGCCACCGTAGCGCAAGCGGTGGAGTTCCACGTCCGCATCACTTGCGAGAATCATCTCGGCCACTGGGTCGACCCAATTCTCGAAATAGACCAATCGCTTTTTCTTGTTTGCCATTGTTTCCTTCACGCCCGTGATCCCGAAATGACACCGGATGTTCGAGTTTTCCGACCGTGGCACACGTTGAACATGAGCCAGTGCCATGATAACGGTAATGTGCGGGCGGACCGCGCGCATCACATATTAATTAAGGGTCCAAACGTTTGCACATCAGGGAAAGCACGACGCTTGAGGACGCTTTTTTGTGTCATACTTGGCCTCATCCAGTTGGATTTCTTTCCCTAGACTATTTACGTGCGGCGTGGCCGAAAAAGAATGTGTCGGTACCGCTGATCGGATAATCTACAAACTTGCATAAAGGAGACGACATCATGAATTTTTTCACGCGGTTCGCTTTGGCACTGCTAATCGGCCTTTGTACGACGGTCTACGCGCATGCGCAGCAGGCGTTTCCCACAAAACCGATTCGCATCGTCGTCGGCTTTCCGCCAGGTGTGTCGACTGACATTATCGCTCGGCTAATAGCACAGAAGCTGACTGAGATGAATGGCTGGTCCGTCTACGTTGAAAACAAGCCGGGCCAATCCGGCAGTATCGGAGCGGCCGAAGTGGCCCGTGCGGCCCCAGACGGACACACCCTAGTTTTTTCTGCAACTTCACCGCTCGCCACCAATCCGAACCTCTACAAGAATGTTGGGTACGATTCGACAAAGGACTTTTCGCCAATTATTCTTGCGGTAAATATACCGTTCGTGTTGTCGGTTAACGCGACATCGCCTATCCGGTCGCTGGCCGACCTGATCGCACACGCCAAAGCGAAGCCGAAGGAGCTCAACTACGGATCCCCTGGCAGCGGCAGCACAGCGCACCTGATCACCGCGGTTTTCAGTACGGGAACTGGGGCCGAGTACACCCATGTGCCTTATAAAGGCAGCGCCGACATGCTGGTTGCCCTGCTTTCTGACCAAATACAGATGATGTTCGACACGTCGGTTGTTTCGGTGCCGCAAGCCAAGGCAGGCAAGATCCGGCCGCTGGCCGTAAGTACAAAATCCCGGATTTCCCCACTCCCTGATGTCCCGACAGTTGCGGAAGCGGGGCTACCAGGCTTTGATATGGCCGCCTGGCTCGGCATGCTCGGACCCGCGGGAATGCCTAAGCCGGTTGTCCAGCGTCTCAATCAGGACATCGCGAAAATTCTCGCAATGCCGGACGTCCGGCATTGCGAGAATTTTCGCGATGTCCTGATTGAGACGCTGGACAACCGGCTTAGGCATTCCCGCGGGTCCGAGCATGCCGAGCCAGGCGGCCATATCAAAGCCTGGTAGCCCCGCTTCCGCAACTGTCGGGACATCAGGGAGTGGGGAAATCCGGGATTTTGTACTTACGGCCAGCGGCCGGATCTTGCCTGCCTTGGCTTGCGGCACCGAAACAACCGACGTGTCGAACATCATCTGTATTTGGTCAGAAAGCAGGGCAACCAGCATGTCGGCGCTGCCTTTATAAGGCACATGGGTGTACTCGGCCCCAGTTCCCGTACTGAAAACCGCGGTGATCAGGTGCGCTGTGCTGCCGCTGCCAGGGGATCCGTAGTTGAGCTCCTTCGGCTTCGCTTTGGCGTGTGCGATCAGGTCGGCCAGCGACCGGATAGGCGATGTCGCGTTAACCGACAACACGAACGGTATATTTACCGCAAGAATAATTGGCGAAAAGTCCTTTGTCGAATCGTACCCAACATTCTTGTAGAGGTTCGGATTGGTGGCGAGCGGTGAAGTTGCAGAAAAAACTAGGGTGTGTCCGTCTGGGGCCGCACGGGCCACTTCGGCCGCTCCGATACTGCCGGATTGGCCCGGCTTGTTTTCAACGTAGACGGACCAGCCATTCATCTCAGTCAGCTTCTGTGCTATTAGCCGAGCGATAATGTCAGTCGACACACCTGGCGGAAAGCCGACGACGATGCGAATCGGTTTTGTGGGAAACGCCTGCTGCGCATGCGCGTAGACCGTCGTACAAAGGCCGATTAGCAGTGCCAAAGCGAACCGCGTGAAAAAATTCATGATGTCGTCTCCTTTATGCAAGTTTGTAGATTATCCGATCAGCGGTACCGACACATTCTTTTTCGGCCACGCCGCACGTAAATAGTCTAGGGAAAGAAATCCAACTGGATGAGGCCAAGTATGACACAAAAAAGCGTCCTCAAGCGTCGTGCTTTCCCTGATGTGCAAACGTTTGGACCCTTAATTAATATGTGATGCGCGCGGTCCGCCCGCACATTACCGTTATCATGGCACTGGCTCATGTTCAACGTGTGCCACGGTCGGAAAACTCGAACATCCGGTGTCATTTCGGGATCACGGGCGTGAAGGAAACAATGGCAAACAAGAAAAAGCGATTGGTCTATTTCGAGAATTGGGTCGACCCAGTGGCCGAGATGATTCTCGCAAGTGATGCGGACGTGGAACTCCACCGCTTGCGCTACGGTGGCCCGCAGGATGACACGTGGCAGATCATCAGCCAGGCGCACGGATATCAGATCGCGCCAAGAGGTGAACTGAAGGAACCCTGGTTTGGAGGCGCGTGCCTGCTCGAAAAATGTCCTTCTTTGCTGGCCATCACCTCCACAGGCGCTGGCTTCGACATGATTGATGTCGAGGCTTGTACCGGTGCGGGTGTCATCGTCTGCAATCAGTCCGGTAGCAACCGCGAGGCAGTAGCCGAACATGCGCTGGGCATGATGCTGTGCCTGTCAAAGAAGATCATGGTTGCCAATCGCGCGATGAAGCGGGTCGATGCGCTCGATCGTTTTGCGTATACCGGCAATGACCTGAAAGGCAAGGTGGTCGGGATCGTCGGGATCGGGCACATCGGGTCGCGAACGACTGAATTGTGCCGTGCGTTTGGCATGACGGTTCTGGCCTACGACCCTTATTTGACCGAGTGGAAAATCGCGCAATGGGGCGCCGTGAAGGTCGAGTTGATGGATCTGTTGCATCGATCGGACTTCGTTTCGGTTCACTGTCCTCGCAGCAGCGAAACCATGAACATGTTCGGGCGGGCGGAATTCGAGGCGATGAAACCGACGGCCTATTTCATCAATACCGCGCGGGGCGGCATTCATGACGAGGAAGCTCTCCTGGCGGCGCTCGTGGAACATCGGATTGCCGGTGCTGGAATAGACGTGTTCCTACGTGAACCGCCACCCACGGATCATCAACTCCTGCTGCATGACTCGGTTGTCTCCAGTCCGCACATCGCGGGGCTGACCTACGAGTCACTGCACAATATGGCCCGCTTTGCGGCGGAACAATGGCTGACCATTTTCAGCGGCGACGTACCGCCACGGCTTGTGAACCCGGAAGCTTGGCCCATGTACTGCGAACGGTTCGAGTGCATTTTAGGTTTTCGACCCCACGGGCAAATCACGAGAGTTACATAATTATGGAGACAATCAGATGGATCTTGGACTGAACAACAGGGTGGCCCTTGTCACCGGGGGCTCGCTGGGGCTGGGCAAAGCAATCGCTGCGCGGCTGGCGCAGGAGGGTACGAGCGTAATGATCGCGGCGCGCCGCCGGGAATTGCTCGAGCAAGTCGCGGATGAGATACGCGCAGCCGGTGGACGGGTCGCGACGGTATCGGGAGATGTCAGTTCCGTCGCGGATTGCAGCAGACTGATACAGGAGACGATTGCGACCTTCGGCAGGCTCGACATCCTTGTCAACAATGCCGGCACGTCTGCCAAAGGCGAATTTGAAGCCGTGACCGACGAAGCCTGGCAGGCGGACTTCGACCTCAAGCTTTTTTCGGCGATCCGGCTGGCTCGCCTTGCCATTCCGCACATGAAGCAGCATGGGTGGGGACGGATCGTCAACGTTACCACTATAGGTGCCAAGCAGCCCCACGCCAGATCGATGCCGACGACGGTCACCCGTGCAGCCGGACTCGCCTTTACCAAGGCGCTGTCCAAGGAATACGGTCCCGATAACATTCTGGTGAATACCGTATGCATTGGCCTGGTCCGGGCAAACCAGCACGAGAAGAGGGCGGCCCAGCTTGGAATCGCTGTGGAAACGCTCTATAGCGACATGGGAAAAGAGATTCCGCTCGGTCGGGTCGGGCGCGCGGAAGAAGTCGCCAACGTGGTGGCCTTTCTTGCGTCCGAAGCGGCCAGCTTTGTGACTGGCAGCAGCATCAATCTGGATGGTGGCGCCTCGGCCGTGCTGTGATAAAGTGGGGCTAGGCGGTGCGCGAATCGAACGCGCGTGTCGAATAACCAACAGGAGATAGAACAGATGCTTGCCAAGTCCCAGGTGGAAGTCGCTTCCACGAGGTTTTCCCGGGTCTTCACCAGCGGCCAACTGGTGTGGCGGACCGAATTCTTCGGCCCACCGCCGTCTCCCGTGTCCTCCGACTCGCTCGCCGTCGCCGGCGCGATCGACTACCGTGAGCCTGGGCCGGGCGAAGTGCGCCCGGCCCAGGCCTTCCTGGTGGAGCAGGAGCCCGGCGCCGTCGTGCCGCCGCACTTCCACTTCGTCGACCAGTTCCAGGTGGTGGTCGCCGGCGGCGGCAAGCTGGGCGCGCACGCGGTCGAACCGCTGGCAGTGCATTTCGCCGGCGCCAGCACCGGCTATGGCCCGATCACGCCCGGCGACTCCGGCTTGTCTTACTTCACGTTCCGCGCCAGCGCCGACGAGACCGGCGCGCAGTACCTGCCGGGCGCGCGGCCGCGCATGCGCCCGCTGCCCAAGCGCAACGTCATCGCCCCGCGGATCCTGATGGGGCAACTACAGGACGTGGCCGCGCGCAAGGCGGGCGTGCTGGAGACAGTGCTCGAGAAGGACGACGGGCTGGCCATCTTCTACCTGCGCCTGGCGCCCAACGAGTCCATGACCACCCCCTCGGCAGCCGAAGGCAACGGGCTGTCGATGCTGGTCTCGGCCGGTGCGCTGACGCTGTCGGGCCGCAGCTACGCGCCGTGGTCCTGCTTGTTCGTGGCGCCCGAGGAGGGGAGCGCCACGCTGCAGGCTTCCGACGTCGGCGCGGAAGTCCTGGTGCTGCGCTATCCGCGCGCGCTCAACCCCTGAAACCCCGAAAGCATTCATGAACAACCGCAGATTGCAGATGGCGCGCCTGGGCACCATGGTCGCCTTGTCCTTGCTCCATACGCTGGCCGGACGGGCGCAGCAGCCGTATCCGACCAAGCCGATCAAGCTGGTGGTGCCGTTCGGGCCGGGCGGCTCGGACGACATGCTTGCCGCGTGATCGCGGAAGGGCTCACCGCTTCCCCCTGAAGAAGACGGTGATCGTCGAGAACAAGCCTGGCGCCACGTATGTGGTGCGTTCGGAGCCTGACGGCCACACGCTGCTGCTGGCCTTCGATGGCACCGTCGCGATCGCCCCGGTGATCCAGGCCAGCTTCCCGTTCGACCCGCTGAAGGACCTGGCGCCGGTGTCCAAGCTGGCCGACGTCGACCTGGTGATCGTGGTCAATCCCGCGGTCCCGGCGCGCAACGTGATGGAACTGGTCCAGTACTCGAAGGCGAATCCGGACAAGCTGTCGTACGCGTCTCCCGGCCTCGGCAGCACGGCGCAGATGGCCGGCGAGCTGCTGCGCGTGAAGGCGGGGCTGGACTGGGTGCACGTGCCCTATGCATCGGGCAGCGGCAAGTTCGTGCTGGACGTGATCGGTGGCAGCGTGCCCGCGGCCTTCATCTCGGTGGCCGTCGCCGTGCCCTTCATCGATGGCAGAAAACTCATCGGCATCGGCGTGCCATCGACCCAGCGCAACCGCGCGATCCCCGATGTGCCCACCTTCCGCGAATCCGGCCTCACTGGCTTCGACGCCGCCTCGTGGTTCGGCTTGGCGGCGCCCGCGGGAACGCCCAAGGACATCGTCGAGCGCCTCAACAAGGATGTGCATGCGGCGCTCACCAATCCGGCGACGGCAAAGCGCCTGCAGGATACGGGCCTCAATCCCTCGATGACGACGCCAGCGGAGTTCGCGCGCTGATCCGTTCCGATCTCATCAAGTGTTTCTTCGGCGCGATTTGCGGCAGTGGGCCGATTACTACGCTCATACCTGGTTGGAAATACGCCAGCCGCTCAGGCTCATACCACGTTTACAGGGACTACCACAAATAATCAAGAATGTTTTGGGTTTTCTTCTTGGTGACGGTTTTCTGCTTAGGCGCAAGGTGTGTCGACGAATAAACCGAGGAATAGACTGCACATTTACAGACGGCCTTGTTGCACTCAATGGTGCGGACCCAGATACGAACCGCTAGATGGGGCTCCACTTGGACATCGGGTTTTGCAAATGCATTCCCCTACGTGGTATCGAGCTTACCCACCTCCGGTCTAACCTGTTTACTGCATCTCCAGTTTCACGTCTTGCAGAAAATACTGCCAGGATCAAGCAACTACCAAAACACTTGCACATCCTCCTGGCTTGACACTCACATGTCGGGGATCGAAATCACAACCTTTGGTCATGATCGCCCACAAAATGCGTGCATTCTTGTTGGCTAAAGCCACAGCAGCTTTCTGCCAGCCTGACTTTTCGCGTAGCTGCAACACCCATCTGGAAATTGGGTCATCACGCTTTTGCGCCGTCATCACCGCTGACTTGGCCCCCTGAATCAGCAAGGTGCGCAGGTACATGTCTCCTCGCTTTGTGATGCCGCTCAATTTGCTCTTCCCACCGCTGGAATTTTGTCGGGGTGTTAAACCCAACCAGGCACCAAACTGCGCTCCATTCTTAAATTGCTTGAAGTCACCTACTGTGGCTACTGTGGCTGAGGCGGTGACGACACCGACCCCCATAAGGTTCATGGCCGCCTTGACCTTGGGGTCTTCCTTGACATGCGCATTAAGCCGCGCATCGCACCATTTCATGCGCTCGTCTAGCGACTTCCAGTGATCGAATGCTTCCTCAATGACCAGCCTTGACAAGCCTGGAAGTTCATTGCTCGCATCCTCCAGGAGATCGGGCAACTTCTCCCGCAATTTTTCGGGACTCTTGGACACCACCAAACCAAACTCTGCCAGCATCCCTCGGATACGATTGATGCAAGCCGTGCGATCTTCCTTAAACCCCTCGCGCAAACGGTGTACACATATCACCCCTTGCTGGGCAGCACTTTTAATCGGCACGAAGTTCATGTTCGGTCTTGACGCAGCCTCGCAAATAGCCGCTGCATCATTGGCATCGTTCTTTCCCCCTTTGCCCTGAAGCCGATACGGAGAAACAAGATGTGCGGCAATGATTCTGGCATCCAAACCCAATGTAGAGAGCTTTCGGGCCCAATGGTGAGCGCCACAGCAGGCCTCCATTGCAACCAGGCAGCCAGCAGGCAGATGAACACACCAAGAAATGAATTTGTCGCGACTCAGCTGGCGGTTGGTTACCAGCTTACCTGCGCAATCCACTGCATGGACTTGTATCACCTGCTTTGCCAAATCAACACCAACT
>Ga0105050_10007882_pt1 | contig 12515 bp, 14 predicted proteins | sample FRY01_FD_78088 | JGI IMG/M metagenome (GOLD analysis project Ga0105050, IMG submission 78088) | Freshwater microbial communities from Lake Fryxell liftoff mats and glacier meltwater in Antarctica - FRY-01 | ecosystem: Environmental > Aquatic > Freshwater > Ice > Glacier meltwater ... | reverse complement strand
CTTGCGGTTGTCATATCGGTTTTGCAAACCGCGCTGACCCCGGCGTTTCTGCTGGTGGCGGTCGGCAGTTTGCTCAACGTTCTCACGGGCCGTTTGGCGCGGATTGTGGACCGGTCGCGCGACCTGCAGCGTCAATATGCCGAAACCGAAGGTCCCGCGCATGAACGCGTCGTGCGCGAATTACGCATCATAGAAAAACGCATGCGGGTTGTGGGCTCATCCATATTATTGGCCGTTTTATCGGCTATCGCCGTGTGCATCATGATCGGCGTGTTGTTCCTGATGGGGCTTTCGGACTTATCGGCGGCTGGTGTGGCTGTTGCGGTGTTCATGCTTGCGCTTGTGCTTCTGGCGGCTTGCCTGCTTCAATTCGTGCGCGAAATCCGCTTGGCTACTTATGCCATCTACGTACCGGAAGAATATCTGGAACTGCCGCCGCAATCGGTGCGGAAGGGTAAAAGGCCGGTGGCTTAGCGGCCAGTTTCGCGCACTCTCGCCATCACTTCGTCGCGGATCGCTGGCGTCACAAATTTACTGATGTCTCCGCCATACAACGCAATTTCCTTCACCAATCGCGACGCGATGGGTTGCAAGGCCACGTCGGCCATCAAGAACAAAGTCTCGACCCGGTCGTTCAACTGCCGGTTCATACCGGTGAGTTGATACTCATATTCGAAGTCGGTCACGCCGCGAATGCCGCGAATGACCGTGCTGGCTCCATGTGCTTCGGCAAAATCCATAAGAAGCGAGTTGAAGCCGACAACCCGGATATGCCCTGCGCCAATGGTCGCAACTTCTCGTTCAACCATCGCGATCCGTTCATCGTCGGAAAACATGGGGGATTTAGCAGCGTTGGTGGTAACGCCAATGATAAGCTCATCAACCAGCTTCGCGCCGCGGCGAATGATGTCCATATGGCCCAAGGTGATTGGGTCAAATGTCCCCGGATACACACCAATTCTATGCGTCATTAGCGATCCCTTTCGGTGATATAGTCGGCAATTGCGCGTAAAAGATCGGCTTCGCTGCCATAGCTTGCCAGATGGTCATTGGCTTGTGCAACCAGCATCGCGGCCTGCTGTTTCGCGCGGTCAAGGCCCATTAGTGATACAAAAGTACCCTTTCCTGCCTCGGCGTCTTTTTGCAGCGCTTTGCCTGCAAGTTCAGGATCACCTTCTACGTCCAAAATATCGTCGGCGATTTGGAAAGCGAGGCCGATATCACGGGCATAGCCCTTAAGATGCGCGCGACCTTCGGGTGGAATATGCCCCAGAATCGCGCCCATCTCAACACTTGCTGCAATCAATGCGCCGGTCTTGAGCGCCTGCAAACGTGTTACCGTTTGCAAATCAAAGGTCGAATTTTCGGCCTCGATGTCCATCATCTGACCACCGGCCATGCCATCTGGCCCGCTTGCTAGCGCTAATGTCGAAATCAATTCTGCGCGGACAAATGGGTCCGCGTGCGTGTCCGAGCTGGCTAATATTTCAAAAGCCAGTGCATGCAATGAGTCACCTGCTAGAACAGCGGTTGCATCGTCAAACGCCTTATGAACTGTCGGCTTGCCACGACGCATGTCGTCATTATCCATACAGGGCAAATCGTCATGCACCAGCGAATATACATGAATGGCCTCGACTGCCGTTCCCACGCGCAAAGCTGTGTTCCGGTCGACATTGAATAAGGCCGCTGTCGCGGTCACCAGCAATGGGCGCAGGCGCTTTCCACCACCAATCGCGGCATGCCGCATTGCTGCATATAATCTATCGCGGGCATCGCCCGGTAGTTTAAGCAGGCTGTCAAATTCATGGTCGATATCGACCGCAATTTGCGCCAACGCGTATTGTAGTACCGATGGCGAGTGGATGTCAGCCACGCGGTTCAACCAGCATCAAATGGGGTGGTGCCAGCGGGTGAGCCGTCGGCGCCAATTGTGATAGCGTCAATCCGTGCCTTTGCCGCATCCAGCCGTTGCTGGCAAAGGCTACGCAGCGCGTTACCGCGCTCGTACAGCGCAATGGATTCATCAAGCGGCGCTTCGCCACTTTCGAGCTTATGTACGATGTCTTCTAGGGCACGTAGCGCCTGTTCGAAGTTCATGTCAGTCACGTCTTGAGCCATTTCATTGCAATGGCGCGGGGCGTCCCGTGGGTCAAGTGCTTCGCGTGGTCGAAAAATCGTTCAAAAGAAGCGGAAAATGCTTTTTTATTTGGCGGGGCTCAGGCAGATGCGCCGCACTATGATGAAAAAACTTCTCCTCCTCGCCCCGTTGTCCATGCTGGCCCTGGCCGCATGCAACTCCCCTGAAACCCCTGCTTCGGATGCCGTAGATGGCGCAACTGCCGTGACGCCCGTTGCCGAAATCGAGATGCCGCCTGCAATTACTGCGACTGGTACATATCGCTGCGCCGACAACAGTATTCTTTACGTTGATTTCTTAGGTGCAAATGAAGCAGCGGATATTCGCGTGGGCGAAAAATCTGCGATAGCCGTCCGCGTTACTGTACCCAAGGCAGAGGTACCCGCCACGGATGCTGCAGCATCGGCTACAGTAAAGGCCGCGCCTGCAGATCCGCTGACATCAACGGATGGCGAAAGTTCGTTGTCGGGTAGCGGCAAGCAGATTAACGTGAAGCTGGCTGGGAAAAGCGCCCAGACCTGCAAGAGCAGCTAGGCACGTTTACACGAACGTAAAGGGGTCGGGTTTCCGGCCCCTTTTATACGCCAGCCTTTAGCAGCCAATCATGGAATATTTTAACTGCTCGCTGCCTCAGCGCGCGCGGGCGGCAAACAAACCAATAGCTATAGGGACTCTCGACTTCCACATCGAACAGGCGCGTTAGCCGCGGATCGCGGGCGTCCGAAAAATGGCTGCCGTGCATAATCGCCACGCCCAACCCATTGGCTGCTGCTTCCAATATCAGTGCGCCACTGTCGAGACTGTCGACCGCGGCTGGTTTTAGGCGCGGTACGCCCATGGCTTGACGCCAAGCATCAAAAATCAACGGCATATCACTGTGCACCATGACCGTGTGGCGGGACAAATCTTCGGGTTTGGTGACCTTATGCTCTTTTGCCCACTTTTCCGACGCAATCGCGTAGACGATGTTTCTATCCAAGCGCACGCTGTACAGCTTGGGGTCGACTTCCGCGGCAATAATGATGGCTGCATCGACGACATCACCTAACAGGTTTTCTGCATGGCCCGACGTGTCCACATCGATGTGCAATTTTGGAAAAGCCTTCCGCAATTCGGGAAGGCGCGGGATCAGCCGCTGCGAACCGAATAAGGGCAGCAAACCGAGGCGCAGGCGATATTCGCCTCCACGTCCCGCCAGTTCTTCGACAGCCTCCGCCATCGCGTCCATTGCGGGTTCAACAGCTGCAAGCAAGGCTTCACCATCGGCATTAATGACCATTGCTTGTGCCCGGCGGTCAAACAGGGATTTGCCGATGAAGTCCTCAAGCGCTTTGATACGTCGGCTGAGAGCAGGGGGGGATAATGCAAGTTCACTGGCTGCAGCTTTGGCTGATCCCAGCTTTGCTACCCGCAAAAACGCTTCCAACGACCGTAATGGGGGCAATCTGCGCATATCATCTCCTCAAATTTGCCGCACCGCAGCAAAAATCATTATTTTGCGAAATCTTGTGAATGTCCCGCATTTGTTGATAAATACATAGAAGCTAGTTGCATGATCTGCAACAGCTATTGCACTGTTCGCACTTGCACAAAAAATGAAACATGGCCATACAGGAAAAGCCTTATAGGCATCCTCTCCTAAAGACTTTTTCAGGGTCGACTTCGGTCGGCCCTTTTTTCGTGAAAAATTTGCGGCTGAGAGTCGCAATCTTCGAAACAATATCTAACTTGGTGGCTTAACGATGATGAGGCAGCCAGTGTCCCCCAAATCAAAATCCCCCAAATTGCAGGTCGCAAACGCAAAGCTTGAAGATTCCGGCCGCGGTCTTGCCCGCCTGTCGCGTGCCTTCATGGCAGATAATGGCATTGTCCAAGGCGATGTCATTGAAATTGTCGGTAAACGTAGCACTGCCGCGCGCGCCGTTGATCTCTATGCGGAAGACGAAGGGCTCGAAGTTATTCGTCTAGATGGTCTGCAACGTGCCAATGCCGGCGTAGGCGCAGGTGATTATGTGGAAGTCCGGAAAGTTGCGTCAAAGGCGGCTACCAAGGTCGTCTTCGCGCCTGCACAACGCGAGATCCGGCTAGAAGGACCATCGCAGGCCTTAAAGCGCAGTTTTCTCGGTCGTCCCGTAGTTGCCGGCGACGTCGTTGCGACTCACGGGCAGCAGCGCGTTGCCCCCGACGATATGCCGCCGCAATTGCGGCAGATGCTGGCTGCACCTGCTTTTGCGTTGGCCGAGATCCGCCTGACGGTGATTTCAACGGTCCCGAAAGGTATCGTTCATATCGACAACGACACTGAGGTTGAACTTCGCGCCGAATTTGCCGAAGCCAAGGAAGGCCGCCGCGCCGATGTCACTTATGATGACTTGGGTGGCATGGGTGACACCATCAAGCAACTGCGCGAAATGGTGGAACTGCCTTTGCGCTATCCGGAATTGTTCACGCGTTTGGGTGTCGATCCGCCGCGCGGCGTATTGTTGCATGGGCCGCCGGGCACCGGCAAGACGCGCCTCGCCCGCGCCGTCGCCAATGAAAGCGAAGCCGAATTTTTCCTCATCAATGGCCCTGAAATCATGGGCTCGGCCTATGGCGAGTCCGAGAAAAAGCTCCGCGAGATATTCGAGGCGGCGACGAAGGCTGCACCGTCCATATTGTTCATCGATGAAATTGATTCCATCGCCCCCAAACGGGATCAGGTGCATGGGGAGGCAGAAAAGCGGCTGGTGGCGCAACTGCTGACGCTTATGGATGGGCTGGAACCCCGCACCAATCTTGTGGTCATTGCCGCGACAAACCGGCCGGACGCGATTGATGAGGCGCTGCGTCGTCCTGGCCGTTTTGATCGCGAAATCGTCGTTGGGGTTCCGGACGAAAGTGGCCGACGTGAGATTCTGGCGATTCATACCCGGGGCATGCCGCTTGGCACGCGGGTCGATCTGAAAGAACTGGCGCGGACGACCTATGGCTTTGTGGGTGCGGACTTGTCGTCCTTGGCGCGTGAAGCCGCTATAGAGGCCGTCCGCCGTATCATGCCAAAGCTCGATTTAGCTAGCGGTACAATTCCACCCGAAATTCTCGAAAACCTTAAAGTCACCAGAGATGATTTCTTTGAAGCGTTGAAGCGAGTGCAACCGTCCGCCATGCGCGAAGTCATGGTGCAGGCACCGGATGTCCGCTGGGAGGATATTGGTGGGTTGGACGAGGCGCAGATGCGCTTGAAAGAAGGCGTAGAGCTACCCTTGCGAAACCCCGACGCATTTCGCCGATTGGGTATTCGGCCAGCGAAGGGATTTTTGCTCTATGGCCCGCCGGGAACTGGCAAAACCTTGCTCGCCAAGGCAGTCGCGCGCGAAGCGGACGCGAATTTCATAGCGACTAAGTCGTCGGACTTGCTGTCCAAATGGTATGGTGAAAGCGAGCAGCAAATCGCCCGCCTTTTTGCACGCGCACGGCAGGTTGCACCTTGCGTCATATTTTTTGACGAAATCGATAGCCTTGCCCCCTTACGGGGAGGTGGGCGCGGCGAACCGCAAGTGACCGAGCGGGTCGTCAACACTTTGCTCGCGGAAATGGACGGGCTTGAGGAATTGCAGTCAGTCGTGGTGATTGGCGCAACGAACCGCCCGACCTTGCTGGATCCCGCTTTACTCCGCCCCGGCCGATTTGACGAATTGGTCTATGTCACCGTACCCGACAAGGGCGGACGCCGACGGATATTGGGCATCCACACCACTAAAATGCCCATGAGCAAAGATGTCGACCTCGACGAAATCGCCGAGCGGACGGAGCGCTACACGGGCGCTGACCTGGAAGATCTGGTGCGGCGCGCTGGCCTGTTTGCGCTGCGGGAAGGCGGCAATGACGTGAAAGAAGTCAACATGGTGCATTTCAGCCAAGCGCTCAATGCGTCCCGCGCCACCGTCACAGTCGAAATGGAAGAAGAATATGGCGCGATGGAAGTGAAGCTGAAAGCTGCCGCATTGCAACCGCAGGGCATGGGTTTTGTTACACCGGGAATGATGAAACCTGTGCGCGATTCAAAACATGAACCCTGATGGTCAGGCGGGCACAACCAGTGCTCGCCGACCCCAGATGATAAGAAATATCAGCGACGCGGCTATAAGTATAAATGTTGCCGGTTCCCATAGGTTGAATAGCGCAACTCCGACCGCCGGTGCGAAAATATAGGCAGCGCCGTTGATGGATGCGATTTTGCCTGCGACATCGCCCTGTTCATGCCGCCGCACGGCGAGTGAGGCGCCTGCGGTAAAGCCCGGCCGAAACAAACCAAAGCCAAGTGAGGCAATGGCAAAGCCGGTGCTAATCCCGTAAAAGTCGTAACTGATGCCAGTTAAAATCGTGCCAATGAGCGCCAATACCGAGCCGATGAGCACTGAGCTGCGTGCGGCCAAGGACAATATGGGTATAAGCCCCCATTGGGCCAATAACGTCGCCATCGCACCAATCAGCATGACAGAACCACTCGCCTGGACCGCCTCCCACGGACGGTCATGAAGGCCAAGCCGGTCGCGGACGAGGAAGCCGACGACGCCAAGTATGATCGCTTGGGCGTGACCGCCAATCAGGCCAGCAATTAACCAAGACACCATGCGTTGGTCGCGCCAAGGCAGGCGTACTTCTTCGGCAGGTAGTGACCCCAGCGCATCACCCTCGACATCCTCAGCATCTTGTGCGTTCATCGAGTCCGAATTGGGGTAGGCGGCCACCGCGCCGCGTGCCGCAAAGCGCGGCGTATCATTGGGCAGCTGGATATGCAGCGCCACCAACACCCCGACGCCAAACAGCGCGAACATGATGAGGGGACCAGCCAGACCAAAGGGCGGGAACAAGAAATAATGCGCGGTCGCTGGTCCAATCACCGTCCCCACGCCGAAGGAGGACGCCAGCATCGATAGCGCTTTCGTCCGTTCGGCGCGCTCTGTTCGCGCCGCCACATATGCCTGCACCGCTGGGGGCGCGGCTGATCCGAACCCTCCGTAAAGGCTGCGGAACACGGCAAAGAGGATGAAGGTCACAACCGGACCGATTATGCCAGCGAGGCCAAGCCATAACACCAGGCCACACATGCCCATGGACGAGATGAACCCCATCACGCCAACGCTCATCAACTGCTTTCTGCCGCGTCGGTCTGACAAGCGTGCCCATTTTGGCGCAGTGAAGACCCATAAAAGCGCTGACCAGCTAAAGGCCAGACTCACCCAGACGTCAGGCATGTCCAGTTCACTGGCAATCGCTGGCAGGGCCGACTGCATGGCCGTGTTGCCCGCGGCTGCGACGAGCATGACCAAAAATAAGACCACCACGCTTTTATTGGGAATTGCAGGCGACGTGCTCACGTTCTGCTCCAGTCATAGCTGCGGGTTACTTCTGCCACGTGTAGGCTATAGTGGCTGTACCAGCGATCCCGGCCCGCGTCGCGAATCGCAGCGTGTTCAGGGTGATCACGCCACGCCTTAGCCGCGCGTTCACTTGTCCAATAGCTGACGGTTATCCCAAGCCCGTCGGGCGCACGGACCGAATCCATCCTGATGTAACCTTCCTGCGTGGCGGCGAGAATATCCATTGCGGATGCCGCTTGCGCATATCCAACTGCGTCAGCGTTGGTGCGCTGCGCGATAAAAATGACGGAGATGGTCCCTGCGGGAAGCTTTGCCATGCCGGCGGCATAGGGCCGTTATATCTTCTAATGCAAGCTGCGGGGAACAGAAAATGCTTAATGCGGTTGCATAAATGCCGTCGATTTGCGACTGCAGACGTTTCGTGACAACAGTCCCCGGACCCCTCGCATGACATCTTCGACATTGGTTAAAGCCACGCTGCTGGACCGCATCAAAGCCCGGGCCAGCCGTTTCTTCGGCCCTTGGGGTATTTTTTTCAAAGGCTTTATCAAACATCCTGTGATGGTCGGCTCTATCATTCCGTCATCTCATTTGACGGTCAACAAGATGCTGGCACCGGTAGATTGGGATAATACGAAGTTGTTCGTTGAATATGGTCCGGGCATTGGCACATTCTGCCAGCCCGTCCTCGATCGCATGCGGCCCGACGCGACCTTGCTGGTGATTGATCTGAATGAGGATTTCATCGCATATCTGCGCAAAACGATCCGTGATAGCCGATTTATCGCTGTCCATGGGTCAGCAGCAGACGTTAATGATATCATTGCGCAATTTGGTTTCGAACGGGCCGATTACATCCTGTCGGGCCTGCCGTTTTCAACCTTGCCCAATAATCTTGGGCCCGTTATTGCATCTGAAACGGCCAAAGCGCTGCGCCCCGGCGGCGCCTTTTTAGTGTATCAATTTCGTGCCCGCGCGCGCGACTTCATGGCCCCTCATTTTCGTAAGATCGACAGCGGCTATGAATTTTGGAATGTGCTGCCCTGCCACCTGTTCTGGGGGTGGAAGGAATGATTAGCGGTTTCGCAAAAGGCTGAACTTGATCCGCCTGCCGACCGTATAATCGACCGAGTTCACCAAAAAATACGCAACGCCCGACTTGAAGCGCGTCCACCAGCTATCGCGCGATTTCAATAATGCGCGCGTTTGCTCCTCTGATTGTGCAACAAGCGCATCCACCAGTTCACGCATATATTGCGCGAGTTCCGCATCTTTGATTCGCGCCATGATTTCCAAGTTGATAAACAAACTGCGCACATCAAGGTTGGCCGATCCAATATAGACGGCGTCGTCGATAACCATGAGCTTCATGTGTAACGGGCGCGGGCTAAATTCAAATATGCGGGTTCGCCTTCGGAGCAGGTAGCGATATAGCAGACGCGCGGCGGGTATCGTGGCGTTGTTATCCGTTTTGCCGGCCATGATAAGGCGCGAGCCCTTGTTGCGTTTTGCCACCCGGGCCAGCCGACGTAAAATCGTTTGGGATGGCGAAAAATAAGCAGAGACGATGTCGAACCTTTTGCCCGTCTGTAAGGAGCGTTTGAACGTCAGTGCCCATGGTGAAATGCGGTTTGTCGGACCGCCCAGTAACCATTGCACCTCTCCGATGCCTGGGCGCCATTGCGTAATCATCTTGCGGATATCGCGATACCTGACTTTGCCATCTTGGGAGCTACGCGCAATTTCATCGAAATAAGCCGCGAGCCTCGGCACTTCGGGGCCGGAGATGATCAATCCCAAATCTTCCCAGCTTTCATCGCCGGCACGACCAAAATATTGGTCGGTGACGTTAAATCCGCCGATCAACGCGACCTGCCTGTCGATGATGAGCATTTTCTGGTGATTGCGGATCAGATAGCCCAATCCTTTACGCGTGCTGAAACAATGATAGTGCCCGCCGGCCGCGATTAATTCATCGAAAAAACGGTCGCTGATATTGGCAGAGCCGAAACTGTCGATGATGAGGTGGACTTTCACCCCGCGCGAGGCTGCTGCTACCAGCGCTGCGTTCACTTCGCGTCCCGTGCCATCGTCGGCAAACATATAGAAAAACATCTGCACCGATTGCTGCGCGGATGCGATCATCTGCAATATCGCACCCAGTCGGTCCTGCGGCTGGTGCACGACGTTCAAGACATGACCCGCAACATGAAACTGCTTTCCGGGTAAACCGGAGTTGCGGGATATCTGTACCATAACGCCAGCTTACCCGCTGGTAGTCAGCGCGGCAAGCATCGCGCCCTTTTCATTGACATTTCCAATGCTGATCACTAGTTGCTCTCGACTTCCCGGAATTTCGAAGAATCAGGAGCCAATATGGCACGCGTTACTGTTGAAGATTGCATCGACAAGGTCACTAATCGGTTTGACCTCGTATTACTCGCCGCAGAACGTGCGCGTGAAATCGCTGGCGGTGCCGAACTGACGATTGATCGCGACCGTGACAAAAACCCAGTTGTGGCGTTGCGTGAAATCGCCGAAGAAACTGTCCGTCCGGATCAGCTGCAAGAGGGTCTGGTTCAATCGTTGCAGAAGGTTCAGGTTGACGAGGACGAAGAAGCCGATGAAGTCGGTTCGATCAGCCTGTCGGCTGAAGCACTTCGTCTGACTGCAGCCGCACCCGCCCGGGGCGCTGGCATGCAGCGCGATTACGACCGGTAATTTCCGCGCATTGTGATGTGAAAGAGGGCCCGGGTTATTCCGGGCCTTTTCTTTTTGAATTAAGCAGACCCGCCGTGCCCTTCTGTACCATGCGGATCGTCGCTCTCGCCGTCAGCCGACAATAATTGCAATTTTATCTGCCCTGTCCCCAAAAACGGCGCCACAATCGCGGCCATGCGCGATTGCCGCTGAGTCACCATCGCCCTGTTGAAAAATGTATTGGCGATGACATCCGCAATTTGCAGGCCTGGCACCCGGTGGCTCATGTCCCAGGATGCGGTTCCACATGGGCTGATCGCTTCGATGATGTCACGACGTATAATCGCCAACGTGTCCGGCCCATAGCGTCCATCGTCGATAATAACGCGCGTACAGTCCTGCGATGCGGGCATCATAGATGAGACCGTTTCATTCAGTAACCGCGCATAAATACCGGTGTCGTGGTCACCACGGTCCTGGCCCAGTTCCGGAACAAGCGCCGAAATAGCAATGCCGACAGTGGCGTGCCATTCATGTTGGGCAAGTATTTCGAACAACAAACCGCGCTCGGCCAGATCGATCCGGCTGCCTTTCAGTTCACTCGATAAACCAGTGACCTCGCGAAAGCGGCTGAGCACAGCTTCAGCATGATATTCGGTAATCGAAATAGCGGCTAGCGTCATAACGCCTCGCCCTACGCCCCCGGACTCGTCACAATAAATTGGCATGGCGTTCTCGCGAGGATGTGTGGCTATTTGCAGGGGTAGCGTTTCTTCATCAGGTCGGCTGTCGCCGTTTTTATGGAAACCTTCGCCCGCGCCGCTTCTGGATAACTACGCAAATGATTTAGAAATTCATCGGACTTCACCGCCGCTTTTGCTGGCGGGCAACTATGTGGAGGGCGTTTGGCAGCTGCGTCGGCCTTTATTCTCTCGCGGTAAGCCGTGCCTCCCGCTTTGCCTTCGGAGGTCAGCAGCGCAACATCGGAAGAGGCCAGTGCCATTATGCCTTTGGTTTTGAGAGCATCTGCCTTCGCCAAAAACGTCGCCACACTCATATCCCCGGGCGCGGCCATAGCCGAAACTCCAGTGAATAGCGCAGCTAAGCCGATCACCCAAATATAGCGTTTGCCGGTCATATATTTCTCCGTTTAGCCGAAGGTGGTCACTTATAATTGACCGAGTCTATTGTCTAATAGTCGATATTGTAAGCGCCACGCGCGGCAGTCCCTATTGTAGAGCTGCGCTCACAAATTAGCACGGAAAACGACGGATTACGATCTCGCGCCATGCGTCACGCACCGTTTGTATGCGTCTACGTTCTTGCGGGATGCGGCTGAACTCGCCGATAAACTGCTCTGCGGTTAGGCGATATTTTTTCGGGGCGCAGAACAACGGCGTGCCCGCCGCCCGGGCATGTTCATTCTCCGCCTTTACCGAATCCGCCGCTGCCTCGAATACCCGTATCATTGGCTTGAGATCTTTAGAGAACACAGCAGCCATGCCTCTCTTCTTCAGCGAGACCGCCGTTACATAGAATGTTTCGGCGTCCATTGCCTGCGCAGGTGCCGCCAGTAGCAACGCACCTCCCGCGAACAGCGGTAGATATTTCATGATATGCGACCTCAGCTCTCTCCACTAACTCGTTTAGAGTGCTGAGGTTGCGTTGCAAAGCCGAATATTATGCGCTTTGCGGTGTTGTTCCGCCAGCTGGGCCGGCTTTACGGCGACCAGCCTTTGGAATGGCCGTGCCGACCTGTGGAATGGACGATGGCTTGGCTACTTTGCCGTCGTCGCGCTCGAACTTGCCACTCTCCAGCAATTGCTTGATTTCGTCACCTGAGAGCGTTTCGAATTCGAGTAAGGCATTGGCCAGCAGATGCAGCTCGTCATTATGCTTCTGCAGCAGGTCGGTTGCGCGCTTATGCCCGCCTTCGACCAGCTTGCGGATTTCCGCGTCAATTTTCTTGGCGGTTTCATCAGACATCGCCGAGCGCTGCGACATCCCATAGCCTAGATAGCCTTCCTGCCGCTCTTCATATTGCAGCGGGCCCATTTCGTCAGACATGCCCCATTGCGTGACCATGTCGCGCGCGAGGCCGGTGGCATATTGAATGTCGCTGGATGCACCGGAACTGACCTTGTCATAGCCGAAAATGATTTCCTCTGCGACGCGCCCGCCCATGGAAACCGAGAGGTTGGCGTGCATTTTGTCGCGGTGATAGCTGTAATTGTCGCGTTCCGGTAGGCGCATCACCATGCCCAAGGCGCGACCGCGTGGGATAATCGTCGCCTTATGGATGGGGTCCG
>Ga0105050_10007879_pt1 | contig 12518 bp, 10 predicted proteins | sample FRY01_FD_78088 | JGI IMG/M metagenome (GOLD analysis project Ga0105050, IMG submission 78088) | Freshwater microbial communities from Lake Fryxell liftoff mats and glacier meltwater in Antarctica - FRY-01 | ecosystem: Environmental > Aquatic > Freshwater > Ice > Glacier meltwater ... | reverse complement strand
TTGATAAGATAAAGGTCTGTAATAAATTATTCAAGCTAACAAATTACGTAAAATAAATAGCATCAAAAATGTCCATTAGAAGCAAACGTCTAAAAAATAGCATCATTTTTGTCCATTACACCAAAATTTCTAATTTATTAAATTCAACTAGTATACAACCTTTGACAAAGGTTTTCAATTAAGAATTTTCTGCGAGCTCTTTGATTTTGTAAATTAAAATTAACTGTAAAATACTAACCGGAATTAAGAAAATCAAACCAATTATAAAGAGTAAAACCGAAATAAAAGTACCACCAGTAATAATAATAAGCACCGCCGTCACCATGGAAAGATTTGTTCCTACGTATTTTTTGAGTCGCAAAACACCAATTCCGTGTAGCACAAGAGCACATCCAATAAAAATACACAACACAATCCATAAAAAATCTTCGGATTCAGAAGGAAAAAACCAACTGTAAATATCAAAAAGATAGGCTATTCCAAATATGATCATAACCAAAATAGAACTTATTCGGAGTAAATAATTATTAAAAATCGTTCCGCTAACCACAAAACCAGCATAGAAAAAGAGCATCGTAATAAAAGAGATGATTTTTATACTAACATAGAATTCACTGCTAATCGCTAAAGTTTTATCAAATTCTAAATCTGCCTCAACATAAAGTTCTACAAAACCAAGAATAAAATAAACAATTCCAATAATAAACGCTAGGTTTAAAATCTGAAAATCTTTTTTCGAAACGGTTAGCGGACTCGAATCGTCTAAAGAAAAAATATCCTTAATCGTTTCTAAATTTTGGTCTAATGCGGCCAAAATCGTTTTTATCGTATAACTTCTTGGCGTTACTTCTCCAGCTTCAATCCGTTGAATAGTTCGAACGCTGATATGACATTTTTCAACTAACTCTTCTTGTGTTAGCCCTTTTTCGTTGCGTAAGTTCGTTAAAATCTTACCTAATTCTGGTTGTCTCATATACTGTTTATTAATTTTAAGGCAATACTACAAACCTTCTTTTTTTGCGGCAACTATTTTGGTGGCAATTGACCCGACATTGACCCGACACATTAGATAAGCGCAGCAACTAGCACGAAATATAAGCATTAAAAAATTACTTTTAAAAAGCTAATTTCATAAAAATAGTCAAATTCTAATTGAAACCCATCAAATTCTAATCCATCCAAATTAGAACCAAAGTAAATACTATATTTGGTCATCAATTCAAATCGAATGAAATTCAAATCTATTCTATTTCTTTTTCTGTTCAGCTCCGTTTTTATTTTTTCTCAAAACAGCACGATTGATAGTTTGACATTGGTTTTAAGCCAAGTTAAAAACGACCAAGAAAAAGCCACGATATTAAATGCAATTGCCGATCAATACAAAACATCCAACCCTAATTTGATGTTGGAATTTGCGAATAAAGCGTTACAACTTTCTCAAAAAAATAGCAATAAAATTGAAGAAGGAAAAGCCTATCTCAACCGTGGAAATGCCAATATAATTCTTGGAAATTATGCTGTTTCGTTTTCTAATTTCAATAAAGCACAAACCATTTTTGAAAATCTAAAGCCAGAGAACGGCAATGAAATAGAAATCAAAAACGGATTGGCAAAAGCATTTGGAAGTATCGGTATTATTTATTCCGAGCAAAGTAATTATTCAAAAGCATTAACTTATTACCTCAAATCGGTCAAACTTTATGAAACATTAAATGAAGAAGCAAAATGTGCCAAACTTTACAACAACATCGGAATCGTTTATAAATCACAAAAAAACCATCAGAAAGCACTGCAATATTTTGAAAAAGCACTGAAAATTCAAACGAAATTAAAGGATTCCAATAGCGGAATTACGCAAACAAATATTGCCAACACATCTGTTTTTCAAAAAAATTTCGACAAAGCGTTAGAATTTTACCAATTGGCAAAACAAAGTTTAGACCAATATCCAGACGATAGGGCGTTAGGGGAATGGTATAATAATTACGGATTGTATCACAAACTAACCAATAATCCTGAAAAAGCTGTCGAGAATTGGAACTTAGCCATTGCGACTTTTGAAAAAATTGATGATAAATTTGGTGTTGCCGATACTTATTTATTAGTGGGTCAACTTGATTTAGAACAAAACAATAGTGCTTCTGCTATCGAAAACGCTGCTAAATCATTGCAATTAGCAAACGAATTACAGATTTTAGAGCAAAAAATGTTGGCTGAAAAATTGCTGAGCGAAGCTTATTCCAAACAAGGAAATACCAAAGAAGCGTTACATCATTTTAAATTATATAGTGTTTTTAAAGACAGTTTGATCAACGAAGAAAATATTCGAAAGTCAGTGGAAACTTCTTTGAATTATGAATTTGAGAAAAAAGAATTACTTCAAAAAGAAACGAACGAAAAGCAAGCCTTGTTGTTAAAAGAAGAAGCTAAAATTTCTAAATATAAAGTGGTTTTTGGCAGTTTAATTGCACTTTTAGTTTTTGGAATTGGTTTTTTAATTTATAGTCGCTCACAACTCAAAAAGAATTTAACCTTAGAAAAAGAACTAGCAGAATATGAGCAAAAAGCGTTGCATTTGCAGATGAATCCACATTTTATTTTTAATTGTCTGGGTTCGATTTCTAGTTTTATAGTGAGTAATAGCACAGAATCTGCCATAAAATATTTAGCTAAATTTTCAAAATTAATGCGATTAACACTAGAATACTCGAAAGAATCCTTGATTCCTGTGGACAAAGAAATCGAAAGTTTACAAAATTACTTAGAATTAGAACAATTGCGTTTCAATCAAAAATTTGAATTCACAATCACAAAAGATGTAGAAGTGGAAGACGATATTGGAATTCCACCATTATTACTACAACCATTGGTTGAAAATGCCATTATTCATGGCATCGTTCCCAAAAAGGAAGTAGGACTGATTGCGATACATTTTTATATCGAAAATAATCAATTGCTATGTTCAATTAGTGATAACGGAATTGGAATTACTGCTTCAAAAGCAATTAAAGAAAACTCCGTTTCGGTTCATAAATCGATGGCAATTGATATCATTCGTCAACGATTAGAAAAAATAGCTTCCACTACTGGAAAAATAGCAAGTATGAAAGTCGAAGAAATAAAAGAAAACAGTCAAGTGATGGGAACCAAAGTGATGTTAAGTTTACCAATTCAGTTTATAGCACATTTAGAAATAAAAAATTAAGATTGGAGTATTAAGTATTAAGATAACCTGAAAACCACAACCTGCAACCATGATAAAAGCAATATTAATTGACGACGATAGCAACTTACGAAGTGGCATGAAAGGCTTATTAGCACTTTTTGCTCCACAAATTGAAATCATTGGCGAAGCCGATACGGTTGCAACTGGCGTTGCCATTATTGAAAAGGTAAAACCACAACTTATTTTTTTAGACATTCAATTGACTGACGGTACTGGTTTTGATATTCTAGAAAAAATAACCGAAACGCATGGAAAAATAGAAAGCCACGTGGTTTTTATTACCGCTCATGAAGAATTTGCCATTAAAGCCTTTCGATTTAGTGCGTTGGATTATTTATTAAAACCAGTTGATCCCGAAGAATTAAAAAAAGTGATTGAAAAAATAAACAAAACGATACTGAAAAACAATGAATTTTCAAATGTAGAATTACTGTTAGAAAATATTAAAAAGCAAACCAATAGTTTTAAACGCATTGCTTTATCGAATTCCGATGGGATTCATTTATTTGAAATTTCAGATATTATTCGTTGCGAAAGCGAAGATAATTACACCAAATTCTTCATTAAAAACAGTAAAACGATTTTAATTTCTAAAACCTTAAAAGAATATGAAGAACTATTGACTGGTCACGGGTTTGAACGCATTCACCAATCGCATTTGATTAATTTGGCTTATCTAAAATCATATATTAAAAAAGACGGTGGCTATGTGATGATGAGCGATAATTCACATTTACCAATTTCACAACGAAAGAAAGAACGGTTACTGAACAATTTAAAAGGATCTAACGAATTCTAAATTACAGGGCTCGAATTCTAAATAGTATAAAAGATAAATAAAAAGACCTTTTATATTTATATCAAATTAAGAAGAACAGCTCACATTTTAAAAATTATTAATATGAAAATCAATACAATAAAACCACAAATTATGAAAAAATTATTTTACTTTATCTTATTTACATTATCACTATTTGTTAATGCACAACCACCATCAATTGTGAATCCAACACCTTTGCAAGTTTGCGATATAAACAATAATGGTTTTGCATCTTTTGATTTAACCTCAAAAAATGCTGAGATTTTAGGTTCATTGAATCCAAATGAATATTCCGTAAGTTATCATTTATCTTATTCGGGGTCGATTTTAAATTGGAACATGCTGCCAAGCCCTTACACGAACATTTTACAAGACCAACAAACTGTTTATGTAAAAGTGCAAAGTAATGCAGATCTTAATAGTTATGCAATCACCACATTACAATTAATTGTAAGCAATGCAATACCTATTAATAGTGATATTCCTATTTATAAAATATTTGAAAATCCATTTGATGGTGTGGCATTTTTTGATTTAACAAGCCAAAATGAATTCATTACTACTAATAGTAATTATCAAATAGTTTATTTTACATCACAAGCAGATGCCGAGAGTTTGAATAATCCAGTTGCAAATCCAACTGAATTTATTGGAAATAATTTGCAAACCATTTGGTTTCGTGTTACAGGAAATGTTTCAAATTGCTTCGCTGTAGGTAGTTATATGCTTAAAGTTTTTGACTCTTCTTTAGTGGTTAACATTCCTGATCCAATATTTAAAGCTAGATTATTAGCGTCCTCAACTACAAGTCAAGTTGCTGGAATTGGTGCTAACATTTGGTTTTCCGCAGATGCAAATAGTGATGGCGAAATTCAAGTTTCAGAAGCATTAGAGATAACTTTTTTAAGATTAGGAGGTTTTGTGCTGCCTGATAATCTAAAGATTAATTCGCTTGAAGGTATAAATTCTTTTTCAAATTTAATTCATTTAGAATGTGAGAATAATTTATTACAAACATTGAATTTAGGCTCGTTACCTAATTTATTCTATTTATCGTGCGGTGGTAATAATTTAACGTCTTTAAGTTTACAAAATTTTCCCAATTTAGAAATTTTATATTGCGGAGTAAATCCATTATCAAGTTTAAATCTTCAATCTTTACCTAACTTAAAAACTTTAAATTGTTTTGGTACATTATTAACGTCATTAGATGTTACTCCGTTTACTAATTTAACTAATTTATCATGTAATAATTCTCAATTAACTTCATTAAATGTAACCGGAATGGCAAATTTGGGTAGCATAGAATGTGACTTTAATCAGCTAACGACAGTTGATTTTCAAGGTTTAAATTCTTTGAGTTATTTTACTGCAATAAATAATCAAATTACTTCTTTAAATTTACAAGACGCACCCAATTTAGGAAATGTAATTTTGAATAATAACCTGCTTACTAGTCTTAATGTTGAAGGTTTAAATTTTCTAAATTCTTTAGAATGCAACAATAACTTATTTACAACACTCAGTATCGAAAGTGTTACAGATTATTTTCAAGTATTTAGATGTAGCGAAAATAGTTTGCTAGAAACATTATTTATTAAAAACGGTTTAGATGAATTTATTTGGGCAGCAAATTGTCCAAATCTCGAATATGTTTGTGCCGATGAATCGCAAATTCCAAGTATTCTGACGGGATTTGCAGGCATTTCTACTGATTGTATAGTAAATACCTATTGTACTTTTTTACCCGGCGGAAATTACAACTCAATTACAGGTAAAATACTTTTTGACGCGAACTCTAATGGTTGCGATGTTTCAGATTTGCCTCAACCCAATATAAGAATTGATATTAATGATGGCATTAACCAAGGTGCAACATTTTCAAGCTTTACAGGAAACTATGGCTTTTACACACAAGAAGGCAACTTCAGTGTAACACCAAGTATTGAAAACCCAGCCTGGTTTACGATTTCTCCAAGTGTAGCAACAATTCCGTTTCCTGATGCCAATAATAATGCGGTTATTCAAGATTTTTGTATTGCTCCAAATGGTTTTCATCCCGATTTAGAGATTGTTATTGCTCCTATTTTTCAATCACGTCCGGGTCAAGATGCCGTATATCAGATTGTATACAAAAACAAAGGAAATCAAACGTTGAGTCAAGTAGATGGAATTACGTTAAATTATAATAATAACTTGATGGAATATATTTTGTCGACTCAATTACCATCAGCAAATAATTTAGGACAGTTAAAATGGAGTTATGCCAATTTAATTCCCTTTGAAAGTCGCAGTTTTGAAGTTAAATTTAATATAAATTCAACAACTGATACTAATCCCGTTAATAGTAATGATGTCTTGCAATTTACAACGTCAATTTTACCGATAGTTGGAGATGAAACTGTGTCGGATAATACTGTTGTTTACAACGAAACAGTTGTTGATTTTTATATAACTAACAGTATTACATGTGTTGAAGGACCAAATGCATCAACAAGTTCAATTGGCGAATATTTACATTATATCATTAATTTTGAAAATATTGGAACGGATACTGCAGATAATATTGTTTTAAGAATGGACATTGATGAATCACAATTTGATATTACTACTTTGCAAATATTAAACGCATCTCACGATTGTTATTCAAGAGTTTCTGGAAACGTAGCAGAATTTATTTTGCAAAATGTTATGCTTGATACCGGAGGACACGGGAATATCTTGTTAAAAATAAAAACCACAGAAGATCTATCAGAAGGTTCGGTTGTGTCTAATCAAGCTAGAATGTATTTTGATTATAATTTTCCTTTAGAAACAAACAAATCTGAAACACTATTTCAAGCCTTGAGTATTAAAAACCCAATAGTAGATAAGTTGATTTCAATTTATCCAAATCCTGTGAAAGATTTTATAAACATTGCTATAAAAGAAACTTCAACAATTAAATCCATTGAATTATATGACTCACAAGGAAGATTATTGTACATACAGACAGTGAATACTGCTTCAACTCAATTGAATTTAGCAGAAAGAGCTAGTGGATTATATTTTGTAAAGATTAATACGGACTTAGGAAGTAAAGTTGAAAAATTGGTTAAAGAATAAACATTCAAATTTATTTAAAGTTGGAAACACACGTAATCTTGCGTGTGTTTTCTTGTTTTGTGGTCTTTAAAGAAGCGTTTTAAATTTATACTAAATTTAACGAAAACGTTTACGATAAAATTTTAACAATTGTTCAAAATTTCGTAATTTCGCAACAAACAAAGTATATACTTATTTAATTTTTATAAAACATGTCAAAAACTGCAATATTAAAGTACGAAGGTAAAGAATATGAATTTCCAATCATTATCGGAACTGAAAACGAACCGGGCATCGATATTGAACAACTTCGAACCTTAACCGGTGCCATTACCTTAGATTCAGGATTTAAGAATTCAGGATCTTGTGAAAGTGCTATTACTTTCTTAGATGGAGAAGAAGGCATTCTTCGCTATCGTGGCTATTCTATCGAAGAGTTAGCAGATAAGGCCAACTTTTTAGAAGTATCGTTTTTATTGATTTTTGGAGAATTGCCAACGGCAGCACAATTGCAGAAATTTGAAACAAATATTCGTAAATACTCTTTGGTGAATGAAGAAATGAAAAACATTATCGATGGTTTTCCAAGAACTGCTCACCCAATGGGCGTTTTATCTTCGTTAACCAGTGCATTAACTGCTTTTAATCCAAAAGCGGTTAATCCACATAATGAAAAGGAAATGTACGAAGCGGTTTGTAAAATTATGGCTAAATTTTTAGTTATTGCTACATGGTCTTTCCGTAAATCAATGGGTTATCCTTTAAACTATTATGACAATACCAAAGGATATGTAGAAAACTTCATGCATTTGATGTATGAATTGCCAACTGGTCCGTATAAAATTGATTCGGTTGTTGTAAATGCCTTAGATAGACTATTTATCCTTCATGCAGACCATGAACAAAACTGTTCTACTTCAACTGTACGAATCGTAGGTTCTTCCCATGCTGGTTTGTTTGCATCAATCGCTGCTGGCGTTTCTGCACTTTGGGGTCCGCTTCATGGTGGAGCTAACCAAGCAGTATTAGAAATGCTAGAAGAAATTCACAATCATGGTGGCGATGTTGCTAAATATGTGTTGAAAGCTAAGGATAAAGATGATTCGTTCCGTTTGATGGGCTTTGGGCATCGTGTTTATAAAAACTTTGATCCACGAGCAACGATTATCAAAAAAGCAGCAGATGATGTTTTAGAAGCGATGGGTGTTGAAGATCCATTATTAGATATTGCAAAACAGCTAGAAAAAGTAGCGTTAGAAGATGAATACTTCAAAACAAGAAATTTATATCCAAATATTGATTTCTATTCTGGAATTATTTATCGAGCATTAGGAATTCCAACAGAAATGTTCACGGTCATGTTTGCTATTGGTCGTTTACCAGGTTGGATTGCTCAATGGAAAGAAATGAGAGAAAATAAAGAACCAATTGGAAGACCTCGTCAAATTTATGTAGGTTCGCCATTAAGAGAATTTAAGACGGTAGAAAACCGTTAATAAAAAAGATTTTTCTAAAAGCCTTCTGAAAAGAGGGCTTTTTCTATCTTTGCCAAAAGCCAAAAACCAAGCTAATGTTGTCACTACATATTCAAAATGAAACAGCCAGATTGAGAGCAGTTGTTCTTGGAACAGCGGTAAATAACGGGCCTACACCAACCAAAGAAGAAGCGTATGACCCAAAATCATTAGAACATATTTTAGCTGGAACTTATCCAGTAGAAAAAGATATGGTTGCAGAAATGGAAGCGTTCAATCAAGTATTTAAAAAATATAATGTCGAAGTTTTTCGTCCAGATATTATTCCTAATTACAACCAAATTTTTACGCGTGATATTGGTTTTGTCATTGAAGATATTTTTATAAAAGCAAATATTCTTCCTGAAAGAGAGAAAGAATTGGATGCTATCCAATATGTCATCGACCATATCGATCCAAAAAAAGTAGTTCGTCCGCCCGAAGAAGTGCATATTGAAGGTGGTGATGTGATGTTGTGGAACGATTACATTTTTGTCGGAACCTACAAAGGTTCTGATTATAAAGACTACATTACCGCCCGAACAAATATGGCTGGGGTAGCGTATATTCGAGCGTTGTTTCCTAACAAAAAAGTGAAGGAATTTGATTTAGTGAAATCTAAAATTGAAGCACGCGACAATGCCTTACATTTAGATTGTTGTTTTCAACCCGTTGGGAAGAATAAAGGAATTATTTATAAAAGTGGTTTTCGTGAAGAAGCGGATTATGTTTATTTAGTCAATCTTTTCGGAAAAGAAAATTTATTTCACATCACGCGAGATGAAATGTATCACATGAATTCCAATGTGTTTTCTATCGCTCCCGATGTGGTGGTTTCTGAAAAGAATTTTACCCGATTGAACAATTGGCTTCGTGAAAATGATTTTACTGTAGAAGAAATTCCGTATGCAGAAATTGCCAAACAAGAAGGACTTTTGCGATGTTCCACCTTGCCGTTGATAAGAGAATAATTTTTCAAAAAACTGTTATTTATTCGTATATTTGAGACTTAAAACGTACTAAAATGAGCACAGAAACTTCAAAAAAAGAGATTATAGATTGGATTTCTACCTTAGAAGATGAATCCGTTTTATTAACATTAGAAGGCATAAAAAGAAATGCAACGTTTAATTTTGACGAAGAGGTCAAAAAAGGAATTCCTTTGGAAGAATTCCGGGATGAAATGATAAAAAGAGTTAGAAACTATCCATGGAAAAAAAATGGTACAGTTTCAGAATAATGTTCTTAATTTTTTTGACGATTTAATTTATGCCCTATTTGAAAACGAGTATTTTGGATATGTCGAAAGTTCAAAAGAGTATGTCAACAAGATTGTAGATTTTATTTATTCAAATATCGATACCTTTCCCCCAAAAACAACTCCAGCTGAACTTCAAAAATTTGGTTCTACCTCTATTTTTTACAAAATTAATCCGCGGACAACGTGGTATATATTTTTTGAAAAACAAAACAATATTTATTTAATCACTAAAATAATTAATAACCATTGCAAAGAAGCGAAATGGTTATAAAATAATGATAAAACAATGAACCAAACCACCAATTCCATCCTTATGATTCGCCCGGTTGCTTTCCGGATGAACGAGCAAACTGCTGTAAACAACTACTATCAAAAAGTAGTAGAAAACACTACTCCAGGTACTGTAAATGCCAAAGCTCAAAAGGAATTTGATGCTTATGTCGAAAAATTACGAAAAGTAGGGGTTAATGTTATCGTGGTGGATGACACACTTGAGCCTGATACGCCAGACAGTGTTTTTCCAAACAATTGGATTTCATTTCATGAAAATGGCGACGTAACCTTATATCCAATGTTTGCAGAAAACCGCAGGTTAGAACGCCGAGAAGATATTTTGGAGCGATTAGAACAAGAAGGTTTTGTAATCAACGAAATCATGGATTATACTTCTGCCGAAGAGGATGGTTTTTTTCTTGAAGGAACTGGAAGTATTTTACTAGACCGCGATAATGCCAAAGCCTATTGTGCTCTTTCGCCGCGTGCCGATGAAGAATTATTCATTGAATTTTGTGAAGATTATGATTTGGCTCCTGTTATTTTTGAAGCTTTTCATACCGTGAATGGCGAACGAAAATTAATTTACCATACCAACGTCATGATGTGTTTGGCTGAAACTTTTGCAGTAATTTGTGCAGAATGCATCGATGACAAAAAAGAGCGAAAAATGGTTTTAGACAACCTAAAAGCCGATGATAAAGATGTCATTTTAATTACTGAAGACCAAATGAATAATTTTGCGGGCAATATGTTGCAAGTAAAAGGTAAAGATGATAAACGCTATTTGGTTATGAGTAATTCTGCTCATCAAAGTTTGACCAAAGCTCAAATTCAAAAAATCGAACAGCATTGTGAAATCATCAGTTCAAGTTTGGATACGATCGAAGCTTGCGGTGGTGGAAGTGCTCGCTGCATGATGGCTGAGGTGTTTTTGCCTAGAGAGTAAGCTTTTTAAATTTCAACGTAAAAATCCCAAATCTAACTCCACCTTTGGGGCTACAAGGCTTCCAAATTTCAAATAGGAGAAGGAAAATTCAAATAATTAAAATCCCAAATTCGAAGCGTAAAGGCTCGAATTTGGGATTTTTTTAAGGAAATAGCTTTAGTTTTTTACAAAACCATCAATTATTTTATCTGTTTCTGCCTTTGAAGTGTCCGACTTTAGGTCAAATAAATGCATAAACAAAGGTCGTTTGTCAACCACGCTTTCTAAATTTAAGTCTTTTTTGCGGTCAAAAATAGTTTGCCATTTGTCTCGAACATTTTTCCACATCGCTGCGTTTTCTTTCCAATATTTTTGAGCTGCAAGACATTTGTCATCTGCCACTTTTCGGTAGTAATCGGTTCCTTTTTCTTTGGCAATCCTCTTGTCATTTCCGTTGGCGTCACGAGCTATTTTAACATTATCTTGGTCGTGAATCCATCCGTCCTTTGTGATTTCGTGCACATTTGTTCGCTGTAAGACATTATAATCTTTTCTGACTGTCTGTTCGCGTCTTGGAAGTGGCGCGTCTGTTGTGTTTTCCCAGAAATGACGACTATCTACGTGCACCCAACTCGCTGTACCTTCATAACGCGGACTGTCATCAACTTGATAAATGCGCTGGGTCCATTGCCCTTTTACGTCCTGTTTGGCAAGTGTGTTGTGTTTCCAAGTTTTATTTTGGTAAAATTGGTAAAAAGAAGTGTTTTCAAATTCCCAATCTTGCCGCCAGTGCTTGACTAACATGGTGTCTGCAACAATTAAAATGTGTTGCAAAACTAACTTGTTCGGTTGGTCTTCTACAAGTTCTATCCATTCCAATCCATAATCGTATTTTGTTTTGGACGGCACATAAGTTTCCTCTTTATTATACTGAAAAGTTTCTGCAAAATTGAATTCTACTTCATAACAGCCACACATCGATTTGATGGCTTTTACATCTTCTTTCAATTTGTTTTGTGCATTCGCAGCACTAAAAATACCTAACAAAAGGACTGTTGTAATTAATTTGTTCATCGTTCAAAGTTTTAAAATTGATTCAGCAAAAATACTATTATTATTTAGATTAAGTAAAAATAATACATATATTTGCAAAATAATTTTATTAAGAACAAATCTAAATAATGAAAATAAGGTTTATAACAGTTGGGCTGACATTGATTTCGCTTGGCGTATTTGCTCAAGAACAACAACAGGATTCGATAGCTATTTCACTTTTGGAGGTTGTAATTACGGGACAGTTTGAAGCGCAGTCACTCAAAAAGTCCTTGCACAATGTTCGCATAATTACTAAAGAAGACATCAAAAGATTAGCCGCCAATAATTTGGGCGATGTATTAAATCAATATTTGAAT